>FWPU01001197.1_pt1 | contig 80106 bp, 62 predicted proteins | sample 2228361 | NCBI WGS metagenome assembly FWPU01 (sample SAMEA103939777, study PRJEB20133) | metagenome | reverse complement strand
CCTTATCCTGCCCTTATACCCCACTTATGGGTAACGATTAGCGGCGGGGGAGAGGAAAGGTTGTTTTCCGGCGGGTGTCCGAGCTCATGTCCGAAGCTCAGGCATGTACATTTGTCTTCAACGCCTCTCTCTGTTACAATTCTTCGTTGGAAGTGACCATGCTCTTGAAGCGACCCAAGCGTGAGAACCGGTATTGAGAACCAAGAGGTCATGCCTCCCGGCATCCTGGCTTGCATCCAACGGGCCCTGGAAGAGGACATCGGCCCCGGCGATGTGACGACAAACAGCATCGTGCCCGCCGAGGCGATCATGAGCGGCCACATCATCGCTAAAGAGGGCGGCATCGTGGCAGGGCTGGATGTGGCACAGGCGACCTTTTTGCTTCTAGACCCGCGTGTGCGATTTCTTCCTCTGGTTGGCGAGGGAGAGCGCGTCGCCGACCGACAGGAGTTGGCGCACGTATCCGGCCCTGCCCGCGCGCTGCTGACTGCCGAGCGCACCGCGCTGAACTTTTTGGGGCGCATGTCCGGCATCGCCACATTGACGCGCCGGTTTGTGGATGCCGTGACCGGCACGCGGGCCGTCATCTTGGATACGCGCAAGACGGCGCCGGGCCTGCGCCTGGTGGATAAACTGGCGGTGCGACGGGGAGGCGGCCAGAATCACCGCACCGGCCTCTACGACATGATCCTGATCAAGGATAACCACATTGATTTCGCCGGTTCGCTGGCCGAAGCCGTAAGACGGGCGCGGTCTGCCCATAGCGGCCTGGAGATAGAAGTAGAAGCGCGCACGTTGGATGATGTGCAGGCGGCACTGGCATTGGGCGTGCGCCGCATCCTTCTAGATAATATGACGCCAGATGCCATGCGGCAGGCGGTCGCCCTGAGCGCCGGTCGTGCCTATCTGGAGGCATCCGGCAATGTGACCTTAGCCAACGTGCGCGAGATCGCCGAGACCGGCGTTGATTACATATCTATCGGTGCCTTGACCCACTCGGCCAAGGCGTTGGATGTGAGCCTGGATTGGACAAGTTAACCGATCGTGCCAGGATATGGGAGGATGATGATGGCTGTGGACATATCTGTAGATGAGATGTATCGCAGAATGAAGGCAATGCTCGGCGATATCGTGCCGGATTTTGAGCTGCGCTACAAGGCCGAACTGGCTTGCGAGATCAATCGGCTGAAGAGGGAAAGGAACGCGGTAATTCTGGGGCACAACTACATGGAACCGGCGCTGTACCATTCCGTCCCCGACTTCACAGGAGATTCACTGGAGCTCAGCCGCCGGGCTGCCAAGACCGATGCCGACATCATCGTGTTTTGTGGCGTGAAGTTCATGGCCGAGACGGCAAAAATCCTCAACCCGACTAAGACCGTGCTGTTACCCTCGGAGAAAGCCGGTTGCTCTCTGGCTGCCAGCATCACAGCCGAAGATGTGCGTGCTCTCAAGCGTCGCTTCCCCGGCGTGCCGGTCGTCTCCTATGTGAATACTTATGCCGATGTGAAGGCCGAGTCGGACATCTGCTGCACGTCCAGCAATGCGGCAGCGGTCGTGAAGTCGTTAGGGACCGATACTGTGATCTTCCTTCCCGATGAATATCTGGCCCGAAACCTGGCGCGGGAAACGGGTAAGCGCATCATCTTCCCTACCCTCTCAGAGCCTTCCCCTGATGAGGACTTCCAGATCATCGGTTGGCATGGCCGATGCGAAGTGCACGAGAAGTTCACCGTGGGCGACATCCGGCGGGTACGTGAGCAGTTCCCCGATGTGGTGATTTTGGCCCATCCTGAATGCAGGCCGGAAGTCGTTGAGGCCGCCGACTTCTCAGGGAGCACCTCGGCCATGATCAAATATGTGGAGAAGACGACCGCGCCGCGTTATCTGCTTCTCACCGAATGCGCTATGGGAGACAACATCGCTGCTGCCAACCCCGACAAGAACATGCTCCGCCTGTGCATGGTGCGGTGCCCACACATGAACCAGATCACTCTGGAAGACACGCTGGCTTCTTTGCAGCACACTCAGTATGTGATAGAGGTGCCGGAGGAGATACGCGTCAGGGCTCTGCGCGCGGTGGAGCGCATGATTGCCATCGGCTAGAAATTCGTTTGCAGAGGAAAAGAACCCTTGATTCAGACCGATGTCCTCATCATTGGCTCCGGCATTGCCGGTGCCACCACTGCTCTACAGCTGGCGCGCAATCCCAGACGGGAGATCGTCGTCATCACCCGCTCGGCCGATGCCCATGAGTCCAACACGCGTTACGCCCAGGGTGGCATCATCGGGCGCGGGCCGGATGACGATGCCGCTCTGCTGGAGGCCGATATTCTGGCCGCCGGCGCGGGCGCCAGCCTTCCTTCTGCTGCGCATATCCTGGCTACGGAAGGGCCGGGCCTCATTGAGGAGATTTTGATAAAGACCGCCGGTATTCAGTTTGACCGGGACGCGGAGGGTCATCTGGTTTACGGCCGCGAAGCGGCCCACTCGCGTTGGCGAATCTTGCACGTGGGCGATGGCACGGGGCAGGCAATCAGTAAAGGGCTGATCGCTGCGTTACGTCGCTGCCCGAACGTGACCATCGTCACCGATGCGACGGCGGTGGACCTGATCACGTTTCCGCACCACTCACGCGACCCCCTGGCTGTCTATCGGGAGATCACCTGTCACGGCGCGTATGTGTTTGACCGTCGGGAGAAGACCGTTCATCGCTATATAGCGGCTGCCACGGTGCTGGCTACGGGCGGGTTGGGGCGGATTTACCGGAATACCACCAATCCGCCGGGAGCGCGCGGCGATGGGCTGGCCATGGCCCATCGGGCCGGGGCCCGCATCATCAACGCCGAATACATACAATTCCATCCCACCGCGCTGGCTGCGCCCGGGGCGGAGGGCTTTCTGATCAGCGAGGCGGTGCGCGGCGAGGGTGGCATCCTGCTTTCGCCCGACGGTCGTGCCTTCATGGCCGATTATTCGCCCGAGTGGAAAGACCTGGCCCCCCGCGATGTGGTAGCGCGCGCCATCCACCACGAGATGGAAAAGCACGGCTATTCTCACGTGCTCCTTGACATTGCCTCGCGTATGCCGGCCGAGGCTATTCGTGCCCGGTTCCCTAACATCTACGCTACCTGCCTGAAGGCCGGCACCGACATCACGCGCGAGCCGATCCCGGTCGTGCCGGCCGCTCACTACTCCTGTGGTGGGGTGTGGGTGGATGAATGGGGGCGATCCACCATCAGCAATCTGTACGCCGTGGGCGAGGTCAGTTGTACCGGCCTCCATGGTGCCAATCGCCTGGCCTCTACATCCTTGCTGGAAGGGCTGGTGTGGGGTAACCGGGCTGCTCAGCATATTGAGAAGACCCTGAGCAGCAATCCTCCGCCATCAATGCCCAAACTCGCCGATGTGCCGCCATGGGATGAGAGCGGTCTGTTGGCCGAGCCCGATCCCGCCCTGATCCAGGGCGACATGCAGACGATTCAGAACATCATGTGGCATTACGTGGGGCTGGTGCGCAGCGCAGACCGGCTGTCGCGCGCCGTGCGCGAACTGCGCCACCTGTGGAATGAGATAGAGACGTTTTATCGCACCAGCAAGTTGAGCGATGGATTGATCGGCCTGCGAAACGCCGTAGAGGTAGCGTTGATCGTAGCCCAGGCCGCGCGCCACAACCGGCAAAGCCGAGGCTGCCATTATCGGCAGGATGCCGTTTCGCCGAACAACGACTGGCTGAGCTGAGGATTTCTATCGCCCTATCTTGGCGCGCTTGGCCGATCGCTTGTCAATGCCCGCAGCGCGACCCTGAAAATGCTCCCTTTGCCCGGCTCGCTCTCCACACCGATCTGGCCGCCGTGGGCATCCACGATGGCTTTGGCAACGTAGAGGCCAATGCCAGTTCCCTGGATGGCCCTTCTCCCTGCGTCGGGGGAGCGATGAAATCGCGTGAAAAGATGCGATATTTCTTCCGGTGTTATCCCCATCCCCGTATCGGCCACGGAGATAACAAGCCAATCGCCATCTGTCAGGCTCAGCCCTTGCGGCACGGCCATATCACTCTCTGCGCCGACGTGTACGGTGCAGGCACGCACCTGTACCTCCCCTCCCGGAGGGGTGAACTTGATGGCGTTAGAGATCAGATTATTCAGCACCTGGAATAGCCGATTGTCGTCCGCGTTGATAAGGGGAAGGTCGTCTTCTATCTGAAGGGAGAATTTCAGCCCTTGCCGGTCGGCCAAGACCTGGGCTGCCTGTCCAACCTGTCGCAGGACGGTTGTGGGTGTTATGAGGCGTGGCTCAATGGAGAATTTGCCTGCTTCTAACTGGCTCATGTCCAGCAAATCGTTCATGAGCGTGAGAAGCCGTTGGGAGTTCGACAGCACGATGCGCAGGGTCTCTTCCTCGGCAGGCAGCAGCGGCCTCTGTGGGGCTTCCAGCATCATCTCAACGTAGCCGATGATCACTGCCAGAGGGGTGCGAAGTTCGTGAGATACGTCCGCTACAAACTCCGATCTTGACTCCGTTGCCCGCCTGAGGTCCTCGCGTAATTGCCTCACTTCCGCGCGCAGCCGCTCTACCTCCGCAGCGAGTTCAGCAAGGCTCTGTTCCCCTTGGGCCGTTTGCCCTTTAATGTTCTCTGCCGTCTCCTCCTGACGATCGGCACTTGTGTCCATCTCCTTGCTGATGGCAAGGGGGGTCTGTGTCTGCGCGCGCAGTTCGCTACATATATCCGGCGTGTTCACCACCATCCTCGCACCTGTTGTCCGCGGCCAGCAACAATAGGGTGATCCTTGTATGCACGAAGTTGTGAAAACGGCTACCGGCCTAAGGCTAAGCGACGGCCATAGCGGGCTGTGGCACGCGCCGCTTGATCTCGGCTACCAATTCGCGGTATGAGAACGGCTTGGTCACATAGCCGTCGGCTCCGGCATCCAGCGCTCGTTGGACGTCTTGCGCCTGGCCCCGAGCCGAGAGCATCAGGATAGGCAAAAAGCGGGTTTCCGGGTTGCGCCGCAGGGCCTGAACCGTCTCAAAGCCGTTCAGTTCGGGCATCACGACATCGCACAGGACGAGGTCGGGGTGTTCTTTCTGCACCTGCTCCAGAGCCTGCCGCCCATCTGATGCGACTACAACGGAGAACCCTGCAGCCTCCAGCACGTAGCGCAACAATTGCAGAAGTTCAGGTTCGTCGTCCACAACCAGTATCTTGCCGGGCATGAATCCCTCCGATGCTATCTATAGTGTTTGCACTCGCTGCGTAAAAGGCTTGGATCGGCTGGCCTGGAGATATTCATTAAGCATCGCCAGGTTATAGCGCCGATGCCCGCCGGGCGTGCGGAAAGGCACGATCCTACCCTGCTTTTCTATCTTGTTCAAGGTGAAGAGACTGATGCGCAGATAGCGCGCTGCCTCGCGGGCGGTTAAAAGCATGATCTCTTCATCGGATGGCATGGGAAACCTCGCGCGTAGGATGTTATAATTAACTGAAAAGCATTGAAATCGTGAGTACCCTCTCCCATTATGTATCGGCAAATATGGGGAGCGGTCAATGAGATAGTAGTACTATTGACAGTGTGTTATAATGGGCTGAGTAGGAATGACGGGAGGGCCACCGATGCTCCGCCGCTTGCTGGATGAACGCCAGGAGGCACTGCTTCAGGAAGAGCGCGAGCGATTGCAGGCATTAAGTCTGATCCTCGCTCAGGTCGCCGGAGCAGATGACCTGCAAAAGGGGGCCGCGTTGCGCACGCTGACCCAAGCGCTGCGGCAATTAGATGGGCTCTTCCTGCTGGTTGCTGTAGGCGAGTTCAATTCCGGAAAGTCGGCATTGATCAACGCGCTGTTGGGGCATAAGGTGTTGGAGGAAGGAGTCACTCCCACCACGAGTCGCATCCATCTCCTGCGGTTCGGCGAGACGCTGACCAGGTATCCCGATAGCGATGATGGGACGTTGATCGTGACCTATCCGGTTGAGTGGCTGCGCTACATTAATGTAGTAGATACGCCGGGTGTCAATGCCGTTCTCTTGCAGCATCAGGCAGTCACAGAGGATTTCATCCCGCGCAGCGACCTGGTCTTGTTCGTTACATCGGCAGACCGCGCTTTCACCGAGTCTGAGCGGTCTTTCTTGGGGCGGATCCGCGCGTGGGGCAAGAAAGTTGTTCTCATCGTGAACAAGATAGACATCCTGGAGAGCGACGAGCAGGTGCAACATGTGACGCGCTTCGTGCAGCATCATGCGGAATCTCTGCTTGGTCTCTCGCCTCAGGTATTTCCGGTGTCGGCCAAGCGGGCTTTGCAAGCCAAGACGGCGGATGGAGAGGCGGATCGCGAGGCGTTGTGGTCGCAATCGCGCTTTGCTCCGTTAGAGCAGTTCATCCTGGATACGCTGGACGAACGTGAGCGGATGAAGTTGAAGCTCCTTTCGCCGGTGGGCATCGCCGAGCGGCTGATAGCGGAGAGCCTGACGACGGTGACGGGGCGGCTGGACCTGCTGCGCGACGACATACAGACCTTGGAAACCCTTGAGAAAGACCTCGCCGCCTACGAGGCCGATATGAAGCGAGACTTCGCCGGCCAACTGGCGCGGGTGGACAACATCCTGTTGGAGATGTCGGCGCGTGGGATGGATTTCTTTGATGAGACGGTGCGGCTGGCGCGCGTGGTGGACTTGCTGAACACCGAGCGGGTGCGAGGCGAGTTTGAGCGCCGCGTCGTCGGCAATACGCCACAGCGGGTTGAAGCCCAGGTGAGTGAAGTGATAGATTGGGTTGTGGAACGGGATCATCGCCAGTGGCAAGGGATGACGGATTATCTGGACCGCCGACGGCTGGCGCAAAGGGAAGCGGAGGGACACATCGTCGGCCAGGTGGGTGGGGCCTTTGCCTATAACCGGCGATCCCTGCTGGAATCGGTGGGGCGCGCCGCGCGCGAGGCGGTGGCATCTTATGATAAGGAGAGAGAGGCGAAGGCTCTGGCCGAATCGGTGCGCAACGCCGTGGCGCAGGCTGCTCTGATGGAGGTAGGGGCGGTTGGCCTGGGCGCTATCCTGCTGAAGGTTCTGGCGACGACCTTGGCCGACGTGAGCGGCATTCTGGCGGCAGGCGCGCTGGCTGCTCTCGGCTTCTACATCCTACCGGCGCGCCGCAATCGCGCCAAAGCCGATCTGCGGGCGAAGGTAGCCGCGCTGCGCAGTCGGCTGAATGCCACCTTGACCGCACAATTTGAGGAGCAACTGAGCACGTCGTTAGGCCGTATGCGCGATGCCCTCAGCCCTTACACCCGCTTCGTGCGCAACGAACAGCGGTCGTTGCTTCGTGCAGAGGGCGAGTTACGGACAGAACAGGCGGCCTGGAAGCGAATACGTGACGCCGTAGAGCAACTCTGACCTCCCATCATCCGGCCTGTAGCCGCTTCAGCGCCTGCTGTGCCGGAAGGAAACGGGGGTTGGCCTGAACCGCCTTTTGATATGCCTGCACCGCCTCGTTCAACCGATTGAGCCCCTCGTAGGCGACACCCTGGTAATAAAGCGCCTCTTCCAGATTAGGCACGGCGGCCAGCACCCGCGCGGCCAAGTCTATCGCTTTCTGGTATTCGCCGGCGCGGTTGTAGGCTTCCAGAGGGCCGTAGCGATACCACAGGAAACGTGGCGGCAGAGTGAAAGAGAAAGCGCGCTCGTAGGCTGCGATGGCTTCATCCGTCTGCCCCAATCCCAGGTAACCGTCTCCCTGATTGAACCACGCGTAGAGGTCGTTTTGTTCCTGGGTTTCGCGCCGGGCCGTGTCTAGGGCCCTCTGATACATGGCGTTGTCGTCTGCATCCTGGCCGATGATTTCTCGCACCAGCGGCTCCTGCTCCGGTCGGTAGATGGGGATGTAGGCGCGGTTGAAGGCGCGCCACATGCGGTCAAAGTCGGTGTAGCGAAGGCGAAGGTTGGGCCCTAAATAGGAATCATTCACGATCATCACCCCCGCGCCGTTATCGTAGCCCCGCACCAGCCGAAAATGGCCGGTCAGTTCGTCGTCAGGTCGCTCCAGCCATTGCTCAACGACGACGGGGATGCCGTTGGCGACGAGCTGCCGCACCAGTTCCATATCGCCGTTCACGCGCAGCCAGGCACCGAGGCCGACGCTTTGCAGATAATCTGCGATCTCATCGGCCCTGACGTTCCTATCCTGATTGCTCCCCTTGAGGATAGGAGCCAGATCATACTGAGTGGTTGTTATCCCATAGTAACTGAGCACCATGGCGATGGTAACCGGTGCGCAGTTGTTCAGCCTTTGGTACTCGTGGGTCATGGGGTCCAAATAGGCCGTCGGGGGCAGCGGCTTCGTCCCGCCCGACGCGCGTGCCGGTGGTGTGGTGGTCGGCGGCGTCGCTGCCGGTTGGGTGGGGATGACCGAGTCCATCGCAGTTGCTACCGACGATGGTCGGGCGGTTGCCACCACGATCAGAGGCGTGGCAAGGCCAAAGATGTCGCCTCTCGTCTCCGGTATGACCAATGTCGCTCCCGCCCAGATGACGTCCGGATTTGTGATGTGGTTGGCTTCTACGAGGGCCTGCACCGAGACCCCATGCCGGATGGCAATGTCGGTGAGCGTGTCGCCGGGCTGCACAACATAGGTTCTCAACCGTGGCGTGCCGGTGCCCGGCGAGGTGGGCGTCGGTGTGGGGCTGGGGGTATTCGTGGCAGAAGGCGATGGTGTGGAAGATGGAGTCGGGGTCGGCGAAGGAACAGAAGTCGGAGAGTTGGTAGGAGTCGGCGGCTCTGCCTTGGCTATGAGGGCCTCGGTGGGCGATGGTGCTGCCGTTGTCGGTAGAGGCGTGATCGCCTCGCTTTGCCGTCCGATCCGTAGCGATAGGTTACAGCCTGCCAGTACCATCACACATAAAGCCCACATGCCACAAACGATCGCATAGTGCGAATATTTTCTTCCCATTATCCTTGCTACCGCATCCCGTCAATAAGCGATGCACCCCGAACGGCCCCCGATGTGCACGAAGTTACCAGGCACCGACCTTGGACTCTTGCTGCATGGTCTGCGCATCCTGCCCGGCGATGGCACGGGCTTTCCTGAAGCATGCCTCAATGCGCTCAACGATGCGCGGCCAGGAATAGGTTAATGCTTTTTGCCTGCCGGCCTCTCCCATCTGTTTGCGCAGAGAGGGGTTTTGTAAGAGGCCGACCAACGCCTCCGCGAGGGGTTCAGAGCCGATCTGCGGCACCAGCCAGCCGTCGCGACCATGGCTGACGACCTCGCGGTAGCCGGGGATGTCAAAGGCAACGAGAGGACGCCCGGCTGCCATCGCTTCCAGCAGCACGATGCCGAAACTCTCTTGCCCTGTTGCCGGTGAACAGAACACATCGCAACTGGTGAAGTAGCGAGGCACCATCTCCGGCGGCGCGTAGCCGGCAAAGAGCACGCTCTGCCGGACCTCCGGCGGCAGTTCAGCCTTGAGTTCGTCCGTTTTCTGCCGTCCCATGCCTCCCACGACGACCAGGCGAGTGTCGGGCACGCGGGCCACTACCTTGGGGAACGCCTGGAGAAGAAGCGGCAGCCCTTTGCGCGGGTCGGGCCGTCCCACAAAGAGGATCGTGGGCCGTCCGGCCAATTCGGGCAGCGGTGGGACGGCAGGGTGGAACCGTTCTGTGTCCACACCGTTGGGCACGATCTCGTACTCGCCGGGGAAGTAGCGGGCAATGCTCCGGCGGGCCTCCTCCGATACGGCGATGCGCACGTGCAGACGCTCAAAAAGGTGCTCCGGCAGGGGGCGCAAGCCCCGATAGAGAAGCGCGGGCGCCAACCCCGATTCAAAATTGGCGTGAAAGGTCCCCACGTTCACCGTCTCCGACGCGGCCAGGGCCACCATGCCCAGCACCGGATCAAGGGGCGAATGGATGTGCAGGATGTCAAGCCTCAAGCGTCGCAGCAGGTGACGCATAACCAGCATGTAACGCCCGATGGTGATGCGACAGAGGGTGCGGTTTCGGGGAAGTTTCAGAGAGAAGCCGACGCGTAGCACCCCTACCTCATCCTGCGGGCGTTGTCCGCTCGCGGGGCCGGTGATGATGATGGTCTTGTGCCCGCGGCGACGAAGTTCTAGGGCCTCATGATAGACATGCTCGGAAATGCCCCCCGGCCACGGGCGATAGTACTCTGTGACGATCCCAATGCGCATGTGTCGTCGTCCGTTGCTACAATCTGATGACGAGCCACGAGAGTATCTGGTTCCGATTTTGTGACGGAAGTATAACCCAGGGAGTAGAGAAGTCAAAACTCGCCTTGACCCTCGCGAGAAATTGGGTTACAATCTTCCCGACAGATGGCGGATGAGGTGGTGAGAGTGAAGATCATCTATCGTGATAAGCAATGGGAACTGCGCGGCGGTATAACGGTGCGAGATGCCATCCGGAAAGTTGGGCTGGACCCGGAAGCGGTCCTTGCCACGCGCGACGGCAAGTTGATCAACGAGTCCACGATCCTGAAAGAGGATGACGTCATCAAGTTGGTTGCTGTGATCAGCGGCGGTTGAGCAGGGAGGGAGAGAGTGAGCACGGAATGAGCGAGATGCGTTGCCGAAAATGCGGCGACGTGGCCGTCATCAACATGCGACACCACCGGCTTGCCCTCTGCGGTGAGCATTACCTGGAGTGGTTCATCGCGCAAACGGAGCGCACCATTGAGCGCTTTGCCATGTTCACGCGAGCGGATCGCATCCTGGTGGCGGTATCCGGTGGGAAAGATAGCCTGAGCCTGTGGGATGTCCTATTGCGCCTCGGCTATCAGGCCGATGGACTTTACATAAATCTGGGGATTGACGGCGGTTTCGGCTACTCCGACATATCGCATGAGAAGGCGATGGCCTTCGCCGCAGGCCGGCCGGGCGTGCGCCTGCATGTCGCCAGCGTGCCGGCAGAGCACGGGGTGAGCATCCCGGCACTGGCCCGCAAGAAGCGACGCGCCGATCGGCCCTGCTCCGTCTGCGGCCTGGTGAAGCGGCACACGATGAATCGCGTGGCATTGGAAGGCGGTTACAGCGTCCTGGCAACGGGCCACAACCTGGACGACGAGGCTGCGGTGCTGATGCAAAACGTGCTCCATTGGCAGACCGGCTATCTGGCGCGGCAGTATCCTGTGTTGGAGGAAGGAGAAGGGCTGGCGCGCAAGGTGAAGCCTTTGTGTCGCTTTTACGAGCGCGAGGTGGCAGCCTATGCCCTGGTGCGCGGCATAGACTATATCTACGACGAATGTCCCCATGCGGTGGGTGCAAAGACCATTTATTACAAAGAAATCCTCAATCGCCTGGAGGCGGAATCCCCCGGCACAAAGTACGCGCTATACATGGAGTTCCTGCGTGCCCGCGATGAAGGCCGCCTGGTGATTCCGAGCGAGGATGACCTTTCCCTGTTACATCCGTGCCAGCGTTGCGGCCAGCCGACCACCGCGCCGGTGATCTGTTCCTTCTGTCGTCTTTGGGAAGGCGCGCCCGTGCCGGAGCCTGAAGTGGAAACCGCGTAATTCGTCAGGATAGCCCATGATTGCCAACGAGGATGTTGCTGTAAAGAACAAAGAGGGGGAGGCTTCGGCCAGCGTGGCTGTCGAGCCTGGCCCCGATCATCGCTCCGGCTATGTCGCGCTGGTCGGGCGGCCCAGCGTCGGCAAGTCCAGCCTGCTTAATGCCTATCTGGGCCAGAAGGTTGCCATCGTATCGCCCCGTGCCCAAACGACCCGCAACCGCTTGCGCGGCATCCTGACAAGGCCCGATGCCCAGATCATCTTTGTGGACCTGCCGGGGATACATCGCCCCAAGCATCGCCTGGGCGAGCTGATGGTGGAAACGGCGATGCGCGCCCTGCCCGACGCGGATGTCCTCCTCTTTGTTACCGATGTTTCCGTTCCTCCCACACCGGAAGACCAGGAGATCGCCGGGTTGCTGAAGGAGCGTGCTGCCGGTCGCCCGGTTGTGCTGGCCCTCAACAAGTGTGATCTGCTTAAGCCTGCCGATGTTGTGCCGCACACCGACGCTTACCGCGCCCTGGTAGATGCGACCGATTGGATGCTGGTGTCGGCCACGCGCGGCGATAACCTGGAGAAATTGCTCGGTTTTGTTGTGGCTCATCTCCCTCTGGGGCCGCGCTACTATCCGCCGGATCAGGTCACCGATCAGCAGGAGCGTTTTCTCGCCGCCGAACTGGTGCGCGAGGCCATTTTGCACCATACGTATCAAGAGGTTCCCTACTCTGTAGCCGTTGTCGTGGAGGAGTTCAAAGAGCGCAGTGACACAATGGTTTATATTGGCGCGACGGTTTATGTGGAAAGGGAATCGCAGAAAGGGATCGTCATCGGGCAGGGAGGTGCGCTTCTGAAAAAAATCGGCACGTCTGCCCGTAAGAGCATTGAGCAGGCTCTGGGCCGGCGCGTCTATCTGGAACTATGGGTCAAGACCCGACCCCACTGGCGCCGGCGAGATGAAGAGTTGCGCCGTCTGGGATATATACCGTCGGGCTAGGAAGCGCGCCATCGGTTGGAAGCCGATAGGCGCACTGGCAAATCGGTTGCTGGGTAGAGCGGCGCTACAGGCCCCCACTTTTCCCCGCCTCGCCGTCGCTCGGCACCCCCTTTCTCCCCCGTAAAATGGGGGAGAAAGGGGGTGGAGGGATGGTGGGGGCCAGTGGCCTTACCCTGCCCTTATACCCCACTTGTGGGTAACGATTAGGTTCCCAACCGACGGCCAGCCGCGCATCTTCTGTCGCTACCTGGTGTTTTAATAGATGGCGATCGTAGACGGCACGCGCGGTCGCGTGTCCGGGCCGGGCGGTTTCTCGTGACATCATGATTGAGGAAGAAAGGGGGTGCAGCTACCGAGACAACCTCGTTATTGCGGCTGGTCACCTGGCATCCCATCAATCTGCGCTCACGAGGAGGAATACCTATGGACTTTAACGCAATGATTCAGCGCGGCATCCGCGCGGCTCGCCTGGATAAGACCCTCTATGCGGAAGTGGAGGGGAATGCCGCTCTCACCCAGGAAGCTGTGGTCTTTGTGGTCATCGTCTCCATCATCAGTGCTATTGGTGGTTTCCTCGGCAATCTCATCTCGGGCAACGGTTTCGTCGTGGCCATCGTCGGCCTCATCATCGGCCCGATCATCGCCGTTGCCGCTTTCTTCGTGTGGGCCTTCCTTAACTTCTTGGTCGGCACTAACCTCTTCAAAGGGAAGGCGGAATACGGAGAGCTGATCCGTACCTTGGGTTATGCCTATGGGCCCAACGCGTTGGGCATTCTTTCGTTCATTCCTTGCTTGGGCGGTATCGCTGCGCTTATAGGCGCTATATGGATGGCCGTTGCCGGGTTCTTCGCGGTGCGCCAGGCTCTGAATGTGGATGACACCAACGCGATCCTCACAATTGTGATCAGCTTCATCGTGTACATCATTGTTCTTGCCGTTCTCGGAGCCATCTTGGCTGCTATTGGCCTTACCGGCGCGTTCGGGTTCGCTGCCCTCAGCGGCCAGTTGCGATAGAATATCCTCTGCCGGGAAAGTTGTGGGGCGAGGATCATCTCCTCGCCCCATGACTTTCCCAGAATCCGGAAGGCTTACCGCACGCGGATCGGGTTGGAAAAAATCCAGGCGCGGCGTTTTCCCCACGCTTGTCGCCAGGCCTCGGCGCGATAGACTCCGGTATGGCCGTCGGTATGGGTCAGGCTGTTCCCCTTTGCTTGGGCAATCGGTTCCCCATTGCGTAACAGGCGCAATTCCGCGTGGCCCGGCACGGCGAAGTGAAAAGTGACGGGGCCCCGCGCAGCCATGAGGGAATCCCCCATCTGCGCCTCTCTATCTCCCTGCAGCGCGTAGAAGCGCGTGCCCACCGTAGGCGCGAGGCCGTCGTAGCCGACCCAGCAGCGACCGTTTCGCAACGCGTTCATCAGCAGCGCGCGGCAACGATCCAGATCAAGGGGCAAAGGTTCTTCCGTCAGCACATGCATGTTGATGGCCCTGAAGAGGAATTCATAGGGGAAGATGGTGCGCCGCAGCAGGCCTCGCCGGATTTTGAAGGCGTGGGCGTCTGCCCCGCCGACGGCGACTACCGTCGCGTCTCGTTCAATGGACAGGCGGTCCCACAAGGCCAGCGCCTCCGGGAAAGGGCCGCGGATGAATAATTCGGGCAGGAATGCCGCGCCGGCCGCGCGCAAAGGGCCGGACGTCAGAGACTTGAACTCGCTCATGTAGTTCCAGATCTCAATACCGGCGTAATCCCGCACGTGCCAATCCAGCCACGGCAGTTCTTCATCCACGATTTTCGTTCTATGCTCAATGGGGTGCGCGAGAAAGGCTACACCCCCCTGCTGGTTGATGGCGTCAATGAGAGCCTGCGGGTCGCTGGCGTACGCGCTGACGTCCTGCCGAATGCCGAGGCATAGAAGATGGCTGGCCTGCGGCTCTCGTTTCGTGTCATGTACTTCCTCTCCGATCAGGAGAAGCACGCGGCGGCCTTTCGCTCCCTCGCGCCACCCTTCGGCCTCAGGCGGGCGCACGTTGTGGTCGGTGACGATGATCCAATCCAGACCGGCTTTGAGCGCGGCCTGCACCAGGTCTTCGTAGCTGCCGGTGCCGTCGCTGTAGCGGGTGTGCATGTGCAGGTTGCCTGCATATTCGTAAAGGGGCATGGGGTCGCGATGCTTTACAGTGATAGTAGTTCTTCTGTCAGCGGCCTGGGGTCAAGGCCCGCGTAGCCCAGGCCGCGTGCCATCTCGTCCACGCTGTCGCGGATGCCGATGGCCCATAGGGACTTCAGGAACTCACCTGCCTCGCGCGAGGTGTACCATGCTTCGCCCCAATTACGTACCAGGTGTTCGCGTAATTGCATCTCAAAGATCCAGGCGCGGGTATAGCCTCCAACGTAGAACCAGTCATCCACGTCGTCCAGGTAGCGTTCCGGAGGGATGTTCACCCTTAGGTTATTGTACAGATAACGCTGATAGACCGGCGCGGAACCTTCGGGCCCATGCGCATGCAGGTGGAGTTCGTAGCGCAACTTGGCCGCGTAGCGCCGGACGAACCAGAGTTTGCTGAAGATGGAGAAGCGGCGGTACTCCTCGGCCATGTCCGGTGGCGCGTTGAGCACATCGGTTAACCAGCGGCGGTTATATAGCAAGTGTTCCATTAGGAAGGCATAGGTCTCGCTCACCGCTGCGTCGCCCATGTAGCGGAAGGCGACCGGCAGGTCGGGGTTCACGTGAGAGAAATGCTCGGCATGGCCTGCCTCATGGAAGAGCGCGCCGTAGTCATCTTGGCCGCCTATGGGCTTGATGACCAGCATCACCTCGGTGGGCACGCGAATCGGCGCGCAGAAGGCTCGCGGCGATTTGAGCGGGCGCGGCTCTGTATCTAGGTGCAGTCCGGGTGTCGTCCCCAGGCCGATGCCCATTCCTTCCAACGTCTTCTCCAACGATGCGATGAGCCGGTCCGCAGGAAACATCCGATCCAGTTCCGACGCGCGCATGATGTAGGCCACATCCCAGATGTCGGCCTCTTCTCGCGGCACGCCGGCGGCTGCCAGCCGCCGGGAGAGTTCCCGTTCAAAGATCTCTGACGTGGCGGCGACGACGGCATCCAGTTTATCCGCCAACCCCCTCAGGTCCCACGCTTCCAGTTTCTCGTTCATGGCGATGTAGCCGGAGAAGCCCAGATCGCGCGGCAGCGCATGCAGCGTGTTGATCCGCTGGATGCGCAGAGGATTCTGCTTTGCCATCACCTCCAGCGATCGGCGTCCTAGCTCATGGCGGCGACGCCAATCAGGTTCCTTTGTGAGTATGGGGCGAACATTGTGATAAGGGATGTTTTGTCCATCCCACTCTACCGTCGCCTTGAGTTCCGCGTTGGTGATGGCCTCGCTCAGTTCTTTCGTCACATTGTCCATGAAACCGACGGCGGCGAAAGAGGCCAGGTGACGGCCTTCCTTGCGCTCTGTGTCCGCCAGCCTATCCAGCACCGTCTCGCGGGCAAAGAGGTCGGCATAGCGCTGGTAAATGGGCGTCAGTTCCAATGATTCCTTCAGGCCTGCGCCCACCTGATACTGCTCTCGCCCGATCTCGCTGAGAAACGCTTCGGCGCGTTGGGTGAATTGTGTGAAGTCCACTACCTGTATCCTTTCTGTCTCATCGTGGTGATAGTTTCGCCAGTTCGCGAATGCGATAGGTTATATTAGGATGGTCAAATTGGGTCGGTAACGTCGTTAATTGCTCCTGTCGGATGAATTCCGTTAATTGCTCGGCCAGCGACCGGGCGCGCGCCCGTAGCCAGCGGGGCACCGGGTCAAACAGCATCCAATCCACCGCTTTCTTCTCCGGGCTCCATTCCCATACGCCGGTGATCATGCCGCGTGCCAGGATCGGCGCGACGATCATCGGCTCGGCTGCTGGTTCCCCTTTCCAGCGAGGGATAACGCGCAGGCGGAGTTCCGGCGGGACGAAGCGCCCTGTCACCTCGCGGAAACTGAAGAAGGGATCGCGCGAGGGGACGAAAGCGACGGCGGGCTCCGGCGGCGGCTCAAAAGTGGCGATGGCATAGGCGGCCCATTCCGTCGCCAGGTATTCGTCCGGCAAGCCGCGTAGCGCCAGCGCGCGCAGAGGTGGACGGATACGCGCGAGGGCGGCCCGCGCCTTACTCACCGGCGCGCCCGACCACCAGACGAAATCCTCAAAGCGCGCGGGGCTGTGCCATTCAAAATAGAGGGCGGCCAGCGAGGCCCAGGCTTCGTCTTCTCTCAGGCTATGCAGGTCAAGGTCGTAGGCAAAGTCACGCTTTGGTATATAGATGTAGGCGGTCGTGTCCAGACGCGATGTAGCCTTGACCTTGAACACTTGCCCCTTCTCCACCAGTTGCGCCAGCGCGTCGCTGAAACTATCGCCTGTGCCCAATTTGGCGCCTGCTTCACCGTACGGGCGAATCAGGCCGGCACGCAGGCGATTACGTAACATGCGCGTGTCCAGCGGATCGCGCTCCAGGAGGCGCATCATCGCCCGTTGCAACCGATCTATCTCGTCCCAGGAGAAGCCGACCAGTTCCTGTGCCCGTTGCAACGCATGGGTGGCGAGGGGAGGCGCGACGCGCAGCGCGAGGGGCACGTGCTCGCGCGGAACGAGCATCGGCAGGCCGCGCACGGCGTTCACCTCAATCAGTTCGCGCTGCTCAAAGACCGTGCGATCCAGCTCGGCGCGGTCATAGCCGCTCCGGCGCGCCCAGACCGACAGATAGGCGGTAGGGTCTGGCGGCGAGTGTAGCCAACCCACCTCGCACACCAGCGATGTGAACCACGAACGCGCGGGCTCCGGCGGAGAGTCGGACGGGGGCTGAGGTGGCGTATAAGGGGCGGCAAGGTGCTGGCGCGCCATGTACCAGGCGTTGACGTGGGCGGGCGCGAATTCCGGCAAGCTGTTCATCGGCGGCATTATAGCGCAAGTCGTGCAAAAGACCAATCGCCGCGCGTGTAGATTCTGCGGGATTGAGGTATAATGGGGGCATAAGAGCGATATTGGTATCGTGCGTGGGGAAACACATGATGGCAGCATTATACTTACCTGGCAGTAATATGAGGCATGTTCTCAAAGAACAGCTGCGTCAACTCGCATTCGCTGATTTGATGATACCCTCTCCAGATATTATGCTCCATGTGGATCAAACATTGAGTAAGCGTGAGAGGTTGGCCGCCTTGTTGGAGGGTGAACTAAATTTCCACGGTGAAGACAGCGGCTATGCCTCTCACGATCTCCATGCGTTCGCTGCTAAGTTTCCACCACAGTTGCCCCGCGCTTTCATCCGTGGTCTGACTAGCCCTGGCGATCTAGTTCTTGATCCGATGATGGGATCGGGAACCACTGTAGTAGAAGCACTGCTTGAAGGGCGGCGAGGAATTGGCCTGGACCTTGATCCATTAGCTCTTCGGTTAGGGCCTGTAAAAACGAGGTCTATAGATGTTGACAAATTGCGACATATAGGCCAGATGGTTGTATCACAGGCATACCATTTGTTATCTAATGGCGGCATGATTGACAAAATGCTCAATGAACGTTACGACAAGCGTACAAGGGCGTTCATTAACTACTGGTTCTTGCCAGGCACGCAGCGCGAGCTTATGGCGCTGGTATTAGCTTTACAGGGTGTCGCTGATACATCAATACGCCGTTTTCTTGAGTTAACGTTCTCGTCCATCATTATCACCAAGTCAGGGGGTGTCTCTCGTGCTCGCGATTTGGCACATAGTCGCCCGCATTTGGATAGAACGAAGATCCCCAAGAATGCAATTGAGCAATTCGCGCTTAGGCTACGCAAGAATCTAAACAGCATCTCGGAATTGAGAGTGAATGGCACAATGGCATCTTCTATAGCCGGTGATGCACGGTTAATGCCTTTTGCTGACGGCGTATTTGATCTGATCGTCACTTCGCCGCCTTATGCTAATGCTATAGATTACATGCGAGCACACAAATTCTCGCTAGTATGGTTAGGGGAATCCATTGCTGATTTGTCCGAATTGCGCGCGCAATATATCGGTTCTGAGAGGATAGGATACATCCCATGCGGTGCACTACCCGATCGGCCAGAGACAATCGTTGAGCAATTAGCGGAACGCGATAGTAATAAGGCAGCGGTTCTCCGTAAGTATTTTGTGGAGATGCGATTAGTCATTGCCGAAATGCATCGCGTGCTGCATGGCGATGCTGCCGCTGTAGTCGTTGTAGGCCCGTCCGTGATGCGCGGAATAGATGTGCAGACGCATTATTGCCTAGCTGACATCGCCGCCAGTGTAGGCTTTGAGGTAGTCGGAGTAGCCCGGCGGAGTTTGGATCGGAACAAACGTATGATGCCTGCCCGTTTTGGCAAAAAGACCGACTCCACGATAGAGCAGCGAATGCACGAAGAGTATGTCATCGGTCTGCTGAAACCCATACACCCTCAAGGAGGACCGGATGCCAAGTCGTGAGCAGACTGTTATTGATGCCGTTGAGATTCTTGAGAATGCTGAGTATCCGTCTGGGTTGAGCATAGCAACTGCGTGGTTAGGTATCTACCAAACACTTTTATGGTATGAGCCGGTCAATTGGGTAGGGTTTAGCGATTTACCTCATATCATTGACTCAGACAAATTGCGTCCCTCTTCACCCGCCAAGAAACGCCATTGGAATAGCCCACGACCTTGGCAGATACGGGCGCAGGCAGTGAGCGATTACCTGGCTAGACAACTGAGATGCTCGGCTACCGAATTGCCATATAAGACCGACTTACTTATGAAGCATCCTAATTACCAGGGGATGCAACGGCAGAATAGCTTGGGCACCGCTTTCACCGGCATAGTCAAGTATATACTAGAAAGGTTTGGACCTACGACGGTCTCGTATGATATGGAGGTTGAAGCCACTACAGTTTTTCCCGGTATTGCCTTCCCCGGCCGTAGCGTGCCCCCCCGTATTGACCTTCTGGCCAGACGCAACAATCTACCGCGAGCAATCATATCTGCCAAATGGAGCGTTCGTCACGACCGACTAAGTGATATCACAAATGAATGCCCGGTTTATAAAGCAGCATACGAGAGAATCTACCGACAGGCCCGGCACGCCTCAATAAGATGATGGATGACACTTGTGTGGATGGGGTGGTGCATGTACATAAACCTGCTGTTGTTGACGTGTGTGGTTTGGATAGGCGGCTGACACGGTTGATAGATTTGGTTGATTTCGTTAGGGCAACGTCGTCCTGGTGATCCTTAGGTGGTCTTATGCATCCACCCCTAACCCGCATCTACCCCAACGTCCACCTGGGCGAAAATGTTGAGATCGGCGACTTCGTCGTCATCGGCCAGCCGCCGCGCGGCCGCGCGCCCGGCGAACTTCCCACCGTCATCGGCGACGGCGCGGTGATCCGCTCCCACACCGTCATCTACGCGGGCAACCGCATCGGCCAACGGTTCCAGACGGGGCACTGCTGGCTCCTGCGCGAGGAGAACGAGATCGGCGATGACGTGAGCATCGGCAGCGGCACGGTGGTGGAGCATCACGTGCGCATCGGCAACGGCGTGCGCATCCATTCTCAAGCGTTCGTGCCCGAATACAGCACCCTGGAAGATGGTTGTTGGCTAGGGCCGCGCGTCGCGCTGACAAACGTATTGCATCCCTTGTGCCCCAAGGCGAAGGTCTGCCTCAAAGGGCCGACCATCAAACGGGGTGCGAAGATCGGGGCCAACGCGACGATCCTGCCCGATCTTGTCATCGGCGAAGGCGCGTTGGTCGGTGCGGGGGCGGTTGTTGTAAAAGATGTGCCGCCGCACACCGTCGTCGCGGGTAATCCGGCCAAGCCTATCAAGGGCACGGCGGCACTCATCTGCCCTTACGACCTGATTGACCATCCTTACGAGGTTAGCGAGATCGCGCTGGCGGATAATGAATAGATGGTTCCCAGTCCCTCTCTTTTGAGGGGGAACTCCGGGAGGGATATAGAATATCCACCTTCACCCGTATAAGGGGGAGGGCGGGGGCTTGGGTAAGGCAGCGGTGCGCAACCCTTACATCATCGGCACGTACGCAGGCGGGCCCTGCCACTACGGGCGCGAGCGGCAGATTGACCAACTGCTGCATGGAGCGGATAATGCCTATTGGGTGGTCGGCACGCGCCGCCTGGGCAAGACGTCGCTCCTGCGCCATCTGGAGTATCTGTCTCTGGCCTCGCCTTCGAAGGTCGCTCCTGCCCCTGGGGAAAGAGGCAAATCCTCAGATGGGGAATACATCCCTCTCTTCTGGGATTTGCAAGGCTGCCGCACGCTGGCCGATCTGAGCCAAGAGTTGGTCGGCGCGGTGGAGGACGCGGCAGAACGTTTTGAGCCCCTCGGCATCCGCGCAGAGAACCTGGAAGGCAAGGAGGTGCCGGCCATCTTGCGTAGCCTGAGCAGGGCGGCGAAGAAGGCAGGCAAGCGGGTGCTCCTTCTGGTGGATGAGGCGGAGGCGCTGGTTACCGTGGGGCGCGCGGACCCGTTGGCGCTGGATTTGCTGCGCAAACCGATGCAGAGCCAGGCCAACCTGCGCACCATCATCGCCGCGACCAAAGCCCTGGGCGCGCTGAGTGACCTGAGCCGCGAGTCGCCTAATTCGCCTTTTCTCTTGGGCTTCGCCTTGCGCACGTTGGAACGTCTGCGGCCGCACGAGGCCGAGGCCCTGATCCGTCAGGCCCAATCGCCACAGCCTGTACAGGTCTCGCTGGAGACAATAGCCGCCATTCAGGAGGATACGAACAATCACCCGTACCTGCTGCAACTCCTGTGTCATCGGCTCTGGCAGGACGACAACAGCCTGCGCCCGCCGCAGCCCGACGATCTTCTTCCCGATCCGATGCTGGATGCCTTCTTCTCAATGGACGTGCGGCTCCTCTCACACGGCGAGCGCGCGGTATTGAAGGCAGTAATGGAGGTGCCGGGGCAAGACGAAGCTGCGCTGGAAGTGGCGACCGGCCTGCCGCCCGACGCGGTGCGCGCCTTCACCTATAGCCTGCATAGCTTGGGCTATCTGCGTCTGATCTATGGTCGCTGGGCGGTGGGCAATCAATTCCTGGCTGCCTGGCTGAAGCAAAATCCGGAGCAGGTAGCCGCACAACCGGTCTCCGTTGTGTCGGACCGGGCGACGCAGGAACTGGCCGAGGCGGGCCGGGGGCAGGAGATCAAGAATCTGAAAAAACAATTGCGCGCCTGGAACGCTACCTTGCGCAAGCTGGAGCTGCAGCGTGCTTCCTTCGGCCTCGCGGTGCCGATAAATATCTTGAACGGGATAGATGAGGCACGCGCCGAGGTTGAGCGCATCAGCCAAGAACTTAGACGCCTGCTTGAGGAAGAGCAGGTGCAAAAGGAGTCGGTCAAGTGAGCAATACCATTCCCCTCGTTGATTTGCAGGCTCAGTACCGGCAGATCGGGCCGGAGATTGATGCAGCCATCCGGCGCGTGCTGGGACACACGGGCTTCATCCTTGGCCGCGAGGTTGAGGAGTTTGAAGCCGCCTTTGCTGCTTTTTGCGGCGTTGCCCATTGTGTCGGCGTGGACTCGGGTACCGCAGCCCTTCACCTGGCGCTGGAAGCATGTGGCATCGGCCCGGGCGACGAAGTCATCACGACCCCCTTTACTTTCTTCGCCACGGTGGAGACCATCGTACAGGCCGGGGCCAAGCCGGTCCTGGTGGATATAGACCCGGCGACCTACAACATAGACCCTTCGCGCATAGAGGACGCGGTCACGCCACGCACGAAGGCCATCCTGCCGGTTCACCTCTACGGCCAGCCTGCTGAGATGGATGCCATCATGGACGTGGCGCAGCGGCACCATCTTAAAGTGATTGAGGACGCAGCCCAAGCCCATGGCGCGCTCTACAAGGGAAAGCGGGCGGGGAGCATCGGCGATATTGCCTGCTTCAGTTTTTACCCCTCTAAGAATCTGGGGGCCTACGGCGACGCGGGCGCGGTGGTGACGAATAACGCGGAACTGGCGGATAAAGTGCGCCTGTTGCGCAACCACGGGCGCACGACCAAATATGAGCATAAGACGGTGGGTTGGGGTTATCGCCTGGACGCGCTGCAAGCCGCCATCTTGGGGGCAAAACTCCCTCACCTGGAGGAGTGGAACACCGCGCGCCGGGCCCACGCCGCGCGTTACAACGAACTCCTGGCCGATACCGACCTGGTGCTTCCTTATGAGCCGGAACACGTTCGCGCCATCTATCACTGCTATACCGTCCGCTCAAGCGCGCGCGATGGCTTGTCGTCGTTCCTGCGTCGGCAAGGCATTGATGTTGGCATTCACTATCCTATCCCGATGCACCTGCAACCGGCTCTTAAAGATGTGGGCTACCGCGCCGGAGATTTCCCCATTAGCGAGCGTTACAGCCAGATGGTGCTGTCGCTGCCGATGTATCCGGAATTGACGGAGGAACAACTGAAGCAGGTGTCGGACGCCATACACGCTTTCATGGATCGCGCGTGAACGTCTCTGTTCTCATTCCTGCCCGCGACGAGGTGGGGACGCTGGCCGAAGTAGTGGAGAAGGTGGGCCGTGCCTTCGCTGCCTGCGATCTGATGGGCGAATTAGTCCTGGTGGATGATGGTTCCACCGACGGCACGGGGCAATTGGCCGACAGCCTGGCCGCGCAGGTTCCCTTCTTGCGGGTGTTGCACCATCGTCGTCCTCTTGGCCTCACCGCCGCGCTTCGCACCGGCTTCCGGGCCGTGCGAGGCGATGTGATCGTTTTTCTCCCTGCCGACCTGGAATCCGATCCGGAGAAGGATATCCCCCTGCTTCTGGGCAAACTGGCCGAAGGCTACGATGTCGTGGCGGGCTGGCGACAGGGAAGGCGTGAGCGCAAAGTCTTCGCGTCGGGCATTTATAATCGGGTTTCACGTCTTTTGTTCGGCCTCCACGTGCACGACATGAACTGGATCAAGGCCTTTCGGCGCGAGGTGATCGCCAGCCTCCCTCCCCTGCGCTCCGATTGGCATCGTTTCTTGCTTCACTTGGCCGCATCTCAAGGCTTCCGCATCGGCGAGGTGCCGACGGCCTATCATCCCCGCCGCGCCGGGCGTTCCAAGTTCGGCTTGATGCGACTCCCTATCTCTCTTTTGGACGTGCTGGTCGTCTGGTTTCTCATTACTTTCTCACGCCAGCCGATGCGCTTCTTTGGCGGCCTCGGCCTCGCCTGTCTGACCATCAGCGGCGCGACCTATCTCTATCTCCTTGCCCTGTGGCTTCTGAAGCAGACCCAGCAGCGGCCCATATTCATTGCAGCAGGCGTTCTGGCGCTGGCCGGCCTCGTCCTCTTTCTGGTGGGATTTCTGGCCGAACTGGTGGTCAGCCAGGGGGAACGTATTGAGGTCCTGGAGCGGGAATGGCAAGGCCTGAAAGAGGATAAGGAAGGACGCTCATGAAAATAGGCGTCCTGACCCACAACTATCCGCGCTACCGCGGCGATTTCTCAGGCCGCTTCGTAGAGGCATTGAGCGAGGAACTGGTGAACCAGGGTCACCAGGTCACCGTGCTCGCGCCCTGGGACCCCGCCTACGCGCGTCGGCCTTCCGATCACCGCGTGCACTTTGTCCTGTATCGCTACGCGCCGCGCGCGTCATGGCATAGGTTGGGCTACATGCGCACCATGCGTGCCGACGTGGCGTTGCGCCGGGCGACCTACCTCTTGGCACCGGGGCTCTTCGTCGCGGGTGCGTTGGCCGTTCTGCGATGGGCAGGCCGCGAGCGTCCGGACATCCTGCACGCCCATTGGGCGTTGCCCAACGGCTTTCTGGGCGCGCTGGCCGCCCGTCGCTACGGTATCCCTCTTGTCGTCTCTATCCCCGGCTCCGATGCCACTGTGGCCGCGCGGAATCTCCTTTTTCGCCGCATGGCGAAGTTCGCCTTTGCTCAGGCCGGCCTGATCACCGCCAACTCCGAGTCGTTACAGGATGTCGCCGTGAACGAGTTGGGTGCGGAGCCGACCAAGTTTGACCTTATCGCCTATGGGGTTGACCCCGATACCCTCCGCCCCGATCCCTCCGGCACTGCCGCTTTGCGTGCAGAACTGGGCATCCCGCCAGAGGCTGTGGTCCTGTTGGCGGTGGGCCGCATGGTCTATAAGAAGGGGTTTGATGGCCTGTTGCGCGCGGCGGCATTGTTAGATGGGCTGATGAAGGGGGAAGTAAGTCCTCCCGTTCACCTGGTGATGGTGGGCGAGGGGGATTTGTGGGCCGAATGGCAGGCGTTGGGCCGCCAGTTGGGCTTGGGCGAGCGCGTTCATTGGGTAGGGAACGTCCCTTCCCATCGCATCGGCGTCTATTACAACATGGCCGATGTGGCCGTAGTACCTGCGGTGACGCGCCCGGCGACCGGTCTTGGCGTGACGGTTCTGGACGCGATGTCGTGTGGCAAGCCGGTTGTCGGCTCCGATGCGGCGGGCAATAGGCTGGCAATCAAGGATGGTGTCAACGGCTATCTGGTGCCCGAAGGAGATGATGCAGCCCTGGCCCGCGCTCTTTTAGCCCTGGTGAGAGATCACGACCTGCGTACTCGTATGGGTGCAGCGGGACGGCACCTGATTGACACTGAACTCGGCTGGCCCCAGTTGGCTCGCCGTTACGTAGCGCATTTTGAGCGCCTTTGCCACAGGCAACGGGCATGAGAGCGGTACTTCTGGGGGGAAGCGGCTTTATCGGCGCGCACCTGTCGCGGGCGCTGTCTGAGGCAGGCTATGAGGTCATCGTCTATGACTGCCGCTTACCCTCGTTAGCGCCGCAGTGGCCATCCGTTCGTTACGTCCTGGGCGACCTCTTCAGCTCGGAGCCTCCGGCGCTCCAGGATGTATTGCATGGTGCTGACCTCATCTATCATTTGGCATGGAGATTGCTGCCCGCCACCTCCAATGAGCGGCCAATCTATGATATTCAGAACAACCTGATTGGACTGCTGCGGATACTGGACTTGTGCGTGAAAGTCGGCGTTGGACGGCTGGTTTTCTTCTCCTCTGGGGGGACCGTCTATGGCCCTGCCCAGGTGCTTCCGATCCCTGAGACTCATCCTACAGAGCCGCGTAGTTCTCACGCCATCAACAAGTTGATGGCGGAGAAGTATCTGGCGCTTTTCGGCCACCTACACGGTCTGGACTACGTGATCCTGCGCCCCGGTAACCCCTATGGGCCGTACCAGGACCCACACAGTGGTCAAGGAGTGATCGCAGCGTTTCTCTCGCGAGTAGCCTCCGGCCAGGCTTTGGAGGTTTGGGGCGACGGCAGCACGGTCAGAGACTATTTCTATGTGGGCGATTTGACACGTGCGGCGGTCTTGGCGGGGGAAACACCACATAGCCGCACGGTCTATAACATTGGGTCGGGCGTTGGCCGGTCTTTACATGATGTGATCGCAGCTATCTGTCGCCTGGTCGGTCACGACGTGCCTGTCATATGGCGTCCATCACGGCCTGTGGATGTGCCGGTCAATATCTTGGATGTCAGCAAGGCGCGCTCTATGTTGGGATGGTCGCCACAGGTGACTTTTGAAGAAGGTTTGCGTCGCACTTGGTCGTATTATGCTGGCTTGAGTCGGGCAAAATAACCTTTACTTCTTGATTGCTTCCCCCCTTTCTTTTACGGCAACCAACCGCCATACGCGGGGTGGTCCTTGCCCAGGGGCAAGGCCACAGGCTGGCCGCTGCGCGCCGAGTGATACATTGCCGTCAGGGCCTCCAGCGACAGGCGGGCGTCCGCCGTGGTTACCGGGGGTTCCGTGCCGTCTCTCAAGGCGGAATAGAAACGGTAAAACTGCCCTTCAAACCCCTCCGGTTGGGGCACAAAATGTGACAAGGTCTCGTTGATCCGCTCCGTCCATTCCGGCGAGTCGCCCGTAAATACCCAAGGGTCGCCGGTGTTCCCGTATGGCTTCGTGTTGCTCTCTGCCGTCAGGTTGCGAAAGCAGAAGCGATGACGGCTGATTTCCACCGCGGAGCCGAGCGTCGCAGAAAAAGATACAAGAGAACCATCGGCCATCGCGAAAGAAGCGGAAGCGCAATCCTCTACCTCAATGGGATTGACCCGCGTGGCCGTGCGCGCGCAAACGCTCTGCACAGGCCCCAAGATATAAATCAACGCATCCAGCGCGTGAATCGCATGGCTGGTCAACACACCGCCCAATTCGCTCTGCCACTTGCCACGCCAGGGCACGGCATAGTAATCGGCGCGTCGTCGCCAGGCCGTTTCCACCGTGGTCAGATAGGCCGGCCCGGTCACTCCCTCTTCAACCAGCAACTTCAGTTTCTGCAAGCCGTGGCCGAAACGAAGCTGAAAGATCGGCATTACCCACTTGTCCGCTGCAGCCTCGGCCCTGGCGACCTCATCCACCTCCTTTAGCGAGCCAACCAGCGGCTTCTCACAAATGACATGTTTGCCCGCGGCCAGCGCTTCCAGTATCTGAGGGAAGTGCAGATAGGGCGGCGTGCAGAGGTCAATCACGTCCAGATCGTCCATGCGGCACAGAGCGTGGAAATCTGTGGTCACGCGGGGGATGCCGAAATCCATCGCGACCTGGCGCGCCTTCGCCTCGTCCACGTCGCAAATGGCCACCGGCGTGAATTTGTCCGGCAGATTCCGATAGGCAGCCACATGAAACCTGCCGACGCCACAACCGACGACGGCCACTTTCAGTTTGTCAGGCATTTTGCAGATACCCCAGCCTCTGAGCCTGCGCCTCTGCCCGCAGGGCCAATTCGGAAACCAGGAAGCAGTGGGCCTGGGGCATCAGCGTCTCGGTGCGGTTGAGGACATCGTTCACCAGAAGCCGTCCGCCTCCTAATTCCACCCGGCTGCAATCCACGTAATGGACGCCTTTTTGATCAACCAGGAAGAGGTGACTCTCGCCCGGACGCCCTGCCAGATCGCAATACTTGCGGACTTCCATGTAACCTTCGGTGCCGAGAACAAAAAGGCGCACATCGCCCCAAACCCCTAGGCCGTCCGGCGTGTACCAATCCACCCGAATATAGCCTGTGCCTCCGTCGCCTCGCAGCGTCATATCGCCGAAATCTTCCAGTTCCGGATATTGGGGATGCTTGTAGTTCGCCACCTGCGAGGCGACCACCTCTGCGCGGGTGGAGCCCGTGAAGAAGAGGAACTGATCCACTTGATGCGAGGCGATGTCGTTCAAGATGCCGCCATACTGCGCGCGGCGGAAGAACCAGTCGGGGCGACTGGGCAGGTTCGTGCGGTGGGGGCCCAGGCCGATCGTCTGCACCACTTTGCCGATCGCTCCCGACCGTGCGATCTCGCCGGCCTTGATGGTCGCCGCGTTTTCAAAGCGCTCACTGAAGTAGATGGAATAAATGCGGCGGGTTTCCGCCTGCACACGGCGCGCCTCCGCCAATTGCTCTAGGGTGGTGAAACCCGGTTTGTCGCTCATGAAGTCCTTGCCGTGCCGCATGACGGCGATGCCGAGAGGGGCACGCTCGTTGGGAATGGCGGCACTGGCGACCAGATGGATGCTCTCATCTTCCAGGATCTCCTGCGCGCTGCGGGCCAGCCGGGCCTGAGGGTAGGTGCGACTGAAATTGGCGATGAGATCGGGCTCTTTAGCATAGAACGACACTAGTTCCGCGCCCGCGCCCAACAGCGTATTGACCTGCTGATAGATATGCCCGTGGTTGATGCCGATGACGGAGAAGCGGATTGAGGGTAGAGCGTTCATCGGTGCCGTGCTCCAATCTTACGGTTTTATGGTCTGAAGTCGGTGCTGTCGTCCACCCGCAGAATGAAAGCGGCCAGTAACTTTGATACATTCTCCACATCTTGCAGGTTGAGCGTCTCCACCGCGGTGTGCATATAGCGCAAAGGGATGCTCACCAGGCCGGTAGCGACGCCGGCGCGCGTAAGTTGGATGGCGTTGGCATCGGTGCCGGTGCCTCCCGGCTCTCCCTCCAGTTGATAGGGGATGCCTTCTGCTTCGGCTACCTGGATCAGCATTCGCTCTACCACCGGGTTGATGTTCGCCCCGCGCGCGATGACCGGCCCGCCTCCGAGGCGGATGTCGCCGTTTTTCTTCTTATCCATATCAGGATGATCGGTCGCGTGGGTCACATCCACGGCGATGCCGACCTTCGGGTCCACGCCAAAGGTGCTGGTGCGAGCTCCGCGCAGGCCTACCTCTTCTTGCACGGTAGATACGGCATAGACGGCGGCCTTAAAGGTCTTGCCAGATAGGAGGCGCAGCACGTCGCCTACGGCAAAGCTCCCTGCCTTGTCGTCAAAGGCGCGCGAGATGTAAATATCGCCTCGTAATTGCTCTACGCCGACGGGATAGGTGATGGGGTCGCCTACAGAGACCAGTGCCTGCGCCTCTTTTTTATCTTTCGCCCCGATGTCAATCCAGATATCGTGGATTTCAACTTTCTTCTTGCGTTCCTCGTCCGTCATAACATGGACGGCCTTCTTGCCCGTGACGCCAAGAACCGGCCCGTTCTTCGTGTGGATCGTCACCCGCCGCCCCGGAATGATGTTGGCATCAAACCCACCGATGGTGCGAAAGTAAATGAAGCCGTCGTCGGTAATGTAGTTGACCATGAAGCCTAGCTCGTCGCAGTGCCCGGCCAGAAGGATGCGAGGGCTCCCCTTTTCGTTCTTGATGGCGATGCAATTGCCGTGCATGTCTGTCTCAATGCGATCGGCATAGGCCGCCATGTGCGTGCGCCAGACCTTCTGCGCAGGCTGTTCGTATCCTGATGGGCTGGGTGCTTCCACCAGTTCTTTGAAGAAGGCAAAGGGTTCTTTTTCCATTGATTCAAAGGTTCCTTTCTGAAGTGTCGGTCACGAACGATGCAATCTAACTGGGCCGCTGGCCTCATCCGATAGTAGGCCATGCTGACCGCCCGCTGGCTGATCCACGCAATTTTACCACAGACTCGGCCAGATGGGTGAGCCAGGCCCCTCCCTCATCTTACAACCATTCTCCTTTGGTGGGCCAGGCCGCCTCCGTGCCGATCAACTCATCCAGGAGCCGGAGGTTGAGACGACGGCACATCTCGGCATAGGCCGGTTTGCCATACAGGTTGTTTCGCTCTTGGGGGTCCTGTACCAGATTAAAGAGCTCGCCATATTTTTCCCCATGATAGTAAACGTATTTCCACCCATCTGACGTATGGAGGATCTTCATGTTTGGCCCACCGAAGGGGCGAAACTCCGTCAACACAGCGTCGCGCACGTGAGCCGCTTCCCCGCGCAGGTGGCCTGCCAGAGAATAACCGGGAAGATAAGCAGGAATCTTCAGGCCCAGACAATCCAAGATGGTGGGAACAAGGTCCACGTGACCGACAAGTTGTCGGTTGACCCCTGGCTGCGCGCCAGGGTAACGGATTATCAGCGGTATGTTGAGGAGCGATTGGTAATAGAAGGGCCCTTTAAGGATGTGCCCGTGATCGCCCAGGAGTTCGCCGTGGTCGCTGGTAAAGATGACCAAAGTTTCGTCCAGCAGTCCCCGCCTGCTCAGATGATCAAGAACGCGTCCGATAGAGCGGTCCACGTGGGTGACCATGCCGTACATCTGTGCCGTCATCTCTCGCAACGGCGCGCCCGCGATCTTCTCAAAGAAGGGTGGTTCCTTGGAGTAGTACGTTGGCTCGCCCATGTAATGTGCCCGGTAGATGGGCGGCATAGCGGCCATTTCCTCAAGCGAGGCGGGCAACGGGTCGGGCATGGCATTGGGGTCGTACATGGATGCGTAGGGCTCGCAGGCACTAAAGGGATGATGGGGGTCGGGAAAGGAACAGTGTATGAAGAAAGGCTGGCCCGCGAAGCGATCTATCATCTCCATCGTGCGATCGGCGATCCAGGTGTTGTAGTGGTGCTCCTCGGGGATGGCATTTCGCCACGTTTCAAAGTAGCCCTGGTTGAGGAGCGCGTTCTCGCGCCGCAGGAGTTTGGAGCCTTCTGGGAATTCTCGTTCTAAGTACGCGCTATAATGACCTCCCTTCGTGGAATAGTGGACGTGCCCGATGGTCAGTTCCACTTCCTGGAAGCCGCAATAGGGCCCATGCCAATCCTTCATTTCGGGGTGTTTGGCCCAGTAATCTTGCGACTCCTCATAGCCGGAGGGCGGGTGCGGGCCGAACCAAGCGTTCAGGTGAATCTTGCCGACAGAGCCGGTGCGGTAGCCATGAGCCTGAAGGATATCCCCCAATGTGGGAGCACCGACGTCGTTGAATTGGATGCCGTTGTGCCAGACGCCGTGGGTGCGCGGGTAGAGGCCCGTGAGGATGCTGGCACGGGAGGGACAACAGAACGGGTTTTGCACGTACGCGCGCTCAAAGCGAACGCCTTCGTTGGCGATGCGATCCAGGTTGGGCGTCTTAATGATAGGATTGCCGTACGCGCCAAGGGAATCTTTGCGCTGTTGGTCGGTGAGGAAGAGGATGACGTTCTTGACTTTAGTCGGCACCTCTTGATCTCCTAAGCGGTTAGTTCTCTGATTACCTTCCTGGTCCCATGGCCTTATCAGTCGCTCATACACTCTTTGTGCCCATTCCTCCAGTTGCGTGACCTCGGCATCGCTCATCTGCTGAAAACCTGTGCCCCGGAAGTAATCGTCCCCTTTGTACAGGTTGGTGCGGTTATACAGCCAGTTGTCAAACTCCTCCCACCTCTGTCTTGGGTTGGAAGGGAGCCAGGCGGGTTTCCATATCAAGGAATTCCTGACGGACGGCCTCCCCTCTCGCGATGAGTTGGCTGCAATGGCCGAACGACATCCGGTAGTCCACGTCCACCTGCATGGCCTTGCATGTGGATTCGTCGCTATCTCCCCAGGCTACGTAACCTCCCCACTCAAGAATGGGTTGGTTTGCCGCCGTGGATATCGGCGAGGGTGGGATGGCGGTCACGGTGGACGCCGGGGCGGCAACCGGCGCGGAAGTCGCTGTGGCAATGTTTACTCTCACCGGCGTGGCCGTGCTCGCGACCGGCGCGGTACGGGTCGCGAGCGACAAGCATAGATAGAGAACGATGATAAGGTGCTTGGTTTGCATGGAGGTCGGCATCAGGGATGCAGAGGTGGGAACAGATGATGGCGGCTAGCCCACGGTCATTTTTCCCTTGTCGGCTGCGGCGGCGTTGGCACGGGCGGCTTCGGCATCCAATGCCATCTCTTCCACCGTCTTGACCGGCAAACGCGCTGCACCCTGCCAGTCCCTTGTCCTCACGCGGGTGCCGTTGCGCTCGGCTTCCGCCAGGCGCGCCGCGGCGCGAGGGATTTCTGCCGCGTATTGCGGCAGCCAGCGAGCCTGGGCTACCAGCATTTCGTCCGTCATCTGCCATACTTCTTCAGGGTTGCAGACCGCGCCCACCAGGGGATCATGCAGCATCGCCTGTTTGAGCAACGTCACGTCACCGTGCACTGCTGCCTCCATGCCCATCTGCTGCACGCGCACGCTGGCAGCGCAGGTCGCCGCGCAGGCCAGGGGAAGGTCGCCCACCACCGGCATATTGATACCGGTGCGATCCACGTAACCGGGGATCTCCACAACGCAGCCATCAGGCAGATTCGTGATATGGCCTCGGTTCACCACATTGAAGTGGCCGCGATAGGTTCTGCCCGTCTCCAATGCCTCTATGATGTACGACCCGTGCTCTTCGCTGCGCTTCCCCGGCCCGATCACGGCAGGGGGTTCGGCCATCCAACGAGGGAAGTCGGTCTCAAACCAGCGGCGGGCCTCTAGGCAGACGCGTAGATAGCCGCCGGTCTCGCCATGGATCCAGTCGGAAAGGTCAATCCAACGCATGATCTCATCCGGGCGTTTGCGATACCATGGCAGATACTCGCTCAGGTGGCCGTTGGACTCGGTGCTGTAGTATCCGAAACGGCGCAGGACATCAATCCGTAATTTCTCGGTTCGGCTATATTCGGGGTGCCTGGCGAAGAGATCGGGCAGCAGGGGAATCATGTCGTGCCCACGCCACCAGACTCGGATGAACCAGGTCTGATGGTTGAGGCCCGCGGCGACAACATCCACCTCCCGCCGGTGCATCACGTAGTCGGGCGGGATAAGTCCCTGCTCTTTGGCCCACATCTCCACGCAGCGGGTGATCTGCCAATGCGCGCCCTGCACGCCGTGGCAAAGCCCGATGGTACGCACCCCACCATATTGGTTACAGGCCCAGGTATTCATCGCCATCGGGTTGGAGTAATTGAGGAAAAGCGCGCCCGGCTTGGCAACCTCGCGGATGTCTTGGCAAATGTCCAACAGGACAGGGATGGTGCGTTGGGCGTACATGAGGCCACCGGCGCAGATCGTGTCGCCCACACATTGATCCACGCCGTATTTGAGGGGAATGTCTATGTCGGTCTGGAAGGCCTCTAATCCACCCTGGCGGATCATGCAAAAGATGTAGTCGGCATCGGCGATGGCCTCACGACGATCCAGGGTGCTAATGATACGGGCGGGCAGGCCGTTCGCGGCGACGTCACGCTGGCAAAGTTGCGTGACCATATCCAGGTTGGCCTGAGAGATGTCCATGAAAGCGAAAGTCGTGTCGGCGAGTTCGGGCACGGCCAGGATGTCGTGCATCAGGCGACGGGTGAAACCGATGGACCCGGCACCGATCATGGCAATTCTGAGGGGCATAGTGGCTCCTGTAGATAGGGTACAGAATGGCTTCTCGCGGCCAAAATCATTATACCACAGGTGCTCGTTAAATGAGAGGTTCGCGCGTCCGTTGCCCGGCGTGACGAGGGAGCGGGTGGCGTCGGATGCCGATGAAGGATTTCAGGGCAGGATGACACCAAAGGATCAGGGTTCGGATGCCCCATCGCCATCGGGGTATTTGCCCTCGCGCCGCCAGACATCCATCATCAAATCGTAGCGTTCCAGGGGCATGCCGGTATAGACGCAGTTGCTGGTGGAGAAGATGTAGCCGCCTCCCGGCATGCCGTGGCGCAGGGCGTAACGGGCCGCCTCAACGGCCTGTTCATCGGTGCCGGTGTGCAGAAGGGCGCAGTTCACGTTGCCGATGAGGCAGACCTCTTTCCCGTATTTCCGCTTCACTTCGGCGATATCCACCCCGGCCTGAGGGTCTAACGAGTGCAAGGCATGGGGCCGGCAGGCCAAGAGTTGGTCAATGATGGGCATGATGTTGCCGTCGGTATGTTTGATGACATAATAGCCTAAGTCGCGGTATCCCTGGACCAATTGGGCGAGGAAAGGCGTGACAAACTCGGCGAACATGTCCGGGCTGAGGAAGGGGCCGGTGTTGAAACAATAGTCCGCGCACAGGGTATAGCCATCAAAGAGGCCCTTGTCTGCTATCTTTGCCGCCGCAGCCAGTTGTTCCTCAACCTGCTGCTTCTGCTCATCTTTGACCTTTTGCGGTTCGTCGGCCAGGCGATAAACCAACGCTTCCATCTGATCTCCGCTGGGTATGGACATGGTGGCGTCGCCGTGCCGGGTGAGGAAAAACTCATCGCCGGTCTGTTCCCGGATATACGCTGCGATCTGCTCCTCGCCTTGGGGTATGCCCACCGGAGGGTGAATGAAGATGGCCGAGTGTCCATAGTGGCGGGCGGTGGCGATGTACACGTTACCGCAATCGGCGATCTGCAAACGCTTCTCCCTCTCGCTCATCTGATCCCACTGGTGGAAGACCCGGTGAGAAGGATGAACCTTGCCCAGGAGCTCCATGGTCAAATAGAAGACGAGTTCAAAGGTAGGCACGTGGCCGGGCGGCTGTTTGCCTTCCAAGGCCATGATGAATCGTTGGCGTGGTGTCAGTTGAGCGGCATCCATAGCGGGTTTCTCCATAGAAATAATAGTTGCTCAAGGCCGGCAGATCAGAGGGAATACCACAGACGAACCGTCCTGATCTGGTGGGGTTTGAAGGAAAGGCGCACCTGATGGCCGCCAAAGACCGGCAGGGTGCGTTTCCTGTCCTCAATCAAGTTGGTTTCCTCCGCGCGTTGAATTGGGCGGGCCGAGGCGATGACGGCGCGGGAGCGACGTCCCTGCGTCTCGTACAACCGTACGATAACTTGCGCGCCCGCCTGAGGCTGATCCTCTGCCAGCTTCAGGGCGGAGACAAGGACGCTCTCCGAGTGGCACGCCAGCAACGTTTCACCAGGCTTGAGGGTTCCCGCCTGGCCACCCTCTACCGTTCTCCAAAGCAACGGCTGGTTGAGTTCGGCGGCGCGTTGCGTGCTCCCCGCCTCGCGCCAGGTACCGGCGTGAGGGTACAGGCTATAGGTAAAGCGATGCAACCCCTTGTCCGGCAAGGGATCAGGATCGTAGGATGAACGCACCAAGGTCATGCCCAAGGTATGGTAGTGGGCATGGTATCCGTATTTGCCGTTGTTCAACAGAGAGAGACCATAAGTTCCGTCGGATACATCGGCCCAACGGAGCGCGGGAACCTCGTTTCCGTTGGCCGGCCGTTCCAGCGCGGCAAAGGGGATCTCAAAGGTAGCACGACCGTTCTGCAGGCTGGGTGTACAGACCACCCGCAGCATGGGGGCATCCACATCGGGCCCGCCCTGCTCGTTCCATTGGATCTCGGTGTCCACGTCAATCCTGCGCAGACCGCGATAGAGATACAACCGTTGGCGCACAGACGAGTTCAACACTTTGCGCGTCACATCAACCGCGGTGCAGACGGGCCCACGCGATACACACCGGACGCTGGCCCCTGAGATCAGGTTGTCAATCCGTGTGATCTCGCCGATGTTCCATGCCGACATTGGATGCGGCTGCTCATACGCGATCTGCAGACAATTCAGGGTGCCGGTTTCTATCTTGCGCTCTGCGCCGTGCCCAGGCGGTGGCGGGGTGACCCAGCGTGCATGTTCTTTATCCCACAGCCATTCTATCGCCCCGGACGCAGGATGCACCTTGAATCGAAGCAGTTCGTTTTCCAGGGTGAGATCATCCTTGATCTCCGGCGAGTCAAGGGCGTCGTCGGCAGGTTCCTCTAAGAAACGGTAAACCTGGAAGCCGAAGGCGGGGACCTGACGGGCTACGAAGAGGAGTTCGTCATCCAAAATCTGCACCGGATACTTTCTGCCTTGCACATCCGCGACGCTCTGCGGCTTCGGCCCTGTCAGTTGGCTCAGGGGCAGGCGCACAATATCGGTGCGATCCCAACCTAACTGGTTAAACACCACGAGGTGCGGCCCCGGCCCTGCGCCAACCTCCAGGCTCCCGGCCAGCCGGGCCAGCGCCGCCTGGATTTCTGAGGCGACCTGAGCTTCAACGGCCGCCAAAGCGTCTCGGGCTTCCCGGTAGGTGGGACCGATGCCGGCACCGCAGAGGATGTCGTGGAATTGATGGAAGAGAAGGCCACGCCACGCCTCGGCTAACGCCGGCTGCCGATTGGTGTCGCCTGCCAGAAGATGGCTCAGGGCCGCGACGGTTTCGCCGGTAACCAACAGGCTCTCCAGCCGACGGTTGATCAACTTGATGTCGGCATGGGTGGTATAGCATCCCTCAAAGACGGTGTTCAATTCTCCCTTGATGACGGGCAGGTTGGCCCCCTCTTTTTCTGCTCGCGCGTAAAAGCTCAAAGTGTCGCTGAGGCGCACTTGTGGCACATAGGGAGCCCGATCTATGGCTTGGGCGGTCTCAATGTCACGGGCTGTAGGGCCGCCGCCATGATCTCCGACCCCATAGACGTAAAACCCTATTTGCATTCCGTGTCGCCGAGCCAGGTCCATGACCGGTGCAATGATGGTGCGGGGTGTTGGGTAGCCGTTGTAGCCATGGGGGCTTACGTACGTCAGCACGCGGGAGCCGTCCATGCCTTCCCACCAGAAGAGAGGTTGGCCCTTGCCGCCACGACAACAGAAGTAATACTTTACCCCTGCGTTAGCCAGAATCTGGGGCATGCTTGCCGGGTGGCCGAAGGTATCCGGTTCCCAACAGATCTGCACGGTGCGGCCAAAATGCTGCCTGACATAACGTTGCGAGTAGAGCAAATGGTGGGCAAGGGCTTCACCGCAGGCCATGTTAAGGTCGCCTTCTACCCAGGTGCTGGCGGTGACATCCCACCGGCCTTCCCGCACGCGCTCCTTGATGCGGGCGAAGAGTTGAGGGTCGCCGGTTTCTATGAACCTGTAGGTAGCAGCCTGGCTCTGCGAGAACATGAAACCGGGATAGCGGCTCATCAAGTCATCCACCGAAGCGAAATCTCGTTTGCAGACGCGGATGGTCTCGGCGGTAGTCCACAGCCAATTCATATCTATGTGGGAGTGGCCGACCAGAAAGGAAGTGTACTCCTTCGCCAACGCGGCAAAGGGGGCAAGGGCTCGGCGCGCCTCCTCCACGCCTGCCTGCCAGGCTGCCCAATCGTTGTTGTGCAGGGCTTCGGGAGAGAGGCAGTGCAGGGCCGCGTTCCAGGCGGTCACCAATTCGGGATCGGCGCTGTGGGCCTGTTGCAGGAGGTGTGTGAACGTCATTTGGGCGTGGAACAGTTCCAGTTCGGCCAGGTGCTCTTCCAGGCGCGGATAGCACAGATCAGCCGTGAGCAAAGCGCCAAAACCGTCATGCCGGTCGGTGCGAATGGCAATGGTGATGGGTCTGCCGGGTTGAAGGCGGTCGGTCAGGGGCAAGGGCACGCCCCGCGTATCGGCCCACCAGTCGTCTTCATAGGCGAGCCGGCCATCAAGATAAATCCTGGCGCCGATCGGCAACACGATGGTCAGAACCAACGGCGTCCCGGCCAGCCCAATGCCTGCGATCTCGGCGGCGGGCACCAAGGTTCTCCTCAGCCAGGCGGAGGTTGCACCGGAGGACCAGGTGATGGGGATTTCTGCCTCCGGCCATGTTTGGTCGGGGAAGTCGGATTCCTCGGCCCCGTGAGCATCGCCGGCGAGAAACCGCCAGCGTTTCACCGCTAGGCTTCCCCGAATGAGGGCGATCTTACCACCCAGCGCTTGATCCAAAGATGAGATACCGGAGAACGGCATTTTGCAACCTCCCCTTAGGATTATACATTCGTCTGGCGGCTGGCACAGCCATACTATTGTACCACGTGACCGATTCCTCTGTCAACACCTGTATTTATCTCTTGACAGAACAACGAAAATATGTTATAGCATATTTAACATGTTATTACAAGGATAGGGCAATGGCGTCCGAGATCCTTAGCGGAGTTAGCTCCGTTCCCCTATACCAGCAGGTTGCCCAGTACCTTAGGCAGCGTCTCGCCGACGGCACATATCCCCCCGCCTCGGCTTTGCCTTCAGAAATGGAACTGGTCTCCCTCTTAGGGGTCAGTCGCCCAACAGTGCGCCGTGCCTTGGAGCTTTTGATCCAAGAGAATGTGATCCAGCGCGTTCCCGGCCGCGGTACCTTTGCGGTGGAAGCGCCGGGCAAACTCACCCTGAAGAAGACAGGGAATATCGGCCTGATCGTGCTGGAAATGCGAGACCACTTCGTCATGCGCATCGTGAATGGAGCTGAGCACGTGCTGGCCGAGAAAGGCTTCCGCCCGGTGCTGTTCAACAGCGGTAATGAGATTGGTACCGAGCAGAGGAAATTGCGCGAGATGTGGGAGACGCACACCGTTGACGGTTTCCTCATCATGCCTTCCGATAGCCCCCTGGCGCCCGCCGCCTTGGTCGAGTTGCTGGCAGAAGGGGTTCCGCTGGTGCTGGTTGATCGTTATTTTGAGGATTGCAGTGCACCCTTTGTGGCCTCCGACGATCTGCGCGGCGGGCAACTCGTTGCCGAGCACCTCCTCAGCCTCGGTCACCGGCGCGTCGGTTTTGTAACCAGGCCCGACATCTATATATCCTCTGTCGCGCAGCGACTGCGCGGATTCCGAGAGACGTTGGTGTCGGCAGGTGTAGAGTTTGATGCCAGCCTGATTTTCCAGGGATTGCTCCCTTTCCTTAGTCAAAAACACTTTCAGGAGCATCAGTTGTGCTTTCTGGCACAATTTGAGCGGGAGGCGATCTGTGACTATCTGGCCCGCCCCGACCGGCCATCCGCCATCTTCGCCTGCAATGATCATATTGCCGTGCGGGTCATGGAGGCTTGTCGGGAGATGGGGTTGCGCATCCCGGAGGACATCGCACTCGTGGGCTATGCTGATGAACCGGTGGCTTCCGTCTTGACGCCGCCGTTGACCACCGTGCGCCAAAACCCGTATGACATGGGTGCCCGGGCGGCCAGCAAGCTGTTGGACCTGCTTGCCGGCAGGCCTGTTGACCGCGTAACCCTTCTTCCTGTGGAGCTCATAGTGCGCGGGTCTTGTGGGGCGAGGGCCTGAACAGGTTCGGGCTCCGCGCCGTCGTTTGCCGCTGGCGGCCTTGGAAGTTAAGGCTGCCTGGTGTGTTCTGCCGCCGATGACGGAGTAGGAGAAAGGAGGGCCGGCACGTAAAGGCACAAATCGTAAAAATGTTGGTTCAGATTGCACATTCAGCGATACTTCTCAAGGAGGTATGGAGGGATGGCTAGAGAGAAAATGAACCGCAGAGATTTCCTGCGTTGGGCCGCGGTGGCTGGAGCGGGGGTCACCATCGCCGCCTGCGCAACTCCTACCCCTCAGGTCATCAAAGAGACCGTGGTCGTGGAGAAACCGGTTGAGAAAGTGGTGACCAAGGAGGTGGAGAAGGTCGTCAAAGAGACCGTCGTCGTGGAGAAAGAAAAGCAGGTAACGCAGGTGGTGAAAGAGACAGTAGCCGTCGCGAAAAAGCGGACGAAAGTGGCCTTCTGGCATATCTACGGTTCCGGCCCGTCACGCGATGTGTTTGATAAGATTGTCGCCGAGTTCAATACCACCAACTCCGATTACATCGTAGAACCTGCCTTCACCGACTTCTGGACCTATGAGCAGAAGGTCCTGGCGGCGGTGGCGGCCGGTGAGCCGCCCGAGGTGACGATGGCAGATCAAACCCGCGCCGGGCAACGAGCCGAAGCCAAGCAGATCATCTCCCTGGACGAATACATCCAGCGCGACAAGTTTGATATGTCGGTCTTCTGGGAATACCCGATCAAGGATGTTACCTACAAGGGCAAGATTTGGGGTATTCCCTATGCTCCCGACACACGCCTCCTCTTCTACAACAAGGATCAATTCAAAGAGGTCGGTCTTGACCCCAACACGCCGCCCAGGAAATGGGATGATCTATGGGAGTACGCCCTCAAGCTGGATAAAAAAGATGCCAAAGGCAACCTCGTCCGGGTGGGCTTCAATCCCATGTGGGGAAATGTCTTTGTCTTCCCCTTCCTCTACAATAACGGCGCCATCCTGGTAGATGAGAGCGGCAAGCCGCGGTTCACAGACCCCGAGGTGATTGAAACGGCCAAGTGGTACAAGAAGTGGGTGGACCACTACGGCAAAGATAATCTCAACGATTTCGCCGCCGGCTTCGGCACCGGTGCTCAGGACCCCTTCATCTCGGGCCAAGTATCTATGATCGTTCAGACGAATAGCTACATCGGAAACCTTCAGGCCTATGCACCGAAAGAGATGAACTGGGGCGTCGCTCTCATACCCTATAACAAAGAACCCGCCTCCTGGGGAGCCGGCTTTGACCTGGAGATTCCTTTCAGCGCTAAGAACCCCGACGGTGCCTGGGAATTCATCAAGTTCTTGACCTCTAGGGAGATCCAGCTCATGTTCGCCCAGGCTTCCGGTTCTGTGCCCGCTCAAATGGAGGCAGCCAGAGATCCTTCCCTCGCCAAGGTGCCGGGCTGGGATGTGGTGCTGGAGAGCATGAAGGTGACCAAGAGCCGCCGTTTCGTCTTGGAGGCTCCCACCTGGTATGTACCTTTGGTGACGGGCTTCCAGGAGGTCTGGGACGGCGTCAAGACGCCGGAGCAGGCCATGGCCGACGCTCAGGCCGCGGTGGAAAAAGAGATCGCCAACTACAAGGCTACCCACTAGCCTTCTGAGCAACGAGCCGCTCCTGTATCGCTCTTTCGTCTGCTGCGTCGCTCCTGGCCCCGTCAGTCCACTCGACGGGGCCAGGGCGGCGGGTTGTGTGGTTTGTGCCGCTGCTATTTTTCGCCCCAGGAGAAGACGAGATGGTTTATCTCCTTACGCGTCTTTTCGGCAAGAGCAGAAGATTCTGGCAGGATACCCTCGCGGGTTATCTAATGGCAGGGCCGTGGTTCATCGGATTCCTGGTGTTTACAGCCGGCCCCATTCTCCTTTCGTTCTACTATAGCTTCAACAACTTTCAGGTCACTACACCACCTCGTTGGATCGGGGTGGCGAACTATCGCATTTTGCTCTTTGATGACCCCCAGTTCCGTACCAGTCTATACAATACCGCGTATTATACCTTTTTTGTCGTCCCTCTCACTGTTATTAACGGCCTGTTCCTGGCGACGCTGATGAATCAGAGGATCCCGGGGCGCAGCGTTTTCCGCACCATCTACTACCTTCCGGCGGTGGTATCCGGCGTTGCCAATGCTATGCTCTGGCTCTGGATTCTCAACCCCCGGTATGGGCTCATCAACACCGTTCTCTCTCTTTTCGGGATCAAAGGGCCGCCCTGGCTCGCCAGTGCCGAGTGGGCTAAGCCGGCCCTGATCTTAATGAGCCTTTGGAGCGTGGGAGGAACGATGATCATCTACCTGGCCGGCCTCCAGGGAATCCCCCAACATCTCCACGAGGCTGCCGAGATTGATGGGGCCAACAGCTGGCAACGCTACTGGCGGGTCACCTTGCCTATGCTCTCGCCCACGATTTTCTTTAACGTCGTCACGAGCATTATCGGCTCCTTTCAAGTCTTCACCCAGGCCTACGTGTGGGTAGAGAGCGGCGGTGGGGGCGGAGCGGGACCGAGGGACTCCCTCCTTTTCTACGTCCTCTACCTCTACCGCCGGGCCTTCCAGGCCCTGCAGATGGGGTATGCATCGGCCATGGCCTGGATCCTATTTTTGATCATTTTCATTCTGACCATGATCCAGTTCCGCGCGGCGCGCTACTGGGTATATTATGAGAGCGGGCCAGAAGGAGGCGTTTGATTATGCAAGCGAGATATGTGCAGCGGGTTGCGTGGTGGCAGAGCCGCAGGCTGAGAAGCGATGTCGGGCGCTCCTTCGTCTTTGTGTTGCTGCTGATCGGCAGTATCCTCTTTCTCTTCCCTCTCTTCTGGATGCTTTCCACCTCTTTAAAGACGAACGAACAGGTTTATCGGGTGCCTACGGTTTGGATCCCCAACCCCATCGCCTGGGAAAACTACCCCAACGCTCTGAAGAGAATACCTTTCTTAATCTTCTTGCGCAATTCCTGCATTACCTCCTTTATCCCCGTCATCGGGGCTGTGCTCAGCGCCTCTCTGGTCGCATATTCCTTCGCACGCATCCGATGGCCGGGGCGCGACTTCTGGTTCATCGTGCTTATTGCCACCATGATGCTGCCGGCCCAAGTGACGATGATCCCGGTCTATATCCTCTATTCCAGGCTGGGGTGGATCAACACCTTTTTGCCCTTGACCGTTCCCTGGTTCTTTGGAGGGGCGTTCTACGTCTTTCTGCTGCGCCAGTTTTTCCTCGGTATCCCCGCCGAACTGAGCGATGCAGCGCTGATTGACGGCTGTTCACACCTGCGCATCTGGTGGAGCATCATCATCCCTCTCTCCAGGCCGGGCCTGGCTACGATAGCTATCTTCACCTTCCTCTTTACCTGGAACGACTTTTTGGGGCCGCTGCTCTATCTGACCAAGGAGAAGATGTACACCCTTCAGGTTGGCCTGCAATACTTCCGTATGCAATACCAGGTGAACTGGCAGGAGCTGATGGCCGCCTCCTTAGTTGTGCTGCTGCCAACGCTGATCATCTTTTTCGTCGGGCAGCGTTATTTCGTGCAGGGCATCACACTCACGGGCATCAAGGGCTAGAGAAAGTTTGATTGGGAGCGACTATGACCAGCCGTCAAATTGCACCGTCCACGTTCCGCGTTGTGCCTACCCCACTGTTAGCCCGCGCAGGCGGCAATCGCCTGATCGTCCTTGAGTTTCCGAGTGCTCGCGAACCAAGACCTGCACGAACCCGCCTAAAGATCGGTGGAGAGGTTATACAGCAGGAGTTGGGAATCATCCCACCCGGTGAGACCATAGCTACGATCCTTGTCCCGGAGGTGGGCAAGCCGACCTCAGGAGAGGCGCAGGTTTTCCTGGGGGATAACACTTGGAGTGCCTCTTTCGACCTGAGGCCGGCGCGTCCCTGGACTGTGTTCGTAGTGCCTCATTCCCATACCGACATCGGCTTCACTCATCCGGCGTCGGAGGTGGCCGAGATTCACAACGAGAACATAGACGAGGCCATTGTCCTCTGTGAGTTGACCCGAGATTGGCCGGAAGGTTGTCGCTTCAAATGGACGTGCGAGGTATCGTGGCAGATACACAACTACCTTCGCAGCCGTCCTGCAGACCGCATCGTCAGGTTACAGGATTGCCTTCGCCGCGCCCAAATGGAAATTGCTGCCATGTATGCCGGGCTACACACCGACATCTGTGGCCTGGAAGAGTTGATCCGCTCGCTGTACCTGGCTGCCCGGCTGCGCCGTGAGTGGCACGTGCCGGTTGATACGGTCATGATCAGCGACGTTCCGGGAGCAACGTGGGCTTATGCCCAGGTACTGGCAAAATCGGGTATTCGTTACCTCGTCTTGGCCGACAATAACTTTGCTGCTCCTTTCTTGCGTTTCACCGACGTGCCGCGCCCCTTCTATTGGCAGGGGCCGGACGGCAGCCGCGTCCTCGCCTGGTTCACCGACGACCCTACCTGGGCCTATATTGAAGGCTTTAGGTTGGGGTTTGGTGAGAGTTACCGACACGTATTGCGAGCACTGCCTCTCAAGCTGGTTGAGCTGGAGGAGAAGGGCTATCCATATAACGCCGTGCAATTTCAGCTTGCCTCCGACAATATGCGCGTCACGTTCCGGCCCGCGCTCATTGTCAGGGAGTGGCAGGAACGCTGGGCGAATCCGCAGATACGTATCGCCACGGCCCGCGAGTTCCTGGCCCACATGGAATCAACCTACGGTGATCGTCTCCCGACCAGGCGGGGAGACTGGTCTAACTGGTGGTCTGAGACAGTGTTGGGCTTTCCCCATGAAACGGCGCTTGGCCGGCGCGTAAAAGGGGACCTTATGGCTGCGGAGAAGCTCAACACCTGGGCTATCGCCGTCGGTGCCTGTGCTTATCCCGTTCAGCCGATTGCCGAGGGATACGATAATTTGCTCGCTTTTGATGAGCATAGCGGAGGTGGCGGCCTGTGGCGCCCCAAGTCTGAGGAAGAACAGCAGCGCGCCCTCTATGAGGGCTACGCCTTCCCCCATCAGGCCGCGCGCGCGGCGGCCCAAGCCTTGGGGTTCGGCCTCTCCTCTTTGGCCGGGCAGGCGTCTAACGATAGAGATACCTGGGCTTTCTTTGTTGCCAACATGCTCTCTTGGGCCCGCACCGATATAGTTGAAGCCGAACCTCCTCCTGCAATCAAAGCCACAGCCGTTCAGGACCCCCGAACCGGCCAGATTTTCCCTATCCAAGCTTTGCCTTCGGGGAAGGTACGTTTCGTCGCGCCTGATGTGCCACCACTTGGCTACAAAACCTTTCCGCTGGTGATCACCGAGAGCGTACCGCTAAGACGAGTGGAAGCAGATGATCGGCGTCTGGAGAATCGGCACTATCGCCTGAAAATCAACGAACAAGGAATTATTGCCAGCATATGGGACAAGGATACAGACCGTGAGCTGGTGGCCGGGGCGGATCATCTGGGCTTCGGCCGGCTCTTGTGGTACCAGCCGAGGCCGCATCGTGAGTTCAATCTGGGTGACGAGTTCCCCGACCAGACCGAACTTTACGAAGGGTTGTCCGTGCCCGGCGAGATCCTTGATCTGCCCGGAAGCGTCCCGCAGATCAGGGTTGAGGCCAGGGGACCTGTCTCGGCCAGCCTGGTTATTGAGCGCGAGGTGGATGGGCCTTTCCATCTGCGCCAGGAGATCACCTTGCACGCGGAAACGAAGCGGGTGGATATTTCCTATCTCCTCATGCCGCGGGCGACCGTTACCGCCCCCAAGACTCGCCTTGCTTATCTCTACTTCCCATTCTCGCTGACGGCTCCGCGTTTCCGCCTAGAAGTGCCGGGCGCGCTGCTAGCTCCGGAGGAGGAGCAGCTCACAGGGACCTGCCGCGATTTCCTGGCATCGCAGCATTGGGCCGCCGTCTATAATGCAGACCAAACCATTCTCGTCTCGGCGTTGGACACGCCGCTTGTAGAGATGGGCAATGAGGCTCCTACCTATCAACAATTCCTCCGCCACTGGCGAGCCCAGAAGGCAGCGATGTGGTTCCCTATCCTGTCGCTCAGCCCTGCCGGCGGAGGCACCGACTCGCCCTACAGCCGAGGCAAACCACTTACTTTCCGTTTCGCAATAACCAGCCATGCCGGTCCTTTGAACCCCAAGTTGGCCTTACACAGCGGCTGGGGCGCGCTCAATCCCCTGTTCTCGTCCATATTGCCTCCACATCAGGTCGGTGTTCTGCCCTCGGAACAGGGCACGTGGTGTGATTTGCAGCCAGAACACGTTATGTTGCTGATCGCCAAGAGGGCGGAAGATGGAGATGGCTTGATCTTCCGCCTGTGGGAGGCTACCGGCCGGCCATGCCTCGCGAATCTTTCGCTGACCGGCCTCAGAGGGACGTTCTCAGCCTGGCGATGTAACCTGATGGAGGAGGATATCGCGCCCCTTGCCGTAACGGGGCAACAGGTACAAGTGCCAATGGCCGGCTTCGGCATTGAAACCGTTCGCGTCCGTCACCAAGATAATCAATAGCCACCCTCCCGACGATTGAAGTCCGCAATGGCACCGGTGTTCAGGCATAAGTTCGGACAGGTGGTTAGACGAAAGGGATGAAGGCGTCGAGCACAGGGGTGCAGGAGACGACGCAGCAGGTCCCGCAGCGTCTCATCCACTTTCATGCGGGCAGCATAGATACGCAAGGCTGCCTCCTCCCTTTCTGATCCGGCCGTTGTCCGAACTCCAAGGTGACTGAAGTTCAGACAACGGTTGGAAAGAAAACAGAGCCTTCGCAATCACGGGGCAAGGGCCGCGTTTGGGATCTCAATGCCAGGCGTGTCCTTATCATTGTAACGAGGCTTCAATACCGCGACGAGAGCTTGCAAGCAGTGCAGGACCTCGGTGACGTGCAGCCCCCCCGGCCTTTCCACAGTTATCCGGTTGCCCTTTCGCGATAGAATGTCATCGGCATAGCTGGTGACGGTCAAGAGCACCACAGGAACATCTGTTAGCACCGGGTCCTGGCGCATCTCTTGCAACACTTGAAATCCGTCCACACCCGGCATGATCAGGTCCAGCAGCACCAGATCGGGCTTGCGGTTACGCATAGCCGTCAAGCCTTGACTCCCGTCCAAAGCGCGGCGCAATATAAAAGGCCGGCCGGAGGCATTTAGCATACGCTCTACCAATTGGGTAAAGCCCCAATCGTCATCTACGATCAGAATGTCGCTGACATTTCCTATGCGCTCTATCTCGTTCAAGAGGCTTTGTGAGTCAACGGGTTTGGTTAGGCAGGCCACGACCGCGAGGTCCCTTGCGATCCATGCCTGGCTGGGTAGGGAGCATTCTATGACAGGAACAGAGATGGCGAGCGTCCGGCAAAGATGCCCGTTTTCTCCCGGCTGTACATTACAAACGACTGCTCGGGGATGATGATGAGCGACCGCTTCGGTTAGGCGATCGGCGCTCTCTACTTGTATCACCTCGTACTCGGGCATATGTCGGCGAATCATCTTGAGAACGTTCGGGTCGGGCTCGTGCACCAGAATGCAGGCTTGGCTCTCGGCCTTGACGGGATCAAGTCGCTGCCCGGTCAGGCGCGAAATAGACACGAACTCGCCCGGAATAGGTAGAGCAAAAGAGAAGGTTGAGCCCACGCCCTCTTGGCTCTTAGCCCAGATGCGCCCTTCATGGGCCTCCACGAAGCGTTTGCAAATAGACAGACCCAGGCCAGCTCCCTGTTGTTTGCGCCGAATCGTTTGGTCCACCTGATAGAACTCTTCAAAGATGTAGGGCAGTTTGTCCTCAGGGATGCCTGTGCCCGTATCGGTGACGCTGACGATCACCTCCCTGCCTTCCTGCTTCGCCTCCAGTCGCACGATGCCCTCAGATGTAAAGCGCTGGGCATTGTTGAGCAAGTTGAGCACCACCTGGCGGATGCGGGTACGGTCAATCTCCAACAGCGGCAAGCCTTCGGCGATATTGACTTCCAACCGTACAGCGGTGTTCCGAAAGAGGTCTTGGCTGATGGCCACCGCTTCTCGCAGAAGGGATTCTAGGGAGGTTATCTCTTTGTTCAGCGTGAACCCTACCATCTCAAACTTGGCAAGGTCTAAGATGTCGTCCACCATCTCTAGAAGATGACGGCTGTTTGCATAGATTTGATAGATGTCGCGGCGCAAGGTGTCGGGCCATACCATCTCGCCATAGACTGCCGGGGAGAGGTGCATGATTTCGCTGAAGCCGAGGATGATGTTGAGAGGCGTGCGCAGTTCATGGCTGATGTTCGCGGCGAAGCGTTCTTTCATTTGTGCTGCCAACTCGGCTTGCCTCCGGGCGAACACCAACTCCTGTTGCGTGCGGCGCTGCAGGTCATAGGCCAATTCCAGGGCTTTGACAGTGCGCCCCAATTCCCCCCTGTGTTTCTGTGTCATTTCCAATAGACGATCGGCTCGTTGCTGCATCGTCAGGGCCCATTCCAACGCCGTGTATAGCACGTGCACCGTCAAACGGGCCAGCACCCCGCTGACCACCAGCGCAAAGAACAAGCTAAAAAAGGGGTAAGGACGTGTTCCACTATAGGTCAGCCAATATGCCAGGACGGCGACGGCGATGACGATCACCACTTCTCCGCCTTGTACCAGCATGGCTCCCAAAAAGGTCAGCATAAGGGCCAGGAACGGCAGCCAGGGATCGCCGAATACCAGCATGGCGTTCAGGAGTCCCGCCAGAAGGCCCCATATCAAGAGATGGCGTGCCCAAGCCAGACGCTTGCTGACCAGCGCCCACACTCCAATGCCCAGCAGGGTGAGAGCTATCGCCAGAGAGAGACTGCTCGTGGAGACGACGCTACGGCGAGGGGTGGGCAACATGGACCAGAGCATCAAAAGGCCTAGGCCGGTCAATAGCAGCGCCAGACGCTCCGTCAGGCGACGGTGTAATTCATCGCGATTGATGTTTTGCGTGTTTTGATCTGTAACCATAGCCAATGGCCTCTGCCATCCCTTTTGATGTGTGGGAATGGGCCTATACCACACCGACTTCACGTAAGGCTGCCAGGATGTCCTGTTGCCGGATCGGCTTAGCAAGAAAGTGAGTAGCACCCAGGGAATAGGCTAAGCCCGGATCGTTAATGACAGAACAGATGATCACCGGGATCTTGGCGGTCTTAGGCTGGACTCGCAGCCTCTGTAGGATTTCCCATCCATCCATGCCGGGCATCATCACGTCCAGCACAATGGCCGCAGGAAGTAACTCCTGGGCCAGCCGCAAGCCCTCTTGACCGCCCGTCGCGGGAACGACATGGCAACCTTGGTTGGTCAGATAGCGTTCTAACAACTGCACCAACCCTTGGTTATCGTCAATCACCAATACCTTAGGGCGATAACCGTCTATCTCAAGCGCAATGGTGCAGATACCGGAGGGCCGGATTTCCTGATGAAGCCTCCATCCTAACCGTTCCAACAACTGTGTGATGACCGGATTGGCGCTGGGCAACTCGGCAGTTGCCGACAGCGAGGTAAAACCAAAGGTCAGGGTGATGGATGCCGTCTCATCCTTCTTGGTAGCCTGCAAAACGAGGGAAGATCCCGGTTGAGCTTGCTGTATCGTGTAGCTGAGGCAAGTGGTCAGCACCTGTTGGACAACCGCGCCATCGGCAGACACAAGCAACGGCTCAAGGCCGATCTCCGATTTCACCGTGACCGCTCTTTGGAGAGCCAACCTCCTTACTACCCTGTGGGCATTCTCCAGAGCCTCGCGTAGATCAAAGGATTGAGGAATGGTCTCCAGGCGGGCTAGTTCCATCTCTGGCGAGGAGAGCCAGGCGATCTCTCCCAGGCGCTGCCCTGAAGATAACGAGCGACGGGCCCACAATACGGAGGCCACATCTTGTTCTCCTTGACGGAGATCGCGATGGGCCTGCCGCAGAGACACGCCCAATGTATCTGCCGCCTCTTGGATGGTGATCTTCTGTAGGTAATGCAGACGCAGCAAGTTGTAGACGCGAGCATGGGGCGCGAGGAAAGGAACGTTGGCCCCCGGATTCAGAGCCTCTATAGCCCCGGCCAATTCCCAACGCAAGCGTTGGCCGCTCATGTTCTGGGTAGAGATGGCTGCTTTCAGCGGGCTGTTTTGCAGATATGCATCGTTGTACAGGTGCTCCAGAGCGTCCTTGACCTGTTTCACAAATTCCTCAGGTGGTGTGGCTGGGTTCGGCACGTCACGGCCATTTGTCTGGTCGGTCAGCATCTATCTTTACCTCGGCGAGGATCGTTGGCTTATTTTTATAACTTGTCGCTCGCATGGCACATTTTTGTCACGTTCCCGGATGAAAAGATGTGTTACTCTCATTAGTGAGAGGGCTGTAACTGCATTATACTATAACTCCAACTTGTCTTAAACCTGCTCCTCGTCAGGAAAGAAGCGGGGCCCCCTCTGGTTTGTGCAATATTTTGACATTTTCGCAAATGATCGGTGCCCTACCGGGCTTAGCAGTAAACTGATCTTCGCCGGCTCCCCGCTGAAACCCACTGACGGAGGTTTTGCTGTGCTTGGTGACCCTTCCCTCTTAGTGGACAACGCCGTTTCTTTTCGGCGTTCCTCTTGGGATCGTTCGGGCAGGAACCACGACTTCCTTGACCTGCAACCCGGCCAGACGGTGACCTTGCTGGACGAGCAGGGGCCCGGCAAGATCACCCACTTCTATTGGACAACCATCAACGCCAGCCGCTTCCATTTCCGCCAGCTGGTTTTGCGGGCCTGGTGGGACGGGGAGCCGACTCCCAGTGTGGAGGTTCCTCTCGGCGATCTTTTCTGCGTCCCCCATAGCACGCCCGTACCCGTCCAATCGTTGGGTGCCGTCGTCAACCCCGGCTCTTCCGACCTTTGGTCTTGGGGGCTCAACTTCTACCTTCCCATGCCCTTCGCCTCATCTGCCCGTTTAGAATTGACCTATGAGGCGATCCCCGATCACCCCGCCGATGTGATGGCCTTCTGGTATCACATCGCGCTGGAGCGCTACGACACGCCTCTTCCGCCAGAGGTCGGTCGCTTCCATGCTCAATGGCGGCGAGAGAATCCTACGATTCCAAAGGCAGGCTCCGATGTGAACTCGCCTATTTGGAACGGGCCCAACTTGGGCGGCCAGGAGAACTACGTGGCCTTGGTGGCGGAAGGCAAAGGGCAAATGGTGGGGCTGCACTTGCAGGTGGATAACCTGGGTGGCGGCTGGTGGGGCGAGGGCGACGACATGATCTTTGTGGATGGCGAGCAAGGCGAGCAATGGCCGCCTACCTATCATGGCACCGGCACGGAGGAAATCTTCGGCGGCGGTGCCGGCCCCAACCGTCCCTATAGCGGCCCCTATACCGGCTTCCACATGGTGGAGAATCCGGACTACGCGGGCAAGAGCGCGATGTATCGTTGGTACCTCACCGACCCCATTCGTTTTCGGCGTTCCCTCACCTGGACGATTGAACATGGTCACGACGACAATTATCAGAACGATTACACCAGCGTCGCCTATTGGTACCAGACAGAGCCTCATGCTCCCTTTCCTGCCCTCTTGCCGGTGAGGGAGCGTCTGCCGCGCTTTCCCGAGGCCGTGTTTCAGGCCGATGCTGCCCGCGCGCGTGCCAAAGGGCTTTTGGATGAATTGGCAAAGACCGCCGGCGAAAACAAAGAACTGATAGGCCGAATATGGAGCATCTTTAACGCCGGTAGCAAGGCACTGATTGAGGGCCGCCTTGAGGACGCCATCGCTACCTTCCGATCAGCCGAATCGCTGCGACCGCTCAATACAGCCCGCTAGGTTCAAAGAAAGGAGGTTTCCAGCATTATCGTCAGAATAACGATTTGTCTAAGCCGTTTTATAACTCAGGTCTAAACAAGGAGGGAAAGCATGAACACAGGATTCCACAAGGGTCCGAAGACCCGCCGCGAGTTTCTGCGCCTGGCTGGCATCGCCACCGGCGCGACGGTTCTGGCTGCCTGCGCGACGCCGACCCCGCAGATCATCAAGGAAACGGTCGTTGTAGAAAAACCTGTGGAGAAGATCGTCAAAGAGACGGTGCAGGTTGAAAAGGTGGTCAAGGAAACCGTCACCGTCAAAGAGACCGTGCCCGTGGAGGTCACGAAGATCGTTGAGAAGGTTACTATCGTGACGCCGACACCTTATCCACTGCCGCCGGTGCACTTGCCGACGGCACCGGTAGTGACGCCTGCGCCGACACCGCCGATCCAGCTGAACTACTGGGACTGGTATGGGCGGTTGATTTGGCACAACCAGGACCTGAAGCAGGTGCAGGTGGATATCTGGAACCAGGCCAATCCGAACATCCTGGTCAGTTATATGCCCAGCGTAGGGACCAAAGAGAAGGTATTGGCGTCGGTGGCCGCAGGGACGCCGCCGGACCTCCTCCTCACAGACCCTCCCACCGATTATATCTATCGCGGAGCGCTGGAATCGCTGCAACCCTTCATAGACCAGGGAGGACATCCCTTCCTCAAGAAAGACATCTATCCTGGTGTCTGGGAAGCAATGGAGCAAAGGGGCCAGGTCTACGCCGTCCACAAGATAGTCAACAATGCAGGATTATATTATAATGTAGATCTCTTCCGGCAAGCCGGGCTTGACCCCGACAAACCGCCTAAGACCCTGGCCGATGTGGAGGCGTATGCTGCCAAGATTCACAAGACGGACAGCAAGGGAAACATTGAGATCATGGGCTTCTCGCCTTGGCTGAACATCGCCGGCATCTGGGGGACCTGGGCACAGGCTTTCGGGGCTAAGCTGTGGGATCCGGATAACAAGAAGGTCACCTTTGACGAACCGGCCAGCATCCGGGCTCTAGAGTGGCAGGTGAATTACGCCAACAAGTACGGTGGCTTCCAGAAGTTCATGGAGTTCAACGACGTCTTGGCGGGGATGGACCCCTTCGGCTCAGGGAGAGTAGGGATATACGTCACAGGACCCTGGCAGATCGGCATCATGCAGGATACCTATCCCACCATCAACTATCGCACGACAACAATGCCGATCCCTGAAGGCGGGCGCGGTGGCGCATGGTTGGGCGGTTCCTGGATGGTGATACCAAGGGGCGTCAAGCATCTGAAGGAGTCCTGGGAGTTCCTGAAATACTACTGCGGCCGAGAGTGCCAAATCTACGAGGCGGAGCAAGGCATCGGTTTCTCCATCTTCCCGGAGGACAACGCGAAGAGCGAGTGGTTCAGTTCGTTGGACCTGATCCAGCCGTTCTTGCAGGATTTGCCGAAGTGCTGGCCGATCCCGCTGATCCCGACGGCGAGCCATGCCTTCTTCACTGCCTTCAACCCGATGGTGGAAGAGGCGCTGCGGGGCAAGCGCACGCCAGAGGATGCTATGAAGGAAGCGACGCGGATCGCCCAGGCCGAAGTGGATCGTTTCATCAAGGGCTAAGGGGCAACCGACAGATGGGTGGGGGTCGGGCCTTGCCCCGCCCCCACCGTTTTATGTAGGTTTTTCGGAGGCAAACATGGCAAAAGGCAGGCGAATGAGCCGGTTGCTGAGGGATCGGATCAAGTGGGGGCTCCTCTTTATCTCGCCCTGGGTGTTAGGCTTCTTGCTGTTCGTCCTCTACCCTATGCTTGCCTCTCTCTATTACAGCTTCACCGATTACGACGTCCTACGGCCTGCCCGCTGGATCGGGGCCGACAACTATCTCTATTTCTTCACCAAGGACAACCTGAGTTATCTGGCCGTCTATAACACTCTCTATTTCGCCTTCCTCTCCGTGCCTTTGAGCATCCTGGTGGCGATCATTCTGGCGCTCCTTCTCAACGCCAAGGTGAAGGGCCTCTCGGTGTTTCGGGCCATCTTTTTCATTCCGACGGTCGTGCCGGTGGTCGCGGCCACCATCCTGTGGATCTGGCTCTTCTCCACCCGCAACGGCCTGATCAACATGGCTTTGGAAGCGATAGGGCTGCCGGCGATAGCCTGGCTCAACAGCCCGGCCTGGTCTAAGCCGGCCATGATCATCATGAGCCTGTGGGGAGTAGGGACATCGGTGGTGATCTACCTGGCGGGATTGCAAGATATACCTGTCTCGCTGTATGAGGCGGCGATGATAGATGGGGCGAACTGGTGGCAGCAGACGACGCGCATCACGGTTCCCCTGCTGACGCCCCAGATCCTCTTCCAACTGGTGATCGGCTTCATCGGGGCCTTCCAGGTCTTCACCCAAGCTTTCCTTATGGGATGGACAGGGGGTGGGGCTTTGGGCATGGCAACGGAGGCGGGGCCTTCTAACTCGCTTTTGTTCTACACCCTCTACCTTTACCTGAACGCGTTTCGCTTCTTCCGCATGGGATATGCCTCGGCCATGGCCTGGCTTCTGTTTCTACTCACCCTGGCGGCGACGTTGATCATCCTGCGCGCCTCCAGCCGCTGGGTCTTCTACGGGAGGTTGTGATGGCGCAGACACTGACAAAGGGAAAGCGAGACCTGGCAGTTACGTCTTATCCTTGGTGGTTGGAACGACTTTCTTACTACCTTGGTCGCGCTGCCCTCTATGGGGTCTTGTTAGGCCTGAGTGCTATCTTCCTGGTGCCGCTCTTCTGGATGGTGTCATCTGCCCTCAAACGGCAGGATCAGCTCTTCGTATTCCCGCCGATCTGGATTCCTAACCCGCCCCAATGGCAGAATTTCCGCGAGGCGTTGGCTTACTTCCCGTTCCTGGACTACGCGAGCAATACTTTGTACATCGCGGTCTCGGTAGTGGGGGGTACGGTTTTATCGGCCTCTTTCGTGGCCTATGGCTTCAGTCGGATTGAATGGCCGGGTCGCGACAAGGTCTTCGTGCTGGTCTTGAGCACCTTGATGCTCCCCTATGCCGTCACAATGGTGCCGCTCTACTTGTTCTGGAAGGAGGTAGGAATGATAGGGGCGGATAAACCGCTGCATGGCTTCGCACCCCTGATCGTCCCTGCCTTCTTCGGAGGAGGCGCCTTCAACATCTTTTTGATGCGACAGTTCCTCATGACGATCCCCCACGAGCTGTCGGAGGCGGCGCGCATAGATGGATGTTCGGAACTGCGCATCTACTGGCAGATCATCCTGCCGCTGGCGAAGCCGGTATTGGCAACGGTGTCCCTCTTCACCTTCTTGGGGGTATGGAATGACTTTCTGGGGCCGGTGATCTACCTCGACTCACTGGAGCAGTACACTCTCTCCATCGGACTGCGCTTTTTCCAGACTCAGTACGGCGCCAAATACAATCTGATGATGGCCTCTTCCACGGTGACGACTCTGCCCATCCTTCTCCTATTTTTTATCGCCCAGCGCACTTTTATCCAGGGGATCACACTGACGGGTATCAAGGGGTAAGTATACAAGAAAGATGATGGAAATTGCCAGACTCAGGCGCCGCTCCAACTTTGGGATGTGTAACGGGGGGTGGGCTTATGACGCCTATCCTGACCTGGAAACCTTAGATGCCGGACGCTCCATTGTCATAGCCGAAGTAGAAGGGCCTGCGGTCATCACGAACCTTCATTGCACCCAGCATCTGGTGGACCCACACCTGGTTGAGGGTTACCAGTTATCTGATGATGAGCGGAAGTCCATAAGCGCTCGCGGCGTTATTCTGGAAATCTATTTCAACAATGTGCCCGTGCCAGCAGTCCAGGTTCCCCTAGGTGATTTCTTCGCCGATGGTTGTGTGGGGAAGGCCAGTCATTTCAGCAGTCTCTTCGTGGAAAAGGCTCCTGAATCTTACAACTGTTTCATCCCCATGCCTTTTGAGAAATCTGCTCGCGTCATACTTAGGAACGACACTCCCTACAACTTGGTGAATTATAGCTTTGTGGAATTTGAACGGCTGCCATCTTGGGAGGACGACTTCGGATATTTCCATGCTACCTGGAAGCGATTTGCCTTTCAGTTACATGGCGAGACCGATCTCCCCTTCTTCCATGTTGAAGGACGCGGTCATCTGCTAGGTCGCGCCTGGAGCATTTGCACGGATGAACCCTTCTTCCAAGGCTTTCACTTCGTCATGGAGGGGAACAACGAGTTCAGGATAGATGGGGAGGAAAGCCTCAGGGCAGATTATTTGGGAACCGAAGATTCCTTCGGCTTCAGTTGGGGATTCCGGCGACCGTTCGCTGGTCTATATAACGGCATCAACTTCGTCCAGAATGAAACGCCGTCTCTGTTGAGCATCTACCGTTTCCGCAGCCAGAACGTGCTAGGGTTCACTAAAAGCCTAGATCTGCGCGTGGATTGGTCTCATGAGTTCAAACGGAACGAGCAAATTCAGACAAAACTAGCCGAGATACACAGGGCTGGCTGTGGATGGGTCGACTATGCCACGACCTATTATTGGTATCAGGATACAGTTGGATATCAGCATAGCGACCTCATCCCATTTACGGAAAGGGCCAAGGCCGTATTACATCCTAACTCGGCGACAACGAATCGTTAGCGATAGAGGGATGACAGGAAAAAGGATGCTGCCCAATGTCGCAAATTTGTGACCCGACAGCCTGATCACAAAATGGGAGGGTTATATGTCCTTGAACCTGCGTGGAGAGCCAACCCAGACCAGAAGCGCCATCAGCGGACGCGAGAACTTTCGCAGAGCAATAGAGTTTCAATCGCCATATTACCTTCCCACCGAACTAGGTGTAGATCTCAACTGGCTCTATGAGAAAGACGAAGCCAAATGGGAACGCATCCGCGCCTTGCAGGCTCGTTTTCCTGAAGACCTTCTCTCCCTGGGCTCGTTGATGAACCTGCAGGAACCCACTGTGACGGATGGCGTTACCCGATGGATCGACGAGTGGGGCACCGCCTGGATAGACGATGGGCACGGAGGGCGAGCCGTCTCCTTTCCTCTGATTTCAGGCTACGATGCTCTCGCCTCCTACACCTTTCCAGACCCTCTCCATCCGGATCGTTTTCGCCAAGCCGACACCGGCCTGCTGCACCGGAACGATCGCTACGTGCGCGGCGCTGTCTGGTTCACCCTATTTGAGCGCCTTTGGATGTTGCGAGGCTTTGAGAACATCCTGGTCGATCCCTATCTCTACCCTGATGAATTCCCTCGCCTGCGGGATCGCATCGTAGAATTCAACCTGATCTTGATTGACCACTGGCTGGCGCGCAAAGTTGATGCCGTTTTCTTCTCTGACGACTGGGGCTGGCAGAGGGGGCTTCTCATCTCGCCGGAAGAATGGCGACGGCTCTACAAGCCTTCCTATGCTCGCATGTTTCGGCGGGTGCGGGAAGGCGGGGCACATGTCTGGATGCACTTGTGCGGCAACGTTTCCACCATCATCCCCGACCTTATAGAAATCGGGTTGAACGTCCTGAATCCCGTGCAACCGCAGGCGATGGATGTGGAATTTCTCGCCAGAGAGTTCGGTGGGAAACTATGCTTCTGCGGCGGCGTGGATGTGCAAGGGACATTAGCGCGGGGGACGCCAGAAGATGTAAAGCGGGAAGTGCATCGCTTGGTGGAGCTTTTCGGGAGATACAACGGGGGATATATCGGAGCAACCAGTCACTCTATCATGCCAGAAACCCCCTTGGACAATGTCATCGCCCTATACGAAGCCTTCAGCGAGTACTTATGAATTGCTTGAGATTTCTGCGGTCATCAATTGCTTCGCCGACTTACATCTCAACGCGCGCCCCAAACGATGATTTTTAAGGAGGTTTCCCCTCATGCCATCGGTCCGAGACCTGAGAAGTGAGCCTTTCCACACGATGGTTGCCTTGGGAGAAAGCCACGTGGCCGGCATGTCGGCCAGCGCCGAACGCTTCCGCTGGGTGAACGTGGTAGCCGACCTTCTCTCCGAGTTCCAGGGCGTTCCGGTGCAATTGCACAACAAAGGCATCAGCGCGAATGCCATCTCGCCGCGCAGCCCCGGCTACGCGACTTCCGCCAAGCCAAGCGCGCTGGAACGCTATCAAAGGGATGTCATCGCTCTGCAACCTGACCTCTTCCTGTTATCCTACGGCCTGAACGACATGCGCGCCGGCATGCATCCGGAGGATTTCCGACAAGATATGCAGCGCATCATCGCCGATGTGCAAGCAGCGTGCCGGCCGGTCATCGTGCTGACTACGGTCTATTACATGACTGCCTACGACCTGTATCCTCCCTACGACAAGGGGAGCCCCGCTGCGACCCGCGTGTACAATGAGGTCATCCGGCAGTTGGCCGAGGCCAACCATTGCCTTCTGGCCGACATCTACGAGGCGGAAGGGGGCATGCTGGACGGCGGTGCGCCCTGGGTGATGCATCCCGACACGGTACATGCTAACGACTTGGGCCACCGCCTCATCGGCCATCGGGTTTTTGAGGTGATCGCGACCCATTGCAGCGGCGTCGCGGCGCGGATCACAAAGGAATTGGAGGGCGATCGGGCCGAGGTAGAAGCCACGATGGCGATGAGACGCAGGCCACAGAACTACGACCAACCTGCGCGCTAAGAACCATCAATCCTTCCCTGAGCAAGGTCCTCTGGCTGCGCGAGGATGGGCCTGTCGTCGTCAGTGGGCAGATGATAGGTTGTCAAACAGCGTCGGCGACGAGAATCTTTATTCCCCTCGCCACACAAGAGGCACGAACTGTCGGCGCGGGAGAGAGGGCACGAAAAACCCTGCGCCGCTGCCGTAGGTAGCGACCCATAGCCCCTCGTCCGTCCAAACCGATGCCCGCAAGTTGCGGCCCGGCAAGCCGTCGGCGTCGGTCCATGCTTCCCAGCGGTCGTCGGCTTTATCAAAAGGCGTGCCGTTGGTATCTAGGATGCTAAGGCCCGCGCCGTCGGTGCCGAACCAGATGCGCCCGACGGCATCCACTGCTACTGTGTACAAGAAGTCCGATGCCAGCCCGTCGGCCAGATGAAAACTCTGCCAATGGTCATCTGACTTATCAAAGGGCGTGCCGTTCGTATCTAGGACGCCGGCTCCGTTGAAATCGGTGGCGAACCAGGCACGACCCGCGCCGTCTATGGCGATGGCGCGCACCGCATCGCCCGCCAGGCCATCGCCGGCGCGGAAGGTGATCCAGCGGTCGTCGGCCTTACTGAAAGGTGTGCCATGGGGATCAAAGAGACTGACACCCGCCGCAGTCGCCACCCAGACCAGGCCATCGTGCAGGACCAGTCCCCGCACGTTGCCGGAGGCCAGCCCATCGGCCACGCCGAAATTCTGCCAGCGGTCATCCATCTTGTTATGAGGCGTGCCGCCATCATCCAGCACGCTGAGGCCGCCGCCGAAGAAGCCTCCCGCAGCGAACCAGACGTTCCCCTGTGCATCCACCTGTACCCCGCGCACCGTATTGGCAGCGAGCCCGTCCGCCGTGGTAAACCTGGTGAAGGTGTAGCAGGCTTTACACAAGGGATCACCGTACAGAGAAACGGCGGTCACGCCGCCGTCGGTGCCGATCCACCAGGTTCCTGTGGGGCTTGTGACCATGCTGAGAACGGTATCCGATGTTAGGCCCTCGCGCGCCGTGAAATGTAGCCAGCCCAACTCTCGGAAGCCCTGCGGCGTGGCCTCGCGCGCGAGGAGGCTCGCGCCGGCGAACTCCGTGCCGAACCAGATCGGGTTGCCCGGTAGAACCGAGAGGAGCGCGTTGGACGCCAGCCGATCGTCCGCCGTCACGGTCTGCCAACGGTCGTCCATCTTGTTGTGGGGCGTGCCGCCGTCATCCAGGCTGTTGATGCCCATGGCGGTAGCGAACCAGTGCAGGCCCTGTGGGCCGGCCGCCAATATCTGGCGCACCTCCATGGCAGCCAGACCATCTGTGGTTGTGAAGGATGTCCAACGGTCGTCGGCTTTGCCGAAGGGCGTGCCGCCATCGGAGAGGATGGCGGCACCGCCGCGCCGCGTGCCGAACCAGCGCGTCCCATCCCTGCCGAAAGCGATGCTCGTGATCTGATCGTCCGGAAGGCCATCGCGCACACCGAAGTTTTGCCAGCGGTCGTCGCCCTTGGCGAAGGGGGACGCGCCATAATCCAGCACGGCTGCGCCTGCCGCCGTCCCCACCCAGATGCGCCCGTTCGCATCCTGCGCCACCGTGAGGACGACGTTGATGGGCAAACCGCTGACCGAATCAAACGGGGTGAAGATGACACGTTCGTCGTCGGTCTTGTTGTGGGGCGTGCCGTTGACATTGAGCGCCAGGAGTCCGCCCGTGCCCGTCTCCGTTCCCAAGGCCAACCAGATGCGCCCCGCATCGTCCAACATCAGGTTGTTGACCTGGTTGGCCGGCAGCCCATCGGTGGTGTTGAAGGTCGTCCAGATGTCGTCCCCTTTGTAGAAGGGCGTCGCCGCGCCCGTCATGACCGCAGCGCCGCCATCGCGCGTGGCAAACCAGATGGTATTGTTACCACCGATGGCGACATCGGTGACCGGCCCTGGCGGCAGGCCATCGGCAGCGCGGGATCTGGCCCAGGTATCGTCTGTTTTGTCCAGCGGCGTGCCGCCGTTATCCAGCACGCTCGCGCCGTTGTCTGTGGCAATCCACAGCCGCCCCGCGCCGTCAAAGGCGAGGGCGATCACAGCATCCCCGGCGAGCCCATCGGCGGTAGTGTAGGCCAGCCAGGTTCCACCGGGGGAACGATAGGCTAGGCCCGCTGCCGTTCCGACCCAGAGCCCGCCCGCCGGGTCGGCGACAAGGCTCAGCGTGGAACTGGATGGCAGCCCCTGATCGGCGGTGAAGTAGGTCCAGGAGCCCTCAACTATCCCTTGTCCTTCTCCCTCTCCTATATTCGGGAGAGAAAGGAGAGCCAGCACGAGCACCAAAACAAGGGCCGAACGGCGGCCTAACATCCCCACCCAGAACCCTCCTCCCCAGGCGAGGTGCATCGTCCAGAAGACCGGCGGCAAAAGCAGGAAGTGGCGCAACGATGTTTTCCTATCATCTCTCCTCTTCCGAATACGGCAGAGAGGGGTAGGGGGGTGGATGAGTGCCAGCCCTGCCGCCGTCGCCGTTGCGCCTACATAAACGGCAATCAACACCATCCAGATCGTTAGCAGCGTCCTGATCCAGAACGAACCCAGCGCGCCCCCTACCAGAAAAGCAACCCAAAGCGGCGGTATGATCTGCCGGACGCGCAGGCTGGCCGGATGCCGCCGTAGCATCTGCGCCTTCCAAAAGCCGTAGCCCGCATATTGGCGCGCCAGCGCGCCTAGGGTCTCCCGGACGCGCGTCTGGGAGCGAATTTCAGGCACCAGGAGTATCCGACCACCTGCGCGCCGCAGGCGGTAGTTTAGCTCGTAATCCTCGTTGGCGGCCAATTCCTCGTTATAGCCGCCCACCCGCTCCAACCAGGCGCGGGAATAGGCTCCCAGATAGACGGTATCGGCCGCGCGCGGCCCGCCCTTGTGAGCCAGATGGTAGGCCGAATCGCCCGCGCCAAAGGGGGAAGCGAAAGCCAACGCTATCGCCTGACCTATCGGCCCCTGTCCGATACCTCGCAGCGGGCCGCCTACACCGGCGACATCTTGCGAGAGAAGCGCATCTACACAGCGGCGCAGGTAGTCGGGCGCGAGGGTAGCGTGGCCGTCGGCCCGCACGATGATGTCGCCGCGCGCGGCACGCAATCCCAGGTTGAGGCCCGCAGCAGCGATGCGGCGCGGGTTCATCAGAAGGCGGACGCGCGCGTCGCGCCGGGCGAACTCCTGAACGATATCCTGGGAGCCATCGTTGGAGCCGCCGTCGACCACGAGGATTTCCATGCAGGCGGGGGGGTAATCCTGCGCCAGTAGCGATGCCAGACAATCGGTCAGGTGCGCTGCTTCATTATAAACCGGTACGATGATGGTGACGAAGGGAGCGGATCCCCCCCACGGGGCAGGGTCATCCTGCGTCGCGAGGCTAAGAGCCATCGCTCTCCTCCAAAGCAGCGACTAACCTCTGGATCGCGTCTTGCGCCGGATGCCCTTCGGCCAGGCGCAGCGCGGCGCGTGCCGTAGTCAACGCTTCGTCTCGCCGTCCCTCATCCGCCAACATCTCTGCCAGCGCCAGGTACGTTTCCGGAGCCCACGGCGCGGCAGAGATTGCCTGCCGGTACGCTTCCTCCGCGCGGGTCGTGTTCCCCCGCTCTTTGAGGAGATCGCCCAGGCCAAGATAGGCCGGATAATAGCGAGGCGCGCGCTCCAGCGCCCCTCCGAAAGCCGTTTGGGCGGGTATGTATTGCCCATCGCGCCGCAAGACATCTCCTAGGCGCGTCCACCACTCTACGTTGCCGGGGAATGCTTCCAATCCCTGCCGATAAAAACCCTCGGCGGCGGCGAGATGCGTGTCGGGCTCGTACTGTTCCGACCAGATCAGATGATACTCCGCCAACCAGCCCGCATAGGCGACCACGCGGGGATGAGCCTGCCAGCCTGCCTCCAACGCTTGCGCCCCCGCTACCCAGCGTGCCTGCACCTCGGCTTGGGGAAGGCCGGGCTCTCCTGCCCAGAATATCAGGAGGCGGGCGCGGCTATAGCGGAAGATGTCGCTGGCCGGATTCCAGCTGGATGCCCGCGTCACCCAGGCAAGACCTGTCGGCACGTTGCCACCTGTGGCGATCAGGAGTCCCGATTTGTGAAGCACGTCGGCAGCAGCCGGACGCAGGACAAGGAAGAGCATAAGGAGGCCAAGCACGAGGACGCCCACGCGTCGGATGGTTAGCGGAAAATGAGAAAAGAACGTTCGCCCCTCACCGCCTCTGCCGGGAAGCAGGTCAGGGCTAATGGACCACGCCACGATACCCAGCCCGACCAACCCTGCCAGATAGAACGAGAAGAGGCACACCAGGCTTCCCCAGTCTATGGTATCTGCCAGCCACGTCATCAGAAGGGCCAGCGCGAGCGGCAAGAGCGCGGCCAATCCCCAGAGAGCAGCATCTGGGCGGCCAGCCAGCCCCCAGGCCCACAGGGCCAACGCGGCCCAGGCGAGGGCAATCAGAGGCAACGCGGCAAGGCCCGCGCTGCTGGTCAGGCCGAACGCGAAAGCAAAGAGGGCGAGGCCCGCGAGGGCCGGTAGCCAGGCCTGATCGGCGGAAAGTGGCAAGGCCCGCTTCTCCTTCCCTCTCCTAGGGGGAGGAGCAAAAGAAAAATCGCGCATCTCCGTCTCGCCTATCGCGGCCAGCATCGCCAGACAGAGCCAGAAGAGGCTACCGGTAGCCGCAGTCACGAAACCGACCTGCAAATCCACGAAGTGCACGGCCAGCGCGGCCAGGAGCGCGATGGTCAAACCTTGCTCGCGAGAAAGGGGAGAAGGAGCACCATGCCTCCTCAGCCCCAGCGCGCCCAACCCAAGTACCATCCCCCCCCACAGCCCCAAGCCAAGACCTAACCCCGCCGCGCTCGCGTTCTGCCCCACCACATACGCCAGGGCCGCACCGCCAATCCCTGGTACCCCACCTGCCAATAGAAGAATAGGCCATTCCCGAGGCTGCCGCTTCCCTAGGCATTGCAAGCCGACCCTAACCGCCACGCCCCAAAGAGCCAAGATAGCCGCGAGGCCCAGGAAGCCGCTTTCCGTTAGCGCGTCCCAGGCCAGATTATGCGCGCGGTCGGGGAGGCGTACGATGCCATCGGCCTCATACTCGGCCAGGCGCGGGGGATAATGGCGCGCGTAGGCCAGGGGCAATGTTTCCGGTCCGTAGCCTACGAGCGCGCGCAGCGGGTCCGATGCGACCAGCCGGGCCGCGCCCTCCCAGATGAGGAGCCGCTGGGCAGCCGTTGTGCTTGTCCAGAGGCCCGCCAGCCGTCCCACATAGGGGGTGCGACGCAGGCTTTCCATGGATTCGGGGCGCAGGGCCAAACTGGGAGCCACCAGGAGCGCGATGCCGAGCGCGAGCGCGGCCAGCGATGCCGCAATCCAACGCCGACGCGCGGTCGCCAGGCCAATGAGGAGCATGGCCGTCACGCCGCCTGCGGCCAGGCCCAACCATGGCCCTCGCGCCTCGGTGCCGATCAACGCTATCATCTGCAAAACGGCCAGTGCGATGGGAGCCACCTTCCTCTGCCCACTCCAGGCCAGCCATATCGTTAAAGGAATCACCATCGCCAGGTAGCCGCCCAGAAAGACGGGATTACCCAGAGTAGATGAGACGGCAGGCGGCGGCTGTGCGGGGGCAACGGCTACCCGCACGGGGTCCCAGCCGATTTCCTGCGCCAACGCGTACAAGGTGACCGGCACGCTGCCCAGGGAGATGGCCGCTACGAGACGGTAAACTGCTCCGGCAGAGAGGATCACAGGGAGGCACAGGGCGAACAAGGCCCAGGCTACGGAAGTCAAGAGACCTCCAACCCGCTCCTCGCTTCCCCAGAAACTGCGGCCCACACTCACGGAGGCAAGGGTCGCAATCCCTTGTATCGCCAGCCAGCCGATCACGGCCAGGCGCAGCGGCGTAAGGCGAGGCCGCCGGATAGAGATGGTGAGGAGCCCGGCGACGGCCACGACGATCGCCAGCACACGTAGCAAGGCCATCCTATCGGGCTCAAAACTGAAGGTGGAGCGGGCATTGAAGAATGAAGGCAGGAGAACGGCCAACGCCAGGCCCGCAGCCTCTATGATGGCGAGACCTCTTTCGGTAGGGCTCTCTCCGCGCTTGGTCGCAGGTGTAGAGTATAGGCTCATCTTTCTTCTCCTAGCGGCATCGGCGCGGGCGTCCGATTGTCTTTTGTCGGCAAGGTCATCCTACCTGTTAACAGGACGGCCCGCGCCTCGCGTACCAGGCTTTCTGCCTGCCGCTGTCCACCCTCGCCTAGCCGCGCTGCTTCAGCCGGGTCGTTCAAAAGGCGGACGACGGCAGCAGCGAGGCCGGCCAGATCGCCTTGGGAAACCACCAACCCCGTCTTGCCATCCAGCACCGCTTCGGCGACGCCACCTGTTCCCCCTTCGGCTGAGGCCCAGGCAATAACGGGGCAACCGCACGCGTTGGCCTCCAGACAGACCATGCCGAATCCCTCTCTCTCGCCCTGTTCCACCCTGGGAGTCGGAGTAAAAACGAGGAGCGAGGCCGCGCGATAAGCGGCCACCAGTTCCTCGTCAGAGGCCCGACCTGCGAAGTGAACGCTATCATGCAGGCCCAACGCCTCGCTTAGCCGCTCCAATTCCTGGCGATGGGGCCCCTCGCCCACGATAACGAGCCGTGCCGCGGGGATTTCGCGCCGCACCAGCGCCAGGGCTCGTATCGCCTCCTGCACGCCCTTGCGCGCCTCCAGACGGGCTACGGCTAGCAAGGTGTGTTTTCCTACGCATGGCCTGTTGGAAGAGTTAGGTTGCCCCTTAAATGGGCCCTCTCCCCCTTGGGGAGAGGCTTGAGGCCAACTCCTCTCTCCTGCCTGCGGGAGAGGGGACGGGGATGAGGGGGGAAAGTGAAGGCCTACCCACTCCCCCGGCCACGGATAAAGCACGCGAGCCCGCGCCGGTTCTACTCCCAGCGAGAGCACCACCGCGCGCGTCGCCCGGCTGATGGCCCAAACGCACCAGGCATGCCGGAGGACAAATCTCAACAGGGCGCGCGCCGGTGGCCATCGCGCGGGCTTGCAGAGGTCATCGCCGTAGGCCCAAATCTCGTAAGGGACGTGCCACAGGCGCGCAAGGAACAGGGCAACCAGGCCGAAGGGAAGCGCCTGACCACACTCAATACGGTCAAATCGCTGCTCGCGCTGCCACCTGAAGGCCAGCAGGAGTGGCCAGAGCGTCTGCGATAGCCGCCGCAGGCCGGGAATCCGGCTGCCCCATTCCGGCCAGCGACGGATGGCAAACGGCTGCTGCGCATCAAAGGCGCGCCAGCCAGGCATGCGCGGCGCGAGAACGGCAATGCCATCCGGCGATAAGAGGCAGCGCTGGTGCAGGAATCGCTGAATGCCGCCCACAGCCGGGGGAAAACCGAGGGTGATGAGGAGGGTGCGCATCGTGGTCTAACTGCCCTCACGGATGGGCACGTCTCTCCGGCTCAACATGGGCAGGTAGATCTGCCGCCGAAACCACGGCGTCGGGGTCGGCCCCAACAGCCGCTCGTCGTGGGTGAGCATCGGCAGGTAGGAGAAAGCGGTAGGGGTGAAGGGCGGCAGCGTCGGCGTGAGGGTGGGCGTGGGGGTCGCGGTCGGTGTCGGCGTGGGAGGGGGATTGAGTTCCAGCCAGACGGGATCATCGTTGATGGTTACGCCGATGCGCCCGCTGCGCGGGTCGCCATCTCCCACGCCGCCATCGCTGATATATGTCTCCGTCCCCAAATGGCTCACCATCCGCACCACCGTAGCCGTGACGACCAATGATGCAGAGGGTTGTGGCGTCGCTGGCTCCGGGAAGTCGGTCAGCCAGGCCACGATGTTCTCGCGCCCATCGCGGCTGAAGCGATAGCCCTCTACCTTAGAACTTCCGGTCACAGGCCCCAAGTAATCGGTTCCGGATATCTGGTTCATCGTCGTGCGATAGGCATGGTAGGCGGGTTTGGGCGTGCCGTCACTGCGTAACAGGCCGTACTTATAGACCGAAGTCGGGTCATCCACCATGGTAAACCAGATGACATGGCTGAGGCGCGCGGCAAGGCCGCGCGCGAAAGCCTTTGGCACATAGCGGGCCGTCAACGCATCAGAATATCGGATAGGGTCTGTCGGCGGTCCCTCCGTAGGGCGGCCTACCTCCGTCAGGGCGACAGGTTTGTTGACGGAGTAATTTTGCAGTTCCATGCGCAGGTAGCGTGCCTTGCCTATGAGGTCGGGGCCGAAGGGATTCCACAGGTCGCGAAATGCCGGATAGTAGTGATAGTTGAAGATGTCAAAATAAGGGTATTGGGCGCCTCCCCACTGGCGCAAGTACGCCATGACATCATCCAGGAAGAGAGGGTCAAAAGGGCCGTCGGGCTGGAAAAAGTCGTAAGCGATGCCGCCAAACCAGACCTGCGCCTGCGGGTCCGCCGCTTTCACCGCGCCATACACCTGCCTGAGCAAGTCGGCATAGCGCTCCGGATAGTTGAGTTGCCCCGGCTTATAGCGTTCTTCGTTGGGAGCGACGCCCCAACAACCGCCCAGGTCACCAAAGTTGTACGGGTTGCCGTTGTCCGGCTCGTTGTACAGTTCCCAATTCTTCACGTTGTAGGGCGAGACGCCGTAGCGACTTACCGCTGCCACCATGAAAGAGACGAAGCGCGGGACCTTCTCGGTGCGGATAGGGCCGCAGGCGCGCCGCGCCTCATCGTTGATGCCTGCCCAGGCCGGGTTGCCGGTAACGGTCACGATCAAATTGAAGCCCGCGTTGGCAGCATTGCGAAAGGCCGCATCGTAGAATGACCAATTGTATTGCGCAGGGGTCTGTTCCACCGGTTCAACATCCGACCAGCGCAAGGTGATGCGCACCCAGCGTGTGCCCGCATTCACGGCGGCGGATAGCCCCTGGCTTTCGTTGATGTTCCCCTGCATCTGTACGCCGAAAGGCCGCACCGGTGTGGCCTGGAGCGCGTGAGGGGCAGCGCGAGGCGATACTGCCGGCAAAAGCAGCACGAACAGAAAAGAGATCAAGGCAAGGCAGTGATGAAAGCGCATGGGCTCTATTCTATCCGCGAGCGCACCAGGGCCAGACGAAACAGCGCGGCAAACAGGATCACAGCCAGAAGCACCAACACGATATATAAGGCAGACTGATTCCATGGGAACGGTTTGCCCGTGGTCAACCGCCCTAAGAAACCGCGCGGCTCGGCGGTAGGCGTCGTCGTTAACTCACCGGCAGGTTGCATCGCGCCGGTCAAACGCACCGCAGGCGTGGCCGTACGCGCCGCCGGTGTAAGGGTGCGACCAACGATGGGCGTGGAAACCGGCAAAGTCGGGAACGGCGTGAAGGTAGGGCTTGCGGTGCCGGTAGGAGTCGGTGTCCCTGTTGTCGCGGCGGTAGGTGACGCCGTAGGCGTGATAGATGCTGTCGGCGTCACGCGCGTGCCGCCCGTCGGGGTCGGGCTGGCGTGTGGTGAAGAGGAGACGGTCGGCGTAGGGCTGGACGTCGCCGGTAGTACCGGTGTGGCGGTGGGCAGCACGCCTGTCGCCGTAGGTGGCACCGAGGTAGCGGTAGGTTGCGCTCTGGTCGGGGTGCTCACAGGTGGGATGGGTGTATCGGTAGGCGGCAGCGGCGTGTTGGTCGGCTCCAGGGTGGGGGTCCGACTGGGTGGGCGCGTGGGCGGCGCCAAAAGATATGCCAATTCGCCCCTCGCCGTCCTGGTCAAAACCGGCGTCCCTGTGACTGCGGCCTGGGCCAGCGCGCGCGAAGGCCCGTTTAGCCGTACCGTGAGAAACGCGACAATCGCCAGGAGCGCCAGATTCGCTCCCCACAGCCACCATCTTCTGTCAGGCTTTTCAGGCCGCACAATTCACCTCGTTTCAGGTTGCACCTGCAAGTAAACCGGTGCGCGTCCTACCGGTACCGTCACCCGGCCATCATTCTGACCGTCGGCGTCATCTACACCGCCATCCTGGATGATACGCTCATCCCCATAAAGGCTCACGACGCGCAATGCCGGGCCTGCGAGCGTGACCATCTGTTCCTTCTCGCTCAACGACCACAAAACGGCCTTCTGTCTGCCATCGGCCAGGGCGAACAGATAGCCTTCTACATCGCTTGCGCCCACGTCCTGTTTTTGCAGCGGGCGACCAACTCGCGCCTCTCCTAATTCGGCGACGAGGACGCGATAGGCATTATACGGAGGCTTTGGCGTGCCGTCGCTATGCAGCAGGCCGTATTTGCGCGGGTCGTCAGGATGGTCTAAGAGGGTGTACCAGATGACCACCTGCAAATCGGCCACCATGCTTCGCGCCATAGCCTGCACCACGTAGCGACTCGTGCCCTCTTCGCTATACGGCTGCTCATCTCCCTCTGGCCCAAACGTCGGCTGGCCTACCTCGGTTACGGCCAGCGGCTTGCGCAGGCCGAAGCGTTGTAGTTCGGTGCGCAGGTAATCGGCCTTTCCACCTATATCGTTCCCGTAGCGATTCCAAACGTCGGAGAAAACGGGATAGTAGTGGAAATTCAAGATATCAAAATACGCGCCGCCGCCGGCGTCTAAGACGTCATCCAGAAAATCGGGGACGAAAGAGCCTTTGTCGTAATCTTCGTAGGCGATGCCGCCGAGAAGTACCTGCGCCTGGGGGTCTGCCGACTTCACAGCCGGATAAACCGCGCGCAGCATCTCGGCATATTCGCGCCCATGCTGTCCCCAACATCCTCCCAGATCGGCCAGGCGTTGCCGGTCGCCATTGTCCGGTTCGTTGTACAGTTCCCAATGGTGGATATTGTAAGGTGGCGCGCTGTAGCGTTGTACCGCTGCCTGCATAAACTCCACGAAGCCGGCGAGGCCGGACGCCCGCAGCGGGCCGCAGGCAGTATCTGCTGCCCAGGAAGGATTATCCCGCACCGTCACGATGGGGCGAAGGCCCGCGTCCACCAGGCGGCGCAGGCGGCGGTCGGTCGCGTCCCAGCGGTAGGTCGGCGGACTTGTACGTTCCGGTTCTACCTCGCGCCAGAAAAGGTTGATCCGAGCCCAACGTGCGCCAAGGCGGGCGGCATAAGCGTAGGTATCGTCTGTCCCCTTATCGGGAACCTGTATCCCAAAGGGTGCGACGGCAATGGGACGCAGGTCCGCGGGGTCGCCGATGAGACCGGCAACCGATGTCGGCGTGGGCGAGGGCGCAGGTGTGGCCGTGGCAGGAGGCGGCGTGACACGGCGGAAACAGCCACCGACTAACAACAGCGTGGCGGTAAGGATCAGGATGAGCCTAGCCATAGTAGAAAGGATAGATCGTGCCCCACAAAGCCCAGGCATCCAACAAAAATAGCCCGGCCAACAGGCCGACGAGAAGCGCGCCTCGTTTGGGCGCGGGAATCCATTCCCTTAACCCTAAGACGAAGAGGCAGGCGATGGGCAGGATCACAGGGAAGAGATAGCGACCGTGGGGCAACCCTCCCTCTAAATAGGTGAGGAAGAGCACTTCTTTGCCCAAAACGATCACGACGGCCAGGATGGGCGAGAGCGCGCAGAGCCATAATGCCCGCCATCGCCATTCTGGCAGGGATGCGCTCCGGCGCGTCCGCAAAAACCCTCGCATCAGGCCGAGGGCCGCCAGTGCCGTCACGCCGCCCAGAAGCCAATAGAGGCCGGTTGCCATCGGCACGTTCAGCCAGCCGAAGAGCCCCCAGAAACTGCGGAACATGACGACTAGGTAGGTTCCATAAGGCGTCGCCAGGAGCGCGCGGGTGTAATCGCCCTCCGTCAGATAGAGGGCGACGTCGCGCGGGATGCGGAGGAAGCGGGCAGGCGCGGACCAGAAGGGATGTCCTGAACCTGCGCTGAGGAGCAATAAGAGGCCGACGATGCTCAAAGCCGCGATCGCCAGGCTCCAACGCACCACGCGAGGGAGGCCTCTACGTGGCCCCCACCCTACCCTCTCCCGTGAAACGGAGGAGGGCCAGGGAGGGGGCTGGCCTACGCTCAACCCCGACGCCTCCCTCTTAGCCGCCCCGCGTTGCCCGCTCCATGCCAAGGCGAGGCCAACCAAGGCGATCGGTATCGCGACCAGGGCCGTCAATTTGCTGAAGATCGCGAGCGCGGCCCACAGCATCACCTCGGCGGCGCGGGCCGGCGTAAATCCCAGGCGCAGCAGGCGAACCGTGCGCCAAATCACCACGGAGACCAACAGTTCTGCCAAGTTGTCGTTGCTCACCATGCTCATCAGGAAGGTGTTCATAGGAAGCAGAGCAACAAAGGCGGGGATGGCCAGGCGCAGGAAGGCGTCTTCCGGAAAGAGCTCCGCCGCGGCGCGATAAACGACGATGAGGGTGAGAAGCCCTAGGAGAAGGGAATAGAAGCGCATGGCGTAGAGGTCTTGCTGCACGTCGTTCCCCGGCGCGAGGAGGGTGGCTATAGCTGCCCCCACGTAATAGAGCGCGGGCTGGTGCACCTGATGGGCGAAATCGCCCGGCCACACCTCTTCAAAGGTACGCGGTGGCTGACCAGGGTCATAGTCATAATATGCAAATCCGAAGCGCCAGAAATCGTGCTCTGCCATAGAGCGCAAAATGTCAGCCTGAAGGGCAGGCGACAGATCGTGCATGGTCACCAAGCGACGATGATCGGCAATGAGCCGCGCGTATTCAAAATGGCGTGGCTCATCGGGCCCCTGCCAAGGCGGAACAACAGCGAGATACAGGAACCCACGCACCAGGCTCAACGCCAGAAGCAATGCCAAAGGCCCCAGCGTCCGGGCGGAAGGCCGGGAGGCCGCGCGGGGTGCGAGGTGTGCCTTCGTCACATTCATCGCCGCGCCGCTTCGCCCAACACCGGTTCCCTCCCCGTGTCTGGTTCTACCGCCCGTCGCGGGCCGCTTCGTATTCCTCCAAAGGGCGGGCCGGAGCCTTCGTTGCCAAGGCGCGATAGTAGAGGTCCACATACTTGCGCGCCGACGCGTTCCACGAAAAATCTGCGCTCATGCCGCGCAGTTGCAGCCGTCGCCACACATCCCGATGCCGGTAGGTCTCCGCGGCCCGCACCAGTGCCGTGTAGAGAGCCATAGAATCGTAGGGCACAAAGGTAAAGCCGTTCCCTTCACCGGTGACGGGGTTGAAGTCCTTCACCGTATCGGCCAGGCCGCCGGTGGCGCGCACGACCGGCACGCTGCCGTAGCGCATGGCGATCATCTGCCCCAGGCCGCAAGGTTCGTAGCGGGAGGGCATAAGGAACATATCAGAACCGGCGTAGATGCGTTGCGCCAAAGGCGTGTTGAACGTGAGGAAGACGGCAACCTGTTGCGGATAGCGCGCGGCCAGGCCTTGGAATAACTCATGATACCGCTGCTCGCCCGTGCCTAAGAGGACAAACTGTACATCCAGGTTGCGCACGAGGGGGTCCATGATGGCACTGATGAGGTCAAACCCCTTCTGGTCGGCCAGGCGAGAGATCGCTCCGATAAGAGGCGCGTCGGGCCGTTCGGCCAGTTTCGCTTCCCTCTGGAGGGCAGCCTTGTTCACGGCCCGTTTCTCAAGGGAATGGATGTCAAAGTTGGCGGCGATGTAGGGGTCGGTAGCCGGGTTCAGCACCGCCGTATCAATGCCGTTGAGGATGCCGAAGAGGCGATCGCGCCGGTCTCGCAGAATGGGGTCTAGCCCCTCGCCCAGTTCCTTCGTGAGGATCTCTTGAGCATACGTCTCGCTGACGGTGTTGATGATGTCGGCGAAGAGGATGCCTCGCGCCATCATGTCCACGACTTCGTTAATGTGAGGGGCCACGTCAGGATGCGCAATGAAGCCGTGGTCGGCCAGGCCCGCGATCTCCAACACACGATAGCCAAAGATGCCTTGATAAGCCAGGTTATGAATGGTGTAAACGGTAGCGGTATGGCTCCAGAAAGGATCACTGGCGTAGATAGTCTTGAGCCAGTTGGCGACGATGGCGGTATGCCAGTCGTTCAGGTGAATCACGTCGGGAACCCAGTGTAATTGTCGGCACATCTCCAGCGAGGCACGAGCGAAGAAGATAAAACGCTCGGCGTCGTCGGGGTACATGTAGATGCTATCCCGATCATAGTACTTGGCATTGTCAACGAAATAGACCGGGACGCCATCAATCGTGCCCTGAAGAATGGTGGCAGGCTCGGCACTGTTATCCATAGGCACCGGGAAAGGGCCTGTAACGGGGGTCAGGCCGAATTTCTCAATGCTCACGCGGCCATAGCGTGGCATCGCCACGCGAATATCGTGCCCTAAGGCATGAATCGCCTTGGGCAACGCTCCGGCGACATCGGCCAGGCCGCCGGTTTTGGCGAACGGCACAACCTCGGCGGAAAGAAACAGCACCTTAAGCGGCATTTGGTTTTCCATGAACACCGGTCCTCAAAGGATGAAGCATGTACGACAGGACGCCGCTGGCTTCTCCTGCCCCCGGCGGCGCGGGAAATATGCTAACATATCTGGAAGGGAATGGCAAATCACACATCACCTTGTTGAGTAGGGCCAAAGGTAGTGCCTAAGACGGAAGGTTAAGTCGGGGCAGGCAGGGTGATGCAGATGTCCCAAGAATAGGTCTGAGAAACGAGGGCCATCGTTTAGACGCGGGGAAGGTGATTCATTCCCAAGGTAAGAGGCCTTCATCCCCCTTTACCCTTCCGGTCTTGAGAGCGGAAGGGTAAAGGGGAAAGGGCTCGTGAGATTACCGCGACCAACGCCCGTGGAGCGGCGGCAACTCCGGGAAGGGCGCGTGCGGCTCCTGCTGATACCAATAGCCGACGGAGGCGATGTCGTCGGTGAGGGGCTGGAACTTCGCGCCCGGCCACCAGCCGAGGGCCTGGATGGTTGTCTTCAGGTTTTTCTTAAAGCGAATCGGATCAAAGATGTGCCAGCGGTAGAGGCCATGCCGGGGCACCTCGCCCGCTTCCTTCCGATAGAGGGGATAACCCAGGAACGGCGTGGAGTAAGTCTGCCCATCAAAGCACCACGCGCCGCCGAAGTAGTCCTCTGTGCCGGTGCCGCAGATGGTCGGATGCTCCGCGTCGCCGTCTATGTAAAACTTGATCTCTCCTTCTCCCCACCAGCCGTTGGATAGCTGCGTCCACGCCAGGAAGGTGCCAACGTAATGCCCGCGCCCCTGCACGCCATCCAAAATGACATGCTCCGGATATTCACGTGTCGTCATAGAGCGCCGCCATTGCGCGTGGAAGTGAGCCGCGCCCTCAGGAATCTCTGTGAGCGCGTAGGTGATCTGATAGAAGAAGCCCGGAATCTGCTCCCAATGTTCGTTTTGGATCGTGACGCGCGCCCGTCGCCGGAAAGGCATCGGCCAGTAAGAGTTAAAACCACCTGCGGGGTTCACGGCCATAGGGAGCGAGTTGACGTTATAGCGCAGGCCATGCCCGTTGCAGAAGAAATCGCCCAAGGGGACTTCAACCGAAGGCGTCGGCTCCTCGTCCCAATGGATGCGCAGCACGGTAGCCCGATACGCCTTGATGTCAACGGTGATCCAGATGTGCTGAATGATGCCCGGCCCGGCGATGTCGGCCAAGGTCGTGGTGCTGTTGGGCTCCAACGTGATGCATGGGCGCACCTTCCAGCCCGGCCCCAGCATAGAAGCGGGATTATTGTGGTCGGGCATCGCCTTCGCGCCGCCACCTCTCTCGCCGGCGGGATTCTCGGCAGAGATAGATCGGGTCTCCGCATCGGAGAGGAGCGGCAGACTCCCCAAGCCCAGGTTAAGACGGTAAAGCGAATCCATCAGGGGTGGACCTCCTTATAGGTGGTGAAATGAGAGTGTTTTGGGCGCCATTCTATCACAAATCGGGGCTGCGCGCACCTTGCGAGACGGGGGAGTGAGGACCTAAGCGCCGCTTTCCTAGAGCTCACCGATGATTTGCCTTAACGTGTTCTTCTCCACCGCTGGCGTAGCTCCGACCTGCGCGGCGACCCAGGCTCCCAGGCGATTGGCCGCGTCGCTGATCCTTTCCAGAGATGCCCTCCGCAGATAATAATGGGCCAGCGCCGCGGTGAAAGCATCGCCGGAGCCGACCGTATCGGCGACCTTGACCGAGAACCCAGGGTGCGCGACCGATCGCGTGTCCGTTACCAACAGGCTGCCGTGCGCCCCGCGCGTCACGCAGACCAGTTCCAGGCCAAAGGCCCTGAGCAACAGGCGGGCAGATTCCTCTTCGTCGTTTCCATCCCCCAGCTCCAGTATCCTCACCAGGCGTGGCAACTCCGCGTCGTTGAGTTTCACGACCTGCGCCAGTTTGAGGGATTCGGTGAGGATCGCCGCCGAAAAGAAAGACTGTCGCAGGTTCACATCAAAGACGCGCAAAGCTTCACGGCGGGTGTTTTGGAGAAAGCGGCGGATCGTCTCGCGGGATCGGGGCGAACGCTGGGCCAACGATCCGAAGCAAACCGCATCGGCCTGCGCGGCCAAGGCCTGCCATTCCGGCGTCCACTCCATGAAGTCCCACGCCACATCCTCGGTGATGGTGAAATCGGGCTGACCTTTTTCATCCACCTTCACCTGCACCGTGCCGGTGGGCCGCGCCGCATCGCGCTGAATGTAGGCCGTCGTCAGGCCCAATTGCTCCACGCGAAGTAGGGCTTCCTGCCCCAGCGCATCGTTGCCGACGCGGCTGGCGATGATCCCTCGGTCGCCCAGCAGGGCGGAATGATACGCGAAATTGGCCGTCGCGCCGCCGAGCTGTTTCCCGGAAGGGAAGATGTCCCACAGGAGTTCGCCTACACCGACGATCACGTATTCTTTGTTGCTTTGCATGAGGCAACCTCCTTAAAAATAGTAGCATCGCCTGTCGGATGAAATCCGAATCTTCTCATCTGACTTACGGCAGGAATCTCTGAAACACCTGGTTGCCCAAGAGACGCCCACGCGGCGTCAGCCGCACGCGCCCATCCAGCATCTCCAACAGCCCCCATTCTTGCAGTTCTCGCAGTTCTGTTGCATACACCTCTTCCAGCCTGCGCCCGTGCCGCGCGGCAAATTCCTCCGTGCCCACGCCCTCTTGCAGCAACCGCAGGCCGAGCATCATCGTTTCGCCCATGGCGAGCGCATCGCCGATCGTTTCCTCGCCTTCTATCACGCCCTCGCCTGCCGCTAAACGACGGATGTAGGCCGCAGGTGAGCGGATATTCCACCAGCGATGCCTGCCCAGGCTAGAATGCGCGCCGGGGCCAAAGCCCAGATACGGTTCATTGCGCCAATAGATCAGGTTGTGGCGGGAGCGGTAAGGAGAGAATTGGCCTCCGCTCTTCCCCAGTCCCCTCTCTCTACCAAACGACGTAAAGGGAGGGGGCAAGGAGGGCAGGTGAGGGCCTTGCCGCCGTGCCCAATTGGATATCTCGTAATGCTCGTAACCGGCTTCGGCCAACATGGCCTCGGCCTGTTCGTACAGGTCAGCCGCCAGATCATCGTCGGGTGGGGGGACGCTCCCCTCCGCCACCCAATGGGCCAAAGGCGTGCCTGCCTCTACCGTGAGCGAATAGCAAGAGATATGTTCCGGAGCCAATGCTAACACGCGAGTCAGGGTACGCGCCCAGATTTTCGCATCTTGGCCGGGGATCCCATAGATCAGGTCAAGGTTGATGTTGTCAAATCCCGCCGCGCGCGCAGCAACGAAGGCCCGATCAATATCCTCTGCCGAATGGATCCGGCCCAAGAAACGGAGCTCCTCATCATCAAAACTTTGCGCGCCCATGCTCAGGCGATTGACGCCGAGGGTGCGCAGGCCGGAGAAGCGCGCCCGATCTACCGTGCCGGGGTTGGCCTCGCTGGTGATTTCCGCATCCGGCGCGATGACGAAGGCGCGGTGAACGGCATCCATGATCTCGGCCAGAAGAGGCACGGGCAAGACGGTAGGCGTGCCACCGCCGATGAAGACGGTGCGAGCACAGGGATGGCCCCAGGCGTCGCCCGCGCGCGCGATCTCCTGGGCCAGGGCCTGCGCATACGGCGCGTAAAGGTTTTGCAGGCCCGCGTAGGTATTGAAGTCGCAATAGGGGCATTTGCGTTCGCAAAAGGGAATATGGATATAGAGGCCGAGGCCCGGCGCATCTTCTATAGCAGGAGCCCCATCTCTGGCCGTCATCGCTTGTCTCATGATGCAATCAGGCGCGGCTGCGAAATCTCTTCACAACGTATTTGGGGCAGGAACCTATAGACGTCTTGCCGGTGACAGTCGGCGGTTCCCTGGGTGAGAAGCACCGCCGTCGCGATGGCCGCGCCCAGGCGCAGACCTTCTTCCCAGGTCAGGCCATCGGCAAACATGGCGGAGAGGCCCGCCACGAAGCCATCTCCTGCGCCCGCCGCGTTCACCACAGGCACGTCAAGGGGGGGAATAAGGTAAATCCTCCCAGCCGAAACGGCCACCGCCCCTTCGCGGCCCAAGGTTACCACAACCCTCTCTACGCCGCAGGCCAACATCTCTCGCGCGGCCCCTATGAAGTCATCCGGCGCGCGAAGCGGCCTGCCGGCCCACTCCTGCAGTTCATCTCGGTTCGGTTTTACTATCGTCGGTCCGGCTTTAACGCCTTCCCTGAGCCCTACACCGCTCGCGTCAAGGATGGTCGGCACGCCGCGCGCGCGGGCCATCTCAATCAGCTCCACATACAGGTTCGGGTCTGCTCCGGCAGGGACGCTGCCACCGAGCACCAGGCAGGGTGCAGCGTCCAAGACCCGTGCGACCTTCTCCTTCAGGGCGCGGTAATGCTCCGGTTGCATCCGCAGCCCGCCTACCGTGATGGTTGATTGCACCTTTCGCCGCGTATCCACCACGACGGTATTGAGGCGGGTCTCCCCCTCCACCCAGACGAAATCGGTGATCACCCCCCGCGCGCGCAGCATGGTATCCATGCGTATCCCGCTGGGGCCCGCAGCCCAGCCCAGAGCCAACGCCGGTTTCCCTAATTCCGCCAGAACCCAGGCCACGTCCACACCTTTGCAGCCCATGCCCAGCACCGACGCCTGCGCGCGTATGGTGCGCCCCCACTCAAAGCCGTCACAGAAGAGGACATGATCCAGGCCAGTGTTGAGGGTAACAGTAACAATCATAGGGGCATTGTGGCACGATTTTCGGTGCATGTCAAAAGACGCTCACCGAAGCTCGGATATGGGTATGGACCGGTGGCTGGACAAGTCAGAATTGCCCTGATAGTAGCCGGGCAAAGTTTCTCGGGCCGATGAACTGCGGTTCTGTCATGAAAGCCATGTCATAGGCGAGGGTAGTCGTTGCCATCTAGAGTAACCTCCGGATTCAAGGGTTGGGGGAGCCTAAACGCCCCCCCCAACCTCCATGAACTTACGGCCTCGGTGATCTATGCCAATCCGGCATCCTTGACGATCTTCATTCAGTCGGCAGCCTTCGGCGTCTACGCGAAGAAGTCCTCATCTCCTGGCGGTAGATACCGCTTTGCCGCTTCCTCATCAAATTCTACGCCTAACCCCGGTCTATCCCAGACCTCAATGAACCCATCCTTCACAATCGGGTTCGGGAGCCCCTTGATAATATCGTACCACCATTCGGGCCTTGCTACCGGATACTCAAAGGCAATATAGTTTTGCGGCAAGGTAGCGGAAACCTGCACCAGGGCAGCCAGGCCGATCAGGCCATCTATGATGCCATGGGGCGCTATCAGAATGCTGTGCAGGTCGGCGTATTCGGCCACCCATTTTAACTCCGCCAGGCCACCGATGTCGGCGGGGTCCGGGCCGATGATCCTGACCGCATGGGACTCAATCAGGTCTTTGAAGTTCTCTCGGAGGTAGATTTGCTCGCCCGTGTGGATGGGCGTGGACGTGCTCCGGGTTACCTCACGATAGACATCGGCCAGGACATAGGGCGTGTAATCCCCCGTGATCAAATCCTCAAGCCACATGATATTCAGCGGTTCCAGAGCCTTCGCCAGGCGGATAGCATCGGGCACCATCCATCCCGGCCCGCAATCCAGGGCAAGGCCGACCTCATCTCCCAGCACGCTTTTCATGGCTTCCACACAGGCGATGACGTGCTTCAGGCCGCGCTCGGTCAAGGGGCCACGGTTAGGGTGCGGGGTATCCCGCCGCACTTCACCGTAGAAGAAATCGGGAACCTGGCTCGGCATCGCGCTATGGAAACCGATGCTTTCCTTGATGATGGTAAACCCTTCTTTAGCCGCCTTCTGTTTAGCCACGTCATTTGCGTAGTCCTCCGGTGAGGAGCCGGTCATCGGGAAGCGGACGCCGCCGTTATAGACCCGCACTTTATCGCGGACTTTGCCGCCCAACAGCCTATAGACCGGCAACCCTGCCGCCTTACCTGCAATATCCCACAGGGCCATCTCAATCGCGCTGACTGCGCTCCCCCACGGCTTGAAACTCCCCAGGCGGCGGATTTTCAGCATCACCCGCGCCACGTTCGTGGGGTCCTCACCTATGATGTATGGCTTGTAGAAGAGAACGTGAGGCTTGAGGTAGGGCTTGGAGTTCTCGGCCTCACCATAGCCGCTGATTCCCTCGTCGGTCGTGATGCGCACGACGGGGTTCTGACCGATGACGGTGCACTTGAGGTCTGTGATCCGCATGACGTTTGTCTCCGCTCTGTAAGAATTTGTGATGGCGTACAACGATGCAACACTCAAAAGGTCCGGCTTTGTCCGAATTCACACCTCCCCATATACAAGGCGGCCGGCGAAGAAGGTCGCGGCAACTTCCGCCTTGAGGATGTCCATCGGCTGGCGGGCGAAGATATCCTGTGAAAGAACCACGAGATCGGCCACCTTGCCCACAGCGATGCTTCCGCGCGTCCGCTCCTCGCCCGCGGCGTAGGCCGCGCCCCAGGTGTAGGCTTTCACCGCATCTTCCACGCTCAACCGTTGTTCAGGATGCCAGCCGGAGGGACCGGGTTTGCCGTCGGCACGGCGGCGCGTGACTGCGGCATGGATGCCCAGGAGCGGCGCGAAGGGCTCAATCGGCGCGTCGGAGCCGAAAGCCAGGCGCGCGCCGCTCGCCAGGAGACTGGCATAAGCATAGGCCCCGCGCACGCGCGGCTCACCCCAATGCCGGTCGGCCATGACCATATCCGATGTGGCATGGATCGGTTGCACGGAGGCGATGACATCCAACTGCGCCAAGCGCGGCAGGTCGTCCGGATGGATGATCTGCACATGTTCTATGCGATGGCGCAGGTGCGCATTGCCTCGCTCCTTTTCCCGCTTCCGCACCTCGGCCAGCACATCTAACACATGACGGTTGGCGCGGTCACCGATGGCGTGGACCGTCACCAAGAGGCCGCCCGCGCTGGCGCGGCTCGCCAGTTCTAGCAACTCCTCTTTGCCCATCACGGCGACGCCCCGGTTATCCGGCTCGCCCATATAGGGCTCCAACATATCCGCCGTGCGGGAGCCGAGCGCGCCGTCGGCGAAAATCTTGACGCCACCGATGCGGAGGCGATCGTTGCCAAAGCCGCTGCGCAAGCCGATGCCCAACGCGTGCTCCAGGTTGGCAACGGGGACATGCTGCAACACCCGCAGCCCCAGTTCGCCCGCGCGGTCAAGGGCCTGGAAGGTACGGAAGGAGCGCGCTTCCGGCGTGTCGTTCGCCTCGTGAATCGCGGTGATGCCTGCGGCCCAGGCCAGGGGGATGCCCTCCCGCACCGCGGCGATGCATTCTTCCTCGCTCTCCGGCGGGATGGCGTTGGAGACGAGCGCGACCGCGTTCTCGCTCAGGATGCCCGTCGGCTCACCGCGCGCGTCGCGCCGGATGACGCCGCCTGCCGGATCCGGCGTAGAGGCGGTGATGCCTGCCAGGGCTAGCGCGCGCGAGTTGACCCAGAGGCTATGGCCGTCCTTGCTATCCAGGGCAACGGGGTTCCGGGGCGCGGCCGCGTCCAGCAATTCTTTGGTGGGCCACTCGTTCCCCGGCCAGAGGTTGCGGTTGAAGCCGCCGCCTCGCACCCACGCGCTTGGGGGCAAGGTCTGCGCCCGTGCCGCCACCCGCGCGGCTGCCTCCTGTGGCGTAGGGACGTCGGTCAGGTCCACCCGTCGGCGTTGCAATGCCCACCAGACGAAGTGAATGTGCGCGTCGGAGAAAGCGGGGAGAACAAGCCGCCCACCCAGGTCATACACCTCAGTCTTTGGCCCGCGCAGGTCGTCCATCTCCTGCGCGCGGCCTACGGCCAGAATACGGCCCTCGCGCACGGCGACCGCCTCGGCCCAGGGTTGAGCGTCGTCCACCGTGTGGACGCGCGCGCGGGTAAGAATCGTGTCGGCGTAGATCATCACCGAACCTGTCGGTTTGATGTCCAGATCGTGCCCTCACGCATACCACAACTCCGTCTGCGGCGTGCTCAGGTATTCGCAGCCGCTAGGCGTCACCAGCACATCCTCCTCCAGCCCGATGAATCCGTAGCCCGCCACCTGCACCCCCAGTTCCAAAGTGAAGACGTTGCCCGCCTCCACTACGCCGTAGGGCGTGCGCCCATAGCGTTCCCAACGGGGGCCTAACAGGGTCGCTCCGTCGTGGGTACTGCGCCCCAAGCCGTGGCCTAGGGCGTGCTGGTATTCGGGGTAGCCTGCACCCACGATGGCCCGACGCGCCGCCGCGTCCACCTGCCAGCCGATGGCCCCCGGTCGCAACGCCTCTTGGCCGGCGCGGATGGCGGCCAGCACCGCGTCAAAGGCGCGGCGCACTTCGTCGGGAGCCTTCTTCTCGCCGCGCCGTCGCAGATACCAGGTGCGTTGCAGGTCGGAGCAGAAGCCATCCTGCCGCACGCCGAAATCCAGGTGCACCAGTTCGCCCCGGCTCAGGGCACGCTCTGTGGGACGCACGTGGCCGATGGCCGCG
>FWPU01001198.1_pt1 | contig 80125 bp, 71 predicted proteins | sample 2228361 | NCBI WGS metagenome assembly FWPU01 (sample SAMEA103939777, study PRJEB20133) | metagenome | reverse complement strand
CCCGCCTCAGGTCCTTGCCGCCTACGATCAGCGGGCCGACGCGGAGAGCGTGATCGGGGAAGCACAACGTGAAGGGAGCTTGGCGCCTCCCTCGAAGCGTGATGGGGGCGTACCCCCGGGGGGCGCGGGATGAAACGGCTGGCCGGCCATGCCAAGCGCCAGAAGGAACGGGGCCCGGATGTTCCCGCATCCCAGCCGATCACGATGCCCGATCATACCATCCGTATTGTTCGGCTGAAGATGCTTTCGTGGTGGCGAAGAGTAGTACGTTTCCCGGCAACCGCGAGGAGGTGCGGGCTTCTATTCATGAGCCACGCGGCATCGGACTGATCGCCTTTCTTGCCTATGTGGATCGGCGGTGAAAGGAGGCGGCGTAACGTGCTGAAACCGACCTGCCCGCAGCGTGGCAGGCGGGAGCCCGTGCCGCGCGAACATAGTGTGCACGGGCAGGATAGGAGGTACCCGAATGTGACCGAAAAAGAAGACATGGATGTTGACTCCGGACGGCAAAATCAGCATAGTGGCACAAAATCAGGCATATAGAGTGTGGCGGTCTTGCCCACGGCGATCATAACTCATGCCGCCGCTGGATGCGACAAGGATGCGCGTCCAGCCCTGGAAGTAAGGAAGGTGGCTATCATGATCTGCAAAGGCAAAAAAATCGGTTGGTGCATGGGGCTCATGCTGATGGCTTCCCTGACCCTTTGGGGCGGCGATGAAAACTACTGGATACCACGAGGCGCTCCCATGACCGAAGCAGGGAAAATGAAGACCATCGAACAGGTGGAACCCCGAATCGCGATATCGAAACTGCCTTTTGAAATCACCATGTCAGGATCGTACTATCTCACCGGTCCTCTTGAGGGAGCGGAAAACCAGCCGGGTATCACGATCCGAGCCAGCCACGTCCGACTCGACTTTCGCGGATTCCCGATCACCGGCTATAGCAATACGCTGGACGGCATCTGGGTGCCTGAACCGTGCCGCAACATCGCAATACGAAACGGCATTTTTGTCGGTTGGGGTGGATTCGGCGTCAATGCAACCAACGCAGAGGATATCGTTCTGACGGATTGCAAGGCGTGCCACAACGGGCTAGGCGGATTTTACGTGGGCGACAATGCGCATGTGGAACGATGCTCGGCGTACGGCAACGGGATAACCAACGTGCCACCGCAGGATCCTCCGCTCGATGAAGGGATCCGAGTCGGAGCGTTTAGCACGGTCACGGGGTGCAAGGCCCGCGGAAACGGCGGAGCCGGGATTCACGCCCTTTCCAATGCCCGCATAACAGAATGCACAGCTATGGAAAGTCCGAAGGCGGATGGTATCCATGTGGAGGACTCCTGCACAGTGCGGGATTCCACCGCCTCCCGAAACGGCCATAGCGGAATTCGCGTCGGCCATCGCTGCAGGGTGCTCCGCAACACGTGCGCGGAAAACGGAGTCCAGGCTCCTCAAACCAACGCGTTTGGAATTGTGGTGGTCGGTTCCTGGAATATCATTGAAGACAATTGTGTTCTGGGAAACGACATTGGTGTCCGCTTGGCCTCCGGTGTCGAGGGGAATCTCGTCATACGGAATCTTGCCGGAAAAAACAGCATAGACTACGACATTCTCGGCCAAGGAAATTTCATCGGTCCGATAGAGCCCTTGCTGAGTCCTTCTTTCACCAACACCAATCCTTGGACAAACTTCAAAATGGGGGGCACAGTTCCTCCTCCGTGATCGACCGCCTCCGGCCGCTTAGAAAGCGGCAACAGGAACACGACGGGGACACGGCGCCTCGGAGAGCCCGCAGGCACCTCACGATGGTTCTTGGGGCGGTCGGCGGTCGGCATCAGCGGGACGGCACTGACCGTGTGTCTCTGTCGGGCTCCCAGCGGGTGGAACGGGATGACGGTAACCTTATTTCTGTTCAGGGGTTGAGAAGCTCATAGGCGACAAAATCAGCAAAATTGCGACCTTCTCGGGTCAGTCGCCAGGCGCCGTCAGAACGTTCCACAAGTCCGGTTTTGCGCAGATTCTGCAGCGTGGCGTTCCAGTGTTGGCGGAGCCTGGGACTGGCCCCTGAAAAGCGTCGGAGATCAACCCCTTGGGTTAGACGGAATCCGAAGATCAACCGTTCCGTGATGTCCGTGTCTTCACTAAGAACGTCTTCTTCGCGGGGAGGTTCCTCGCCAAGGCGTAGCGCGTCGACGTAGTCTTTCAGACTGGGTTTATTGGTCCAACGCCGCCGGCCGGAACGGGATGCCGCTCCCGGGCCCAATCCCAAGTAGTCTTCTCCGCGCCAGCAGGCTACATTATGTACGCATTCAAAGCCGGGTCTGGCATAATTGGAAATCTCGTAGCGCACAAACCCGGCCTCGCCGAGCAGCGTTTCGGCCAGCTGCAGAGTGCGCACCTGTTCGTCGTCATCCGGGATGATGACATCTCCGGTTCGGACGAGCCGGCCGAGTGGGGTTCCTTTCTCCACCGTCAGCGCATAGACGGAAATATGCGTGGGGTTTAGCGCCATGGCGTTCTGCAGCGTGGTCATCCATCCGTCCTCCCATACACCCGGGAGGCAAGCCATGAGATCCATGCTGATATTGCTGAAACCGGCGGAACGCGCGGCGTGAACGGTCCGCTCAATGTCGGCCGCGTTGTGTCGCCGCCCGATTTGCTCGAGCACATGGTCATCGAAGGACTGGGCTCCGAGGCTGATACGATTCACGCCATATTGACGCAGGACGTTAAGCATGGCGGAAGAGAACGTTCCGGGATTTCCCTCCATCGTCCATTCCACTAACTGCGTGCTTTCCATGCGATCACAAAGAAGTTGGCACAGTTGTTTTATCTGTTCGGTGCTGAGAATGGAAGCCGTTCCTCCCCCGCAGTAGATGGTGCGCGGAGCCGGCCTCGAGTGGGAAGCCAGGTAAAGATCGAATTCCGTGGCCAACGCTTTCAGGTAGGCATCGGCTCGATCCGGGGCGTACGGCTCGGAATAGAAAGCACAGTAGAGGCACTTTCCATCGCAAAAAGGCACATGGATGTAAAGGTGTTCGGATGCGTGTGTATCCATGCGTCCATGAGGGGAGCACAAAGCGTGCCGACCTGCTTACGCCCGTGGTGTCTGTTGCAACCCGCAGCCTCTGAAGAATCGGCGCTTTCTCATCGTACACTCTCCCAGCGTGTTACACAAGGAATGGAGACATTTTTCCGTTTTTCCGAGCCGGTATGATTTTGTGTTTCTGAGAAATGAGCAAATGTTTTGTGACAGAATAAATACCCGGATCGTTGTTTTCTCCCCTTGGGCACCGTTGCTGTCACACCCCCATGCGACAAAGTCGGGCGGGGATACAGTCTGTTCGCTGGGCTATTTGCCCGTGAGCACAGCTTGGTTGTGGTGCGTGGGGGAAATGGTCGAGGCACACGGGAGGATAAGGGTGACATATTCAACACCGTGAATGGCTGATACGTTTCGAGCGCAGCAGCATTCGCCGAGCGAAAGCAAGTGCTTCATATTCTCCGGCCGTCCGAAGTGTCATTGAAAATATGCCTAGCCGTTTCTGGCTCAGGCCATTGCTCGGCTCGCATACTCCGTTGAGGGAACTTGTTACCGGGAAATAAACGCGTCACGAGTCTGGCAGGGCAACAGAATGTTGAGGGAATAGGGCGTGCCCGCCGGGCATAGGACGGATTCTGGGCTGTAGGGCCAAGTTCCCCTTACCCTTTCCGGGGGCCCTGGCAAAACAAAAGACCATGCGGACGCGTCAAACGGAATGCCGGATGAGGTCTGCCGGCCGAAAGGCGTTCACGCAGTCACGCTTTGGTCATGGGGACGTCTTTGGTGCGGCCCATCCAGGAAAGGTCTCCAGCATCGCCGAAGTGTTCCCGAAACAGGCGATAGTACAGAAGCTCTTCCTTGCTGTTGAGCGCCCAGCCGTTGGGCAATCGCCTCTCGCGTTGGAACTCGGCGTCGGTGATACGCTGTTCGGCATAGGCCGCCACATGTTCGCCTATACCGGCCCCTTCCCAAAATTTTGCCTTTGTCCGGGTCAGGATGGCGTTCGGTAGCAGTCCGTCAAGCGCACGGCGCAGAATCCATTTCTCGATTCCGTTGCATATCTTATAGCCCGCAGGAATGGACAGGGCGTACCCGGCAACATTGGGATCCAGAAAGGGAACCTGTGCCAAAAGACCGTGAGCGGCGGCGCAGCGGTCTACCCGCTGCAGCGCCGTGTTGTGAAGCCTCTGCGTGAGGTCGTGCAATTCGGATGCCAAGTCCGCCAAGGCGACGGCACGCAAATAGGAGTAGCCCGCAAACAGTTCGTCGCTCCCTTCGCCGGAAAGCACGACCGGGACGTATTGCGATGCGCGGCAGGCCACGAAAAAGTTTCCTACGCTCGACCTCACCAGCCGCGCATCGAAAGATTCGAGGTGGTAGATGATGCGCGGCAGGCTTTCCACAATATCCTGGAAAGTTAGGACGACTTCCTGGTGCTCCGTTCCGAGGACCTCCGCGACTCTGCGCGCGTATTCGAGATCCGGCGCACCCCGAATCCCCGCGGCAAACGTGTGCAGGCGTCTCTGAAGGGGTCGAGCGAACGCGGCTATGGCACTGGAATCCAATCCGCCGGAAAGCCAGCATCCGACTTCTTCGCCGTTGGCTTCCTGCAGACACTTCTCGACGGCAGACGCCAAACGGCTACGCACTTCTCGAGCGCAATTCTCCGGTGTGTCCTTCACCGGATCACAGGGTGCCGGAGGCATGACGGGTTTTTCACGCCGGCCGTCGTACTGGCTACCCGGCGTCAGCGCATGCACGTCGGATGTCGCCGCCAGCAGCGCCTTGACTTCGGAAGCGAACACCAGCGTTCCGTCGTGGCTCCGCCCGTAGTAGAGCGGGGCCACGCCCAGGGGGTCCCGCGCAAGGCGCAGTGTACCGCCCCGCACCTTGGCCCGCGCCAGCCGGATCGATCCGGCCGAATCGTGAACCATGGCCCCGTCGTCGAACGGCTGAATGGCATCCCGTTGAGACTTCGGCCATACCGCCCCCAACGTGACGCCGGCAGCCTCGATCACCGCGCGACCGGCGCGGCCGCGGTGCGCCAGGCGATCGAGCATCTCTTCGACCCACGCATGCGCCTCTGCCCCTGCCATGGTCATGCCGGCTATACCGGACATCCCACCCTCCGCAACCGTTCGGCTTCGCTCAGAGGTTTCCCGGTTTGCGGGTCCATCGCCCGGCACGCGCCATTGAGGATGGCAGTCCGCACCTCCCCGCGCGCGCCGGGAGCGCCCTGCAGACCGGGAGCATCAAGGAGACCGCGCGCCACGGCCTGAGCCAGCACCTCCGGATCCGCCCAGGCATCCACCCCGGGTGGCGCCAGTGTCCGGATGGCCTCCAGAAGCACCCTCGCCTCGCCCATCAGTTCGACTTTGCGCTGCTGGACGACGGGATCCCCGGTGCAATCGGGCAACCCCTCCAGGATGTTTTGTAGTACGCCGCGCGCGATTTCGCACGCTTCGATGACGTCCTCGGCGGTTGCCGCATGATCACCCTCGCTGTGTGCAACCACATGCAGGAGGTGGGGCTTCAGGGCCATGGATACTACGGCGGAGGCCGCCATCTGGCCTTTGGCCACGTTTGCGCGCGGGGACAAGCTGGCCAATCCCGCGCGCACTTGGTCATACACCGTGAAGTGCTCATCCTGCAGACTGTGGATGAATTCTCGCTTAGCCAGCATCTTGCCCAGATCCATCATCGGCGTGGTGCCTGCAGGCGTATTGAACATGTACTGTGAGACGTAGTGGCGGACTCCGCAGCGCTTGGCGTTGTAGGCTGCCAAGTAGGCCGCGGCCACGGCCACCGTATCCGGCGCATGTCGCAGGCTCCACTGGTGGGCCTCATTGATTTCCACCGGAACCCCGCGTTCGGCATACCATCGGACCGCCGTCAAATTTTCCCGGAGTGCATCCGCCAGCGGTCGCTTGGATCGGCCATCGAGCCGGCTGTACCAGCACAGCGGGATTGCTCCCCAGGCGATCCGGATCGTGCGCAGGCTCATCTCGGCCCACCGCACCAAATCGCGTGTTCCGCTGTAGCAACGCACCAGCGGGTAGTTGCCGCAGCGGGAAGCCTCGTACACGGCTTCCAGATCCTCGGGCTTTCTAAGCGGAACACCGCCGGCACCGTGCTGGTCCGGATTCATTCTTTCAGGATGGAAAAAGTGTTCCTGGGCATTTTGATCCGGCCCAAGCGATAGGACGTCCAAGACTTCCGCTTCCGCGATACGACGGACGCCCGCCAGGGTGTCCTCGAGTGTCGGACGTCCAAAATGGTGTCGGATTAGAGGATAGGGATAACACGCCGCAATCCGGGAGACAAGATTCTGCGGAGGAATACATTCGCGAGGCTTCCCCGTCGTGCCCCGCAGGAAGGCACGTACCGCATCTGTGCTCTCGGCCCCGGAAAACGTGTGCTCAAACAAGCCGGACCGGCGTGCGACGTCCGCGACCGGCGGCGGTCCGCCGAACACAAAACGGGTGGAACGGCGCACACACTCCGGCAGAAGCGTTTTCAGCTCCTCCAACAGACGTGTGGCCGTTTCCGGACTGAGCCGATAACTGACGGCGACCATCGCGGGTTTGCGTTGCGTTGCCGCTTCGGCAAGGGCACGGGGGGAAATTCGCACTCCGAGGAAACAGACCTCATAACCCTCGGCTTCGGCCAGGCGGAGGAAGCTTTGGATTCCTGCGACGTGGATACAGTCGCCGAGCGTGGCGCCCAAAATCGATCCCTTCATGTTCACGCCTCTTCTCCGATGGCGAGCAGCCGCAGGTCGCGCACGGACATACCCTGGATGCCCAGTCGTTCAACCGTGCGACCTTCCGCCCAGAAGTCCGTGCCGCACAACGCATTGGCCAGTTCGACCACCGCGTGAATCGTCGGTGTCGCGACGCCCAGCATGTCGCCAAGGCTGGCCATCGGGACTAGACTCATGGGGACGTCTTCCATCAGGTAACGGGTTCGCAGACTGGTCGGCGCCATGATGCCGCGATACCCCGCGTTGGCATGCATCGCTTCCCAAAGGTTGCGTCCGCTGGCTTCGTAGGCAAAGTACAGCCATTGGCGCGCCGTCATGGCACGAATACCGAGGGCCTCGGCCACCGCCGCGCGCTCCGCGTCAACCCGCTCCAGGGCTTGTGCCACCGACGGCGTGCATCCCTGGATATAGAATTGGAACTCGGAATCATCTTCAATCCACCCAGCGTTCAGAACCGTGATGGTCGGATGGAAGACGGATCCGATATTGTCGAAGCTGGTTTTGAAAACGTTGTCGCCGGGAACAAACTGGGGGTAGGCGAAACGCAGCACGCGCAGCACGTCCGGGATGCGGCAGGCCTGAATCGCGGCCACGGGTATGGCATTCTTGATGCGGAAAATACGCACTTGCCCAGGATTGTTGGCGCGCGAGGCATAGATCAACGTCTGCGCTTCCGCCACGACGACGTCTGCAGCATTGGGATGACCGGCAAGGCACTGGCGAAACTCCAACGCCCCGAACGTACGACCCGGATTCAGCACGACCATCTGGCCTGAGGTCACATGGGACGCCACGGCCGCAGCGATGTCGCGATGGCCCGTTGCCGGCACCACGACCATCAGCACATCGGCGCCTTGGATGGCTTCCGCCACGTCGGTCGTGGCAACTGAGATCGGTGCAAATCCCTCCACCTCGCCCTCCACGGTGATTCCTCCCATGGCGTTCACAGGCGCCAATCGCTCGGGCGAGCGATTATAGAGTCGCACCTCAAATCCCATCAACGAGAGGTGTCCCGCCATGGCCAAACCGCCATGACCGGCACCCAACACAGCAAAAATGGGTCGCTTTTCAGACATGGCAGAACACCCTTATGATTCCTGCGCTGACCTGCGCGCAAGCGGCGCGCGGCTTCCGCGCGCCCGTGGCCTCATCCGTGATTCCGGGCGAAGGCACAGCATTCGCGTCCGTCGGCCGCGCCCGACGGCGACGCGCGGTCCGAGCTCTCGGGCATGCGGCTCGCGTATGGACCGCGCGCCTGAGCCCCGAACGCACACTTCAGCCGCTGCAGATCGGCGCGTAATCCTGTCTCCCTCCCACCCTACCGGTACAGGCGCATACTCGCATGGCTCCGCTCCACTCGTCAAGAACGGCGGGAAGCGGCCCGCGCGATGAAGGGCACGTGATACACCTTCGTTCAAGCACAGAAATATGGCAAGGACCCCCTTCTCTGCGCGAACCGGAGGTCACGCCTGTTTCGCGGCCAGGATCTCGTGGAGCTTTTCGGCTAGTTCCCGAAGCAGGATGGGCTTCATGATCAGCCCGTCAATCCGCAGGTCTCGGAGCTCGGCCTCACTGGGGACTTCGCTGAACCCCGTGCACAGGATAATGGGGATATCGGCCCGTACCGCGCGGGCTTCCCGGGCGAGCTGTTTTCCGTCCAAGCCGGGCATCATGAGATCCGTAACGATCAGGTCCACGCGCGGAGGGTCCAAGTTCAGGATGCAGAGCGCCGCGTTTCCGTGGCGGGCTATGATCGGTTCGTAGCCCAGCGTCCGCAGCATTTCCTCCCCCAGTTTGAGCACTTCCTCATCGTCATCCACAAAAAGGATTCGTCCCGCTCCTGTCGGGAGGGGTTCCTCCGCCTCGGTATGGGTAATACCCTCCTGTTCCACCGCCGGGAGGACAACGTGAAAGACGCTGCCTTTCCCCCCTTCGGATTCCACCGTGACCGTTCCTTTCAACGCGGTGATGATCCCATGGACAACGGCAAGGCCCATCCCCGTCCCTTCGCCGCGTTGTTTGGTCGTAAAAAAGGGCTCGAAAATTCGGTTTCGGATTTCTCGCGGAATCCCACAGCCCGTATCTTTCACCGAAAGGCGAACGTAACGACCAGGGGGCAATTGGGGGAATTCGCTCCGCGGCCGCGCGCTGTGGAGGAAATCCGTCACGCGTATTTCGAGTACACCGCCGGTTTCCCTCATGGCGTGGAGTCCGTTGGTGCAGAGATTCATCAGCACCTGGTGAATCTGTGTCGGATCGGCAACCACGGTGTTGCGTTCCGTTTTGATGACAACCTGGATGTCGACGTTTTGCGGGGCCGAAGCGCGAAGGAGCTTCGCTACTTCCTTGATGATTGGGGCGACAGGGATCGGCCGGCCTTCGGGAACAGTCTGCCGGCTGAAGGAAAGAATCTGCGTGACCAACTCCCGGGCTCTGTGGCTGGCGCGGACAATTTCCTGGAGGTAGAGGTGAAGCGACTGCCCCTCCGGGACCACGCGCACGGCCATCTCGGCGTAGCCCAAGATGGGAGTCAGGATATTGTTGAAATCGTGAGCAATCCCACCGGCCATGGTTCCGAGCGCCTGCATTTTTTGGGCCTGCTGCAAGTGCCCTTCAATTTCCCGGAGTGCGAGTTCGCTTTCCCGGCGCGCGGTAACGTCCAAGAACTGCACAAGGTATCCGCGGGTGTTGGCGTCTGCGTCTCGGCCGAGCGGGTTGATCAGTACATCCATATACGCCTTGCCGGAACGCGTGCTGGCCAAAAGTTGACGTGACGCTGTGCTGCTGAAATCCCACATCATCTCATAGTGGGCAGACTCCCCGCGGGCCAAAGCCTTTCGCGCCGTGTCCGGCATTGCCGGATTGTCGAAAGGACTCAATCGGCCGAATTCTTCCCGACCGGGAACGCCAAACATGCGCAAGCAGGCGGGATTCACATTCAGCAAAACGCGTTGGGTATCATAGGTGGCCACTCCCACCGATGACTGCTGGAAAAACTCCTGAAACCGCCGTTCGCTGTCTTGGAGAGCCTGTTCGGAAGCCTTCCGCTCCGAGATGTCCTGGGCGGTAAACATAATCAACGGCTTTCCGCGGAGGTCGAACCGACGGGCTTTGATTTCGACCGGCATCCGTTGCCCGTTCGCTGTCACGTACGTCCGCTCAAAGACAAGGTCCTTCTTTTCCAAAATCTGCGTGACCAGCACCCGGGAAAAGGTCGCCGCCCGCTGCCGCAGCTCGTCATCGGTTACCGTGGCCAGATTGGTCCATCCGGCGCTGAGCAGTAGTCCCGATGCCTGCCAGTCTTCCAGCTCCGCGGGAGTCAGTGCCAGGAGGCGTTCCCTGGGATATCCCAATTGTCGACAGGCCGTGTCGTTGACTTCGAGGAAATGGCCAGGATTGCCGTCCGGGGTCAGTCCGAACACCAGGACCATATCGCTGGTGTTGTTCAAAAGATGCTGGTACCATTCATCCCGAAGCCGGACTTCATCCTCGGCCAGTTCGCGTAGGGTTCGTTCCCGCGTCAGTTCCTGGCGCCACTTGGCACGGAGGGCGGTTTCGGCACGGTCCCGTCTGGCAAGGAGAAAATGCAGAACCATAAAGGGAACAATCAGGACGACCAGGAAGGCAAGGTAAACGAGCGGCCAGTCGGACATGGGCGATCCTCTGAGTCTGGGCTATTGTCATCGTAGAGGGGCATCCGAGTGCGATCAAGGAGAAGTTTGACCCCATCCCGGTGGTTGCGGCCTCCTAATCGGCTGACTCGGAAGCGGTTTTCGGAGGTAACGATGCCTTTCCGTCTTGGGGCTCCCCCTTCAAGGGGTCCCTTCATCGGCGGACCCACACGCATTCCCTGGCGAACTATAGCGGACATCCCCTGGTCGCGCTGGCGTCCGCGGCAAAGGGCTACCCTTTTGTTTATCATCCGGGCAGGGCGCATCCTTTTGATTCGCAAGAAGCGTGGATTAGGCGCCGGAAAGATTAACGGGCCGGGGGGTCGAATACGTCGTGGGGAAAGCGCCCGTGCAGCCGCTATCCGTGAGGTGCAGGAGGAAGTTGGCATCACGCCCCTGGGAGTCCGTTACGCCGGCCGGTTGCGTTTTCAGTTTCTCGACGGATTTTCGATTGTCGGCGAAGTTTTTCGTGCTTCCCGCTATCGCGGCACGCCCGTGGAAACCGCCGAGGCCATGCCACGATGGTATCCCCTTCGTCGCCTGCCCTACGCGCAAATGTGGGCGGATGACCGCGTTTGGTTGCCGTTGATTCTGGCCGGCCGATGTGTAGAGGGACGCTTTCTTTTTGATGGCGACCACATGCTGGATTATGACGTGAAGGAAATCCTGCCGCCGTCGCAACGCCGCGCATGCCGCCGGTCTCGGAGGGCGTGCGGCGTTCATACCGCTCAGCCGTGGTGGGCCTCCAGAATACGAACCCGGCGGCCTTCCAAGCGAAGGCGATGTTCGGCCAAAAGACGCAGGGCTTCCGGGTAGACCACGTGCTCCTCCGCCTGAATCCGCGCGTGGAGTGTCTCGGGAGTATCGTTTTCCCAAATAGGCACGGCGCGCTGCAAGATGATCGGGCCTGTATCCATCCCCGCGTCCACAAAGTGGACCGTGCAGCCGGTCACCTTGGCACCGTATTCCAGCGCCTGCTTCCAGCTTTCCATGCCGGGAAACGCCGGGAGAAGCGAAGGATGAATGTTGAGAATCCGTCCCGGGAAGGCGTTGAGGAGTCCGCCTTTGATCATCCGCATAAATCCGGCCAACGCGATCACCTGAGCGCCGTAACGGCACAACGCGTCCAGGTAGCGCTTCTCTGCTTCCCCATCGAGCTTGGTCTTGTACGGATCGCCGCTCAGGTAGAGTCCGGGGACACCGTGCTGCCGCGCCCGCTCCAAAATGCCGGCACCCGGGACGTCCGAAATCACACAGACCACGCGCGCATTCAATTGGCCGGCCTCAATGGCATCGAGAATGGATTGACAATTGCTGCCTTTCCCCGAACCGAGAATCGCGATGCGTAAGGGTTCGGTCGTTGCAGGCATACCGTTTCGTCTCCCGGGGTATACGTCGGCGCCCGATCGTCTGATCCGATTCCCCGCTTTATCCGGCTCGGGAACTCGGTTGTTCGTTTCGCGGTGTCCACGAGGTTTTGTCCTCGGTCGTTGAAACGGTGTCTACCGGCCGGGGCGCCAGCGACTTGGCAAAAACGATCATGTCGTCATGAGGCGCATAGAAATCGCGGAGGCAGGCAATGGGGCGATACCCCATCCGAGAATAGAACGCCCGCGAGGCGCGATAGGAATCCTGCCCGGAGGTTTCGATGAAAATCTGTTGTCCCTGGCGTTCGGCCACTATTCGTTCCACTTGTGCCATGAGTCGCCGGCCAATTCCCTGCCGCTGCCGTTCGGGCGACACCACGATCCAATAGACTTCGTAGCTTGCCAGGGTGCAGGGCGCCGGGCCAAAGCATACCCAGCCTACGGGGCGTCCATCCTGTTCGGCAACGTAGGATGTATAGTCCCCGTGTGGCGGTTTCTGCAACGCCGCCTCGAAGACCTCCTCCGCCACTCGGGCCTCACGGATACGGAATCGTCCGCATTCCTCAATCATTTTCAGGACGGGGCTCCGATCCTCCGATCGGGCAGGCCGAAGGGTAATCGCGTCCATGGGGGACTCCGCCGTTCGACGCATCGTGGGTTCCGGCGAGCAGGCGTTGGCCGAGGGTGTCTTGGGGCTGCGTCGGGAAGCCTGCTGCAGGAGTGCGTCCACGAAACGCTCAAACGGAATAGCCGCCGCGTGAAGGGCTGCGCGAAATCCAGCCTCTGGCGAAAGGTCAGGGTTGGCGTTCACTTCCAGGATGTAAGGTCGCCCGTGGGTGTCTAGGCGCAGGTCCACGCGGGCATACCCATCGCAACCCAATGCGGATGCGGCGTGAACGGCCAGGTCCTGCACCTGCTCGGCCTGCTGCGGCGTCAGGGGAGCCGGGATCACGCGCGGGGTGTTGCGATATTCAAAACTGTCGCGGCTCCACTTGGCCTCGTAACCGACGATCCGCGGCTGCTCAGGGCCGAAGGCACGGAAATCAATTTCCGCGGGTGGAAGTACGGTGGGATCCTCGCCGCACCAGATCAGAGAAAGGTTCACTTCCCGCCCCTCCACGAAGGCCTCAATGAGGGCGGCCTGCCTCTGCCGGTGATGCACGCGGCGCACGGCCGCTATTAATTCGGGCCCGGGCGAACGGACGACGCTGGTGGCATCAATGCCTTCACTGGCGTCGGCACGTTCCGGTTTGACCAAATAAGGACCGGAAAAAAGATGCTCCATATCCGGCTCCTGGCCGATCGGAACCCGTTGTCCCTCCGGGCAGGGCATTCCGTACGCCTTAAGAATTCCTTTGGTTTGCCATTTGTCGAGTGTCAGGAGGAGACCCGGCGTGTCTGTGCCTGTGCATCCCTTGCCCCATGCCCGGCAGAGCGCGGGAACTAATGCGGCCTCCTCGGGTCGTGAGGAAAGGCTTTCCACGAGATTGAACACGATCTCCTCCTCGGAATCCCGAAGGCAGGCATTGACGTCGGCCAGAGTGGCCACGCTTGCTTCCCGCCACGGAACACCCAGCGTGTGCAGCGCCTCAGCAACAGTCCGAACTTCCTCCAAGACGCCCTGATCGCTTTCCGGGAAGTCGCCATCCGCGCGTGGTACGTTATAGAGCACCAACACCGTTGGACGTACGGCTCTCATCATGTTTTCCCGATACGTGCACAGGCGCTTCGCACAATAGCCCCGATCAGATCCCGGTAAGTAAGCCCTTCTTGCGCCGCTATCATGGGAAGATCGGAATGGGTCGGATGAAGCCCCGGGAGAGGATTGATCTCCAAAAACGAGGGGCGTCCGAAGGCGTCGAGCCGGAAGTCCACCCGGCTGGCATCCCGGCAGTTGAGCACCCGATGAACGCGAAGGGCCAACGCCTCAATCTTCCGACGCAGTGGACCCTGCTCCAAGGGAAGGTAACACACCCAACGTTCGCACTGTTCTTTGATCGCGTAGGAATATTCGCGTGTTTTCGCTTCGGACCGCACCCGAATTTCCAGCGTCCCTAGCGCATGGGCATTCCGGTCGGAGCCCAGCACGCCGGTTGTAAATTCGCGGCCCGGCAGATAGTCCTCCACAAGAACAGGCTGATGAAATCGGTGCAACAAACGTCGGCACACCTGGAGAAGCTGCTGTCGTGTGCGCACGCGTGAATGGCGGTCCACGCCTTTGCCCGTACCCTCAGCAACCGGTTTGACAAACAGCCATCCGTTGAGCGCAATCCGTGCGACATCGGCTTCGGAGGTGACCACCTGAAACCGAGGCGTCGGAAGACCGGCGGCGCGGATCACCTGTTTCGTCAACGCCTTGTCCAGAGTTAAGGCGCACACCAGGGAGTCCGAAAACGTGTACGGTACGCCGTAGAGTTCCAGCAACGCGGGAACTTGGGCTTCACGACTTCGACCTCGTAATCCCTCCGCAATATTAAATACTAAATCCCAGCGATCCCCATGCACCAAGCGCTCTGCCAAGCGTTGACCGTTCCCGATACGCTCGACCTGAACGCCCCAGGTCTGAAGGGCTTCCTCCAAGGCCTGGATCGTAGCCGGGGAATCAAACTCGGCCACCTCTTCCGCCGTCATTCCCAGAGTCCTATACTCGTCTCGTAGGTCGTACACAAGCCCCACTCGGCGTATACGGCCTAGCCACGATGGGGCGCGCCTGCTCATAAAAAGGCAACGCGACTATGGAGCGAAAAACGCTCAACGTTTCACGGTAGCCAGTGTCGGATGCCTGGCGCCACCTGTCTGCGGTTCCGGATACGACACGAGGCATCCCTCCGGATTTCGGAGTACGGTGTGTGTGGGATGACGCGACACGATGTAGGCCGGGAGAATGGGAATCTTGCCCTTCCCCCCTGGCGCGTCCACGACATAGGTGGGAAGGCCTAGGCCGCCAATTCGGTTGCGTAAATATTCCACGATTTCAAGACCCCGCTCAATTGAGGTGCGAAAATGTTCCACTCCACGCACCAGGTCGCATTGGAAAAGGTAGTAGGGGCGTACCCGCATCCGGAGCAATCCTCGGCAAAGGTCTTCCATCACCCTCGGATCATCATTGACCCCTCGCAGCAGGACCGACTGATTGTTTACGGGAAGTCCCGCTTCCACAAGCCGCGCACACGCCTCCGCGGCTTCCGACGTCAGTTCGCGTGGATGGTTGAAATGCGTGTTAATCCAGATGGGGGGATACCGCCGCAAGGCCCGAACCAGTTCGCCGGTGATCCGCTGAGGAAGCACCACCGGCACACGGGTCCCGATCCGTAAAATTTCCACGGAGGGTACTTGACGGATTTGCGCCACGATGGCTTCCAGGATTTCGGTGCGCAGCGTTAACGGATCTCCTCCGGAAAGGATCACATCGGTGATTTCGGGATGAACACGAAGATACTCTACGATCTGGGTGATGTGCCGACTCGTCAGCGTGTTGTCACGCGTGCCCGCAATCCGCTTACGGGTGCAGTGGCGGCAGTAGTTCGAGCAGGTAGTCGTCGCCACAATCAAGGCGCGATCCGGATAACGGTGCACCAGACCGGGAATCGGCATGTGTGTCTCTTCCTGGAGCGGATCAGGCGTGAGGAACGGCGGATCCTCCAGTTCCTCTACGTGCGGCACCACCATGCGAAAGATGGGATCCGTCTGGTCCGCACGCTGGATGAGAGTGGCATAGTAAGGAGTAATCGCGAGCGGGTACTTCTCCACCACCCGTCGAAGGCGCGGCGCGTCGGGCTGCAGAGACGGAAAGCGGGCAATAAGCTGATCCACCCGCCGGATGCGGTGACGCATCTGCCAGCGCCAGTTATTCCAGCGATCGTCCGATGCCCGCGAAGCCAGGAATGGAAAGCCGGCGGACCCTTGTTCACTCGGAGGAGGAGCACCAGAAGGCGTGTCGAACAACAGCAGTTGGCCGCGGCAGGAGGTGGCGGAAGACGTCGGTAGCGGAGGCTCTTCGTCGTCGCTGGAGGCAAAGCGGGCTAAAACAGAGGTCGTTGACGGGGATTCCTTCCCTGTGCGTGTGGCCATTCGGATGGCTCCTTTCCGTTTTCTCCGTCGGCCGAAAGAGCGACACAGGCCGTTTCAAGTTTCAATTGCGACTGAGCTAACCAAAACTTTTTTCTTCGATCAAGTGAAAATTCATGATTACCGATGTCTCTTATGGCTGCGTCGAGAAAGGCGGAGAGCGTTTGGTGATGATCGGGAAGAGGGGAAAAGGAGGCGGAAGCAGAGCGAGAAAGGGCCGGATACGCTCCGGAGCGGAAAAAACAGTGTGCCCGGGGCACAGCCGCATAGCATAGGGAGACCCTGGTCCGGGGGGGGCAGAGGGTAAGCGTGAGCCTGTTGCCTCATGAGTCAGCCGATGGCTAAGGTGCAGGGGTGCCGGAAAAAGCGATGGAAAGCCGGGGAGGCGTGTGCGTTCTGCGGTCGGTGATACCCCTTTTCGGGGGGAACCGTGCCCGCAAACGTCACGAGGCCAGGATGGGTGCGCAAGGACTTCGCGCCGCACCGCACACGGATCGTCATCCTACGTCCGATCCCGGATGTCAGGAAAGCCATTCTCGATTGCCCTCCGGTCCCTCTTGCAATTTCCTCCAACCTTTTCTCCCTATCGCCGCCACAGTTCTGATACACCGATTCTGAGCCGGAAAAGGCGTGCGAAAGTCAGCGATGCGTGTTCCGCCGATCATATGCGCATGCTGATTAGACATCCGACCACTATTCCATACATCACGCTGACCCACGGATGGGACAGAAGGGGACACGCCCCTGTGGAACAGCCCACCAGTCTATAGAGAGCGTATCCTGTCGCCCCGCCCGTGATCGCGCCGATCATGAGCTTGAGCCACGGCATAGGGGCCTCCTTCTCCTTCACCCGCCACAACACCTCGGACCTCCTTCCTCCGCGGATGTCGGATGTATCACCGAAGCCAGTTTGGCCTTGATCGCACTGGCTGACGTCAAGCCCACAAAACCTTCCACCGGCCTGCCACCCTTGTAGAGGAAAACGGTCGGCACGCCACGAATCCCGTATTGGGAGGCCAGTTGGTGTGCTTCCTCGACGTTCGCCTTTACAAACTTGACTTTCCCCCGATACTCCGCCGCTACGGATTCAAGGATAGGGGCCATCATCCGACAGGGGCCACACCAGGGAGCATAAAAATCGACCACCACTGGAATGTCCGACTGCAGCACGGTGGAAGCGAATTCGGCTTCACGGATTTCGTGGACTGCGTGCATGGACGTCGCTCCTTTCTTTCGTCGATGTCTCCTGTGTTCGCTGTGTCCACAGGGTATAGAGCCTCAAAAAGCGAAAAGGTTACATCGGTTTGGGTCGGATCGGGGCCTCCCCCTCAGCGACGCGTTTTTCTCCACGCGTTGCGCGCGGCGGCATGAAGTCGGGACTGGAAGGAGGGGGGAAGAAGGCGCGTTCCATCGTGCCGATAGAGGGTGATCGTCTTGCGTATGGTGTTTACCACCAGACGGCACGGTCGGCATTGACGAAGGTGACGGCCCAGTTCTTTGCAGATGGCCGGATCGAGTGTGCCGTCTATGTAATCGTTGAGGGCCACGAGCATCTCTTGGCATGTGGCTCCTTTTTTACCCCCGATCCATCGCAACGTATGGCGATGTGCGGTCATGGCTGTGCGATCTCCTCCGTATGGGCGTGAGATATAGTGCGTTGGGCGGGATCGGCAAAGACACGTGTGAGCTTTTCACGCAAAGCCAGTCGCGCGCGGAGAAGACGAATTTTTACGTTTCCTTCTGAAATCCCCAGAGCCTTTGCCGTCTCCCGTACGGAAAAACCTTCCACGTCACGAAGCAAAAAAGCAGCCCTTTGCAAAGCAGGAAGCGCCGCTATGGCTGCATCGAGGTGGCGACGGGTGTCCGCCCGCTGGGCCAGTTCGTCCGGCGTCTCACGCCAATCAGCGATGAACATCGGGCGAGGGGTGATCCTGTTTTCGTCTGAACCGGTGGCGTCTTCCACGGCACGGGTGAGCCCATGACGCCGTTGGCGGGCCAGCTTCAGCGCCGCGCGTGTAGCGATTGTCGTGAGCCACGATCCAAACGCCTGGGGTTTCCGCAAAGAGCGCAATCGCCGTAACGCGGTAAGGAACGTCTCCTGCGTCACATCTTGTGCATCCTCGACGGATGCGGTGAGCCGGCGAGCGAGGCCATAGATGCGGCGTTCATGCCGGCGGACAAGGGTTTCAAATGCCGCCTGGTTCCCGTTGCGTGCACGATGCACCTCATGCGCGTCAGCATGGCGGTTCTCAGAAGGCATCGGTCTCACGCCCACCATCCTTCTTTCACGGCATCGCCCCAAGCGGGCGCAGGAGACCGCGCGCGCGGTAGCGGTAGGGGGTGAAGCGGGGGAAAGCGTCCGGACATTCCCTGCGTCCACACGGCGTTCCCCCCTTTCCCTGGCTACGCCCTCTCGGGCGTTGCGGAGTCTTTCAGGTCGTAACACTCGGCGTTGTACCAGAGGCCACTCGCTCCTTGACCGTGGTGACGATGCGCGCGGTAATGTCGGGGTTTTTCTCCAGAAACTCGCGGGCGCCATCGAACCCCTGTCCCATCTGTTCTCCCTCGAAGGAAAGCCAGGATCCGCGCTTGGTGACTAGGCCGTATTTTATCGCCGAATCCAGCACCGAACCTTCCCAGGAGATTCCGCGGGCATACAGGAGATCGAACTCGGCCTCATGAAACGGCGGGGCGAGCTTGTTTTTCACCACCTTAACCCGGATCCGGTTACCGAGGACCGCGCCGCTGGCATCTTTGAGGGAGGACAGGGAGCGGATGTTTAAGCGCACGGAGCTGTAAAATTTTAAAGCGCGCCCTCCGGGTGTGGTTTCGGGGTTTCCAAACAACACACCGATTTTTTCTCGAAGTTGATTGGTGAAAATCACCAGCGTGCGCGTCTGCGCGATCGCGGAAGTCAATTTTCGCATGGCCTGTGACATCAAACGAGCCTGGAGACCCACATGCGCATCGCCCATCTCGCCGTCGAGTTCGGCTCGTGGCGTCAGAGCGGCCACCGAGTCAATGACGATCACGTCGAGAGTGCCGCTTTTAACCAACGTCTCGACAATCGACAGGGCTTCCTCGCCGGAGGTGGGCTGGGAGACCAGCAAATCGTTGATTTGGACGCCGATTTTTTTGGCGTAGCTCGGATCCATGGCATGCTCGGCATCGACGAAGGCAGCCAGACCGCCCTCCCGCTGGGCGTTGGCGATCACATGGAGGGCCAAGGTTGTTTTGCCCGACGACTCGGGTCCAAAAACCTCTGTGATGCGTCCCCGAGGAAGCCCCCCCACACCCAGCGCGAGATCCAGCGAAAAGGCGCCGGTGGAAATCACGGGGATATCCCGGGCGGGTTCCACGTCGCCCATACGCATGATGGCGCCGTCGCCGAACTGTTTGCGGATCTGGGCCAAAACGGCTTCCAGCGCTGATGGTACGGCCTTTGTCTCGTCCTTTTTGGCCATGGCGTCCTCCTACTTTGCGGTTAGGCAACAATCGAGCAAAAGTTTCAGGGCGCTGTGGCAGGCCGCGTGCCGAATGCGCGCGCGGGACCCCGCGAAGTGGAACTCCCGCACCACAGTCCCCCGTTCGCAGGCAACGGCCACGTACACACGCCCGACGGGTTTTTGTCGCGTTCCGCCTCGTGGCCCCGCAATGCCGGTCGCGGCCAAACCGTGCGTTGCCCGACAGCAGCGGCGCACGCCACGCGCCATGGCCGCGGCCACGGCGGCGCTGACCGCCCCATGGCGTCGGAGCAGGGACGCCGGGACGTTGAGCAGCGTCTGTTTGACATCGTTGGCGTAGGCCACGATGCCGCCCCGGAAATAGCGCGAACTTCCGCTCACACTCGTAACGCGCTGGCCAATCAGGCCTCCCGTGCAGGATTCAGCCACGGCGAGGGTGGCGCGTTTTCGCACAAGACACTGGCCGACCCGCACCTCGAGGGGGCGTGGTGCGGCGCCCAGACGTCGCGTGTCGTCTCGCATATCCATCCGGGTGAGCGCGGTGCCAATTCCACGCGCTCTCGATGATTGCGCGCAGGTCGCCGTGCATAGGATGCCATCCCAGTTCGCGTTGCGCCCTTTCGGCAGCGGCAATGAGCCGCGCCGGGTCGCCGGGTCTCCGAGCCCCCACGACGGCCGGGATGGGATGACCTGTGACCTGCCGCGCCGTTTCAATAACCTCCCGCACGGAATATCCTCGACCCGTGCCCAGATTGAAAGCTCCGGAACCGCCGTATGTCAGTGCGAGCACATGCGCTTCCGCGAGATCTTCGATATGGATGTAATCCCGAAGACAAGTCCCGTCGGGCGTGTCGTAGTCATCGCCAAAAATGGTCGCGGCCTCTCGCTTGCCGAGAGCCACCTGGAGGACCAGGGGAATGAGATGCGTTTCAGGGTCGTGGTCCTCGCCGCACCGTTGCGTCGCGCCGCATGCGTTGAAATAACGGAGGAAAATCGGCTGAAATCCGTGCACGATCCGGTACCAATCCAGCACTTTTTCCAACATCCATTTGGATTCCCCATAGGGATTTGTGGGCTTCTGGATTTCTTCCTCCGTGATGGGGATCCGCAGAGGTTGGCCGTAGGTGGCACACGAGGAAGAAAAAACGATCCTGCGGACTCCCGCGGCCCGCATGGCTTCGGCAAGATGAAGCCCGCCGATCACATTGTTGGAAAAATATCGTTCCGGATATTCCATGGATTCGCCCACGAGCGCATAAGCCGCAAAATGCATGACGGCATCCGGCTTCTCGTGACACATGACGCGGAGGATGGCGCGCGCGTTACGGAGATCGCCCAGAACAAATCGTGCCCGCGGATCCACCGCCTCCCGGTGACCGCGTTCCAGATTGTCAAAAACGACCACCGTGTATCCCCTGTCCAGAAGCCGTTCTGCCGTCACGCTCCCGATGTAACCGGCGCCGCCGGTGACCAGGATTTTCATGGTTGCTGCGTTGTCGTTTCATCGGCGAGACCCGCCGGTCCGTCGAACGTGCCTCCGATTCGTGCGGCCAGGGTATCCAGCCGCTTTTTCATGTCTTCAAGTCGCCGCCGGAACTCGGGCAGCCAGCGGAAATGAGCGTTTAAGCGCTTCATTTCCGCCAGCGGGAGAGCCGGAGTGCCCCACACGACCGCCCCGGAAGGGACATCTTTGCTCACACCCGCTTGAGCACCGACCATAACGTTATCACCGACCCGGATGTGCCCCGTGATGCCGGCTTGGCCGCCCACCTGAACGTTTCGCCCGATCACGGTGCTGCCCGCAATGCCCGCCTGCGCCGCCATGGCCGTATGATCCCCCACCCGGACGTTATGCGCAATCTGAATGAGATTGTCGAGTTTTGCGCCGCGGCCAATGACCGTTTTTCCGAACCGGGCGCGGTCAATCGTGACATTGGCGCCGATTTCCACGTCGTCCCCGATTTCCACGATGCCGAGCTGGGGAATCTTTTCCCACCCCGCACCTCGACGCGTGTATCCGAACCCGTCGCTTCCGATCACGGCTCCGCTGTGGATGATCACCCGGTTGCCGATCCGCGTGTATTCGCGCAGTGTCACATGGGGATAAAAACGGCAGTCGGATCCGATGCGGCAGTCATGGCCAATGTAGCAGCCCGCGCCGAGGACTGTCCGGTCTCCGATGACCGCTCCGGGTTCAACGACAACGTAAGGACCTAGGGCCACGTCGTGTCCGAGCTCCGCTTCGGGAGAAACGAGGGCCGTCGGGTGAATACCCGCAGGGGGGGAGATCGGGGGGGGACTCAGACGTTCTGCGGCAAGGGCGAACGCGCGATCGGGATCGTCCACACGAATGACCGCACAGGGAAGTGGACCCTGGAAATCGTGAGCCACCAGAATGGCCGATGCCCGCGTTGTTGCTGCCGCGGCGGCGTATTGGGGGCGCGCCAGAAACGTCACATCGCCGGACTCGGCTTCGCGAAGGCCGGCCACGGATGTGATCCGCACGCGGGGATCGCCCTCGAGGAGGCCGTTCACCAACTGGGCCAATTCGCCCAAGGTCACCCCCCCAACAGCCTCCGAGTCGAACAGGGATTCCGCTGTGGGATCAGGGTTTTTCATGACTGCCCTCCGGGCGGATCCGTTTGAGAATTTCGGCAGTGAGATCGAACCGATCGGAGTAATACACGACGAGAGGCGCGGCGCCAGCGGGGGAACGGGCGTTGAGGATCAACCCGTAGCCATGGGTCTCGGCGTACTCCTGGATCACTTTTTCGAGCTTCCCCATCATGGCGTCGTACAATCGCCGGTTCTGGTCAGCGACCTCCCGCTGGCGACGCAAAAGCTGTTCGCGGGCCTTTTGCTCAAAATCCCGGAGACTGGCAAGCTTCTCCTCGGCCTCTTTTCTTTTTTTATCGCGGGCACTTTCGCTGAGGGCTTTATTCTGCGAGGCCTCGTGCGCTTTGTCGTATTCCTCTTTAAGCGCTTGGCCATCTTCCACAAGTTGTCGGTGTTCGGCTTCTAATTCGTCCCGGTATTTCTTCATCGTCTGTTCGGCCGCGGGGGCGTCAGGGTGCGCCTTGATTAAACGGGTCAGATCCACGACGCCGATTCGCTCGCCGGCTGTGCCGGTGGAGACCCAGACGGTTGTGCTCAGGGCGACACCCCATGTAAGGCGGATGAGTCGCATGGTTGTTTCTCCTTTTGTTTTGAGGGCCTGGGTTGATGTTGCGTTCCCCTCTCGACGACATCACGGAGACGCGAATAAACGGTCCCGGAGGCGGAGGCGAGGCCGCTGCGCCGCCGCAACGGATGGTTGGAAAACGCGAAGCACGGATCCATGCGCCGGTCCAAATTTAGAAGCCTCCGTATGCGATGGAAAAGGTAAAGCGCTCGGTGTCCGTATAGGGGTTGTCCTTACGAAGAGGCCAGGCATAGTCGAACCGGAGGGGAAACTGAGGGAGTTCGAACCGCAGGCCGATCCCGGCACTCTGGGCATATTCCGAAAAATCGAACGTGTAGGGCGTGCGCCAGACATGGCCCAGATCGTGGAAGGCCGCCAGCCGGATCATGCGGGCTTCCGGATGGATGGGCAAGCTGTATTCGATGGTTCCCAACGCGCGGGTTTGTCCGCCGATCGGGCGATGGTGGATTTCACGGCTCGTCTCGTCCGCGCGAATGGCCTTGGGCCCCACATCGCGAAAACGGAACCCGCGCACGGTGCGCGCCCCGCCCGCGTACAGGCGATTGGGGATGGGCACTTGCTTCGTCTGGCCGTAGGTATCCACCACATCTGCACGAATCAAAACGCTGAGAACATGATTCCACCACAGCGGTACAAACCGGCTGAGTTGAATGCCTAACTCGTAAAGCTCCGTGTCTCCGCTCAGCACACCGCCCATGAGTCCAACAGAGAAAACGGCCAGCGTTCCGTCCGAGGGGAAAAAGGGCGAGTTGCGAGTATCCCGCGAGAGAACAAGCCGCAGCGAGCTTTGAAGGAAGGAATCGTCTTGAACGAAGGAATACGGTTCTCCGGTTTCCAGCACCGTGTAGGGATGAGGGTCGGCCACGTCACGGGTCCGAAGTCTTTCGAGCCGATAGGCCAGCTCCCCGCGGCTATCGGCCGGAAGAGCCCGGGCCAGGCGGATGGTGCCGCCGATTTGACTAATATCGTAATCGTCGTAATCCGCCTCGCTTTGGTAGAGATCGGCTCCCAGCAAAAGTTGCCGATTGAAAAGCCAGGGCTCCACGAAACCGAGCTCATAGCGACGACGAATGCGACCGTGCTGAAGGCTCAGACGTGCCTTTTGACCGCCGCCGGTAAACGTCGGCCACCCGGTAATGTCGAAATTGCGCTGCGCGATCTCTACGGTGGCCATGAATTCCTCTACGCTGGAAAGCGACACGCCAGCCATAAGCTGGCCCGTTGGTTGTTCCTCCACCTGATAGAGAAGGTCCCGTAGTTCCGCCATCTCGCCGTCGGCCGGAAACGCGCGAACCGTCTGAAAATAACCGAGGTTCAAAAGGCGACGTTCACTGGCCCGGATCCGGTTTTCATCATAGGTCATGCCCGGGAAAACCCCTGCTGCATCAATTTCCCGGCGGATCACGGTGTCGTGGGTACGCGTATTGCCGCGGATCCGGATGGCGCCAATGTGCGTAAGCGTTCCTTCCTTGACGTTGAAATGCACATCGACGCATCCGGATGCCGGATCGCGATGCAGGGCGTAACGAACCTGCGTGTCCAGATAGCCGCGCATGGTGTAGTATTGGCGGATCGCCTCGGTGGCCTCTCGGATGGCTGAAAGCGTAGCCGGATCGTCTTGGCGGAGGCGGATCACCCCTCGCGGACCGATAAATTCGAATTCCGGAAACAGTTTGACTCCGCCGAGGCGAATCGCGCGAATCCGGTAGGCCGGCCCCTCGTGAATATCAAAGTGGACGGTGAAGGTTCCGTCCGGGGCCGTGGTCAGCCGCGGGGAACTCACCTGAACATCCCAAAACCCTTGCTCCAGGTAGCGCTCGCGGATCGCCAGTTGGGCGGCCTCAAACTCTTCGGAATGATACGGACGTTTCCACCAGGGAAACCAGTCCCATCGTGCCAGCCACTTGATCGGATTCCAGGCTGCGCGCTGTCCCGCGAGGCGCCGCAGGGTGGCGGTATCCACGGCGCGGTTGCCGGAAAAGCGCACCTCGCGAAGGTATCTCCGGGCACCCTCCGCGATCTCGACAGTGACCCGACAAGCGTCCGTATGGGGATTTTCCGGTTTCAGAGTCCATTGTAGGGTTGCGTCGGGATAGTGTGCGTCGCGATATTCCTGAAGAACTTTTTGGGCGGCTGTGCCGAGAATAGCGTCGTCCACACGATCGCCCGGCTTCACCCCCAGCCATTCCTGAATTCGACTCGGGGAGAAGCGGTGTGCGCCGACGATCTCCGGCGGCTGCGCCAGAATAAGCCGGTTCTCTATGCCATAGGTGAGCACCAGGCCGTCGTGCGTAGAGGTAGCGGTAACCTCGACGCGCGAAAAACGTTCCGTACTCAAAAGGTTCTTGATGTCGCGCGTGACCGCCGTACGCTCAAACGGAGCACCTGGACGCGACTCCAGATGCAAGCGCACAAAACCTTCGTCCAGGGGGCCGCGCCCCCGGTTATGAATCTCGATGCGCACAACCTGCGGCGTTTCCGCATGGCTGGAGGCGGCCAACAGAACGCCCAGCGCCATCTCAGCCAGGATATGTGCCGTGCTGCTCATTCCGACGCGCCTCCTCTCGCATCGGCATCCCCCTCGGCCTGTGGGGGGACGACGTCCGCTTCATCCACACCGTACACGCGATCGGTGAAGCGCATGAGTTCTTCATCGAAATTCAAGCGGCAGACTCCCGTGGGGCCGTTTCGATGCTTGACGATTTCGAGGATAGCCAAGGTTTTATCCTCGTGTTCAGGATCTTCTGGATACTTGCAGGGACGGCGTAGCATGCCGACAACATCCGCATCCTGCTCAATGGCACCGGAATCCCGCAGGTCGGACAGTTTGGGTATGGCCAGAGCCCCTCGTTGCTCTGGCGCACGGCTAAGCTGGCTGAGCACGATGACCGGGATGCGGAGCTCCTTGGCCATAGCCTTCAATTGACCTGAGATGTCGGCCGTTTCCTGCTGACGACCTTGCCATTGGTGTTCCCGCGCATGGAGAAGCTGGAGGTAGTCCACGATGATCAGCTCGACTCCGTACTTCAGCTTCATGCGTCGCGCCCGGGCTCGAAGTTCCGTGATGTCCAGACCGCCCGTGTCATCCAAGTAGATGGGAGCTTTGTCCAGGATCGAAGCGGCTCGCGTCAATCGAGCATGGTCAACCGTGGCCGATAAATAGCCCGTGGCGATTTTGAAAGCCGGCACCCCAGCATGCCCACAGAGCATACGTAGAACGAGTTGCTCATGGCCCATCTCGAGGCTGAACACGCCGACCGGGCGGGATTGTCGCTCCGGGTCTCCCTTGCCGAGCGCGACGTTTTCGGCAATGTTCAGGCTCAAGGATGTTTTGCCCATTGACGGCCGCGCCGCGAGGACAATCATCTCGCCCGGCCGAAGCCCGTTCAACACGCGATCGATATTCAAAAAACCCGTCGAGTACCCGCTGAGCCCCCGCCGCGTCGTGAGTATCCGTTCGATGTGTTCGATGGCCTCCCGGATGGCTTCCCGCCAGGGCTTGACAAGGCCGTGTTGTCCCTCCGTAATCCCTAAAAAGGCTTGTTCACACCGGGCGAGAATCTCATCCGCGCTTTCGTCGGACTCGTAGCACCAGGTCTCCGCCTTGCAGGCGCATTCAATGATGGAGCGCAACAGATGCTTTTGGCGGACAATGTCAATATAGTATTCGGCGTGCGCCGCTGTCGGGGTGAAATCCACGAGCTGTTCGAGGTAAGGAATCCCTCCGATATGTTCCAATTCCCCGGTCGAGCGCAGGCGCTCTCCCAGAGTCAGCACGTCAATGGCCTGGCCCTTGCGGGAAAGATCGAGCATCCGCTCGAACAGCATCCGGTGAACCGGAACATAGAAGGAGTCCGGCGTGAGTTGGCGCTCGATGCATAGATCCATGACTCGCACGGAATCCAGAAGAATCGACCCCAAAACTCCCCGTTCGGCTTCCTCGCTGTACGGCGGAGCGCGATGCGCAGGGGCCGCACGCCGGACAGAACGCGACTCCGTTGCCATGCGATCATTCCTCAACAACCCACACTTTAATCGCGCCCTCCACTTCCGGGTGGAGCCTAACCTTTACGCGGAACACGCCGAGTTCACGGATGGGGCTTTCGAGTAGCAGGGCGGTCTTGTCAAGAACCACACCCTGCGCTGCCAGCGCGTCAAGGATTTCGTGAATACCGACGGACCCGTATAGCTTGCCCTCCGCGGTGACTTTCATGGGGATGGTGCAGGAAATCTTCGACAGCTCCATGGCCTTCTGGCGTGCCGTCTCCAGGGCTGCTCGTCGTTCCTCTTCCCGCCGGGCTTTCAGCGCCGCCAACGTGCGCCGCGTCGCTTCATTCACCGGTGCCGCCAACTTGCGGGGAAAGAGATAATTTCGGGCAAAACCGTCGGAAACACTCACCACATCGCCCTCTACTCCCAGGTCTTGCACGTCTGCCATGAGGAGAACCTGCGTAGCCATAAAAACCCTCCGATCCGGAGATGGGCCTGTTGATTTTTCCGGCTTCCGCCGCATTGTCTGCCCGCGAACGCACGTCGCCCGGGTCTAGGGGAGAAACCCCAGGATGCGCGCGCGGGCGATTCCCCGCCGAATCAAGCGTTGCTGCCGCGCGGTGGTGCCGGTCATCCGCGACGGCAGGATCTTGCCGTGCTCGGTGAGGAAATGGCGAAGAAACTCAACATCCTGCGGATCAATAGTCCGCTTCCCTTCCAAAAATCGGCTTTTTTTCTTATTCCGGTCCGCGCGGGAACGCCGACGCGCGCCTGAGCGGTTCTTGCCCGAACTGGATGCCATAGTGCTCGCTCCGTCTTCCGGTTTCACACCCCCCGTTTGACGGCCAACAGAAAGCTGGCTCAGAAGGGTGGGGTGTCCTCGTCGTCAGCCGATAAGGATTCACCGTCCGGTGCCCCCTCTGTGCGTCGCGAACGGAAGGACTCTTCCGACGGCGAAGGGGAGGGTGTGGCGGTACCGTCGCTCTTGGCCTCCCGACCCTCGGCCGATCGCGGGGAGCCAAGAAATTGAACGCGGATGGCCCGCACGCGAAGCCGATGACGGTTTTCGCCCTCTCGTGTCTTCCACTCGTCTAGCTGTAAGGATCCCTCAACAAGGATCGGTGAACCTTTGGCCAAATATTTCTCGCAGTTCTCGGCATCTTTGCTCCACACGACCACGTCTACATAACAGGTGGATTCCTGAAGCTCTCCCGACTTGTTGCGAAAGCGGTCCGTCACGGCTAACCGCAACTCGCCCACAGCCACGCCGGATGGCAAATACCGCACCTCCGGATCGCGGGTCAGATTGCCGATCAGAAAAACGCGGTTAAGACGGGCCATGAGTGGTATCCTCTTCGGGTGGGTTCCGCGGCGCAGTCCCCGTGCCGGCGTTCAACACGATCTGCACACGGAACACGTTTTCGTTGAGTTTGAACCGTTCCCTCAACGGCGCCACCTGCGCCGGATCCAGTTCTATCCGCATCCGCACGTAATATCCGGATGTTCGTTTTTTGAGCCGACGCGCAAACGGACGGTTTCCGATCCGCTGCGTCTCCTTGATGACTCCCTGCAGACGGGTGATCTCTCCCTCGATCGTTTTCAACGTCGCGTCCCGCTCCTCATCCTTCAGTGTCGCGGAAAGAATAAAATATGCATCGTAGCTTCTCGTTGCCATGGCCATGGACTCCCGGCCCCTATTAACGCGCCGCCGGCGGCCGCATCCGGTCCGGTCCTCCCTGTCGCGCTCCGCGCACAACGATCGGCGCTGTCGGCCGCGCAGAAAAAGCCACGAGACAGGCCCTGAACCGGTAGACAGGCACACACTCTACTGGCCTCTCTCCCTAACGTCAACCGTAAACCCTCACCGTGGCATTCCCGGGAATTCGGCACCCCTTCCGAAAAAATCCGAGGGTTCGCTGGGGCTGGGCTAACTCTCTGCTACACGGGCCTGCCTTGTCATACACCCACATCTCGCGGAGAAACGCCTAGACGGAGTGTCGGTGAATCAGTGCTCGGCCCTTTATTCTCTTGTTCTGTCTGTTGTTTCCCCTTTTACCCACAGGGGAAGACCCGAAAACCCGTTCAGCATAGGAAAACCATGAAAGGGCTCTTAGCAGGCATGCCGGTCGTTGGCGGCGTCGTTTTTGCGGTGAAGCAGGACAAGATTTCGCGTATAGATCAAGGTGTTCAAGACATAGGCGGCAATGAAAACCGGATCCCGGATGTGCAGGGCATACGCCAGGACCATGGCACCGCCCACCAGACTGAAGTGCCAGAAGGTGCGAGGGACAAGGCTGCGGCCCGCTTTCTCGCTGGCGATCCATTGCACAAGAAACCGCATAGAAAAGAAAATTTGACCGCCAAATCCCACAAGAAGCCAGAGCAAGTGGCCGGGCGTCGCCAAGGGTACAAACGCGAGCACCACACCCCTTTCCGTTGTCCCCTGGGACGCACCCACCCAACGCGCTTTCACTACACAATAGCCGGCTTCCGGTACGGTGATCCGGCCCAGCATGTGTCCGCGTCGGCGCAGGAGGAATGCGACGCCTCTCCCGAGGCATTCTGGAGATTCCCACGCCAATCGCGCGCCGGAACGATCGGTGACTTCCACTTCTATCGCAGGGGGTGTGCCGCCGATTAGATCCCCTTCGCGGGGCGAGATAACCAGCTCGGCCATCACGGCATAGCAGCCAACGCGATTCAACCATACGATTCCGTCACCGGGTGCGGTAAGGCGTGCCGGTTCCCCGGTCGCGCCAGCCCCTCGGAAAATCATCCCGCCGGCAAGCAGCGCTCCACTCACCAGAAGAAAAGCTGCGATGGCCGTGCGCAATCGGCCCGCCGTACGCGTCATGCCATGCGTTCCTCATGAAAACGGTTGTATCGCCTTTGCATCCATCGGACGCCCCACAAATCCGCCAGGGCCTCACGCAAGCGACCCCAATTTGTATATTTGCTTCGCCCCGCAGCACGGGGACGATGATGCACCGGAATCTGGGAGATTGTGGCACCCCGCATGCGAAGCAGCGCAGGCAAAAACCGATGAAGGCCACGCCACATGGGTAACTCCTGCACCCACTTCACCCGGATGGCCTTCAGCGTGCATCCCGTGTCCCGTACGTCCTCCCCCAGAACGCGATTGCGAATCCCATTGGCCACCCGGCTGGCCACCCGTCGGCTGAAACGATCGTGACGGCGGACCCGATATCCGCAGCACACGTCACACGCTTTCAGAGCATCCAACAGGCGCGGAATGTCGGCCGGATCATTCTGGCCATCGGCGTCCATCAACACAATCACGTCACCCTGCGCATGGCGGAATCCGACGGACAACGCCGCACTCTGTCCCGAGTGGGGTGTCAGACGCCACACTCGGAGTGCGTTCAAACGTGTAGCCAGATTTTTTAGAATGGAAGGCGTGCCGTCCGATGATCCGTCGTCAATAGCCAGGATTTCGAACGAAAGGCCGAGGTTTGACAGAACGGCATAAGCCTCCTCGACGGTCTGGCTCACGCAGGCCTCTTCGTCGTAGACCGGTATGATCAGGGAAACATCGGGAGTGTCGGGTATAGTTTCCACGGGTTTGTTCTCACTCAGCGTGGGGCACAGGGGGGCTCTATAGCAGGAAGTCGTTGTGCCAGCAATCCGTTTTCCTGTGACCCGCAGGCATGCGAGGGCACCCACACGCCTTCTGTGCTCGAACAACGCACGCCAAGGGTGTGTGACGCCCAACAAAGCCATGGTGGGAATTTCTTGTGCCGCGGGAAGACGGCCGGTAGGACTTGCGTCGCCAGGACGCCTGGCCTCTTAAGGAAGGGTACGGGCGTGTTTCTGGCTGCCACGGGGGTATTGCCATGAACCCGCAACGCGCAAAAGCAGTGAGTCGGTGAGGCCTCACCCTGTGGCTTGACGGATTATCCCCCGCAGGCGTATTGTGGCTTGGAAAGTCTGTGTGCCCGTGGACGATAAGGTGGGACATGCGCCGCATTGTCGAAGAACTCCAAGACGGTCGCCCCCGTGTCTCCGATGGCGCGTGGGGAACCCTTCTCCAAACGCGGGGTCTGCCTGCCGGCGTATGTCCTGAACTCTGGTGTGTAGAACATCCTGATGTCGTGCGGGACATTGCCCGGGAATATGCGGCGGCCGGTGCCGCGCTTATCAAGACCAATAGTTTCGGTGGCTCCCGCATCAAGCTGGCCGCCTACGGATTGGCCCACCGCGCTTTTGAACTCAACGAGGCCGCAGCCGCTCTCTCTCGGGAGGCAGCCGGTCAAAACCGCCATGTCCTCGGCTCCATGGGACCCACAGGGAAGATGCTATTTCTCGACGAAGTAAGCGCCGATGCCCTCTACGAGGCGTTTGCCGAGCAGGCGTCCGCACTCGAACGCGGGGGAGCCGATGCCTGCTGTATTGAGACGATGTCCGCTCTGGATGAGGCCTTGGTGGCTGTCCGGGCTGTCCGCGAAAACACAAAGCTAGAGATTATCTGTACGTTCACCTTCGAGAAGACACAGATGGGCGACTATCGAACCATGATGGGTGTCTCTCCTGACGCCATGGCGGAAGCACTCGTGCAGGCCGGTGTGGACATCATTGGCTCTAACTGCGGAAACGGCATGCAACAAATGGCCGATATCGCGCGCGCCATCCGTCGCGTGGCGCCGCAGACCCCGATTCTGATACACGCCAACGCGGGATTACCCGTGTACCGGAACGGTCAGGTCTTCTATCCGGAAACCCCTGAGGTCATGGCGAAACAGGCACGAGACGTGATTCGCGCTGGCGCCAACATTGTTGGGGGGTGCTGCGGCACCACGCCGGAACACATCCGAGCGCTTGTGCATGCGCTTCAACACATAGGCACTCCCGGAGGGTAGCAGCCTGTGGCTCCCTTCGCGCCCAACCTTCCTGCGCGTTCCGTGGCTGCCCCGCGTATTGTCGTGGTTGGCCCTGGGGCCATGGGTTCCCTCTTGGCGGCCTGCCTGATGCGTGCCCGCGCGAACGTGTGGCTTCTGGACCATAACCCCACTCGGGCACAGGGCTTGGCCCGAACCGGCATCCGGATCGACGAACCCGGCCTCCGATGGCATATCCGCCTTCCTGTATGCACGGACGTCCGCCATCACGACCCCGCCGACTGGGTTTTTTTCTGTGTGAAGGCCTATGACACACCATGTGCGGCCCGACATGTGCGCCCCGTGATCCGTGACCACACCACGCTTGTTTCTTTCCAAAACGGAATAGGAAACGCAGAACGCCTCGCTACGCTCCTGGGGCGACGCCTTCCTCTGCTCTGTGCCGCAACCGCCCACGGCGCCACTCTCATCCGGCCAGGATATGTGCGCCACGCCGGAAGGGGATGGACTCTGATGGCACCGTGGAACCCTGCGGCCCATCAGCGGGTTCGTGCCGCGCTTCGCCTGCTTCGGGCTGCGGGCTGGCCGGCACGCGCCGTTTCGGACGCGCGTAGTCTGCTGTGGAGCAAACTTGTGGTCAATGCCGCCATCAATCCGGTGACGGCTATCGCGGGCGTACGCAACGGTGCGCTTCTCGACCGGGCGGACCTAAACGCCATCGCCTTTCAGGCTGCCCGTGAAGCCCAGCAGGTTGCGCGAGCGTTGAAAGTGCGCCTTCTGTTCCCGGATGCAGCGCAGCACGTGCGCCGCGTCTGCAGCCGCACACGCGACAATCTCTCTTCCATGCTTCAAGACGTTCGCCTAGGGCGGCGGACCGAAATTGAAGCCATCAACGGGGTGGTCGTAGCTTACGCGCGGCGGATGGGCATCCCGGTGCCTGTGAATCGGTGGCTTCTCAAAACGGTTCGCGCCCTCGGCCGGTCCGGCGGTGCTGTTCGGCAGGTAGGCAAGACACCGTGCCGCGCCACTGCCGTGTCCACACCCCCCCGGCGCCATCTCCCCCGCGCGCTGCGCCAGTCGGTGCAATTAATCTGGACTTCGAAGGCCGTTGAAGCCAATAGTAAGGATGCTTTTCGCCCAAAAACCCGCGCGGCGCCCAACAGGTAGGACGCCGGCCAATCGGAAAGGACAGTTTTATGGGTATCCGGTTCAATGCGGACGAAGTCCTAGCCATGGCAGAACGGATCGAAGAAAACGGCGCGGCTTTTTATCGAAAGGCGGCCGATCTGCATCGTGCCCCAAACGACGTCCGCTTCCTCCTGCAGCTCGCCGAGATGGAAGACCGACATCGTGCCACGTTTGCCGCGATGCGCGCTTCGCTGGATGCCGCCGCCCGCGAGGAAACAGTGTACGACCCTTACCTCGAGGCCGAGCTCTACTTGAACGCCATGGCCGATTCTCACGGTGGGGAAGGCACTCGTTCCGTCCTCGAGACACTGTCGGAAAAGGATACGGTGGAGGACCTCCTCCGTCTGGCCATCCAACTGGAACGCCACTCCATCGCCTTTTACGTGGGCTTGTTGGAAATGATCCCGCCGCGTCTCGGGCAGTCCAAGGTGCAGGAAATCATTGCCGAAGAACGACAACATGTGGCAACGCTCGCCGCCGAACTTCGGAAGCGCCGGGGATAAGCCTCCTGACCCTGTCTGTTCCCGGTTCCCCCTGCACCCCTTCAGAGCATGGGAGTTTCCTCGCTCAGAAGGCCCCTCAGCGGTAGCGCCATGGGCGGGTGGCCAAAAGAATCACCTATCGTATCACCCGCGTGGTCCAATGGGACGACCAGGGAGAACGCAAAAAAGCGGCTAGAATGTCAGCGTTAATCTTTCGATCTCCGAAGGCGTTCCCCATCGGACCGCACAGATTCTCCATATAAGGAACCGTCGTGCAGCATCCCGACTCTCTGCCAGAGGGAAGTGCTTCTGTCGCGCCAACCGCGTCTTCAACCATTCCCGGGCGCGACGGACTTCCTCCGTATTCGGCGGATGGGTCAGGAGGGACTCTAAAACGTCCTGGACGATCCGTCTCACGGTCTCCACCTGACGCGGCCGTGTGGTGACGGACACGCGCCAGACACACGGAGGCGGATGTCTGGTATACGATACGTTCAAGGAATACGCGAGGCCACATTTCCCGCGGAGACGCGCGAACAAGCAACCGGCACACGATGCGGAAAGGATGACATCCAGCGCCTGCAGCAGCGGCTCCTGCCGCTCGTCCACGGCGGGGAGCGGTGCCGCCACCTGGATGTCCGATTGCGTCCAGCCGCCCCTATCTTTTTATACGCCGGAAGCGGCTTATCGGTTTTTTCTCGGGAGGGAGCGTGCTCCGGCACAACCGGCGCCGCGGTTTTTTCTTCGCGCCAGAGGCGACGGGCAAGGACCCGCACCTCCTCCTCCCGCACTCTGCCGGCGATCGCGACAACGGCGTTGGCCGGTTGAACGTATCGCTTGTACATCGCGGCCAGTTTCGGCCAGGGTGTGGAAGGCCTCGGCGAAAAACGCTGCCGGAACCAGCGCCTCTACGCCCCATGCGTCTCCCTCCACATCACACCCGAATCGTCCTCCCCAGCGGTTGATGGCACGCGACAGTGTCTCTGCATCATACCGGGCCGAACCGTCAGTGTGGGGAATAAAAACGACACCCTGCGCTGGTCCGGAGCCTCGGCGGCGCGTCCGCCGCGCACACGGATCGGAAAAATGATAGCCGCTCCCATTCGGGGTGACCGGCCGGTACGCGCCGCCGTATCCGATCCTTGCCGCCATGTTCGCACACGACGACGATTCATAAACGGCCGGTCAGAGCGTCCGTCAACCCCAACCATCTCGCGGACCGCAGCGCGACGGTGGCACGTCGTTCCGCTGCCAGACCGTGCTCCGCCAGGGCGTCGAGCGTTGGGCGGTTCACCCCGCGGATTTCCTCCACGCGCTCGGGGACAGGAACAACCCGGTCACGAAAAAGGATCTCCTGGAGGTGGAATTGCGCCATGCCCTGTGGCGAATCCGTGGCCAGTTGGATCTGCGCCGCCACAGCGTCATGCACATCGATGAGCGCCGCGTCGCGTGTTATCCGCCGGTGCCGACGGGAACTGCGGCCGGCCCCCAGAAGAAACGTCAAAACATCGGCCGGGATGACGTCTTTGTGGGACAGGCCAGAAAGCAGCGCTCCCCCACCCGCACGCCGGCTACAACATGTACGATGGCGGTAGCGGGCCTTTCACTGAATCAGCGCGCGGAGCCCATTGCTGAAGGTGTGCGAAAACGCTCGGCTTGCACCATTCAGGGGGACGACGCAACGTTCGGCGGCGGCATCGGAAGGCACGGGACCTGCCGCACACGTCCTCAGCAGGAGGAGAGAACGAGCGCCGCTCGCAAGGATCCCGGCAAATCGGCCAGCGATAGGCGCGTACACGTCGAGCGGACTCTCGGCGCCTTGCCTCCCGGCGTCTGGGGCCTAATGCGTGGGTTCATTCGCGCGATGAATCGCCATCCACCTCCACCAGGCGATACCGGGTTGACCCAGCGCCAATCCGTTCCAAGGCCGCCACCTGCCGAAAGGGATCCTTTCCATGAAGACGCTCAAACAGGTGACGCCCCTTACCGAGCTTGTAGGGAGGGGTGATGGACCCGGGGATCACGTTTTCCGTTTTGATCATTCGCAGCGAGGCGTCCTCTACGGCCACAATATCCTGGCTAGCCAGAATCCCGATATCGGGGACAAGAGCGGGCGTCGTCATGCCCCAGCAGTCACAGAAAATGGTGATGTGTGTGAGAACATTGATGTGAAAAACGTTACGCGGTCCCAATCGGTCAATGACCAGCTTGGCTACCCGCGCCAATCCTTCTTGGAATAGTTCCGTCCGGCGGTCCACCATCCGAATAGCCTTTGTCGGACACACCAACATGCAATGGAGGCACAATCGGCAGTGGTGCCAGAAAATTTCATATTGCCCGTTCTCGTTGAACCGGTTGGCGCGTGTCGTGCATTCGGACAGGCATTTCTTACACCGTACGCATGTGGCCTCGTCCCATTCCAGCCGTCCCTCCAGCCGGTGAAGCGCCTTACGGGTCTTGTCCGGGACCAGCCCCATGGCCAAATTCTTGCAGGCGCCTCCGTAGGCGGCATCACCGTGGCCTTTGACATGCGAAAAATTGATCAGGATGTCCGCCTTCAGAACCGGACGACTCAGAAGCACGCAGGGGAGGGGTTCCCAGCCGGTCTTCACCTCCAGCACGTTCCGCTCGTTGACCCCCACCGCGGGAACCAGTCTTGCTCCAACGGTTTCACGCGCATAACCCCGAGCGGCCGCGTGCGTGACGCTGCCGTCGGTGACAAATACCGTCTTCGGGTTCCCGGCGCGAATGTGATCCACCAGCACCTTGACGAACAGGGGATGAATCGTCGAATACCCCATGGCTCCCCCCACATGCATCTTGATGGCCACGACCTTCCCTAGGACGCGTTTTTGGAGGGGAAGCTGCTCCAGAAGGCGGACAAAACGTGCTGGTAGCGTTTCCTTGCGCTCCAACGTGCGTGGAATGGCTGAAGCGAACAGAACCACCGGTTGGCCTCTCATCCGATTTCCTCCCGTTTCTGTTTCGTGTCGTTAGGCTATCGCCGTGCGCGCCACAGGCGAACGGCGAGTGGTTTGCCTTCAACGCGCCCATGGGGGGCGGTCCGGAAGGCACGCCTCGAACGCGGCAATCTGTGCCGTCTCGTAAGAGCCGGCATAGGTGCCGTTTAGAAAGCGTTCATAGGCTTCTTGGAACCAACGCTCCCAGGAGCGTTCCTCCTCGCCTGGACAAATGGGATAGAAAAGCACACCCACCTGGGCGGCGGCCTGTTGATCGCCGATGGCATCGCCGATCATGATCACGCGTCCAGCCGCGTATTTGTTCCTCGCCGCCAGGGCCAGGTGATCGGCCTTCGTTCCGATTTCCTGGCCGGCCAACGCCGTGACGTAGGCGGTAAGCCCATGTTCTTCCCATTCCCGGTGCAGGGCCTCAGCGGGCGTCTGAGACACACACATCACATCGGAACGCTTGTGCATCGCGGCGAGACTCCGACGTGCCCACACATAAGGGCTCACGTTTCGGACTGTTGCCGCAATCCGCGCGTTCACCGCCCGGCTCCAGGAAAGCACGGCGGCCAGTTCTTGGCTGCCCGTGGCCTGAACGGCTTTTTCAAGCTCGGGTTCTCCCAAAGCGCGTGTGGAAGCCGTCCAGGACCGAAGTGTGTCCAGTGTCGGAAGCGTCATGCTTTGGGCCTGCGTATCCGGATGCGTCCGGAGCAAATCGAAAACCTGCAGGAGCGCGGCAAACCGATTCGTACCACGCCACCGGGAATAGAGATTCACAAATTCGGCCGTCTCACGTACGGCCTTTTCAATCTTTTCCAGATGCCAGTGGGACACAATCAGCGGGTGAAAACATTGCTTCTGCTTGATCTCCATAGTGGGGAACACGCACCCGTCTGAATCCACGCCCACCAGCGTGTCATGTTGCGGTCTCCAGTCAGCCAGCGTTTTTCGTGTGGCAAAACGCACCGCCGTCATCGTGCCCTTTTTACGAATCCTGTACAGCCTACCTCGAACGGCTTATGGGTGCAACGGGTTTCACGGACGCCGGCCCAACAAACAGCGACTTGTCGGGGAAACAGCGTCCGCTTTTTATTTTCTCAAACCGCGGGGGTTTGCACGCCAGCCTTACGTGTAGGCCTCGCGCGGCTGCCGCGGGCCGCCAAGCGCTCCGGCCGGCAGGAAGAAAATCGAACGGCCCGTTGGTTATTCCGAATGCGTTGCAGCTAACCGCACGGTCCGCCCCCCTCAGGCTGGGGTATGGACTCGCTCGGTGAGCGGGCGTTCGCCTTCGAAAGGACCGTGGGGTTGACGCAGGAAAGGGGCTTTTCGCCCCTTAGAACAAGGACAATGTTCTGAGCGGCTAATGTTTGAAGTTCTGTCTGGGATTCTTCCGTGTACCACCCCACGTGGTCGGTGAGACAGCAGTTTTCGAGGGAAAAAAGAGGGGAATCGGACGGAAGGGGTTCCTGTTCGAAGACGTCCAGCCCGGCATACGCAATCCATCGGTTCGTGAGCGCCTCCACCAACGCGTTGGTATCCACAAGCCCGCCCCGCGAGGTGTTCACAAGAACGGCCGTGCGTTTCATTTTTTGCAGCTGTTCCCGGCCAATAAGATGACGGGTTGTCTCCGTTAAAGGAGCATGAATCGAAACGAAGTCGGCTTTGGCCAATAGCTCGTCCAGATCCACCTTGCGGACGCCCATGTGGCGGAACTCTTCCGCCGAGACACATGGGTCGACGGCAAGAATGTCAGCCAGGCCGAAACCCGCCACCTTGCGGACCAGCGTGCGACCGATAGCGCCGCAACCGATCAAGCCGAGCACTTTGCCCGCGAGGCGATACAGGGGTTTGCGCTCCGGGATATTCCATTCGCCTTGTCGCACACGCCGGTCCACCAGATTGATGCGGCGCACGCAGGTGAGGAGCAGCGCAAGAGCATGGTCGGAGACATCTTCGTTGCAATAGTTACGGACATTTAAAACCGGGATGCCGCGAGCCGTGGCAGCTTTCACATCCACGCTGTCCACGCCAACCCCATAACGCGAAATGCACCGGCAGCGGTTCATGGCCTGAATCACGCGGGCCGTTACCGGAGCCAGGTTGACGAGAAGGGCGTCCATGTCCTTCACCCGGTCCACCAAGACGTCTTCCCGGTCGCTCCGTTCCAGAATGATTTCGGCTCCGATGCTTTCCAGGATGCGACGTTCGGGGTCGTGGGAGGCATACCGGCTTTCGGCGATGAGAACGCGTGGCTTTGTCATCGGGGAGCACCTCCTGTCGCGCGGCCGCAGCGGGATCGTCACGCACCGAGACGCGGTTCCAACATAGCCTGTCGGGCAACGCGTTAGATCGGCTTGGTTGACGTTTGCATCATATCGATATTTCGGTTGGGACAGCGCCAGATGCACATTCCGCAGGCCAGACATTTTTCCTCGTCCAGAACGACTTGCCCGCGCTCGTTCACGCGCCAGGCAAAAACCTTGCAAATGTTCACGCAGATTTCACAACCGGCTCCGCACCCGCAGGTGAGACAGCGTCTCGCCTCCCGCACAGCCTCCTGCTCTGTCAAAACGCGTGTGTATTCTTTAAACGACTGTCGCCTTCGTTCGGCAGGAAGCACGAGGCGTTCAGGACGCCAAGCCCGCGGAAGATGTCCTGTTCGTAGCAGCACGCAGTCCTTGTCCACCATGCGCTTGGGCGCATCAGGCCGAAGAACGGCGTGCGCTCCCGCTAAGGCACGATCTATCGAAGCCGCCGCGCGCTTTCCGTCGGCAATGGCCGCAATCACACTGGCCGGTCCGCGCACACAGTCGCCTCCCGCGTAAACACCGGGCACACGGGTGGCGCCTGTGTGCGGATCAACCGGGATCATTCCGGAAGGAGTCCGCTCCATCTCCATTCTCTCCGGCAGGACGGGTCGCTGGCTCACCGCAGCAATCACGTAATCGACGGGGAGCACAAATTCGGTTCCTGGAACCTCGATGGGCCGACGACGCCCGGAGCTATCCGTTTTTCCAAGAACGTGATTGAGCAGGCGGAGGCCTTCCACGCGCCGCGACCCGAGGAGGGCCAGAGGAGCGACAAGATAAAGAATTTTCACGCCTTCTTCTTCTGCCTCTTCAACCTCCTCCGACGTGGCCGGCATCTCGGCACGCGTGCGGCGATAAAGCAAAAACACCTCCTTGGCCTTCAGGCGAACAGCCACACGGGCCGCATCTACGGCAGTAAATCCTCCTCCAATGACCGCCACGCGCTTCCCGGTTAGAAAGGGGCGGCGACGCGCTGCCGTCTTCAAAAAATCCACGGCGGTTAGGCTTCCCTCCAAGTCCTCCCCGGGAATCCCCAGTTTCTCGCCGCCATGACACCCGAGACCAAGAAACACGGCGGCATAGCCCTGGCGCCGGAGATCCGCGAGAGTGAGGTCGGATCCGAGGCCACACTGAGTGCGGAAACGCACGCCTAAACGTTGAATGAGTTTGATTTCGGCTTGAACGTCATGCGGATTCAAACGGAAGGAAGGGATGCACGCGGTCAGCATGCCGCCCAGGCGGTCCGCTTGTTCCAAAACCGTCACCCGATATCCGGCTCGCGCCAAGTCGTAGGCGCAGGCCAGGCCCGCCGGCCCGGACCCGATCACGGCGACGCGTTCCCGGCGGCTGCGGACTCTCGGCTGGAGGATGGCGGGGGTCCACTTCGCGCGCGCTGCTTTCTCGAGAACAAACCGTTTGATGGCCCGAATCATCACGGGTTGATCCTTGAGTCCGCGCGTGCACTCCCGTTCGCAGGGGTGGTCGCACACCTTGCCGCAGATGGACTGCAGAGGAGAACGGGATATGATCAGGCGATAGGCAGCTTCGAAATCGCCTTCGGCCACCTTCCGGACGTATCCCTGAGCCGGGACGGAATTCGGACAGGCATATACGCAGGGGGCCACCAGGGACTCGTGCACCTTGCGGGCGTGTCCCTCGTAAAGCGTGAGGTCCGCCGCACTGGTGATGGCAGGAACCAGAAGATCGCGCATCTCGCGTGGATGGCGGTAGCCTTTCCGATGCATGTAGGCACGAAACCCTTCGATGAAGGCCGGCATGAAGCCGAAGCCGTAAATGAGAGTGGCGGCGCAGATACCCACCAGGTCGGCACCACACAGCATCATTTCAACAGCATCTTCCCACGTGGTGACGCCGCCTGTTCCTGTGATGACGGGCTGGGGGCCAAGGAGCCGGCGCATTTCGTATACATCCCGGAGCGCCAACGGCTTCAACCACGCGCCGTTCATGCAGGCCATGCCCACCTCTTTCTGAAGGTGATACAGGGACCGGGTGGGCTTCTCCACGTTAAGGGGCGGAATGGCCAGACGGTTGGCGTTGGTCCCCACGGCATCCGCGCCGGCTTCAATAGCCGCCTTGGCCACCCAAGCTTGGTTCCCTCCCTCCGCGGTGAGCTTCACAAAAAGGGGAATACGCGTGCCGGCCCGGACCGCGCGAACGATGGCCTGAACGGCCTCCAGGTTCTTGCCCAGGCTGGCTCCTGTTTTGTGCGTGGAGGCCGACGTTCCTGTCAATTCCACGTTGAACGACATGTTCGGGCAGCACATATTAAGCTCATTGATGTGCACACCGGCATCCTCGCAACGCTTGGCCATCCGCACCCAGCCTTCAAGGCCATCAGACCCCGCGTAGGTGATGTTGGAGAACAGCACCAGTTCCGGCGCCCGCTTCCGCCCCTGCTCGATAAGACGGAGCAACTCGTCGAGGGTCAAGCGTTTCTCGGCCGTGAAACACAGGAATCCCTTATCAGGATAGTATCCGTAGCGCGGTACGCGGTTGATGTAGGGGGCCGGGTCAATGGTCAACTTCAACGACGCGCCACCCCAGCCCGTTGCCTGAATGCGTTCGAGTTGCTCGACGGTCATCGTGGTGGGGCCGGAAGACACATAAAACGGATTGCGAAACCGAATGCCGCAGTAAACCACGGGAATCTCACACCCTCTTTCCCTTTTTCGCATACGTTATATTCTCCGATGACAGGGCAGAATCGAACACACGTAACCCTTACAAAGTCGGCCGTCTCTTCTTAGCACAACCGACTTGACGAGGACTAGCGTTTTCCTCTGATTTGCGAGTCGCGCGCGCATGGTAGTTCGCGCGGACGGCACGTTGGACGACCGGTGGGCGACCGTCCGATTCCATGCCGAGATCCCCCGCCATCCAGCACTGCGTGACACCGCGAGCCGATCCCTCAAGCCGGCACCAGGGGTTCGGCCGCTCGCTCGCGGTTCCTTATCCGCAGTTTTGGGTTTTCGCGTTGCCCCGCGCCGATCAGTAGGATCACCGTCAACCTTCCGGTTACCGTTACCCTGACCGCAACACGTTGCAGGGCGCCGATTAAGCCATTCGACCTCGCGGGCCACGCTCTCCATCACATCCGCCTGATCGGGTGAACAGCGGGGGGTTGCGAATACTCTCGATTATTGAATCGACGGGGGAGTGGAACGTCAATGCGGATGGGGGCGGCCACGGGAGAAAATCCCGAGCCGCGGATTCTCGGATATCACGAAAAGGGACATGCGCTTGCCCAGCGACGGAACGCTATGTCGGAGGCGACGGCTAACACGAACTCCCACGAAGCGAGCGAAGGCGCCACGCGTGTCGTTATCAAGTTATCCTCAGAAGCCGTCTTCTCCAGCGAACAAATTGTTGAGAGGCTTTTGACGAGAAAAATTCGCCACGAGGGCGCTTCTCACGTCAGGGTTGTCAATGGCGTCAAATCCCAGGCTGCGAAATCGCATCTCGCGAACCGGAAATAACGCAGTGCCCGAACGCGCCCAGAGGTCCGGTACCATTGGGAAGAGCCCCTTTGGATTGTGCTTTCACAGAGGCGCAGGAGGTCAGAACCCACGAAACGAAGTGGTGGGGGTAGGATTCGAACCCACGTAGGGCTAAGCCCAGCAGATTTACAGTCTGCCCTCGTTGACCGCTTGAGTACCCCACCGTGAGGACGTCACGGTGCTATCCTGCACAACAGACCCACCGTGAGCAAGCCAAATTGACATCACTCAAACCTTGGCGAATCAGGAAAAAGTCACCATTGAGGCATGGAAAAGGGCTGACAGTTGTAACCGCTTCTGCCAGACACAGCGGGATGTTCCGCTTCCAAACGGCCCGGGTTCGATCCTTCCGTTCCCTGCAGCATGCATGGGAGTTCGGTCGGGTAGCCCGTTCTGCCACGCGAACAGGAATACGTCGTCCTTTTTTTCGGTTCCGTGGGAAACGGAATAAGCGACGCGAGCCCTCCGAACCTGTGCAGCGGCGAAGGGTTCCCAACGGACACACCGACCAGCCGGCCCACCACGCCCCCTGCGTTGCACCGGGCTCCTGAGGGGTTGACGCTGACAACGCTTTGCCGCATGACCGAGCGCACAAGTCGCCAGCCCATGCCCGACGCGATCGCGGCGTGCTGGGCAAAACGCGCCGCATCCCCGCGCGGACCTCTCTCGCCTTGAGCCGACCGGAGGGGCCAGCGAGGTGTCGCCGGCGTCCCCGGCCAGCGGAGGGGAGTTTGGTGCGCCGGCGCCCAGGGCAGGCCAGCGGCCACACTTTGCAAAGTGTGGCCGCTGGCCTGCCACAGCCCCTTGCCATGCTTCCCCTCCGCTCATCCCTCACCGCTTGCGCATCCCGCAACAGCCAACTGTATCCCCGCGCGCCAAACGCATGAATCTCCCCCAAAAGGTACATCGTGATCCCTGCTGATAGCGTGATCGCTGGGGGGTATAGAACCGCACGAGACGGCCTACGCCACGCGGTCACCAGGCAGCGATGAATGTGGGGAAGGAAGGATCGGCGGCAGGGATAATGGGGAGGAGACTTTGCGTTCTCGTGTGGCGGTTCGGTCTGGTCATGGATGGCGAGAGGTACCCGGAGACGGTGAGCTTTTCCCAGAACTCCTTGGCGGAGGGGAAGCTCTCCCTGAGGTAGTGATAAGTTGTGTCTCGTTCCTCGGCCGAGCCGGTAACGATCGGGCCGCGGACGATCGCGTGGGCCGACTCCGGGAACAGGGGAGACCGGGGCGGTCCATGTGGGGCCGATCCGACGGGAAAAATCGCTGAGATGTTGGGTGTCGGCGGAAATCGGCGGAACAAGTCGTCCGCGTGGCGTGACCTCCCGCCGATTCCGTTTCGAGGTGGGTTGTCGCGTGCTGGGACGCGCGAGCGGATGCCGGCGGGCGATGGGACGGGGTGCGCCCTTGACAAGGAACTCGGGAGACGACTAACCTGGGGTGGGGAGGAGATCGAGAATGGGGGCCTGTCCACCCATGAGGCCATTAGGAGGGAATGAGTTATGGAAGAAAAATGTGCTCGAATTGTCGCGTGGATGTGTGCGATAGCTGGATGTGCAGTAGCCGTCGGAGGGGCTGACGCTGATGCGCCCAAAATCGGTCCAAAACTTGAACACATAGCGTTTGCCAGTGATATATCTAGACGGACCGGCTCTCGAAGCGTTGGGTTCCGGCAAGGGGGCGCTGCCGACGACGGACCCCGAGGGCACCCTGTATCGGGTGTGCAAGTATTCGACGTACCGGATTACCTGCATCCGCGTGGATGGCCGCGTCGAGACGATCACCGGGGACGACCACTGGCCCGGCAACCTGAAACTTTCGGAAGGGCCTGCGGCGTACTTTGCGAACCGCTGGATGGCCCTCCAGGCCGGGGACTACTCGAAGCCGCCGACAGTCGTGGGACAGGTCGCTAAAATCGCGGACACAGACCTGACGGGGGCGATTATCGGGAAGGACTTCGTCGTCTGGCAGGGGAACCTGTATCTGTTTGACGAGGCGAAGCAGGAACTGAAATGCGTTCCCCTGCTCGCCGACTACTGGCCGAAGATGATGGCGGCCTACAAGGCGTGGGCCGGCGAGGAAGAAAGAAAGCCGAACCGTGGACCCAAGCCGTTCGAGCACGTTGTGTGGGCCGACGATGGCATATTCTACCTGCTGAACTACTGGTACGGACCTCCGAAAGGGGCCTATGATTTCCGCCGACGGGAGTCGAATCGAGCATATTGTGACGGGCAACAGTTGGCGCCTGCGCGGACAGGGAGTTGGGGGACAATCGCAACGGAGCGGGACTTGAGACGACGTGGTACTGCGGCCCGGCAGAACTTTCCACATCGGGGAACATTTTGTTCCTGCATGCGATTGACACCGTGGCTGTGCGCCGATGGAAGGATGGACGGGTCTCGGGGTTGTGCTACGACGGCGAGTGGCGCGAGGTGCTGGAGGGAGGACGACGCGGGCGGAGCCTTGAGTCCGTCTGGGGCAAGCATCACCAGCCGGGCGTTACGGGTGTGAATTACATTTACATTACTTATCCCGGTGAGGAAAACGCGGGAGACCGAAGAGTATTCCGGTTTGGGCCGGTGGACGTTGCAAAGCCGACGGTGGGGCCTCTGTCCCCTCCCTTGGCCGCAAAGAAAAGCAAGGACAAGTAGGGAAGAAGGCAGTTTATGAAGCGGCGCGGAAACTGGACCTCACGAACATGGCTCACATTTGGGTGCGGGTGGTAATGAAGGAGGACCACCTCCGGGAGAGTTCGCGGCGGATGCACCAGTTGGTAAGAGACCCTGCGGGGGCGGCGGAGTTGAAGAAGATGCGGTTTCGTGCGTATGCGGACAACATTCGGCTGGCGAAGAAGGGGGTGCGGTCGGCGCACCCGGTGCTGGAGGGCCGGCGGAGCGTCTATACGGCGAAGTTGCCGCGTTCGTATGCTGTGGAAGAGCACATGCTGCGGGATGACTTCCCGAAGCCGCTGGTGATTCCGAAGGATGTCGAGCCGGTCAGGCAGAGCAAGTTCGGCGTGAACCTGATGCAGCGTCCGCTCGTGATTCCGGCTGCGGCGGTGTTGCCCGCGGAGGTGAAGATCGAGCCGCCGAAGGGACCGATCGAACAGACCGAGCCTTCTGTCGCTCCGATCCGGGATATGATCGTAAAGGGCTGCCTTGACACCAAGGCGGAGAACAAGAATATCTATAATTCGGTGCGGCTTTCGTGCGTGGCAGCCTCGGATCCGAAGCACATCCTCGTCGGCTTCTACATTTTCTCAATGGGTTCGCTGCGGGCCGGCCCCACGGCGCAGGTTCCGTTGGGCCGTTGGTGCACGGCGGCGATCGCAACGGTGGACGGGAAAACGTGGAGGGGGCTGGACGGGAGCGAGTGGCCGACGGTGATGGGCGGGAACATCAGCAAGGTGCCGCCGCGGCAGGTGGACGTGGGCGGGAACATCGGCGGCGTCTCGCAGTTCGGGTGCAGCGCCATCGGCGGAGCCGGCGCGAGCGACTCTCCGGTGGACATGATGTTCTTTGTCCGGTCGGCGCTGACGGAGAGAGGATACTGGAAAAGCCCGAAGTTCTTCGTCTCGGGCGACCCGCGGCATTGTCACAACGTCGGTTCGGGAGATCTGGTTTTGGCTCCGTCCGGGCGGATCTGGGGCGCATGGGCTGGGGTGGATCGGTTTGCGAGCGGCCGCTTCAGTCGCGTGGTCAACAGCAAGTCCACTTGGCTCTACTACTCGGACGATGGCGGCGTGACGTGGCAGAGTTGGCGGGGAGTGGGTTTCAATGGGGCAATCCCCTTCTTGGGTGATCGGCAGGTGCGCGTGGCGCCGTATCGGGGGCACGTGGCGGTGTTCGGGACGAAGGGCTGGACGGTGTTTGACGGCAAGGAGTGGAAACCGTTCGCCGTTCCGGGCCGCAAGGGCGCGCGCGGGCAGATATCCGTCTGCGGATGGAAGCGCTTGGTCTTTATCGAGCCGGACGAAACGGGTAGAAAACTCCTCATGTGGCAACGGGAAGGCGCCGAGTGGCGCGGACCGAAGGAGATTTTTACGGAAGAGAAGCCCATCGTCCAGTTGAAGACCCCCCGATACTCGGACGCGAGTTTCGTTCCGGTCGTCTACATGTGCACGAGCGGTGTCGAACTGCCAAAGGCGCCCGAGGGCGAGAGGACTTTCTGGCCATACGGTTTCAACAGTTATCCGTCGATGCGCACACCGCACGAGCCGTGGATCAAAGTTTTCGTGGTTCCGGTCCAATAGGAGTGCAACACTGGGGTGAATGCATGTCGCCAGGGTCGTTTTCTTGCCGGGAGAGTGCGCCGCCTCGCGGGAAAAACGGCCTCGTTCCTGAAGGTTTCTGGACTGTGTCTGGCGGAGACGGCGGCCGTCGTAGCGGTCGCTGAAGAAACAACGATACTGACTGAAGGATGCGTCTGGCGGAGCCGCGTGACTTTCTTGCCCGCCGTGGTGGCGGGGGGGGTAAGAAAGCTCGCATATACGGGAATATCACGGGCGAGACGCCTCCGCCGCCGGCCGAATGGATTCGGCCCGATTTCGATGATTCGGACTGGACATGGTGGCGCGAGCCGAGCCGGGATGAGACGCTGAAACGTCGGGAGAAAAACGGTAACGTTATGTGGAGTGCGGATGGCGCTGACACGGGGGTGGCGCTTTACAGTCCGGGGCAATACGGCATGGGCCGGTCGATCGCCATTGCTTTGCACTGCTTGCGGGGGCGGTTTTACGTCGAGAATCCGGCGAAGGTCAGTCGCCTGCGTCTGACGGCGGAGTTCCGGGGGGCGTGGTGGCCTACGTGAACGGAAAAGAGGTCGGTCGGGCATTTCTGCCAGAGGGGAAGAGAATTCAGGCGAGGACGCCGGCGACAGAGTATCCCGAGGGCGCGTTTGTGAACGTCGAAGCGGAGTTCAAGAAACTCCCCAAGGGCAAGTATCCGATTATGTATGGTCTTTTTCTTGAGCCCGAGTTCCTGAAGCGGCTGAATACGAGAATCCGACGACTGGACGTTTCCATTCCAGCATCGCTTCTGGTGAAAGGGGTGAACGTCCTTGCGTTGGAGTTCCATCGCGCGCCGGCAAACCCGCTGGGCAGCGACAGGGCGGACAATAGCTGGAGCATGTGCGGCCCCGTGCGGTTGCGGCTCACGGGCGATGGGGCGGTGGCCTCGTCGGTTGGTCGCCCCCGCGGGTTTTGCCTGTGGAACATCAATGCGCTTGCGCGAATAAGCCCTTTCGGGTCGATTGCGTCAGAGAGAATCGAGCAGGGTGCCAGCGTTGCGTATGAACGATTTCCGTTGAGTTGGGGCGATCCTCATGCGCCGCTCGTTCCGGTTCGCATGGTGGGGCCTCGGAACGGCTATTGCACGGCGCAGGTTGGCGTGAGTTCGGACCGCCCTATCCGCGCGCTCAAGGCGTCCGCGAGCGATCTGGTGCGGCAGAGCGCGGCCGGTCGTATACCGGCCTCCGCCGTTCAGTGTCTCTACCTGCTCGTTCCGTCGAAGCCGCTTGTCCGCACCACTTCTTTTTCCGTATCGCTCTTGGATGCCCTTTATGAAGAACCCCCCGGCGAGATTCCCGCCCGCTCGGGCGACAAGGTTCGGGCATGGATGGACGGGGCGGACCTGCAGCTTCCCACGTGGGCGGACGAAGGTGCTGTTGCGGCGGTTTGGGTCAAGGTGAAGATTCCGCCCGACACCGCGGCCGGCGAATACCGCGGCCCGCTCACGGTCTCTGCGGAAGGATCCGAACCCGTCTCGGTCGGTTTGGCGGTGACGGTTGCGGATTGGACGGCGCCGGACCCGCGGCATTGGGTTTCTCACCTCGGAGCGCCGCACTCCGTGGACACACTGGCGCTCTGGTACAAGGTTCCTCAATGGTCGGAAGAGCATTGGGCGCTCATCGAAAAGACGATGCGATACATGGGCGAGATCGGCGCAAAGTCCGTGTTCATCCCCTTGAGGGTGCGGACGTGGATTGTCAACGCGCAGACGTTGATCTACTGGGTGAAACAGCCGGACGGCGGTTTCATATACGACTACCGCGTTTTTGATCGCTACATGGCGCTGGTGCGGAAATATCTCAATCCTGATGTCTATTGTCTCCACTGTGCGGACATTGCCGGCAAAGGCGGGCAGGCCGAGTTCTCGGTGCTCAATCCTGCTACGGGGGAGGTGGAGACGGTCAAGGGACCGGAGTATAAGCCGACCCGGGAGGCCGTATCGTTCTGGAAACCCGTAATCCGCGAAGTGACGGACCGCCTGGTCAAGGGAAGGGCCAGCAAGGATCGGATCATGTTGGGGGTGGCCTGGGAAGGAGGCGCGACGACGCGCGGGGGCACGAACGAAATGATAGAACTCTTCAAGCAGGTGATTCCAGAAGGAATGAAGCTGGTCCAGGTAGCACACTACGGCGGAGCGGCGCGCTTTCGCGGAGATATTCCGTTCGGTTATGCGATGAGCGTGTGGGGTAACCAGACGGGCGTGAAAGCGAAGATGTTTGGTGCGAAGAAGTTGCCCATACTGGTTGCGAGACATTATCGGGCCGCGGGAGTGATGGACGTTCGCCCCCTCGCTCCCTGCGCGGTCCTGCGCGTGTGCATGGAATACACCCTGCGTGAGGTTCAGGGAATGGGCCCGCTCGGCATGGATCTTTGGGTCTTCCCGCCCGATCCCTCGCGAAACAGGCGGTATCCCGGCCCCTTGGAGCAGCAAGGGGTGTCGAATCTCAGCATGAGCGTGATGGGCACGTCGGCTCTCCTTGCCCCAGGACCCTATGGTCCTGTAACCACGGCCCGATTTGAAATGTTCCGGGAAGGATTGCAGGAATGCGAGGCCCGGATGAAGATCGAATTGGCGCTTGCCGAGCCGGCATCGCGCGGTCGTTTGGGAGGGGATTTGTTGAAGCGATGCACAGAGGTTCTTGCGGAGCGCGACAGGGTAATGGGCTTTCTCGATGAAGTCCGGGGTTGGGCTCACGCGGACGGTTGGTATTACTGGTACATCTCTTCCGATTGGGAGGGTCGCGCAGCAAAACTGTTCGATTGTGCCGGAGAAGTGGAACGAGCGTTGAGACGGTAACGGGTCGCCGCGGGCTGTGCGCCCGCAGCATCCAGCGATAGGTGTTCGAGTCACGGAAGGAGTAACGATAATGAGAATCAAACGGGGCGCGGTCGGCGCTTTTGTCCTGTTGGTGGCGCTGTTTACTGTGGGGATCGCTGAAGCCGGAGAATCGGCCAAAGCCGGGGATGGCCCGATCAAGCTGTTCCCCATCGTCAAGGACGGGAGAATGGGGGTACATGGTTATTGCCCCGCAGTATGACTATGCGTGGCCGTTCTCCGAAGGCCGCGGCCGTATTCTTGTGGGCGAGAAGTTCGGGTATGTCGACAAGAGCGGAAAAATTGTTATCGAACCGAAATTCGACGCCGCATGGGAGTTCTCCAAGGGGCTCGCGCGGGTTGGCATCGGCAACTAAGGAAGGATATATCGACCACGATGGCAGGTTCGTGTGGGAGCCAACCGAATAAAGGTGTGCGGACCACGCGGGTTTGTGGGTTGACGTCATGAAATCGGGTTGAGAAAGGGGTTCAGACATGAGATGGCAGTGGTTCGCGGAAGCCATGGGAGCAACGATCATCGTTTCAACAGGCATTGCGGCAGATAGCCGCAGTTCCCCGCCACCGGCACCTCAACCGTCGGCGGCGGTGTACGATACAACGGTGCCGCTGCCGCACCGGGCCGACGGCAAAATCCAGATTCCCGTTGCGGCTTGGACCAAGATTCAGGATGGGCAATTTCCTGCACAATTCCGAGGCGACGTTGTGCTGGAAAACGACACGATCGCCGCCGTTGTCCGAAAAGACGGGAGCGGCGTCGATCTGTGTGCGAAGGGAGCAGAGGGCTGGACGTGCCGCGCGCGGCTCGCTCTCGTAAAGGGGAATAACCCGGTGCGCATGATGGACAGAAGGGTGGTGACGAACGAGGCGGAATCCGTTGCTGTGGAAGCGAACACGAGTGAAGGGGCCGTTTGTTTCCACATCAACGGCGCCGAACCGATTCTGAAGACGACGCCGAAGGGAAAAACATCGTCGCGGCACTCCGGGACAAGAACGAGCAGGACATCGAGGCGGTTCTCTCGGGAGCGGACACCGGCCGTTTGTTTGTCGCGTTCGACGTGCCCTTTGGCACGGGGGGAAGCGTCTGGACCGCTCTTCTGGAGCAGGACGGCATTTGGTATGCACGGGAGTTTACGCCCGAACAGGTGCAGGCGGGAGTGCGACGCGAGGACTGGACCATTCCCTTTTCGGCCAACTGGAAGGGTAACTTTATGCGGGAGGACAGAAACAACGAGAGCATCGCCTTTTCTCTCCACCTCCGAGGGCGCGGGGGAACAAGCGACAAGAGAGGCGTTGATCGAAAAGGCGGCAAGTTAATCGCGATAGTTTCCGATGCGGTAAGAGAAATGACGGAGTGCGGCCAGGAAACCCCCACGTCGGGCAAAAACCACGCGACGAAATACGTCGGGCTTCAGGGAGTCGGGGTTATCTATCCGCTCATCCGCTCGTCTGATACTCCGCTGGCGCAGCTGTGCGTCGCGGACCTGCTGCGGCTGGCACTTGGCACCGGCCCTTGCGAGTCTATCCTGGACCTGGACGCGAGACAGCCCACGAGCAAGGGCATCTTTACCTGTTTCTACGGCGGCATGTTCCGTCGCCTGCTCTCGTCCGAACCGCCGTATCGGGTGGAGGAGTATATGCGAGAAGCGTATAATATAAAGGACCAGCGTTATTTTTTTCGCCGAGTGAACCGGAACGTCATGACATTCGTGAAGAATGTTCAGGGCCTCATCAACGTCCTGACGTCCGTTCTCGTTCTGTCTGTAAGCGCTTCGCTTGGCAGGGCGGCGGACTGGTGGAAGCCGTATGCGCCGCCGTGCGTGGAGCGCGAGAACGTGTTCGCGTTCACGGAGAAGCCGACGGTAAAATGTGTCGGCAAGGACCGCTACGAAATCACCTTCGCCGTCGCGTCCAAGGGCGGCTCGCCGGACGGCGGCTACTGCGATGTGACGGTGGCGATCGTGGACCCTGACCCCGCGAAGGAGCGGGTGAAGGGCCGCGGCCTTGTGGTGCGGCACTTGGCGAGCGGTGTGCTCGGTCCGAACGCGCCGGCCCCATTCCAAAAAAACAGCCTCAAGCAGACGCTCTACTGGGACGGCAAGGATGATCTAGGCCACTATCACAAGGAGCCGGAGAGACTCGTGGTGCGCGTGTCTCTCGGCCTGAAACCGGTTTTCGACAAACGGCTCGGCGGGACAAGCCCTCATAACACTCCAGGTCGCATTGTTGGTGTTGCCGCGCATTCGTCGGGAGTATACGTGGCCTCTGCCTGTGGCCGTCAACGGCTACATATCCGGCACTTTGATCACGAAGGACGCTATGTGAAGGTGCTTACATGCCCGCCGGCGAGGATGCCGCCGGAACGGCTCCTCGCCATGGCCTATGTCGAATACGAGCCGGGAAAGCGCGCTCTCCACGGCTCAGATCTGTACGAGACGGTCGCCGATCACATGGTGTACCTGAATTTTCTCGGAACCGTCGGTGATTGCCAGCCGGCCATTGCCGGCGGAAAAATCTTTTTTGTCAACGACGGCAAATTCGAAACGTCCAAAATCTTTGCCGTCGGCCTCGATGGAGAAACGGATGATCATGTTCAGGGATACGCCTTTATGCCGGGCACTGAGCATAACGCCCCTCGCCTTGCCGCCTCGCCCGATGGCCGTTGGATCTACGCCACCGAGGTGGGAGCGGACAACCAGCAGGGCTCCCTCCATCGCGTCCTTCGCATCCCAGCCGATGGCTCTAGCAAGGCGACCGTGTTTTTCGGAAAAAGCGGAAAGCCAGGGGGCGATGACCAGCACCTGAACTACCCTCGCGGATTGGACACGGACGCAGCCGGCCGTCTGTATGTGTGTGACTACAATAACAACCGTCTCCTGGTGCTCAGCCCGGAGGGCGCGCTTCTGCGGAAGATTCCCATAGAGAGACCCTTTTATGTGGCCGTGCACAAAAAGACAGGCGCGGTTTACGTGCAGCATGCCACGCGAGTACAAGGCGGCAAGACCGTCCGCCGTCTGGCGAAACTTGCTTCCGTGGATAATCCTCAATTCGTGGCGCATGTGGACGAGGGTCCTCGCGGATTGATGGCGTTGGACTCCTGGACTCCCAAGCCGCGCATCTGGTCAACAGGGGCTGAGACCGTGGTGGCCAGTGCGCACATTCAGGCGCATGGTTCCCACACCATTGTCATTTGGGAGGAACGGGAGGGAACCTTTGTCCCCATAGTGAATTTTGACAGCCTCGCGCGGGAGGCCGACGGCTCGTACTACGCCGGGCGCTGGAGCGGGAACGCGCTGGGCGACAAGGTGACATGTGATCCGGTGCGGGAAAAGGCCTACGTCTACAACGGTGGCTGGATATTCGATCTGCCGAGCGGCCTTTTTGACGGTTCTCTTCGCCATCAGGCTCATCCGGGACCGGATGACATTGCCTTTGACAAACGCGGCTATCTTCACGGGCACCTACGTCCGACTGTGCAAGGAGTTGGGGTGTTTCGGCTCCATCCGGACAAGCGGTGGGCCACCGGCGCCAGTCAGCGCCAAGTTGCGTATGCGGAGATCCCGTATGACTATGGGGAGGAGGTGCGAGGCTACAAGGGGGCTCTGCGGACGCGTTGCCAGGGAGGACCCAAGGGTTTTTCGGATGGTCTGGGGGTAAACATGCGCGGCGACGTGGTGGTGCAGTCCAACATCTACTATGTTCCGCGCATGGAAGATATCGAACGAAGCGGATGGGTGTTTCAGGAGACGCGACAGGACTGGCATCCCCTCTATCAACGTGGTCAGAATGCGGTTTACGCGACGTTTCAGCGGTGGGTTCAGGATATGGAGAAGGTGGGACAACAGGTTTACTTCATTCGCCGCAGGCCGGGTACTGCGCTTGCGGGGGCCACGGCCTGGGTGTTCGAGGCTACCGGGAGGTTGCAACGGGAATGTGCGGTGATTGCTGGCGATCTCATCAATGGCGTTCAGATTGATGAGGATGGAGCCCTCTATTTCGTCACGGCGCGTCCACGCATTTTTCCTGATGGCCGACCATACTTCCTGGCAGGACGTGGGGGCACATTCGGAAAGCCGAAGGGCACATCGAACCGCAACCCGTTTACCGGCACCCTGGTGAAAACCAAGCCCAATACCGACTGCAGAATCCTATTGACCAAGGCGCCGATACCCATGGAACCGTTGCCGGCGCGTGCGCCGGACCTTATGCATACGGACTGGCCGAATGCAACCGGACGAGACGGATGGGCTTGGGTGGAGGGTGCGGAATGGCTCTACGCGGGGGCATCGCCTATCGTGTCAGTAGGATGTTCGTGCCCTTCGTCGCGGTTCCACTTGGATTGGTACAAACGCGTGTATGTTCCCGAACAGTATCGTCATGCGATCGGTGTTGTGGATACAGCGGGCAATCTGATTATGCACATTGGGCAGTATGGGAATTATGATGATGTGCGAAACATGCGGCCCGGGGACACGACCATCGCGATGTCGGCCGTGCGGTTCATTTCCGGAACCGATAATTATCTGGTCTTCGATGACCACGGAGAGGGAATTACGGTATTGCGGTTGGACTACCATGCGGAAAATACGGCGCCCATAAACAGTCGGCCGTGAGGAACCAACGGGCAGTGATCATTCAGCAACTCGCGAAAGGAGCCCGCCATGAAGATGCGCCTGATGTTCGGCACCGTGTGGTGGGCGGGTCTGGCTCTCCTGCTCGACGGCGGATACGCTGAGGAGGCCGACCCCGATCTGAGCGGCAAGCCGCTTTCGCAGTGGGTCCGCCAACTGCGAAGCGACAACCGAGGGCTTCAGGTGCGCGCGGCACGCATGTTGGCGGAAGCGCCGGAAGCGCTCCGACCGATCATCCTGCCGCAGGTTCTCCCGCTGCTCACGTCAGAGCGGGAGAACGACAAGTTTGTCGCCGCACAGGTGTTGGGCGAGTACGGCCCCATGGCGCGGGCGGCTGTTCCCCTTCTGATTCCGATGTTGCAGGGGACCCAGTTCGAACGCAACCGCGCCGCAGCGGCCAAGGCGCTGGGGCAGATTCTGAAGGGCGCGGAGCCGAGCGAAGAGGTCGAGAAAGTCACGCAGGAGCTCGTCCGGCTTTTTGACGACAAATACATCGACGCCCGACGCGAGGCGGTGACGGCGTGCGGGATGATCGGTCTGGCCGCAAAGGCGTGCATTCCGGCCTTGGGCAAACGCATTGGCGATGCGGCGGGCGACCACTCTACGATCCGGGACGCCGGCAAGTACGCGGTATGGGCCTGCGGCGAGTTCGGCCCGCTTGCGGCGTGTCATATGGACCGGCTGATCAGCATCATGCATGGCGGTCCCGTACCGGAGACCGTCGAGGCCATCGGGAAAATCGGAGCCATTCAGGAAAATGTCGTTCCTAACATTCTGAACCGCATGGAAGAGGTCGCGGCCGGCAACGCGATCGTACGCGAAGGATCCCGATCGCATCGAATGGGCCGGGAGGCCATTCAGGCGTACATGGAGAAGGGCTTTGAGGCCTTGGCACGATTCGGACCGAAATCCGCTCCGGCAACGTCCTATCTGGTACGCCTGATTTCCGCGCCCGGTTGGCAAAAGAACAAAGCTTATGCGCTGGGGGCGTTGAAGGTACTGGGAGCCATGGGCGCTGCAGCCGGTGGTGAAGCTCTGCAAACCATCAAGACGAACTGCCTGACAGCATCGGATCCCGACATCCGGAGAGCCGCTGAGGAGGCGCTGGAGAAAATTCAAGCCACCCGATAGACAATCGCGTCCGATCCACCGCTTTATACATCCCTCCAAGGGCCTGAGCCTAATGCGCAGGGATAGGACGTGTCTATCGGCTGCGCGCGGTCACGATAATAGCCCCAAACCGTTCGTCCTCTCTTCGATGTCCGTCGCCTTCGGTGCAGCCTAGGACCTATAGTGGTGTTTAGATTCTCGTTAGCCGGGTAAGTGTGCCATCGTCTGCTGTTGGCCCCATACAAGGGGACGTTGTTGTCGGATGGAATATTCCTTGGTGATCGAGCAGAAGAACGCGATCGTCGTTGCGACTGCCGGTCAGGCCCGCGCGCGTGGGGGGAGGCGCCGTCAGAGAGCGGCTTCTATGTGGCGAAGCATGCAAGCGACGACGTCGCGTATGCTGAGGTCGGTCGTGTCGATTTCCACGGCATCAGGCGCCTTGCGAAGCGGCGCTTTGAAACGCGTGCTGTCCAGCCGATCGCGCGTGAGGATGGCTTTCCGGACTTCTTCCGCGTGGGCCACATGCGAACGGGCAAGGAGTTCCGCATGGCGACGCTGGGCGCGAACGTCGGCCGAGGCGGTCAGATAGAACTTGTAGGTTGCCTCGGGGAAGACCACGGTTCCGATGTCGCGCCCCTCCACTACCACGTCTCCGAGAGTCTGAGCCGCCCGAAGACATGCGGTGACGCGATCCCGGACTTCCGGCATGGCGGCAAGGGGACTGACCTGTTGATCCACTTGCTCGGAACGGATGGCCGTTCCGGGGTCTTCGCCGTCCACCCGCCAATGGACCACGCCGTTTACGGTGCAAAACGTGATCTGCAGCCGCGAGAGAAGTTCCTTGATTCGGGCGAGATCACGGCAGTCCATTCCTTCCCGGAGCGCTTTCCACGTAACCGCCCGATACAGCGCACCGGAATCGATATAGTGGTACCCGAGGCGGGCCGCCAGGGTCCGGGCGCAGGTTGACTTTCCGGAAGCGGCGGGCCCATCAATAGCAATCACCTTTCCTGCCATAGTCCCGTAGCGACGGCGGAGGATGGCCGCGGCATGGCAGCACCTCACCCGATTACAAATCATCCTCCGGCCGTGAAAGATCCGCGTTGGATCGACCGTCCGATTCCCCGGATGTCAGTTCTGCAAGATGCGTCCAGAACAAGGGATACGAGGTGGCCACGAAAGTCACGTCGCATATCCGCACGGGCGCATCGGCCGAAAGGGCCAGGATCGCCGCGGCCATGGCTATCCGGTGATCGCCGCGCGTTTCGATCGTTATTCCTCCACGAATCCGGGCGGGCCCCGTCACAACCATGCCATCGGGTTTTTCCTCCACGGGAACGCCGAAGGCGCGGAGAGCCCGCGCCATGACGGCGATGCGGTCGGACTCCTTCACCCGAAGCTCTGCCGCATCGCGGATCACCGTGCGGCCGGAGGCGAAAGCGCCCAAAACGGCCGCCAAGGGGAGTTCATCGATAAGATTGGGAATTTCGGGGCCGGCGATTTCCGTGCCACGAAGCGAGGCTCCGCTCACGACCACACGGCCGACGGGCTCGAAAGCCGATTCGGGACGCGAGGCGTGTCCGGGCGAACATGAGAACCCCGCCTCATAGACCTCCACCGTTGCGCCCATGCGGCGGAGAACGTCGAGGAAGGCCGTTCGGCGAGGGTTCAACCCGACGTTATGCAAAACCACACGTGCGCCTTCCCGGACGGCAGCGCCGGCCATCCAAAAGGCCGCAGAAGAAAAATCGCCGGGAATGGCCACACGGAGGGGGCTAAGACGAGGGGAACGGCTGCGGCCTGCGCCCGAGACAGAAACGACATGTCCGTGAACCGTCACCCGCACGCCCATAGCGCGTAGCAGACGTTCGGTGTGATCCCGTGTGGGGGCGGGTTCGATCACGGTGGTCGAGCCGTCGGCAAACAAGCCCGCCAACAGCACACACGATTTTACCTGAGCCGAGGCGACCGGAAGGGCATACTCGATACCCCGGAGGTCCCCCCCCCGAATGCGGATAGGCGCCGTTCCGCCGGGTCCCAGCAATTCGACCGTAGCCCCCATTTGTTCGAGAGGCACTTGAATTCGTCGCATCGGGCGTGAACGCAGAGAGGCATCACCGGTGAGGTGCGCCGTAAACCGGTGCCCCGCCAGCAAACCGCAGAGCAGTCGTATGCCGGTCCCGGAGTTTCCTAGATCGAGTTCATGGGCCGGGGCGTGGAAGGCGCCGCATGTCCCGTGCACCGTAAGTCGGTTGTTTTCTTGGATGACGCGAGCGCCGAGCGCCTGGACAGCGCGCAGGGTGTTGCGGCAGTCTTCGCTATCCAGGAAGTTTTCCACCACGGATGTTCCGTCGGCCAAAGCGGTCAGCATGACGGCGCGATGCGACACGCTCTTATCGCCTGGCACGTGGAGGGTGCCACCCAACAGGCACGCCGGATGGACAACCCGACAATCGGGAGACGTTGGGGCCATACAACCGCCTTATTCGCCATCCTTGAGTTGAACTTCGAGACACATGTCAATGATGTTGCGGTACACGGCCTGAAGCGCGCGGTCGCTGGCGGGCCCCTGGTTGAGCGTCTGAGCGCGTTCCAGCACGGCATTTTCCCGCGCGGCATCGTGCAGGGGGATACCAAGAGCCCGTTTGGTCCGACCGATGGCCAAGGCGACTCGCGCGCGTTCGGTAAGCAAGCGGACAATTTGTTCGTCAATCGCATTGATGGTTTCACGAAGCCGTTCGATTTCACTCATACGGATTTCTCCGCGGGAGCGGGGGTGGCGGGGGATGACTCCGGCGGCACGGTCGGGCACGTGTTTTTCTCCGGTTCCTGGCGTGAGCTGACAGCGGCACGCGTGGCCGAACGCAGCAACGCCGGATTTAGATCGGCGAGTTCACGCAGGCTTTTCAATCCGAAGTGCTCCAGAAACAGATGCGTGGTCCCGTAGAGGAACGGACGGCCGGGGAGATCGCTGCGGCCGACGATGCGGATCAATCGCATTTCCATCAAGGCCTTAATGATGGCATCCACGTTCACACCGCGGATCGCTTCGATCTGAGACCGACTGACGGGTTGACGGTACGCGATAATAGCAAGGGTTTCGAGCGCAGGCCAAGACAGCCGGTGCGGCTTTTCCGCCCGAAGTAAATGCCGGAGCCACGGCGCGCAAGCGGGATGGCTTTGGAAGCGGAATCCATGGGCGATCTCGTTCAGCGTGAATCCGCAGCGTGCGTTCCGAATGCGCTCGCCAACGGACTCGAGAGCCCTGCGGACATCCGATTCGGTAACATCGTGGAAGGCGCGGGAGACTCCGCCCACGTGGGCGGCTGTTTCCCGGAGGCAGTGGCGTAACTCCCTGACCGAAAGCGGACGTCCGGCGGCCAAAATGAGCGCGCCGAGTAAGTCGCTGAGCTCAGGAAGCGCTTCAGGTTCCGACATGTTCAACCTCCACCGCCTCTTCGCTGGCGCGAAGAAAAATGTCGCCGAACGGCTCTGTTTGGGTGACGTGTATTTGGCCCAGGCGGATGAGTTCCAGCATGGCCAGGAACGTGCAGATAATCTCGTGGCGATCAGCGCCTGGCTGGAAAAATTCCATAAATCGAACTTCCCGCCGCTGGCGGAGAACCTCGAGGATGAGATCCATCTGATCCGGCACGGTGTACAGAGGGCCCGTGATTTCACCGATGGTTTCCGGCTTGGCGTGTTGGAGGACTTCGTTAAACGCACGGATCAAATCGAACAGGCTGACGTCCTGAAGTGTCAAGCCCGTGTCGTCGGTTTCCGGGTTCATGGCTTCCCGGCCCAAAGCGAAGACATTTTCCTGCCACTGCTCCCGCTTCTGTAATTCGGCCGCCACGTCCTTGAACTTTTTGTATTCCACCAGGCGTTGAACGAGTTCCCAACGAGGGTCTTCCTCCTCCTCCTCAAGGGGAGGACGATCCTCGGCCGGCAGAAGCATGCGACTTTTGATCATCATCAGCGTGGCGGCCATGACAAGGAATTCGCCGGCTATGTTCAGGTCCAGCATGCGCATAAGATGGATGTATTCCAGGTATTGGCGAGTGATTCTCTCGATGGGAATGTTATAAATATCCACCTCCTCCTTCTTGATGAGGTAGAGGAGAAGATCCAGGGGGCCCTCGAACACATCAAGGCGCACCTTGTAATCTTCCGAAGCCATAGGCCGCTTCCGTGTGTGGATTTCCGACTAGGGGATGCCGACGGCTCGGCGGGCGGCCTCCAGTGTGCGGCGGGCCTCCCCTCGTGCGCGCTCGGCGCCTTGACGAAGAACCGATTCGACATAGGCGGGGTCCTTTTCCAATTCGGCGCGGCGTGCGCGGAACGGGGCAAAATAGCTCCACAGCCTGTCAAATAATGCACGCTTGACCTCCGCATAGCCCAGGCCTCCGGCGCGATACCTCTCGGCCATCGCGCGGGCTTCGTCGGGAGTAGCCACCAGTCGGTACAACGCATACACATGGCACTGTTCTGGATCCTTTGGATCGGCAACGGTTTTGCTGTCTGTCACAATGCGGAGGATACGCGCGCGCGTTTCCTTTTCATCGCCAAAAAGCTCAATGTGATTGTCGTAGGATTTGGACATTTTCTGCCCGTCCAGCCCCGGCACCACAGCTACGTCTTCGCGGATGGAGACATCCGGAATCGTGAAGACCGGTCCGTACAGGCGATTGAACTTGGCGGCCATGTCGCGTGTAACTTCCACATGCTGCTTCTGGTCGCGTCCCACCGGAACGAGATTCGCTCGATAGGCCAGAATATCCGCGGCCATCAGGACCGGGTAGGAAAAAAGCCCATGGCTAGGACTAACCCCCTTGGCCAGTTTGTCTTTGTACGAATGGCAGCGTTCCAGTAGGCCCATGGGTGTGACGACCGAAAGAAGCCACATCAATTCGGTCACTTCAGGGACATCACTTTGGCGAAAGAACACGGTCCGCTTCGGATCCAGACCACAAGCCAGAAAATCAAGAGCGACGTCCTGCGTGCCTGTTCGGAGGGCCTCGGGATCCGTCACGCTCGTCAACGCGTGGTACGTGGCGATGAAAAGGAAGGTCTCTCCATGCTCCTGGAGCTCGAGTGCAGGCTTCATCATCCCAAAATAATTGCCAATATGCAACCGACCCGACGGCTGAATGCCTGACAGAATGCGCATGTTTTCCATCCTTCGAGGCTTGGGCGTTTGGCCGGCGCCTCGATAGCCGGTTGTTACCATACCGCAGGGTTCGCGCAAGATCAAGCGCGACCCCGCCGGGGAACGCGCAAAAGGGCGTACCGAAAACAGCCTTCAGGCGCTCGGTTCTTTTGCGATAAACGCGCGCTACTCCGTGATCCCTTTTTTCCCCACGGGGAGAGAAAGCCTTCCTGAGAGAAGGCGGCTCCCGCGCGCGTGCCAATGGGACAACGTCAGCCTGGCCCTTCTTGCTCCGTTCGGAAGGGAACGATGCGGAAGGGCGGCCATGATGTGCGAGTCGCGCGCGCACGGTAGTTCGTGCGGACGGCACGTTGGACGACCGGTGGGCGACCGTCCGGTTCCCTTCCACGATCCCTCGCCATCCAGCACTGCGTGACACCGCGAGCCGATCCCTCAAGCCGGCACCAGGGGTTCGGCCGCTCGCTCGCGGTTTCTTATCCGCCGTTTTGGGGGCGGCATCATCCCTTGACGAGGAATGTTTTCTGCCCTATCGTGCCCAAAAGACGGCATGGCCATGATGGGGATTCCACACGGGGATTAGGAAGAGGCGTAACGCGGAATGACGAGGCAGACCACAAAGTGGCGAGAGGAACAACGCGTCCGGAAGACGGGAGTTCTAGGGAGAAAAACTCCCGGCGTGTGACGCGGGATTCGTGTGCCATGCCAGATCGCACCGAAAGTCGCATCGCGCTGGTTGTGGGCGGAAACCGCGGCATCGGACGGGCGATTGCGCTGCGGTTGGCGCGGGCAGGATGGAATCTGTGGGTCACCTACCGCACCCAGGCCGAGGCAGCCCAGTCAGTCCGCGTCGAGATTGAGACGCTCGGTCGGCGTTGCGACCTTCTCGCTTTTGACGTATCCGATTTCGAGGCTACGCAAGCGGCCCTGGCCGACCGCGCGGAAGCCACGCCTCCGGAAGCTGTGGTGTTCAACGCTGGCATCGCCCGAGACAACCTTCTGGTCTGGATGACCCGTGAAGAGTGGGACGCGGTCATCCGGACCGACTTGGATGGCTTTTTCAACGTGACCCGTGCGGTGCTGTTTCCCATGTTGCGGGAGAAACGTGGGCGGATTGTAGCCATTGCCTCAGTTTCTGGCCAGGTGGGGCAGGCGGGGCAGGTCAACTATTCGGCGGCGAAAGCGGGGCTCATCGGCGCCGTGCGCGCGTTAGCGCGTGAGGTGGGACGAAAAGGGATCATTGTGAATGCCGTGGCCCCGGGCCTGATTCAGACCGAAATGAGCGAACATGTGCGGCCCCAGGACGTGCTTCCCTTGATCCCCCTCCAGCGGCTCGGCACGGTGGAAGACGTGGCCTCGGTGGTAGCGTTCCTGTGCACGGAACCGCATCTGTACATTCACGGCCAGGTGATTGGTGTGAATGGAGGGCTGGCGATAGGGTAGACGGTTCTGCGCAGGGCGGAGAGGAGGCCCGAGAAGTCACGTCGGTATGGAACGCTTTGACCACATCGTTGCCGGAAGCGGGATCAGCGGACTCACCTGTGCGCTTCTGCTCGCGCTGCAGAATCGTCGCGTCCTCCTTTTGGAAAAGGCCCTTCGGCCGGGCGGGTCGCTGGCGCGCTTTCATCGGAAAGGGATTCCTTTTGATACCGGGTTTCATTTCACCGGATCCTTGCACCCGGGCGGCATCCTCAGTGAGATGCTCTGGGTCCTTGGGCTCCGCGATCGGATCGTTCCCGTTTTCCTCCCGGCGGACCGGGCCAACCGCTTTGTTTTCGAAAGCGAAGGGCGCGCGGTGGATATCCCCTGTGGAATGGGTGCCGTACAGGCGTCGCTTCAGGCCGAATTTCCAGCGGAGCGAGAGGCCATTGCGGCCTACTTTCAGCGGGTGCAGGCGGTGTGCCGGCAGACCTCAAGCTTGAATCTGCGCACGCTATCGCTGGCGCCTGAACCTGTGGCCGAGGATTACGTCAGCCTGCAAAGCGTGCTCGATAGTTTGACGCGCAACGCGCTGTTGAAGGGGGTTCTGTCGGGCTTCTGCATGTGTTATGGGGTGAAACCCGCGGAAATCTCCTTTGCGAGCCACAGCCGCATATGCGAGGGTCTCTATGAATCGGTCGCGCGGGTTGAAGGCGGAGGCGAAGCCTTTGTGGCAGCGTTTGAGGAGCAGTTCCGTTCCCTCTCTGTGCCTTTGCTCTGTGGCCGATGGATTGTCGAGTGTTTGGACATCCGGGATGACCGAGTAGGACGGTTTCGCCTGAATACCGGTGAAGAGGTTGCCGCCGACAGTTGCGTGCTGACGTTCCATCCACGACACATCCTGGACCTCCTCCCTCGTTCCCACTGTTCCCCGGCCTTTGTGGAGCGGGTGTTGACCTTCGAAGAATCAGCGGGATTTTTTTCCGTTTTTGGCACTGTGGAAGACGAAGAATCCGGAGGCTTCCCCTCTCCCATCGTGTCTTTGTTTGCCTCGCCTGATATGAATCGCCTTCTGGATCCTGATCAAGACGGTGACACGGCCCTTGTCATCATCCCCGCATGGGAAGGCGTCAACCATCATCGGGTATGTGCCATTCATGCCTTTGAACCCTGTTTTTTGAAGCAAGTGGCCCGTTGGAGAGAGTCACAGACCGGACGCCGTGGACCCGAGTATGAAGCCTACAAACAGGCCCGCGCGCAGCGTATCCACGAGCGCATGGTGCGTTTTTCCTCCCAGTACGCCAGGATGCGCGTGCTGGAGACCGCTTCGATTCTGACCTTTCGCGACTATCTTCATTCACCCGGGGGGGGCGCCTACGGTGTCAAGCAGAAGGTCGGTCAGATTAATGTGTTCGGCCGGTTGCCGTTGCGGAATCTGTATGCGGCGGGGCAAAGCGCGGTGTTGCCCGGCCTTGTCGGAGCCATGCTGTCGGCCTTCATGGTGACGCGCGCTGTGGTGGGCAAGGCGTCCTTTGAAGAATTTCTTCGGAAACGGCTGGAGCATTGACGGTTTGTCGGCCGGAGGTTATGGTGCTCCGGCTAGCCTCTGTGGAGGAAGCCGATGTATCGGGTTGTCATAACCGGCATGGGAGTTGTCTCCCCTCTGGGACAGGACCTGGCTAGCCTGCTTACCGCGGTGGAAGCCGGGCAGAGCGCTGTACGCCGGATGGAGGGGTGGGAGCGGTATCAGGGGCTGCGCAGTCTGGTCGCGGCCCCCGCGGAACTTCAGGGTGCGGACCGCATTCCCCGGCCATATCGCCGCACCATGAGTCGAATGAGTATCCATGCGTTTCAGGCGACCCGTCAGGCGTTGCAGGCGGCTCATCTTGCGGAGGAACAGAGTGCCGCGGAGGGTGTGGGGTGTATTATCGGGTCCACCATGGGCAGTGCCACGGCAATCAATGAAAGCTTTGAACTCATGCTGCCGCAGCACGATCTTTCCAATCTGCCCGCCGGGCTTTTTTTTCGCAGTCTTCCCCACACGGCGGTCATGAACGTGGCGCAAGCGCTCGGCATCACCGGGCTGGTTTTGGCGCCTGCCGCCGCCTGCGCGTCCGGCCTTCAAGCCATCGGCCTTGGCTACGAACTGATCCGGACGGGACGGCAGTCCGTCCTGCTGTGCGGCGGAGCGGAGGAACTCCATCCCACCGTGACCGGCTCCTTCGACATTCTGATGGCCACCTCCACCCGGTACAACCAGACGCCCGAGAAGACGCCCCGGCCCTTCGACAGGGACCGCGATGGCTTGGTTTGCGGAGAAGGAAGCGGTGTTGTGCTCGTGGAGGAATATGGTCGCGCGCGCGCGCGCGGCGCCCCCCTTGTGGCTGAGGTGATCGGCTTTGCCACGTGTTCGAGCGGCGATCATCTGAGCCAATCCAATGCTGTGGCGATGGCGCGCGTCATGCGCGCGGCGCTGGCCGACGCGCAGCTCTCGACACAACAGGTGGATTACGTGAACGCGCACGCCACCGGCACACCGCAGGGCGACGCGGCGGAGGCAGAAGCCATTCGCCAGGTTTTTCCCCATGGGGTGCCCGTCAGCAGTTTCAAAGGTTACCTCGGTCATACGCTGGCGGCATCGGGCGCCATAGAGTTGATCCTCACCCTAGCCGGCATCCCACGCGGAATCCTCTACGCCACACGAAACCTAGATGTCGTTGCTCCTGAGTGTGAGGGACTTCAGCACATCCGACAAAACCGCCGTCTCCCCTCTAACCGTCCCTACGTGGTTCTGAAAAACAGCTTCGCCTTCGGCGGTATCAATGCCGCGTTGGTTTGTCGCTGTCCTGTCGCGGAGAGTGCCCCATGAATGCAACGGAAAAAGACCTTGAACAGCGTGTCAACGAAGTCTTCATGGAATCCTTTGAGATACCGGCCGAGCGCCTTCAGCCGAACCAGCTCCTTTTCAACGATCTCGGACTGGATAGCCTTGACATCGTGGATTTGATTGTTGCCCTGCAGAAAAAGTTTGGCGTAAAAATCCGTAACGACGAGCGCATCCGTCGCATCCGCACGCTGGGCGACCTGTATGCCTTTCTCCGAACGGTGCAGGAGGAAGCCGCATGCGCTTCGGGTGCCTCTGCTGCCAACAACTCCGAAGCCCGCAAGGAGACTCCGCTGCAACCGTAAAGCCCGCAAGGAGTCGGAAAAGGCGTCAGAAGCGAATTCTTAGGTCGGGTCACGGGCTTCTACCCTCCGGCCGGGCGACGGAGGCACCAGATGAGGCCCCGGAGTCGGCCATGGCCGCGCGTAGTTCTGAGGACCGGCGGTGCAGGAACGGCGCCCATCGCCTGGCCACGTGCTGGTTAAACGTCCAATTCTACCTGCTGTTCGGTTTGGTCTGCCTGGTTTTGATTCCTGCCTTCACGCTGGGGGTGGCCCTGGTGCGACTGTGTTGTTCACGCCGGGTTACCCTCCGCCGGCTCCGCCGCGCCATTAGCGCGTTCGGATGGGTCATTATCCATATTCTTCCGTTCCCTTGGGTCCGGGTGCGGTATGAGGAGCCCGATGGACCTTTGGGGCCAGGCCCCTGGATTTTTGTGGCCAATCACCGATCGCTTTCAGACCCTTTCCTGATGGCAGTGCTTCCTTTTGAGGTGGTGCAGATAGTGAATATCTGGCCGTTCGGCATCCCGGTTCTGGGATGGGTGGCACGGCGGGCCGGCTATCTCAGCATCCGCGAAATGCCTCCCGAGGCTTTTCTGGCGCGCGGCGCAGAATTGTTGGCGCAGGGTGTTTCGCTCGCCGCCTTCCCCGAAGGAACACGTTCAGGAAGCCGGCAGACCGGACTCTTTCACGGCGCCGTTTTTCGCCTTGCTTTGAAAACGCGAACACCTATCGTTCCTTTGTGCGTGTCCGGCAACGAGTGCATTCCGGCGCGGGGTTCCCTGTTGCTCCGACCGGGGGTCATTCGGATACGTCGGCTGACGCCCGCGCGATGGGAGGAGGTTCACGCCTTGTCCGCTTTTCAACTCAAAACACGCATCCGCGAACGGATCATCGGAGAACTGCAGCGCATGGAATCCCATGCTCCCGACGCCACGACGACCTGTGGGGCTGAGCGGTCTGCCCCGGAGGCCTATGATGAATCCGATGTTTGAACAGTATCGAAGGATCGCATTCGCCTCTCCCCGGAGCATGCAGGCTCTACAGCTCCGGAGGCTGCGCGAACACTTGGCGTGGTGCCTTCGTCGTTCGCCGTATTATCGACGCGTCCTCCGGGATTACTCCCTGCATCCTGCCCGGTTCACGCTGAGCGATCTGCCCTCGCTTCCGTTCACGACAAAAGCTGACCTCGAGGCCCACAACGAGGCCTTTCGCGCCGTCCCGATCCGCCATGTGGTGGATATCGTCCTTTCTTCAGGGACCACGGGACAGCCCACGCGGGTCCTGTATACCGCACGCGACCTGGAGCGCCTGGCGTATAACGAAGCCCAATCCTTCCGCAGCTGCGGCCTAACGAGCCGGGATGTGGTGCTGCTGACCTGTACGATGGACCGGTGCTTCGTGGCCGGATTGGCCTATTTTCTGGGGGCACAAGCGCTCGGCGCCGCCACGGTGCGAAGTGGCCATGCCACGATGGAAAGCCACCTGCACGTCATTCTGAAAACTCGGCCGACGGCCATAATCGGTGTGCCCACTTTTCTCCGTCGTTTGGCGCTACACCTGAAAGAAAACGGGGTGGACCCCCGGCGTCTCGGCATACGTCGCCTGATCGGTATTGGCGAGCCGGTCCGGGACGCCCGGATGCGATTCCTGAAGCTCGGCTGCGATCTGGAGCGGCTCTGGGGAGCGCCGGTCTACTCCACCTACGCCTCCACGGAGACCATCACCACGTTTCAGGAATGCGTGGCTCAGAACGGCGGCCATTTGCATCCGGATTTGGCCATTGTTGAAATTGTCGGGGATGACGATCGAGTGCGGGGCCCCGGCGAAATAGGCGAAGTGGTCGTGACCCCTCTGGCTGTGGAGGGTATGCCCCTTGTGCGGTTCCGCACGGGGGATGTGAGTTTCCTTATCGATGAGCCCTGCACGTGCGGCCGGCGTTCGCCCCGACTGGGCCCCATCCTGGGCCGTCTCCAACAGATGTTAAAAGTGAAGGGAACCACTCTGTATCCACAAGCCGTCTATTCTGAACTCGACCGCATGCCGCAGGTTGTAGAATATTATCTCGTAGCAGAAAGTCGCGACGATCTTTCCGACGATCTCACGGTGCACGTGGCCGTGCGCGACCCGCACTGTACGGCCGCCCAAATCGAGGAACGCCTTCAGGCGCGGCTTCGTGTCCGCCCCCGGGTGATCGTGGAGCCAGAGGAGCGTGTCCGCGAGCTGGTTTTCCCCCCGCGCGCGCGCAAGCCGGTTCGCTTTACGGATCGGAGGAAGCGGCCGTGAGTACGTGTTCTCCCTATTGCGGCGGGTTTGAGTTCCCACGTTCGGCGATCGAGCAGGCGGTTCGCGAGGGCCGTTTACTCTCGCTGGAAATCGAGTTTACCCGCGTCTGCAACTTCCGCTGCGTGTACTGCTATGTGCCCCGAGAGGATCGTTCGTGTTCAGGCCTTGCGCCGGAGGAGGCCCGCTTCGTGATCCAACAGGCCAAGGACTTGGGGGCCCGTAAAATCATCGTGCTGGGAGGGGAACCCCTGCTCTATCCGGCCCTTTTCGAGATGATCTCCTTCATGCGCGGACTGGACCTCGAGGTGGAGATGTTCACCAATGGGAGCCGCATCACCGCGGATAACGCGCGCTGGCTCTACGATCACGGCGTCCGCGTGGTGCTGAAATATAATTCCCGCGATCCCACGATACAGGACATGCTGGCCGGGCGTCACGGCGCCCACGCCGTGATTGCCGCCGCATGGGACTACCTGAGGGCCGCCGGCTATCCGGCACCCGGACGCGGATTGGGCGCGAGCGCCGTAATCGTCCGAGAAAACATAGACGACATTATTCCTTTGTGGATTTGGCTGCGGGAACAGGGAGTGGAGCCCTATGTTGAAATGCTCACCCCACAGGGGAACGCCGCCCAGAATCCATGGCTCGGGGTTCCTCCGGAGAAGATCGAACGCCTGTTCCACGACGTGGCGGCTGTGGACCGTCAACGGTTCGGACGCCACTGGGACCCCCAGCCGCCGCTGCTCGGTAACCGCTGTCTCCGCCACCTGTTTTCGGCCATGGTCAGTGCGTCCGGGATGGTGTTTCCGTGCGTCGGGGTGACGATTCCCATCGGAAATATCCGTGAACAGCGTCTGGAAGAGATTCTGCGCGACAGCGAGGTCCTGCAGGACCTCCGCAATTACCGCCAACGCCTCCATGGGCCGTGTCGGCGATGCGATCGCTGCGCGGAGTGCTACGGCTGCCGGGGGGCCGCCTACCAGCTCACGGGGGACTACCTGGCCTCGGATCCGCGATGCTGGCGGCACGGCGGACGTGCCGCTGAAATCCGGTCCCTTCCCCGCGATGCCGGGGAACTGATTCCCCATCGTTTCCCCATCCGTGTCGTTGACACGCTCGATAAGGTGGGGGAACGCGCAGCGCTGGTTCGATGCCGGGTGCGGCCGGATTGGCCGATGGTGCAGTCCGACGGCACCGTGGCAGAAGCGCTCTTTCTGGAACTGCTCGCGCAGGCCATGGCCGTGGCCAACGGTTTTCGCCTTCAAGGGAATGGAGAGCGTATTCCCGAAGGCCTCCTTCTTGGCGTGAAAAACCTTGTCGTGCGCGGTCGGGCACGGGTAGGGGATGAGCTTATCGTTTCGGTTTTCAAGGAAGCTCGGTTCGGCTCCTTTGGCGTGGTGCATGGCACGGTGGCCCGGAACGGCGACATTCTGGCCGAAGGACGTATCAAAGTCTGGCACGCAGGAACCGACGCCTAGCAGGCTCCACCATGCTTTTTTTTGCACGTCAGCGACTCTACACCCGGCTTGAGAAGGCCTTGCCTGTCCCGGCGGATGCCAGGCGGTGGACGGTGCAAACCTGGCTCATCCTGAACCTGTTCGTCGCCCGGGCGGACGAACCTGCCCTCGCCTCCCCCCCTCGGGGTGCCGAAACCCGTCACACCCTACGGATGATCGAAGACCGCTTGGCCAGCATGCGTACCGTGCAAACCGCCTTCCGGCAGGAAAAAAAGTTGGCGATTCTCAACCATCCGCTCGTACTGGAGGGAATGCTGTATCTCGAGCTGCCGGACCGGCTGGCCTGGCACGTCACCTCGCCCACCCGCTACCGCCTGGTCCTCAACGGCGCCCGCGTGCGGCAATGGGACGAAGATTCCGGCGAGGTGCAAAGCCACTCCGCAGCGCAAACCGCCATTTTGCGCGCCGTCTGCGAACAGCTCAAAAGCTGGTTTGCGGGGCGCCTCTCGCAGCTCGCAAAGGATTACGACATCACGGTGGTTGGTTCCGAGCCGTTCGTGATTGTGCGCCTTGTTCCTAAGCCCGGCTCGCCAGCCGCCGTTGGCGTGCGCGTCATCCGCCTGACCCTGCGGAAGGATATGCGCTATGTCCACGCGTTGGACATCGAGGAAACGGGAGGCGACAGCACCCGTATCGAGTTCCACAATACTGTGTTGGACGAGCCGATCCCACCGACCGCGTGGGAGGTCAAACCGCGTGATTGAAGAGCATTTTCTGACTCTGCTCGGGCGGGTGCGCAGCCATCGCTCGGGCGTGCTCCTCGTCATTATCCTGCTCACGCTCTCGTCGGCGGTTTCGATCCGGTGGATCACCTTTGACGCCTCTCTTCGCCCCCTGCTTCCGCCGGACCCGTCGATTCATCGTGTTCTCGACTTTCTCCAGCAAAAACGGCTTGCCGGTCAGGTCGCCGTCTCCATTGCCTGCACGGATTCCGGCATGGACACAGCCACCTTTCTCGCGGCAGCGGAGAAATTTGCCGGTGCCTTGCAATCGCCACGGCTTCGCCGCGTGTCCCTTAGTCCCCCGCTGATGGGGCCGGACGAGGACCTCCGCTTTTTCGTCCGCAACCTGCCCGTTTTCCTGAGCGATAGCGATCGCGCAGAGATCGTACAAAACCTCTCTCCAGAACCCCTCTCCCTCCAGCTTCGCCGCCGCTACGCACGGTTGACCCGGCCGGAGGGAAGTTGGGTGGCAGCTACCCTACGCGTGGACCCGCTCGGCTGGCATGAACGCGTGCTGGAAAAAGCGCTCCGACTGTCTGACGCGTTCGGCTATGCGGTGTCCTTTCACGCCGGGTACTGGGTCAGCCGCGATGGCCGACACGTTTTGCTCCTCTATGAAACAGCGATTTCTCCCACAGACCTGACCGGCTCCCGCGAACTGGTGACCGATCTTCGACAATGGATATCCCGACGTCCCGCCGGCCTTGCAGTGGATGTGCTCTGTGCACACACCCACACGGTCAGCAACCAAAACGTCATGGAGGCTGACCTGAGGCGCACCTCTTTATTGGAAAGTCTCGTTTTTCTGGCCCTGTTTCTGGTGCTTTTCCGTAGTGCGGCAGCGGTATGGATTTTTTTGATTCCGGCCGCCGCCGTTGCCTTTGCGCTCACTGTCTGCGGCTGGTTGAATGGGGGACGGCTGTCGGCCGTGGCCGCCGGCCTATCGGCCGTATTTGCCGGAATCGCCATGGATTACGGGAATCATGTTTTCATCATGACGCGTAACGTCCCCGACCCCGATCGGGCCCTTGCCGAAACGCTCAAACCGCTCCTTTTGGGAGCCGCGATGACGTTGATGGTGTTCCTGTCGTTCCTTTTTTCCGGGATCAGCGGATACCGCCAGCTTGGTAGCCTGGCTATCGCGAACATCCTGACGGCACTGGTGTACGTCCTGTTTGTGCTGCCCCTTTTGACTCGACGCGCCGGTGTGCAGGCGGCCGCTTTTTTGGAGTCCGTCCCGTCCGACCACCGCCCCGACCGGCGGAGCGATCGCATCACCGTGGCGCTTTTCTGCCTTCTCTTGGTGATGGCCTGCGTTCCCGCCCTGCGCGTAACCTTTGATAGCGATGTCACACGGTTGGATGGAACAGACCGGGCGATCCGCGACAGTGAAGCCCGGTTTCAAGCCATCTGGTCAAGGGCTGATCGGCAGCGGGCTTTCCTGGTGGTGGAAGCACAGGATAGGGAGAAGGCCGAGGCGAACGGCGAAGCGCTGAGCACGGAACTGGGGAGGACGATTGGCGCCTCCAACGTCTGGAGCCTTGCGTCTTTCTGGCCCTCCCGAACGGAACGCGAGCGACGTTGGCGCGAATGGAAGGCGCTGTGGACACCGGCACGTCTCCACGCGCTGGAAACCGGTCTGGTGGCCTGCGCACGGTCGCTCGGCTTTGTGGAAGAGACGTTTGCTCCCTTTTTCCGGACACTGAGGGAACAGGCTCAGGGCGCATCCGCGGGGGCGACGGACTCCCACGCTCTGCTGGAACGGATGCGAGAGCGATTTGTGTTCCCTGCGGACGGCACGGTGCGTGCCGTGGTCTACTTTCCTGATCAGGCGCCTTTTGTTGCAGCCGCCCAGCGCGTGGCGGAGCGACATCCGCACGCCTTCGTGGTTTCCGCGCGGCACCTCGGCGAAACCCTCTCGGACGCATACCGCCGCGCGGTTGGTCGCGTGTCGGCTGTGGGCGTAACGCTGATCGTCCTGATCACCGTGTGGGGACTGCGCGAATGGCGACGGTGTCTGCTGGCGTTTCTTCCCTCGGCCGCCGGGACAGTGGCCGTGCTGGCCGTGCTCTCCCTGTCGGGCCTTCACCTGACGCTGGCGAATCTGATGGCCGGGGTCGTCGTGTTGGGCCTGTGCATGGACTTCGGCGTGCTGCTGGCCCACGCCTATGAACAGGGCAACGCCGCCTCCGTGCGTCTTGCCCTGCACATGTCGGCCGCTACTATGGGAGTGGGGGCTTTCGTGTTATTGTGCGCACGGCATCCCGCTTTGTTTTCCGTCGGGCTCACCCTCAGCATCGGTATCCTCACGGGATACCTGACCGCCATGGTTGTTCTCCCCGCGCTGTTCCGCGTTCTGGACGGCACACGCCGGCCGTCGGCCTCGATCCCCGGACACTCCCCACCTAACACAGAAGGCGAGCTACGGTGACTCGAACAGCACGCTGATGCTTTCCCGGTTGTGGATGCGGCGAATGGCCTCGCCGATCAGCGGCGCCACGGATACGATGTGAATCTTCGCGCATCGCTCGGAGACATCGGTCTCCACGGAGTCCGTGACGAATAGCTGTTGGATGGGGCTTTTTTCTATTTTCTCCACGGAGCCCGCACCAAACAACCCGTGAGAAACAGCCGCGTACACGGCGCGCGCGCCGTGCGCCATGAGTTTAGCCGCGGTGTCGCAGAGGGTGCCACCGGATGTAGTGAAGTCGTCCACCACCAGGGCCGTCTTGCCTTCCACCGACCCGATGACGCGCAGAACCTCGGCCTTTTCGTCGTGCGCCGAACGCTCCTTGTCGGCTATGGCGAGCGAGGCGCGAAGCGCAGAAGCGAACAGCCTCGCCTTCTTGGCAAATCCCGCATCGGGTGCCACCACGACAAGGTCCCCGAGATGTTTTTCACGTATGGCCTGGCATAGAACCGGCAGGGCATAGAGGTCATCCACCGGAACTTTGAAAAAGCCCTGAATTTGTGGCGCATGAAGGTCCAGGGTCACGACCCGATCCGCCCCGGCCGCTTCCAAAGCATCCGCACACACACGCGCACGGATGGAGACACGCGGCTCGTCCTTCTTGTCTCCTTTGGCATAACTGAAATAGGGCACGATGGCCGTCACGCTGGCCGCGCTGGCACGCTTGCAGGCATCCAGCCAGAACAGCAGCTCCATGAAATTGTCGTTGGCCGGATTGGCTGTGGACTGAACCACATACACGTGACGGCCGCGAACGTTTTCCAGCATCCGTACGAAGAGGGTTCCTTCCGAAAACCGGATCACTTCTCCCCGGGCCTGGGAAACGCCCAAGTAGGCGCAAATATCGCGTGTGAGTCGCCGGCTGCCGCTGCCTCCCAGAACAATCATTTCGTCTGTCGCCATACGTATGTATCCTCCCAGCCGCCTCCTCCATCGAACGTATCCCGTGCGCGGCTTGCTCCAGTGTCTCGAGCACTGAGACGTGCCCAGTGTCGGGCAAAATACCGCGGCGAGTCAAGGCAAGAGTCCCGATCTCGCCAGGATGTAATGTTCAAAACCCTCCTCGCCGGATTCGGACGGCGGTTGAGAGGCAGCCGCCGTTAACCATGGCGATTCTGCTTACGCCATCGCGTTTAGACCGTGCGCAAAACGGACCGGATGGCCCTTCGGAATGGAGCGCAGAGGCGTTCCGATCGTGCGGGGAGAACATGCGGGCATTCTTTGCGCTAACGTTTGAGGCTGAACGGACACATGTCGTATAATCAGCGCCCCTTGGGGATGGCTGGAAAGGAGCGCCACAGCAAACAAAGCGCACCGGAGGCCAAAACCACAACAATCCTTCGCCCCTCCGTGGGTTCAAAAACCGGATCCATCCGCCACGCCTCGTCGCATTAACTTTTCGACGCTTTCCGTTCGTTCCCTGGGACATGTGTCCCCACACCATTGTCGGCGGAAGCACACAAAAGCCGTCCCACATCGCTTGTAGGGGTTAGAGTGTGGTATTTTTTGGAGGACCCCACTTGGCGGTTGCGGTCGAATACGAAATAGTTTAGGTTTTATAAGTGGAATGATGGGCTAGGCACCAAGCATGGTGGCCTTTGGGTGGCGGGCCGAGACGACGCCGAGAGCTCCGCAGATGGAACCCGCTACGGAAAGGTGAGATATGCGCGACGAGGTCTATGTCCGACACGGACACACTGCGGCGTTCACGCTGGTTGAGCTCCTTATTGTGATCGCTATCATCGGTATCCTGGCCGCACTCGTTCTCACCGCGGTCCACAAATCCCGAGAGAAGGGACGACAGGCCAACTGTATGAGCAACCTCCACCAGATCAGCCTGGCGATCATTCTGCACCAGGATGACCACCAGGAACAATTCCCCCCTTGGCTGTCGGCGCTTTTCCCTCGGTATCTCCCGCTGGGGCGGCCGGAAATTTTGATCTGCAAGTCGGATGCCTCCCGCGGTGCGGACGGCAGCAAACCCGGAACCTCTACCCATCCGAATCAGGAGTACCTCCACGAATCCAATGACACGGATCAGTTTGAAGAGACCGATGACACGGCATCGAACACCCATTCCAACCGCAACATGGCCATCAAGGCCTGCAGTTACATGTACGAATGCTGCGCGGCCGAATGCGTCGGATGGACGACCTGGCCGGACTATCTGGACGCTACCCTTGCCCAGGTGGACAAAAATGGCGATGGACATGCGTCCTGGGGAGAAGTCAAGGAGTACCAGCTCAAACACGGGGATGACACAAACGGCCATACGCCTTATGACCCGACCCTCTTTCCCATCGTTCGCTGCTTTCATCATTACAAAGAAAGAAAGTTTGATGTGGTCGATCAGCAGGGGCAGTCTGTGCGGCAATGCCTGACGCTGAACGTGGCCTATGCCGGGAACCTATTCCAAGCGCCTTTACATTGGGAATTGTTGCGCGGCCAATGATCGTGAGAGCCCACAGACATCCTCGCAAGGTATACCGACGCTGTTCCCTGTCTGTTTTCTGGTCCGTCGCCGTGAGTCTGAGCGTCGGGTGCGCAAGCCCGCGCACAGGGGCTGAGGCCACCGGGAACCGTGTGTCGCCACGACTGGCGAAGGCGCAGGCGTACCTGGCGCAGAAAGACTATTCCGCCGCCTTGGTCGCGTGCGTGGACCTGGCGCGTGAAAACCCCTCTCTTCCTGGACTGTCGGAGCTTCAGGCACAGATTCTCGCGGCCCTGACGGAGGAGCGGGCGCAGCGGATCGCAACGCAGAGCGCGCAGACCCCGCGCCGGATGGACCTCGATGCCGAAGCCCATCAGACCCTGCCTGCTACCTACGGGCTCCGACGTCCTGTCGAGGGCGCCATAGCAAGCCTGCGTACACCGTCCTCTCCCATGGAGCGTGTGCTGAGCAAGAAGGTGACAGTTCATTTGGATGGCGTGAGCCTGAACGATTTCATCCTGGCCGTCGGGAGTGCAGAAAACATCAATATCATCGCGGACGACGCCGTCCTCTCCCGCAACCAAACCAATCCGCCCACCATGACTCTTCACGCGGAAAATGTTCCCCTTTCTGAAATCCTCGATTACGTGTGCCGGAATATGGGCCTTGCCCTCTATGTGGGGGAAAACACGCTCTGGGTAACATCCGGAAGCGGCAGTCAGGGAGCGTCTTCTGTGCCCATGGAGACCCGTCTCTATCGCCTGCGCAAGGGGCTCACCACGGACGAGCTGGAAGACACATCGGGGCGGATCAAAATTATTGAGGCCATTGAACGCTTCGTTCCCCAAGAGCCGGGGTCGGGTGCTCTGTTCGAAAAGAAATCCCACACGCTGATCGTTCGCAATACACGGCCGAATCTGGCCAAAATCGAACAGATCATTGAATCCATGGACGTGTGCCCTCCCCAGGTCCTGATCGAAGCGCGCTTCATCAGCACCAGCATCAGCGATCTTCAGGAACTCGGGATTGACTGGATTCTCAACAGCCCCATTGCGCTCACCAAGACGTCCGTCATCCAAAACGGAATGCGCACACGCGCCGCCGAGACGCAACTTGATGCCACGGCGCCCCTTCCTGCCATCGGGTTCCCCGCCTTCCCCCATCAGGCGCAAGGGCTCAACCTGTCCTATCAGGGGATTCTGACCGATCCCATGTTCAAAGCCGTCCTGCATGCCCTGGAAACGTCTGGCAAGGCTACCACACTGTCGGTGCCAAGAATCACAACGGTCAACAACCGGCCGGCGACCATTCGGATTGGCGAAGATTTTCGTTACTTTGAACAGTATGACGTGCAGTCGGTGCCGAGTTCTGTGACGCCGGGCGGTGCCCAGATGTACAGTACGGTCCTCGTTCCGGTCGGCACGCCGCAACTGGAAGAGCTCGGCATCCAGCTTGAGGTGACACCCAGCGTTGGGGCTGACCTCCAGAGTGTCAGCCTTAGGATCATCCCCGAAATTAGCGAATTCCAGCGCTATGAAACCTACGAAATTGCCGCCGGGGCAGGAACCGGGACGACGCCTCCGTCTGGCCAGACGATCACCAATAACATGGCCATTGTCCGGCTGCCTATTTTCCGGAGAAGCCGCATCGAAACGGAGATGATTGTGCGTAGCGGTGAAACCGTCGTCATGGGAGGTCTGATCACCTCTTCGGAAAGTCGCACGGAAAACAGGGTGCCCATTCTTTCCTCCATACCCATTATCGGCCGGCTGTTCCGCCGCGATGGAGTGGAAATCCGCCGGAGCAACCTTCTCATTTTTGTGACGGCCACCATCCTCTCGGAGCGGGGGGAAACCCTGATCCCCGTCACTCCGACAGCAGGGCCTGCGGGGGCCTCCTGATCCGGCGGCGCCTGCCGGGATTCTCTCTCCCGCCTACCTAACGCGACACGTCAAGATCCCCTGCGAACATCCGGGCAATCCGACCTCTCGGCCGGTATCGGTAATAGAGAGACAGATCCACAACCACCAGGATCATGTTCAGCAGGTAGAGCATGATGATGGCGTCCAGCGAGTAGAGCAACTTGTGGAGGACACCGCAGGCGTATCCGATCCACACCACGATCATGAAGACAGGGCTTTTCCCTTGCACCGCGCGTGTGCGAATCGCCTTGGCGACCGAAAACGGCCAACTCATGCCAAAACACAGGAGCATCATAGCTTCGAAGGGAGAGTTCATCATGCTGTCCTTTCTTTCACAGCGTCGGGATGGCCTTCCGGTTGCTCCACGGGGTATCGAGCGGCACCGCACATTCGGAGCCGATGACTGCCGATGCGATGCCACCGCTTCTCTTCTATGTCTGCCCGAACCGTGTCAGGCGTCCCATGGCACACAATCCGAAGTTGTTTGTCCCAGCGATCAGCGCCGGGGTAACCCCCAGCCCCAGGCGATCAGGTCGGTTGTGACGCCCACGATTGACGCTGGCCATCGCCGGTCGCAGGGTCTTCTCTCCTCCGCACAGGCGTCACGAAACACATCGTTTGGCCTCATCGGTACTGTCGGTTAGGGCTGACGGCGGAACAGGACGACCCGGATCACAGTATTCGTGGTGGGGCTCATCTGCGTCGGATCATAACCTGTGCAGTGTACAACCACCGCGATTGGAACGTTGTTGGGTATCGGAATGTGCACGGTGCCGTCGCGGCCGGTGAACACACGGGCGGAGCGCGCTGTTCCAACGGCAAAAACTTCCGCCTTTTCGACGGGCTGACCGGTATCATCAAGCACCACGACGGTGTGTAGAGCACGGTTCCCTGTCACACAGCCGGCGGTCATCGCCGAAATCAAAGGGGGGAAAAGAGAAAACCATAACAACGCCTTACACACTCTCATCTTCCACATCCCTTTTCCGGCTCAGCGGGCGGTGACAATTCACCTCGCATGGTCGAGATCCGGCCCCCAAGGCGCATGGGCACGGCGCAGGCGCCGTGGCCTCCCGTGAGCCCGCATCGGCCACGCGCACCGGAAGCCGCGTGGCTATAGAGCTGAGCGCGTGGGCCTCGACGCCTGACGCATCATGGGTCAGTCATGTCGTGCGCTTTGTGACCGGCGTATGGCCAGAGGAAAACAAAAAAAACCGAACCTGTGTTGCACTCTCCGCGGCCCGTGCCGTGGGGATTTCACCAACGCGCCTCATCCGTGATCCGGACTGTGGTGTGAGCCGTTGTGGTCGTGCGTCTCGTGCGCCGTATCGCCATGTTCGCGGGGACAGGCGCCACGCCTACGGTCCGATTCTCGAAGCAGAAGGCGCCAGTAGTGAGCAGCACCGATTGAGGGATTCCGGCCGGCAGCGAGATCTTTCACACGTTGGTGGACCTCCTCCCGCGAAGGAAAAATCGATAAAACCTCACGCCAATCTGCCAATGCTTCGGCTATCCTTCCGTCGTGTTCGTGGAGCAACGCCCGGTAGGTGAGAAGCGTTTCTTTGTCCAGACGGGTTTGCTTCGATGCGGGATCCCGAACGCCTGGCCAGAGCCGCAACCCGGCCTCCAAATGCGTCCGGGCCGCATCCAATCTGCCCGTTTTGAGAGCCAGGAGGGCCAGTTCGCACGGAAACTCGTGGTGCCGAGGGTTGCGCCGCTGGCCTTCCTGAAGCACCTTCTGCGCCATATCAGGTCGGTTGATATCCGGACCGGCCAGCCAGTAAGCGGCAATCAGGTAGGCGTCCACGTTGTGGGGATCGGCCAGAAGCGAAAACCAGATTTGCGCCATCATATCTTTGACCTGGTCGCCCGTTGCATGGGCATGCGTTTGCGGCGATAACGTCCGGGCTATCCGTTGGTACCACGCGTTGGTGAACGCTTCGGATGGCGGCGTCAGGCGTCCCAGGTGAAAGTACCGGTCCGCACCTCGCAGCAGGCTCGCGGACAGAGCCGTACGGCTGGCTCCGAGCGCCTTCCCAACGACCGAGAAGGGGGAGGCGTCTTTTTTTTCTCCGCTCAGGAGAAACATCGCGCTGAGGCGGCAGGAAAGTGTGACGGCCAGTCCGCCAGTCACCAGCAGTCCGGACCAACCCACGATCACTCCGCGTACCATCCCGGTTTTCCTCCCATGGCCAGGCGATCTGCTGGCCGGCTGACGTATTCCTCCGTTCGCTCCCCGACCTCGGCGCGGGGATACACCCCTTGCTTGTGGCTAGCCTCCTGACGACCGGCCGAAGCGTTTGCGGCGATAGGCAAGCCAAGTGGCAAGGAGAAGCGTCGCCGTGTAGGCGGCAGCATACCCTAGGGCGAGCGCTAGAACGCGAAGGGAAACAGCGCCTTGGTCGTAGATGAGACGATTACGCATGTCCAACACTTCAAAATGCGGAAGCACGTGATAAAGGAGAAGGAGCGCATCAGCGGAGAAACCGCTCACCCGGACGAGAAAAGCCGGCACACGGGGTACGATCAAAAAGGCAGCCGCTGCCACCACGTAGGACAGTGTCGCCGATGCGTCGGGATTCATATGCGTGGAAAAAAGGAAAGCTACCGCACTCAGGATACCAACGGCGCCGCAGTGAAGCAGGTACCCCTGCACGAGCGGCCACACGGCAAATCGTCCTCCCCGTCCCACCACTACGGCCACAATCAGGCCATAGAAAAGCGCTAGACTGACGAGGGTCACTACCCACGCTCCCAACCACTTGCCCACAATGAGCTCCAGGCGCGTCAGTGGCTTGGCTAGCAGGGAGAAGATCGTCCCCCGTTGCTCCTCTTGCGGAAGAGCCCGGGCGCTGATGGAGATGGCCAGAATGATGCCATACAGCCAGGTCAGCAAAAACCCTATATCTTTGATGTAAACGACTAGACCGGCCAGACCGAACATATTCAGGGAAACCAGCGTGGCCAACAGCACGGCCAACAGCGTGAACAGCACGTACACGTCCTTCCGTCGAAGCATTTCCAACCATGTGATACAAGCGACTACAAGAATCCGGCTCATCGCCTTGCTCCGCTTCCCCTCTCAGCCGCACCTGAATCCCCCGCCGCGCTCACGACTCGGACAAAATACTGCTCCAGAGATTCGTTTCCCTTCACCAGATCGGTAACGCGCCCGCTGGCCTGTACGCGTCCCTGGTTGAGGATCACCACATGGTCACAAACCGTTTCCACCTCAGACAGCTCATGGGACGAGAAGAAAACCGCCTTCCCCTGGTCCCGAAGCCCTGAAATAATGGCCCGACATTCCCTTCGACCTAAGGGGTCAAGGCCTCCTGTTGGCTCGTCAAGAATGACGAGATCCGGATCGTTAATGAGCGCTTGGCAGAGTCCTAACCTCTGCAGCATTCCCCTGGAGTAGGTTCCTATCCGCCGGTCCGCGGCGCCTTCGATCCCTGTCAGTGTCAGGAGATGGGACACCCGCTCGGCCAACCGGGCACCTTTCATGCCAAAAAGTCGGCCAGTCAGGTGAAGAAGCTCACGACCTGTGAGAAAACGGTACGTATCAGGATGTTCGGGCAAATAGCCAATACGCTGCCTGGTGATGGTGCGGCGGACATCCTCGCCCCAGAGGCGCGCTTCCCCCGATGTCGGTGCGAGGAACCCTAGGAGGACATGAATGGTCGTTGTTTTCCCTGCCCCATTGGGGCCTAAAAATCCGACAACCTGCCCCGCCGATACCGTGAGGGTCACGCCGTCGAGCGCATACACGGGTCCCGTCCGGGTATGAAACACGACACGCAAGTCGCGAATTTCAATGGGAGCCGCCATGAAAAGATTTTTATACCAGGCGCGTGGAATCTAGGCAAGAGGCCCATACAGGCCTCAAAACTGCGGATAAGGAACCGTGAGCGAGCGGCCGAGCCCCTTGGTGTCGGCTTTCGGAATCGTCTCGCGATGTCACACAGCGCGGGATGGCGGGGGATCGTGGCAGGGAACCGGACTGTCGCCCACAGGTCGTCCAACGTGCCGTCCGCGCGAACTACCGTTCACGCGCTACTCGCAAATCAGGGACGGGCTCAGTAGGAATCCCGAATCCTTACCAAACCAGACGGGCCGAGGCGGGCCGTTTTGCTAAGGATGCGGGGACACAGTTGGCGTTAGAAACAATTCTTGCCTTGGTGGAAGGAAGGGCCGTAGCGTAGGGGTGTTGTGGGAAGGGATGGACGCGCGAGGTCGCCTGTACGAGTACAGGGCTATACGTCG
>FWPU01001196.1_pt1 | contig 80141 bp, 76 predicted proteins | sample 2228361 | NCBI WGS metagenome assembly FWPU01 (sample SAMEA103939777, study PRJEB20133) | metagenome | reverse complement strand
CTCCGACTCCGGCGGCGGCTTCAACCTCGGCTGGATCGTCACCGGCGAGTGGCTCGAATACACCGTACAAATAGCCTCCGCGGGTCTTTACGCCCTCGATGCACGAGTCGCCTCCACGGGATCTTCAGGCTCCATCAGATTCGACCTCGACGGCGCTGACATCTCCGGCACCATGGCCGTCCCCAACGGCAACGCGGCGGCGCAGCTCTACTGGAGCAGCCCCTCGACGCCGAAGGAGCTGATACCTCAGGACCTCCTCGATCCGGCGGCAGGTCCTTCTGATCCGCGGGACAACGACGGGGACGGCATCCCCAACGACGAGGACCCCGACGACGACAACGACGGGACGCCCGATCTTCAGGACCCGGACCGGGACGGGGATGGGGCGACCAACGCAGTGGAGGATGCGGCGGGTACGGACCCTGATGACGCCGGTTCATTCCCCGGCGAGGAAGAGGATGAGGACTGGTGGAGGCGCCGTCCGGGATGCGGGGCGGTGGGGATGGAGGCGGCGCTAATCCTGATGGCATTCGCAACGGGCCGCAAGTCTATCAGAAACCGTTAAGCCTGATCACAGCCATGCCTCCGAAACGCTTGCACTTGATAGCCGCCTGCTGCACGGCGGCCATCGGTTTCCTGTACGGCAGCGTGCCCCTGAGCGCACCCGGGCCGCTGCGGAAAATATCCTGGCAAGTCCCCGAGGACGGCGGGACGCCGCGCGACCCGTCACGCATCGTCAAGCTCGGTCCGCGCGAATTCAGGATACTGGCCAAGGCCGAGGAGGGGCGCCGCCCACTCACCCACGCGGTTTCACGCGTGAACTTGGTCTGCCGCGACTCGGGCCCTGCGGCCGAAGAGGTTACAGTCCATATCGATCTTTCCGGAGACGGGCAGAGGACCAACTACGACCACAACATCTGGGGTGGGATGCCCAAGCGCGATTTCATCTACATACAAGCCCCCGGGCAGCCGTGGCGGCGGCCCCGGGGGAAACCAATGTCGGTCTCAGCCCTTGGTATACATACTCGGACCATCTTCGGTTCATCCGGCGGCTGCCGACTCACCCGCACCTGCGTAAGAGGCTGCTTGGCCGCAGCGACCGCGGGCGCGAACACTGGGAGCTGATCGTCACGGACCCCGATACGGTCGGCCGTAACCAACGTACAATCTTCTGGCATGCCCGGGAGCACGCCTACGAGACGTTTTCCAGCTTCGCAATGGAGGGCCTCCTGGAGCATCTCCTATCCCCGCAGGCCGCGGCCCACCGCAAATTATTCGAGATCGTTATCCACCCGATGACGAACGTCGACGGCGTCGCCGTGGGACATATTCACCAGGAGGTTCCCTGCCCCGTCGGCGGTGGGACACCGGTGGCTGGACGAGGATAATCCTCTCAAGCACAACTGGCACGGGCGGAAGCTGTGCGAGGACAACGTCCACCAGTACGCGATGAAACGCCACGGCACGCGAATATGGGGGTGGGAGATGCCCTGGTGGGGGCGAGACCAAGGCGATCCCTCTCACCAAGCCCGGAAGGCCGGCGCGGACTTCGCCCGCGCCTTCCTGGAAACTGTTAACGAAATCGCGACGCGATTTCGTTAACAGTTAGGGGTGAACACGGACGTTGCGGACGAACTGGTTGGACTTGACGTCTGCGGGCGAAAGCGGCTTGCCGTTTATGACGACGTTGTCGAACGTCACGTCCTCGACCGCGTGCGCCTCGTCGAATCCCTTGAGCTCAACAAGCGGCCTCTCGGCGGCGGCACGGACGTTCCTGAAGGTCACCCCCTTGATGCGCCCCCGCTCCTCGTCCCTGCTCCAGACGGCCTTGCCGATCCACAACGAGATCAGCCGCTGGGACTCCTCGATGCGTATGTCCTCGAAGCGGACGTTGCCTACCGGCGCGGAATCGCAATGATAAACCCTCAACGACCACTCCCGCCCCTTGTCGCGGATCACGTCGCAGTCGGCGAAGAGCACGTCGTTCACCGGATCCCGCAGCTCCGCCCCCACGCTGAGGGCATGGGCCACCTCGTTCCACAGGATGCACTTCCTGGCCGCCACACGACGCACCTCCCCCTGCCCCTTGTCGGACTTGACCACGATGAGATCGTCGAGCGTCCGGATGAAGCACCCCTCGATCGCCACGTCGCGGCTGTTGCAGACGTCTATCCCGTCCGAGTTGGCCCTGTATCCCAGAAGCTTCACGTTCCTGACCGTGACGCGATCCGAACGGCGGATCGGGATGGTCCAGACGCTGGAATCCCGGATGATCACCCCTTCAAGCGAGACGTCCTGGCCGTGGACCAGCACGGGATGGCGCGCGTGGGTGGTGCAGCGACCCTGGTCTATGATCCCGCGACCGCGGAACGCGATGTTCTTCCCGCGCAGCTCGAAGGTTGGCGCGTAGTTCTTCAGTCCGCTGTAGCCGCTGATTGAAAACTTCTCGCCGGCCCCGATCACGCCGCGGACGACCGCGCCGCCGGCGACGTACACCGTCTTCCCGTCGCCGACCACCACGCGGGTCACCTCGTGGATGCCCGGACCGTAGTAGATCACGTTCGGGTCGTCCGGCGCCGGCGCCCCCGCCTCCATCGGATTGGCGAAGATGTGCAGCGAATTCACCCAGTTCCCGTTGACCTCCACGGTAAGGTTCTTCGGCTCCGGTATCGTGAAGGCCAGCGTTTTTCCCTGCGCGGCGGCCGCTATCTTGAAGGACGAAGGAAGGACGCGCGCATCGCGTATCTCCTCCCGGCACGTCACCTCGACGCGCACCGGCCCCTGCATGTCGAAGTAGGCGAACGAGGCTGTCTCGAAGTAGTCCGCGGAATTCTTCTTGTCATCCATGGCCTTCCAGCGGCGCTCCCGGTCGCGGGGCGCGACCTTCGCCACGTAGACTGGGACTTCCTTGCCCTCGACCTTGACGGCGAAATCCCTGGAGAGCTCCTCACCGGCCGGTGCGGGGTAGATTCTGACGGTGCCCCCGCCGGACGGCGCAAGTCCCACTGCGAACGCCGCCAGCAGACAAGCGTGATTCACGGCTTCCCGCTACTCTACGCGAGGCGGTCCCCGGAGGGTTCCGGAACCATCAGCGGGCGGATGGGAGCCCGCCGCGCCCCAGGTCGCGCGTCCCCTTGCAGGCAGGATACCGCCTGCATGAAAGGAAGTCTCCGTAGCGGCCGGTCTTACGGGCCATCGGCCCTCCACACTGCGGGCAGGCGGCCGCACCGCCGACGGCGGGCTGCGCCTGCGCGGCCGCAGCCGGAGGCGTCCCGCCAAGCGTCCTGACGTACTGGCACCAGCCGCAGTCCGGCGCGGGCGGGGGCGGCAGCCCCTCCAACAGGGCCAGGACCTCCTCGAAGAATCCGAGCAGCTTCCCCTCGTCCTTCTCCAGCTCGATCCACTTGACCTCGCCCTCGTAGGAATGCCGTCCGGCGGCGGGCTGGACGAGCCTGGTGGGCTCGAAGCAGAGAAGGCCCACTCTGGAGACGGGCGAGAGCGCCGCGGGCCTCCCCTTCAGCGCCCTGGGCGCCGCCGCCGGGTGCTCCAGGGCGTACGCGTACGCGTTCAGCTGCCGCCCGTAAAGCGCCAGGTGATCGCCCTTGGTCTCCGTGGTCTTGAAGTCCAAGACACCCCACGTCTTGTCCTCGAACTCCAGCAGCGAGTCCAGCTTGCCGACCACGTAGCAGCCGGATCTGCGGCCCGGGGGCCGTATCACCTCGGACTCGACCCACCGCTCGCCGCAGCGGATCACCCCGGCGGGCAGGTCCGGCGACACCTCGGAGGCGGGACGGCCGTTGTAAAAGTCCATCTGCAGCCCCTCGATCCGCTTGAATATGCCGGCCATGGGCATCGAGGGCTGCCGTATGCCACGGGTCACCTTGAGATGGAAGCAGCGCTTGCACTGTTCCCACAGGAAAGCGAAGTCCGACGGGCTCAGCTTGAAGAGGCTCGAAGGGGCGCTCACCGCCGGCTCACTTTCTCAGCGCCTGGTCCAGATCGGCCATTATGTCGTCCGCGTCCTCCACGCCCACGGCCAGCCGGAAGAGCGTGTCGGTGATGCCCAGCTCATAACGCTTCTTACGGCTCTCCTTGTAATACGTGACCGTGGCCGGATGGGTTATCAGCGTCTCGACGCCGCCGAGGCTCGGGGCGATGTAACACAGCTTCAATGAATCCATGAAGCGCTTCGCCGCCCGCAGGTCGCCGCGTATGTCGAACGAGACCACGCCCCCGAAACCCTTCATCTGCTCCCTGGCGATGGCATGGTGGGGGTGGCTCTCCAGCCCGGGGTAATAGACCCTCGCTATGCGCGGGTGGGACTCGAGGAACCTCGCCACGCGCATCGCGGTCTCGTTCTGCCTCTGCACGCGCAGGGCGAAGGTCTTCAGCCCCCGCAGCAGGAGATAACAGTTGTGCGGATCTATGACGCCCCCGAAGGCCTTGTGCAGGTCGCGGATCCTCTCGATCAGATCCCTCCCTCCCAGCACCGCGCCCGCCAGGATGTCGTTGTGGCCGCCGATGTACTTCGTGCAGCTGTGAATCACCAGATCCACTCCCCATTCCAGCGGCCGCTGGTTGAGCGGCGTGGCGAAGGTGCTGTCGATGACCGTCAGCACCCCGCGGCGCCTGGCGATCTCCCGCAGGCGCCTGAGGTCGAAGATGTTGAGATAAGGGTTCGTGGGCGATTCCGAGAAGATGAACCTCGTGCGGCGGCCCACGGCCCGCTCAAGCGCCGCGTAGTCGCCGAAGGGGACCACCGAACATCCGACCCCGAATCGCTGGAGGTACCCCGAGCAGAACTCCAGAGTCTTCTTGTAGGCGTCGTCGGTGATGACCAGGTGGTCGCCGCTGCGGACCAGCGCCAGGATCGTCGTGACGATGGCGCTCATGCCGGAGGCGAACAGCACGCAGTCCTCCGCGCCCTCCAGCGCCGCCATCCGCCGCTGCGCCACCTGCTCCGTGGGGTTGCCGTACCGGCCGTACTCGAACCGCTCCTTGTGGCGCTTCGTGTAGGCCTCGATCTCGCGGGAGTTCTTGAAGGCGTACGTCGCCGTCTGGACGATGGGCGTCGTGATCGAGTCGGCGTAGCGGGATCGGTCCTCCCCGGCATGGATAGACAGGGTCGACAGCCCGCCCGCGGGCCCGCGGCCGTCGTTCCACCTGCGCTTGCGCAACGCGGTCACCTCCTCCGGCGCCTCACTCGACGCCCGCCAGCTTGATGGTGTAGGCGTGGGCGAAGGGGAGGGCGGCGGGGTCGATCCCGTCGAGATACACCGCGATGTCCGCCCCTTCGACCGAGTACTTGAGCGCACGGTCCGACCCCAGCAGCGACACCCTCGTCCCCGCCGCGGGCTTCAGGTCCTTCAACACCACCCTCTTGCCCGGCCAGTACGGGATGATGGCGTACAGCGCGCCGTCCTTCGCGGTGAAGAAACACTGCTTGACCGCCTTCCCGTCGCGGGGCTCAGGTCCTATCATGCCCATGAGGTCGTACTTCACCTTGTACTCGCCGAAATTCTGATCGGGCCTGCGGCCCTCGGACCACTGGCAGATCCGGCGGAACGTCCGGGTGCCGTAGATGGCCTCGCCGTTGGCCTTCAGCCACCGGCCGATCTCGAGCAGCCTGCCCTTCATCACCTCGGGAATCGTGCCGTCCCCCCTGGGCCCCACGTTCAGCAGCAGGTTGCCCCCGCGGCTGACCAGATCCGCCAGCATGATTATGAGCTCGCCGGCCGTCTTGTAGTCCTTCTCCTGCTCGGCCTGGTTGAAACCGTAGGAGTAGCCCATCCCGCGGTTCTCCTCCCAGGGGTGCGTGGCGTCGGGGAGACCCGCGCCGTACTCGGTGGTGAAATATCCGCCGTGCTTGTGGCGCGCCCCCTTGCCGAGGCGATCGTTGACGATCACCTCGGCGCGGCAGGGCGACTCGTTGTAGAGCCACGCCAAGAGCTCCTGGCTCTTCCAGTCCTCCGCCGGCATGTCCCACTCGCCGTCGAGAAAAATGATGGAGGGTTTGTAACGGGTCACGACGTCCTTGAACTGCGGGATCATGTGGCGCTCGACGTAGGCCTTGCGGTCTTTCAACCACAGCGGGTTGAACCACTCGTAGTACGAGTAGTAGAATCCGAACTTGAGGCCGCGCCTGCGGCACGCCGCCGCCAGGTCCCCCAGCAGGTCGCGCCGGGGGCCCGTCTCGACGGCGTTCCACGGGCGCCCCCAGGTCGCGGTGGCCTCCTTGCTGGGCCACAGGCAGAAACCGTCGTGATGCTTGCTCGTGGGGCAGACGTAACGGGCGCCGGCCTCGGCGAAGAGCCCCGCCCATTCGTCGGGGTCGAATCTTTCCGCCTTGAACATGGGCGCGAACCGGTCGTAGGTGAAGTCCTTTCCCCACGCCTCCCTGTGATGGACCCACCATTTGTTTTGTTCGTCCTTCTCGGCGCGCTGACCCGGGGACTTGTTTCCCACACGTCTCCAGTACCACTCCGCATACTCCCCCACCGGCGCCCACGCGGGCACGGAGTAAATCCCCCAGTGGATGAAGATGCCGAACTTGGCGTCGAGGAACCAGGCAGGCGCGGGCCGCTTGTCGAGAGACTCCCATGTGGGCTGGTACCTTTCCTGCCCGGCGCCCACGGGCGCCGCCAGCGCCAACAGGACAGCGGGGGTCAAACGTATCGCCCTCATCGCGGCTACCCTCCCAGGCCGGGGATTATAACGCGGGAAGAGATTCTTCCAGCCTCATTTTTTGCCGAGTCGCGGCCGCGGGAATCGCGGGCGGCCCGGCAACCGTAATATTCCACGAGGAAACCATCGGGGCGGACACAACAACCCCGACCATAGGAGAAGACCCATGAAACCCGGCAATCCCCGCGGCATAACACGCAGGCGCTTCCTGGGTGCGGCCGCCGCCTGCGCGGCGCCCGCCTTCGTGCCCGCCTCCGCCCTCGGACTGCGCGAGGCGACGGCCGCCAACTCACGCATCGCCATGGGGGCCATCGGCGTCGGCGGGCGCGGCTCCGCCGACCTCGGCACCGCCCTTCACGAGCCAGACGTCCAGGTCCTGGCCGTCTGCGACGTCTCCAAGGGCCGGCGCGATGCCGCCAAGAGGACCGTGGACCAGCGCTACGGCAACAGCGACTGCGCCGCCTACGTCGATTTCCGCGAACTGCTCGCCCGCACGGACATCGACGCGGTCATACTGGCCCCCGGCGACCGCTGGCACGCCCCCATGTCCATAATGGCCATGCGCGCCGGCAAGGACGTCTACTCCGAAAAACCGGGCACCATGAGCATCGCCGAAGGCCGCGCATTGGCCGCCGCGGAACACCGGCTTGGACGCGTATTCCAGACAGGAACCCAGCGGCGCTCCGAATACAATTTCATCATCGCCGACGAGCTCGCCAGGCGGGGACGCCTGGGGAAAATCCACACCGTCTACGCGAGCACCCTCGTCTTCAAGATGATGACGACGTGGCTGCCCGCCCAGCCCGAACCACCAAAGGAGATTCTCGACTGGGATCTCTGGCTGGGCCCCGCCCCCTGGCGCCCATACAACCGCGGATACCTCGGCGGATGCGGCAATTTTCTGGACTACTACGACTTCGGCACCGGCGTCGCCGGTTGGGGCAGCCATACCGTCTGCCAGTGCCAGGGCGCCATCGGCGCCGACCTCACCTCGCCGATAGAATACTTCTATCCCGGGAACGAAACCGCCCACGGTTTCATCGCCCGCTTCGCAAACGGCGTCAAGCTCGTCCTCGACCTTGCCCCCGCCCCGTGGGGCAATCCCCCGGACAACGGCATGTGGCACGGTTACTGCGGCGTGAAATACGAGGGCACCGAGGGCTGGGTATCCATCGCCGACGGATACCGGGCCCCCGAGGTGTCGTCGCCGGCGCTCCTGGCAGACCACAAGAAACTCGTCAACGACCACCTGGAGCGCAACGGCCGGCCCCTGGGCCACATGCGCGACTTCCTCGACTGCGTGAAAACCCGCCGGAAAACCGTCTCCCACGCCGAGGTCGCCCACCGCTCCATGACCACCTGCCACATCATCAACATCTCGATGCTCCTCAGGCGCGATCTCAAGTGGGATCCGGCCCGCGAGCAGTTCGTCGGCGATCCGGAGGCCGACCGGATGAGATCGAGGGCGCTCCGGGAGCCGTGGAAGCTGTGAACGCGCGGAGGAAGAAGATGACGATAGCTTGCATCATTGCGTCGGCGGCGGCCCTGACGGGCCCTCAGGACGAACGAGTGACCCGCCTGGTGGAGATCCTCAAGGCCGAAGGCAGGCTCGAGGAGAAGCACGCCGCCTGCCGCGAGCTGGCGAGGATCGGCACCGACGCGGCCGTGCCGGCGCTGGCGGCGCTGCTGGACGACGAGAAGCTCTCACAGCCGGCCCGCAACGCCCTGGAAAACATGCCCGGCAGGGCGGCCGGGGACGCCCTCCGCGCGGCCCTGGGCAGGCTGGGGGGATCCGTGCGGATCGGCGTGATCAACTCCATCGGAGCACGGCGCGACCGAGAGGCGGTCGGGGCGCTGGCGGCGCTGCTGGCCAGCGGCGATCCCGAGACGGCCGACGCGGCCGCATGCGCCCTGGGGAAGATCGGCACCGCCGAGGCCGCCGCGGCGCTCAAGGGCGCCCTGGAAAAGGCCGGTCCCGCCCTGGCCGCCGCCGCGGCCGCCTGCCTGGATTGCGCCGGCGCCGCCAAGGAGCGCGGCGAGAGGGAGGCGGCCCTGGCGCTCTATGAACACGTCCGATCTTCCAAGGCGCCCGCCCACCTGCGCTCGGCCGCCCTCTCCGGCGCGCTCATCGCGCGAGGCGCAGGCGTGGCGTCGCTTTTGCGGAAACACCTCCGCGAGGGCGACGACGCCGACTTCGCCGCCGTCCTCCTGGCGGCCCACGAAATACCCGGGCCGGAGATATCATCGGCGCTGGCGGAGGAGCTCGATGCGCTGCCCCCGGCGAGACAAATCCTTGCGCTGCGCGCGATCGGCGACCGCGGCGACGCGGCCGCCGCGCCGAAAATATTATCGTTCGCGCTCAAGGCCCCCGCGGAGCCCCTGGCGGCCGCCATCGGGGCGCTCACCCGCATCGGGGATCCCTCGGCGCTGCCCCGGATCGTCGAATGGGTCACTTCGCCTGATCCCGCCGTCTCGCGTGCCGCGCGGGCGTCTCTGGCCGCCTTCCCCTCCCCCGAGGCCGACGCCGCTGTGTCGGCGCTGCTGGCGCGCAGGGATCCAAAGACATTCGCCACCGCCGTCCAGCTCGCCGCCCGACGGCGCGCGGCGGGGGCGCTTCCGGCGCTCCTGGAGGCGGCAGGCGACGCCGACAGGGGCGTCCGCGCGGCGGCGCTCAAGGCCGTCGGCGAGCTCGGCGGCGCCAGCGAGTTCGAGGCCCTGCTCGGCATGCTGGCCGCGGCCCCCTCGCCCGCCGACGCGGACGACATTGAGGCCGCCATATCCGCTATCTGCCGCCGCCTGCCCGACCGCGAGGCCTGCGCCGACATCGCGGCGGCACGCTCGGCCTCCTGGCAGGGCCCCGCGAGACTCTCCGCCCTCAGGGTGCTCAGATCTTTCGGGGGCACCCGGGCGCTCGAGGAGGTCAGGAAGGCCGCCGCCGACCCCGCGCTCCGAGAGGAGGCCCTCCGCATGATCTGCGACTGGCCGACGCCGGAGGCGCTGCCGGACGTCCAGGAGCTCGCGAAGGAGTCGCCCGAACTGAAGCTGAAGATACTGGCCCTCCGCGCGTGCCTGCGACTGATCCCGCTGCAGGACACGACGGCGGCGAGGAAACTCGCGGCGCTTAAGGAGGCCATCTCGCTGGTGGAGAGGCCCGAGGAGAGGAAGCTGGCCCTGGCCGCGCTGGCCGAAACCCCCAACCCCGGGGCCGCCCGGATCATAGAGTCCTCACTGGCCGATCCGGCGGTCAAGGCGGAGGCGGAGACGGCGCTGGTGAGGGCCGGAAGGCTCCTGGCCGACACGCACCCCCAGGAGGCCAAGGCGCTGCTGGACAGGTTCCTCGCCTCCTCCGCCGGGGCGAACCTCAAGAGGGAGGCGCGCGTCATCATCAAGCGCATGGAGGAAGGCTGGCGGGACATCTTCAACGGGAAAGATTTCACAGGCTGGGACGGGGAACCGGGCTGGTGGCGGGTGGAGGAGGGGGCCATCACCGCCGAGAGCACCCAGGAAAAGCCGTGCAAGCGATGCACCTATCTCTTCTGGAAGGACGGCGCCCCGGCGGACTTCGAACTGCGGGCCGACTTCCGCCTGAGCCCCGAGGCGAACTCCGGGATACAGATACGCTCCGAGCGGCGCCCCACCTGGGACGCCTTCGGATACCAAGCGGACATGAGCGGCGACGGAAGGTTGGCGGGGTTCGTCTACCACCACAAGCGAGGGCTGATCGCCGACCGCGGCCGGGACGTCACCATCAGCCCGGAAGGGAAGAAGGATGAACGGGTCATCGGCGATCCGGACGAGCTGCTTGCGGTCTTCAGAAAGGGGGAGTGGAACAATTACAGGATCGTCTGCCGCGGTCCCAAGATCGAGCTGTACGTTAACGGTGAATTGATGTGCCGTTTCACCGACTTGGACAAGTCCGGCTCCGCCTCCTCAGGGGTCATCGCCCTCCAGATGCACCCCGGCCCGCCGATGAAGGTGCAGTTCAGGAACATCAGGCTGAGAGAACTTGGGAGGTGATCGCGGCCGCTACGATCCCACGCTGAATATCCTGCCGACGGGGATCATCCCCTTCTCCCGGGGCACACACGGGCCATTAAAGCGACCGAAGGGGTGGATGACGGCCGGCCCGCGGTAGCTGAGGACTGGGGCGAACTTCGCTCGCGTTTCCATAGGAATCACCGGCGGCCGGGCAGGAGGGTCTTTTCGAACCCCGGACCAGACCAGCTCACGTGAATGGAGGTGTCCCCGACGGTATCGACGTATTCGACGGCTAGATCGCAGGAGGCGCCCGACTGGAGATCCACCGAACCGCAAATCTCCTCGCGCCTGAGGCTCTTCTTGTCCACCACAAGCCTGCCGCCCACCCGCAGGCGCGCCGCCTCGTCGCTGTCCACGTAGAAGACGTACGTGCCGGTCCTCGGCGGGATCACCTTGCCGGTCCAGCGGATGGAAAATCCGTCCGCCGGCATCCCCCGCTGGGGATCGACCGAACCGGTGCCCCAGTCCGCTGAGAGGTCGAAGTCGATCCTCGGGGTGATGGAGGAGTGAACACGCTCCCTGAAATCGGCGTCCCTGAAATATTCCACGTTGAAGACGGGCAACCCCGACAGATCGTCCTTTCCGATGATCTTGCGGATGTCCTCCACCGACCAAGGATGCCCGTCGGGATAGACCAGGCCGTGAAAGGGCTCCGCCGGTTCCGGCGCGCCCCGTTGGGAGCCCCACTCCCAGCGGGTGTTGAGGTTGCCGATCATGAGATCCCACATCATCCAGCCGACGCCGGCGGGCCCGTAGGCGTCCACCAGCCTGGGCACCGACAGATACGGCCGGTTTATGGTCTCCGTGACCAGATGTTCCCTGCCCGCCAGGTGACCGTACACCGGCTGGTCGTACGGGGGCGCTTTCTTCGGCAGGTAGACGTGAAGCGTGTAGACGTCCGACCAGCGCCCTCCGAGGAAACCGCCGGCGGTGGACGCCGCCGGGATAGGAGTCCCCGCCGACTTGATCCAGCCGTACGCGTCGGCCGCCAGCCTCTCGATCGCCTCCTCCAGCGGCTCGTTGACCCCCTGCCACAGGAATATCCTGGGATCCCTCGCGCGAGGGCCGACCACGTCGAGCGCGTACCTGCGAAGCCCCTCCCTCTCGGCCTCGTAGCGCGCCGGCTTCTGGACGATCTCACGATGGGGCGAGCGCATCATCCGCGCATTGTGCACCCCGGGGATCGGCGGGTTCTGCGGTCCCAAGTGAGTATCCTCGTTGCCGCACTGGTCGAATAAAATGGGCGAGACGCGCAGCCCCCGCGCCTCCGCGCGGCGCAGGAAGTCGTCGAGATTGCCAAGGAAAGCCAACCGGTCGCCGTCCCGCCAGACGTGATAGTTGAGATATATGCTGACGGCCGTCAGCCCGTAGACCTGCGCGTAGTGGAGCTCGCGATCCACCATCGCCGGATCGTATTCCTCCCAAAACTGCACCGAATTGACCACACGGGAGGGAAAGTAGATCGCCCCCTTGACCCAACCGAAATCGATCAGGCTGGGCGGCGCCGGCAGCCTGTCGGGCAGCGGCATGACGGCGGCGTCATCGAAGGAGGCGCGCCGCTCGGCCATGAACCCCGCGGCCCCGGCGGCCAGCCCCTCGTCGTGCTCGGCGATGGCGGGGCGGTCCATGTGCCTCGCGTAAACCCAGATGCCCGGTCCCTTCAGGACGACCCGGATCCTACATGGCTTGCCCGGCTCTATGCCGGCGACCATCGGATCCTGGAGGCACACCGCCGCGCCGCGGACGAACCTGATGAGCTCCACCCGCGCGCGGTCGGCGCTCTTGCGGATCGCCGCGAAATAGCCGCTCAAGGGCCCCGTCCGGGACGCCCTCACCAGGAGCCCCGCCCTCTGCTCCTCGGCGAAAATCCTTACGTCCGCCTCGAATACGCCGTCGGCCCAGTCGGGACCGGGAGACAGTATGCGCCCTCCTGCCGGCGCCTCCAGCGCCCCTTCCCTGACCGACCAGCGGCCCTCTACGGACCTCCAGCCGCCGGCATCTTCCCTGTCAAAATTGTCCGAGAACGGGGCCGCCTGCGCCCCCTGCGCGACCGCGACCAGCCAGGACAGTATCGTCCAAGTCATCACACGGCACCACTATGCGGGATAGACCCACGGCGCCCGGTACGGCCGCCGCAGGAGCGCGTTGGCCGCCTCGTCGCCGGGTATCTCCTCGCGCTCGCCGTCCCAGGCGATGCTCCGCCCGAGCCTCCAGGAAACCATGCCCAGCAGCGGCAGCACCGACGAGCGGTGCGCCCGCTCGATGCCCGCCGCCGGCGCCGCGCCCTTGTCGATGGCGTCCATGAAGTCCGCCCACAGGAGCTTCAGGTTGTGGCCGTCGGGCTCCTGCAGCTGTGCGTCCTCGTGAACGGTTTCCCGGCGGGGATTGGAAGGATAGAAGGTCCAGCCGTCGCGCCAACCGATGTGAAGGGTTCCCTTGGTGCCGTAGAAGTAGGCGCCGATCGTGTGTTTCTCCGCCTGGTTGCCGGCGAACGCGCGGTGCTCCCAGACGCACGTGAATGACTCGAACTCGTAGACGGCCACCTGGTGATCCGGCGCGTCGCCGGTCTGCTCTTTTTCGGTGAGGACGGGTTTACCCTTCACCGGCCGCCCGCCGGCGCTGTAGATCTTTTTCGGCCATTTCTCTTCCGTCCAGGCCATCACCTGATCGAGCCAGTGGACGCCCCAGTCGCCCAGTTGCCCGTTTCCGAAGTCCAGAAACTGGCGCCAGCCGCCGGGATGGATCGCCCGGCTGAAGGGCCTCAGCGGCGCCGGTCCGCAGTACATATCCCAGTTGAGCCCCTCGGGTGGCTGGGCGTTCGGAGTGGGCCGCTCCGGGCCGCCCCCGTAGTGGGCGAAGAGCCTGACCATCCCAATCGTGCCCGCGCCTCCCCCGCGGAGGAATTTCAGCGCGCTGACGTGATGCGGCCCGATGCGGCGGTGGAGGCCCACCTGGACCACCTTGCCGCTCTCCCGGGCGGCCCTGAGCATGGCGCTGCTCTCCTTCACGGTGTGTCCGGTGGGCTTTTCGACGAAGACATGGGCGCCGGACTTGAGCGCCGCAATCGTCGCCAGCGCGTGCCAGTGGTCCGGCGTGGCGATGATGACGATCCGGGGCTTCTCGCGGTCGAGCATCTCGCGGAAGTCGGGATACGTCCTGGGGCGTTCGCCGGCGAGATCGCGCACCTGCGCCGCCGCGGTCTCCAGCGAGTGGGCGTCCACGTCGCAGAGGGCCTCCACCCGCGAGCGGCCCGAGGCGAGCGCCTCCTTGATGATGTTGCGGCCCCACCAGCCGGGGCCGATGACGGCGGTCTTCAGGCGCCTGCCGGCCGCCCCCCGCAGGACCGCCGGCGCCGCTGCCGCCGCGGCCAGGAATTCCCGTCGGCTGCTCATCATGGCTTCCCTCCCGCCTTCAGGCGAACGTCGAGGCAGACCACGTCCCCGGCGGCGTTGCGCGCGTAGATGCGCCCGCCGGAGAGGACCGGCACGGTCCAGCACTTCCCTTCGAGGATCTTCGCGCGCGCGGCGGGCTTGAACCCATCCGGAGAGGCGGGCCCCACCACCAGCTCACCCCGGTCGTCGAGCGCGATCAAGCGACCCCCGGCTGCGGTGACGGATCCCGATCCGAAACCCGGCAGCGCCCACTTCTCGACGCCGGTGGCGAACTCCACGCACTTGAGCGAGGCGCGCTCCGTCGTGTCCCCGTCGACGCCGTACAGATATTCACCGATCAGGACGGACGAGCTGAATTGACTCCGCAGCACCTTGCTCTGCCAGACCGCTTCCGGCCCGCCCTGTCCCAGCCTGTAGAGGGCCGCCCCGCGGCCGTAGCCGCTGGAAATCAGCAGGAGGTCGCCGCGCACCACGGGATCGGCGGCGTTGCAGCCGTACTGGGTGATCCATCGGATGCTCCAGGCCTTTTGCCCGGTGAGCGGATCGACGGCCAGGTAGGCGCTGCCGGTGCTCAGGGCAACCAGCAGGTCACCGCCCGAGCGGAACGGCAGCGGCGTGGAATATCCCGCCTCGCGGGCGGAGGATTTCCACTTCAATTCCCCCGTCGCCTTGTCCAAGGCGATCCCGCCGCCGCCCGCGTTCAGCAGCAGGAGACTTTCCAGAACGACCGGCGAGCCGCTGAATCCCCAGCCGGGGACCGGCAGGCCGTCCTCCTTCTGAACGTTCCTGGACCAGAGGACACGCCCGGTGGCGGCCTCCATGCAGAACAGATCACCCCATCGGCCGAAGGCGTAGAGCCTGCCGCCGTCGACGGCGGGCGTCGAGGTGGGCCCTCCCTCGAAGAATCGGTCGCCGAGTTCGGAGGGACAGGAGTGGGTCCACAATTTCCGCCCGGTGGCCGCGTCAAAGCAGAAGAGGGTGTCCGATCCGTCGTCGTGACCCATCGTGAAGGCGCGGCCGCCGGCGACGGCGAACGACGAGAAGCCGGTGCCCACCTCGGCCTTCCAAGCCACCGGCGGGCCCTCCGGGGGCCACCTGTCGTTCCAGTCGGTCTCGGCGGAGATCCCGTCGCGGCGCGGCCCGCGCCAGCAGGGCCAGTCGTCGGCCCGCGCGTGGGCGGCGGCGGTCCCCAGGGCCGCCAGAAGGGCGATCATGCGTCGCATTAATGCATCGCCTTTCTCGATGAAGTCCTCCCCTTGTGATACGCCGTGAAAACGTCCCGGGCGATGGACCCGGCAGGGCACAGGATATCTTTTTGGAGATGCCGGCGCCATGAAACGGCGGCGTCGCCACCCTCTCGCTGGTCAACATCTGGCATTCCACCTACCACACGACCGGGGAGCGGCAGATCATCGCGGGTCTGACGACGGAGGTGATGGACCGGTTGGCGTTGCGTCGTGGATCGCGCTGCGGGGGGGATTGGACGTGGGGGATGTGCAACCCGAGGAGCTCCGCGGGATGCTCAAGCGGCAGGGCGCGGCGGTCATCTAGAGCCGGAAAGGGGGGCGCCAGCCTCATCGCCTTGTAGCGGCCGTCATACGGGCCGCCGCCGCGCATGAAGACGCGGGAGAGGAGTCCCCCGATCATCCATCCTCACAATTTCCCCTCGCGGGCCAGCATGTCCGCCTTCTTGTACGACTCCAGGTCGCCGATGTCGTACCAGGGCCCCTCTATGAAGTACCCGTAAATGTCCACCTGCTTGTGGGCCCATTGGAGGAAATAACCCGGCGCGTCCTTGTTGTGGCCCGCCCCGAGATACTTCCCGAAGAGCGACACGTGCGGTCTGCCGTAATGGTAGAGGCCGACGGAAACCATCAGGCTCTTCGGCTTCTTGGGCTTCTCCTCGAAGTCTATGATCCTGCCGGAGGCGTCAAGTTGCACCGCCCCGTAGAGGGAGACGAGCTCCGGAGAATCGAACTTCTTCAGCGCCGCCGCGGTGACCTTCGAGCGGGCGAATCGGACGAACCCCTCCAGGTTCGCCGGCAGGATGTTGTCGCCGGCGACGATCAGCAGGTCGTCGTCTATCCCCGCGCTGTCGATCACGAAGCGGATGTCGCCGATGGCCCCCAGCCGGTCCTCGTTGGAAGTCGTCCGGTCGTCGTGAACCACGATCTCCACGGGGCGCGGGCGGCGGGGGAGATAGCCCTCCCTCCAGCGCTCGAAGTGGCCGGCGAAACGGTGGTTGGTGACCACGTGGAGGCGGCGGAGACCCTCGATGGGCAGGATCGCCCCGACGATTTTCTCGAGGATCGGGACGCCCCCCACCGGCAGGAGCGGCTTCGGTTGATCCTTGGTGAGAGGATACAGACGCGTGGCATATCCCGCGGCAAGCACCAGGCATTCCATGAGCGTCTCCTCACGATTTCCTGACGATCAAACTCTCACGCGCCCCCTCCGCAGACCGGCAGAACGAGATCGAGCACGCACGACCGCCGGCCCTCCGGTAGTCATCCGCCAGCCTCTTCTCGAACTCCGATGCCTTCTCCTCGCGGACCAGGCAGACGACCGCCCCCCCGAAGCCCGCGCCGGTCATCTTGGCGCCCAGGACCACCCCCTCCTGCGAGCGGGCGCTTTCGACTATGGCGTCGAGTTCCGCGCACGACACCTCGTACAGGTCGCGGAGGGATTCGTGGGAGTCGTACATGAGCCTGCCGAACGAGGCGACGTCGCCCACCTCCAGAAAGGCGCTGCCGGCCCGCACGCGCTCGTTCTCCAGGATCACGTGGTCGAGGCGGCGCGCGACGGCCCCCGAAACCAGGCCGGAAAGCTCCAGCCTGTCGGCGGAGGTGAGTTCCCCCAAACAGGCGATTCCGTGGCGGCACCGCCGGACGGCGGCCAGCGCCTCGGCGCACTCGGCGACGCGCCGGTTGTACTCAGACTCCGCCAGCGCATGCTTGACACCGGTGTGGCAGACCGCAACAAGGATCCCGGAATCACCGAACGGGACCGGGCGCATCTCGAGCGTCCGGCAGTCGATCAGCAAGGCGTGGCCGCGGCGCGAGAGGGCGGAGGCGGCCTGGTCCATGATGCCGCATTGGACGCCCGCGTACTTATGCTCGGCCCGCTGGGCGGCAAGGATGAGGTCGAGGTCGGACACCCGAAGGTCGAAGATCGCCGACAGCGCGTAGGCGGCCCCCACAGAGAGCGCCGCCGACGAGGCCAGCCCCGCCCCGCTGGGGAGGTTGCCCTCGACCAGGAGGTCGAACCCGTCGCCGAGATCGCCGCGGGTCCAGAGCTCCGCGACGACCCCCAGGATGTAGTTGAGCCAGTTCTCCTTCTGGATCTGGGGGATGCTGCGGGCGCTTATCTCGGCCGATCCGCCGACCATGGGCGCCTCGATCCTCATGATCCCGTCGCGGCGGCGGCAGGCGAGGGTCTCCAGGAAGCGATCGATGGCCAGGGGCAGGACAAGACCTCCGCTGTAATCGGTATGCTCCCCCAGCAGGTTGACCCTGCCCGGGGCGCGCACGCGGATCTCCGGCTCGCGACCGAAGAGGCCCGCGAATTTATCGGCCGTATCCATCGGGGTGATCCTTTCTCCAGCGCCAGGTGCTGTCGATGATCTCCTCCAAGCCGAGCTTCGGCTCCCATCCGAGCTCCCGGCGGGCGCGGGTGATGTCGGCCACCAGGACCTTGGGGTCGCCGGGACGTGGCGGCTCGAGGCGTACGCTGATCTTGCGGCCGATGACCCTCTCGGCGGTCTGTATCACCTCGCGGACGCTGTAACCCCTGCCGGAACCCAGGTTGTAGACGCCGGGCCTCTGGAGGGCCATCAGATGGGCGCGCGCGAGGTCCTCCACGTGGATGAAATCGCGGACGCAGGAGCCGTCGCCGTAGACGGGCACGGGCCGATCCTCCATCGCCGCCAGGATTATGTTGGGGATCAGGTGGTTCTCGGGGCGGTGGTCCTCATCGCCCCCGCAGGCGTTGAAGTAGCGCAGGACCGTCAGCTCCAGCCCCAGATCCCTCAGCATCGTCTCGCAGGCGAGCTTCGAGCGGCCGTACGGGTTGATGGGGTGCTTGGGGGCATCCTCAGGGATGGGCCAACGCTCGGGCTCGCCGTAGACGGCGGCGGTGGAGGAGAAGACCACTTTCTTGCGGCCCGCCCCCCGGAAGAAGGCGGCGGGGGCCCCGACGTTGTTCCACCAGTAGAGGCCGGGATTGCGGACCGACTCGGCCACGTCTATCGAACCGGCGCAATGGATGACCGCGCCGACGGCCGACCAGTCCACCTTGGCGACCGCCAGATCCGCCTCGATGACGGGCCACCCCGCGGCGGCCGCCCGCGGCCCGGCGCGGAAATCATCGAGGATCGTCACCCCGGCGCCGATCGCGCGGGCGATGTTTCGGCCCACGTACCCCGCCCCACCGGTGACCAAGATCATACGCGATCCACCCCCCGCAACGCGCAAAAGACGTGCCCGCGGCGCACCAACAACCCGTTGCCCCTCAAATGGTTGTAACGTTCCGAAGAGCTCATGTTATCAATATATCACAGGTGCGGCCGCTATGTTGTATTTTTATAACTTGACAGATCGATCTTGAAGCGCGAGATGAGCTGGGCCAGGCGGGTGCGGTGGATGCCGGTATCGGCGGCGGCGCGGGTGACGCTGCCGCCGGAGCGCCTGAGGGCCTCCACGAGGAAGGCGCGCTCGACCTCCTCGCGGGCGCGGCGCTTGGCCAGCCGCAGTTCCTCGGCGTTGCGGGGCACTTCCGAGATCCCGGCCGCCGCGCGGGGGCGCATGTATTCGGGGAGGTCGCCGACGCCGATGACGGGACCTCCGGCCATCAGCACCGCGTGCTGAATGATGTTGTCGAGTTCCCGCACGTTGCCGGGGTAATGGTAGTTCAAAAGCAACGACAGCGCCTGGCGGTCGAAGCCGGTCACCTCCTTCTTCCGGCGGGCGGAGTGCCTGACCAGGAGGTGGCGGATCAGGATGGGCAGATCCTCCCGGCGTTCCCGGAGGGGCGGCAGGCGGACAGCCACGACGTTGAGGCGATAGTAGAGATCTTCCCGGAACCTGCCTGAGGCGACCATCTCGTCTATGCGGCGGTTGGTGGCGCATATGATGCGCGCGTCCACGTTCCGCGGCCGCGGCGCCCCCACGGGCTGGATCTCCCCACCCTGGAGCGCCCGCAGGAGCTTCGCCTGGAGGGCCGGGCTCATCTCGGCCATCTCGTCGAGGAACATCGTCCCCCCGTGGGCGGCGACGAATTTGCCAGGCGCGTCGGAGGAGGCACCCGTGAAGGCCCCCTTGGCGTGGCCGAAGAGCTCGCTCTCCAGGAGCGTCTCCGGCAGCGCGGCGCAGTTGATCGCCACGAAGGGCTTCCCGCGGCGCGGGGAGAGCTCGTGGATCGCCCGCGCGAACAGCTCCTTGCCGGTGCCGCTCTCCCCCACCAGCAGCACCGGCGCGTCGGTCGGGGCGACCTTCAAAAGGATCTCCACGGCGCGGCGCAAGGCGGCGCTGTGGCCAACGATCGAGCGCAGCGGCGGCGGCGGGAGCGCCTGCCTGGCCTGGTCGAGCAGGATCGCCCGCCTGAGCGCCCCGCCCACCCGCGCGGCGAAGTCCACCGCGTCGCGCTCCTCCTCCCCGAATGCCCCCGCCGTTGAGGACTTCTCCAGGTAGACCGCCCCGAGGACCTCCCCCTCCGCCCGGATGGGCACGGCCAGCGCCGAGAGCGGGTTGAGATCCCGCGTCCCCTCGCGCATCACGCGCCCCGAGCGGAGAGCCTCCTCCAGGCACCCGTGGGTGGTCCCGAGGCTCGCCCCCGAGAGGGCATCGGGCCGCAAGTTCCGCGCCGCGATGACGTCCAGCCGGTCCTCACGGCGCAAGACCGCGAATCCGCGCTCGGCGCCGGTGATCCCCACGAAGGCCCCCATGGCCCCCTCCAGGAGCTTCGCCGGATCGTCATCGCGCAGCGCCTCCTCGTCCTGAAGCAGGCGCGCCAACCTCTGCGCCAGCGCCGCGAGCCTCGGCCGCTCCTTGAGCTCCACCGCCAACCTCCGCGCCAGCTGGATCGGATTCACGGCAGCTCCTGTCCGCCCACGCCCTCAATGATACGCAAAGGGGGGCCGATCCGTCACCAAACCCGCGCGCGGCGGATGGCCGGTTCGGCTCGTCCCGACCCGTCAAGATGGGCCCCAATGGTGTATAATTGTCAATTGATGGACGTCTTCGAGTCCTGACCTGAGGGAAACGCTCTTGGGGGAAGGCATGCTGGACGTCGGGAAGACCTTCTACTACAGCCGGGACATCGGCCTTCTGATCGACCCGGCCGGATCGATCGTGGCAGGCACGCTCGGCAGCGAGGAGATCCTCGCCTATGGCACCCTGGGGCTCTCGGGGACGCCGCTGGCCGACCTCCTTGACGAGGCGCTCCGCATCCCCATCTTCGGCGGTCAGGCCGCCGCCGCGCGCCTCTACCGCGACATCCACCTCAAGACCGCCTCCGGCAGGATACTGACGATCCACGCCGTCGCCTATCCCCTTGACGACACGATGGAGCCCAAGGGGACCCGCTTCCTGATGGAGCAGGAGATACACCTGGCCGTGCCTGAGGCCCGGGGCGTCGGCCGGCCGCTGGGGCTGCTGTTCGACTCAATCGGCGCGGCGGTCTGGTCCTTCGATCCCGAGGGCACGGTCCTCACCTGGAACCGCGCCTCCGAGGCATATTTCGGCCACAGCCGCGCGGGGAAATTCTCGCCCGCCGCGGTCTTCATGAGCGTGGACGACCTGCGCCGCATCCGCGAGGCGGTGGACTCCTCGGGGCATTTCCGCGGCGACGTGCAGCTGCTCTCGCGCGACGGCAAGGCCCACGCCAACAACCTCTGGGCGGCCAGGCTCATCTCGGAGGACGACGACCCTGTGGGCTACGCGTGCGTCTCGATCGACCCGGAGGAATACAAGCGCGTGCAGGATCTCCAGGCCTCCCTCGCCCAGCAGCCGGGCGACGCGGCCTTGCTGATCGACCGGCAGACGACGCAGATCGTGGACGCCAACTTCAAGGCCTGCGACCTGCTCTGCTGCAGCCGCGACGACCTGGCGCGCAGGAGGGCGCTCGAACTGCTGGCGGAGGGCAAGCCCTCCGTGGGGCAGGAGATAATGGGCGCGCTCCAGAACGGCGGCAGCGTCCAGCTGGGGCGCCAGCTGCTCAAGCGCAAGGACGGTTACTTGGTCCCCTCCATGGCGACCTTCTATCCGGTGACGCTCGGGCGGGACCAGCTCGCCCTGGCCTTCATCACCGACCTTTCGGAGCGCGTCCGCGCGGAGGACATGATCCGAAAGGAGCGCGAGGAGGCGGAGAAGCGGGCCGCCGTCCAGCGGGAGGGCCTGGAGCGGCTCCTGCGCCAGAAGGACGCGGAGCTGGAGGGCCTCAGGAAGGAGGCGGAAGAGGCGCGAGGGCGGGCGGCGGAGCTCATCGGGAAGGTGGCGGAGGCGGGAAGCCGGCAGGAGGAGGAACTCCGGCGCCGCACGGAGGAGACGCGGAGGGAGCTGGAGCAGGCGCGCCAGCGGCTGGAAGAGGCCGGCCGTCGCGAGGAGGAGATGCGCGAAGAGCTTGAAAAAGCGGGCCTGCGCGAGGACGATCTCCGCCGCCGGATCGAGGAGCTGGAGTCCCGACCCCCGCCGCCCCCGCCTGAGCCCCCCAGACCCGCGGCGGACGTCAACCGCGTCCTGGAGGAGGCCCTGGCCCTCTTCCAGCAGAAGTCCGGACACAAGGTGCGCGTCACCAAGGCCCTCAAGCCGGTCTCCCCCGTGGAGTGCCTGCCGGAACTGCTCAAGGAGGTCCTGCTGTCGGCGCTCGACGGCATCGCCGAGGGGACCGCCAAGAAAGGCAGGGTGGCCATCCGGACCCGCCAGACCCGCAGGGGCGCCGTGATCGAGATAGCCGACCGGGGCGGGACCATCGGCCCCACGGTTCTGGCGAGGCTCTTCGACCCTTCGCTGGCCGATTCGAAGAGCCGGGTGACCGCCGCGCTGGTCCCGGCCGCCGGCGGGAAGATCGCCTTCAGGATGGGGCGTGGCAAGTCCGCCGTCTGCCGGATAGAGCTGCCCTCCCGGTCCTGACCCGGACCGGTCGGCCGGGGGGAGCGGGCGGGCCGAAAAATCCGCGAGGCCGCGCGGTCTCTCTTTGATAGAATGGGTCGGCGCGTACAGAGGATAAAACGAATGACCGGATCAAAAAAGGGCGGCAAGTCCTCCGAACCCCGCTGCGGGCTCTGCGGGAAGCGCGGAAAACTCACAAGGACCGAGTGCTGCGGGAACTGGATCTGCGACGACGAGGACAAGTACGTGCTTTTCTCGTTCGCCCGCAACAGCTGCCACCGCAACCACAGGCGCTATACCCTCTGCGGTTTCCACCACACGGAGCGTCACGAAGGCCGCTGGCAGGATTGCGCCGTCTGCCGCGATGAGATAGAAACGGAAATGTACGTCCATTACGGGACGAACGAATACAATTTCGAAAAACTATCCAACCCTCCCAAGTACGAGCCCACGAAGTGCGCCGGCTGCGGCGCCGTCATCGTCATGAGCAAAGGGGGGTATTCATGCGGGCCGAAGGGGTACCTTTGCATGAAGTGCACCGAAAAGGAATTCGGTAGAATGCCCTAATAGCCCGGTCCGCTGAAGGAGATCCCCCCGTGGCAGTATCCAGACCACCCGGCGCCAGGGAGATCGAGCGGCTTGAGCGCAAGGGCCAGAACATCATCGGAGTCTTCGCCGGCGCCGCCGCTTCCAGCGAGGAGGCGGCCGCCGCGGCCGAGCGCCTCCGCGCCGAGTACGGCGACTTGATCTACACGGCGCTGCTCTACTGCCTCACCTTCAAGACCTTCGAGACCGAGGAGGCCAAGCGGCTCTGGCAGGAGATCCTCCAGCACAAGTACCTGATGAGCGAGCGCCTCAGGCGCGACGTCGGGATGCGCGTGGCGACCCTGGACTACTTTTTGCACTACAAGCGCATCATCCTCGACGCCCGCATGATAGCGCTCCGCGACCTCGACGAGATACTCGTGGTGGCCAACCGCGACAGCCTCACGGGGCTCTACAACCACCGCACGTTCTACGAGCGGCTGGAGGAGGAGACGGCGCGCGCCCGCAACGGCGGCAGGAGGCTGTCGCTGCTGATGATCGACATCGACCACTTCAAGTCCTACAACGACACGCTGGGCCACCTCAAGGGGGACCTGGTGCTGCGCGAGGCGGCGATGTTGATCAGGAGCAACATCAGGCCGGGGGACGTCGCCTGCAGGTACGGCGGCGACGAGTTCGCCGTCCTCTGCCCAGGCGCCGACAAGCGGGCGGCGCTGGAGGTGGGCGAACGCCTGCGGGCCGCGGCGGAGAAAAAGAAATTCTTCCAGGAGGAGAAGCTCGACCGGCCGCTCACCGTGAGCATCGGCGTGGCGGTCTTCCCGGATGACGCGGGCGACCACCGGGCGCTGGTGGAGTTCGCCGACAAGGCGCTATACGCGTCCAAGAACGACGGCCGTAACCGGGTGACGTGACCGAGTCGTATCATATGGGGCGGGGGACGGGACAGGAGGCGCGGAGAATGAACGGCAGGATATCGAGGCGGCGTTTCATAAGCGGGGCCGGCGCGGCCGCGGCCGGGGGACCATGGCTGCTGCGCGCCCCGTTCCCCAGCCAGAGGCTCAACTTGGCGACCATCGGCTGCGGCGGCATGGGCGGGGCGGATCTGGGGGCCATCGCCAGCCACCCCCGCGTCGCGGTCGCCGCGCTCTGCGACGTGGACGAGAGGAACCTCGCCAAGGCGGCCCAGAAGCACCCGGGCGCCAGGACCTTCCGCGACTGGCGGAAGATGTTCGAGGCGGCCGCCAAGGAGATAGACGCCGTCAACGTGGGTACCCCCGACCACACCCACGCGCCGGCGGCGATGGCCGCCATCAACCTGGGCAAGCACGTCTACTGCCAGAAGCCCCTCACCCACGAGGTCTACGAGGCCCGCAAGCTGGCCGAGGCGGCCCGCAAGATGAAGGTCGCCACACAGATGGGCATCCAGATACATTCCAACCGGGAGTACCGGCTGGCCGTCCGGATCATCCAGGACGGCGCCATCGGCCGCGTCAAGGAGGTCCACAGCTGGAGCGACAAGCAGTGGGGATTCGAGGGACCGCGCCCGGCCGGCTCCGACCCGGTCCCGCCACACCTCGACTGGGATCTCTGGCTGGGGGCGGCCCCAGAGCGACCCTACAAGGAGGGGCTCTACCACCCGGCGAACTGGCGCAAGTGGTACGACTTCGGGTGCGGCACCATGGGAGACATGTCGATCCACATACTGGATCCCGTGGCGGGGGCGCTGGCGCTGACGGCGCCGCGGACGGTCGCCTCTGAAAGCCCGCCGCCGCTGCCCGAATCGTTCCGCACCAGGAACCGGGTGCGCTACATCTTCCCGGGCACGAAATACACGACCGATCCCCTGCCGCTCACCTGGCACGACGGCTCCTTCAGGCCGGACCCCTCCGGCTGGCCGATCAACAAGCTGCCCGGCCAGGGCTCCATGTTCATCGGCCAAAAGGGCTTCATGCTGCTGCCCCACGTGGGGATGCCGAAGCTCCTGCCGGAGGACAAGTTCAAGGACTACGCGCCACCCAGGGTGGACGGCCTCAACCACTGGCACCAGTGGGTGAACGCCTGCCTGGGGGAAGGCGCCGCGTCGGCCAATTTCAACTACTCGGGCCCGCTCACCGAGTTCGTGCTCCTGGGAGTGGTCGCCAACCGCGTGCCCCAGGTGAAGTTCACCTGGCACTCCGCGGCGCTCAAAATAGAGGGATCACCCGAGGCCAACGCCCTACTGAGGCGCGCCTACAGGAAGGGGTGGGAAGTCGCCGGGCTCTGAATCATGAAAGGCGATGCAATGAAAAGCGCGATGCGCGGTTTCACCGCGGTCCTCGCCGCCGGCGCGGCGGCGCTGCCGGCCGCGGCCCAGGAAGGCGTCAAGCCGCCGCCCAAGGGATTCACCGCACTCTTCAACGGCAAGGACCTCTCCGGCTGGCACGGGCGCGACACGGAGAACCCAGTGACCTGGAGCCAGATGGATCCGGAGTCCCGCCGCAAGAAGATGGACGGAACCCTGGGGAACATCCGGAAACACTGGCGCGTGGAGAACGGGATACTCGTCAACGACGGCAAGGGGCTCTTCCTCACCACCGACAAGGACTACGGCGATTTCGAGCTCCTCGTCGACTACAAGACCGTGCCGAAGGCCGACAGCGGAATCTATCTCCGCGGCATCCCCCAGGTGCAGATCTGGGACACCACCAAGGAAGGAGGCAAATGGAACCTGGGGGCCGACAAGGGATCGGGCGGCCTCTGGAACAACCCGGGAGGATCGCCCGGCAAGGATCCGCTGGTCAAGGCCGACCGGCCATTCGGCGAGTGGAACAGCTTCAGGATCCGCATGATCGGCGAGCGCGTCACGGTTGTGTTCAACGACAAGCTCGTGGTCGATGACGCGATCCTCTACAACTACTTCGACAAGACCCGCCCGGTCCCGGCCCGCGGCCCCATACAGCTGCAGACACATGGGGGCGAGATCAGGTGGCGCAACATCTTCATTCGCGAGATACCCTCCGAGGAGGCCAACGAGATCCTCCGGAAGAAGGACGCCGCCGGGTTCCAGTCGTGCTTCAACGGCAAGGATCTCTCCGGCTGGATCGGCGCCGTGGACAACTACGAGGTCCGCGACGGCGCGATCGTCTGCAAGCCCGGCAAGGGCGGCAATCTCTTCATGAAGGACGAGTACGACGACTTCATATTCCGCTTCGAGTTCAAGCTGCCCCCGGGCGGGAACAACGGCCTGGGCATCCGCGCGCCGCTGCAGGGCGACGTGGCATACACCAGCATGGAGCTCCAGATACTCGACGACTCCGCCCCCAAGTACGCGGGGTTGAAACCGTACCAGTTCCACGGATCCATCTACGGCGTCAAGCCCGCCCACCGCGGCTACCAGAAACCGGTTGGGGAATGGAACTTCGAGGAGGTCACAGCCAAGGGCACCCACCTGCAGGTGATCCTCAACGGCACGCGGATCATAGACGAGGACCTGTCGAAGCTCACGCCGATGGACGGCCGGGAACACCCGGGTCTGCTGCGGCCGAGCGGCTACATAGGCTTCGCCGGCCACTCCGACCCCGTGCAGTTCCGCAACATATCGGTCAAGAGACTGAAGTAGCGCCCACGGACGGCGGGCGCCGGCTTCGAGTGGGGCCCCCCTGAGGCGGGAGACATCGAATACCGGGAAAGGAGCGCGGGATGGCGAAGGTCGCGATAGATTCAAACGCATTCCCTTACCCCATGCCCATGGTGCTGGTGGGAGCGGACGTCGAGGGCCGGCCCAACTACATGGCGGCCGCCTGGGTGTCCCGGGTAAAGTATAAGCCCCCGTACATGGGCGTGGCCCTCGGCAAGACCCATTACACCAGCCGCGGCATCCACCGCCACGGGGAGTTCGGCGTCAGCATCCCCGGCCGCCGCCTTGCCGCCGCCGTAGACTACGCCGGCATCGCCTCGGGCAAGAAGGTAGACAAGTCCGCCCTCTTCGAGACGTTCCGCGGCAAGCTCCTCCACGCCCCCATGGCCGCCGAATGCCCCGTCACGATGGAGTGCCGCCTCGTCCAGACGATCGACCTCGGCGACGACGAGTTCCTCATCGGCGAGATCGTCCACGCCTACGCCGACAAGGGCTGCCTGACCGGCGGCAAACCGGACGTCAGGAAGATCGACCCGTTCACCCTGACGATGCCGGACAACCGGTACTGGTCCGTGGGAAAGTGCGTCGGCAAGGCGTGGGGGATCGGCATGAAATACGGCAAGAAGGCGCACAAATAGGATGATATCCGCACCGCGCCCCATGCAGGCCCGAATCGGCCGGGCCCTCTTCCGAGGGATCGGCTCGAAGGGATCGCGCGCGCGCCTCACGGGACTCGCGGCCCTCCTGCTGCTGCCGGCGGCCGGCGGGATCGCCCCAGGCGCCCGCCACCGGCCGCACCAGGGCCCCGTCCCGATCATTCTCGACACGGACATGTGCACCGACTGCGACGACGCGGGCGCCCTGGCCGTCCTCCACGGGCTCGCCGACCGCGGCGAGTGCGAGATCCTGGCCGTCTGCTGCTCCAACAAGTCGAAATACTCCATCGGCGCATGCGACGCGATCAACACCTACTTCGGGAGGGGCGACATCCCCTTGGGCGCCTACCAGGGCAACGAGGTCGGCAAGGATGAACGGCAGACCGCCGCCTACAACGAGATGGCCCGCGACACGGCCCGGTACCGGCACGACGTTACCTCCCGAGAGGCGGTGCCACCGGCGGTGAAGATTTACCGGAGGATCCTCGCCTCGCGGCCGGACCGGAGCGTCTCGATCGCGGTCGTCGGATTCCTGGTCAACGTCTCGGACCTGCTCAAGTCCGGCCCGGACGAATTCAGTCCGCTCGGCGGCGCCGAGCTGGTCGCCGCCAAGGTGAGGGAGCTCGCCGTCATGGGCGGCCGCTACCCCGCCGGCTCCGAGTACAACTTCTCCAAGTGCGGCGCCGCCCCATTCACCAGACACGCGATACAGGCGTGGCCCGAAGGGGTCCCCGTCATGTTCTCCGGCTACGAGCTCGGCATACAAGTAACCACCGGTCCCTGCCTCCTCGAAGTCTTCGCGGACAACCCGGTCAGGCGGGCATACGAGCTCATCTACAACGGCATCAAGGGGAGACCGAGCTGGGATCTGCTGACGGTCCTGTACGCGGTGCGCGGCCTGCGGGACTACTGGCACGCCGAAACCAGGGGCCACAACTCCATAAACGAGGACGGATCCAACGCCTGGCTGCCCGATCCCGACGGGAACCACTCCTACCTGAAGCCGCGGACGGCCCCAAAGACCATGGCCGAAATCCTCAGCGGCCTCATGACCGGCGGCCCCAGACAGGATGTCCCCCGCCGCTGATGGATTTTTCCTGAAACGCGGCGGCCCCCACTGACAGATAATGATGCCCCTGGTGAACGGCATGGACATCCGGGAGCGGTTCCACGACCTGGTCGAGCGGTACTACGACGGCGCTTGCTCCTACTGCGCCTGGCTGACGGGCGGCGCCCCGGAAGCCGAGGACCTGGTGCATGAAGCCTTCCTGGCGGCGTTCGACAGGCTGGCCGAGAAGGGCGGATTCGAGGGAGACCCGGCCCGCTGGCTCCGCGGGACGCTGAGAAAACTCGCGCACGCATGGTGGCGCAGGCGGCGGCGGATGCCTGGAAAAGCTCCCGCCGGACGATCGTGACCTGGTGGCCGCCCGATATTCCGGGACGTTCGACCCGGCCCGGATGTCCGAGCGGCTGGACGTCCCGCCGGCCACGCTCCGCCTCCGGCTCTTCCGCCTGCGCCAGAGGCTCAAGGCCTGCGTGGAAGGACGGCTGGGAGGCGAAAGATGAACCCTGACTGGAGATTCCTCCTGGCGCGGCTCATGGACGGCGACGCGTTGAGCCCCGAAGAAGAGGCGACATTGGCCGGGGCCCTCGAACGGGAAGAAACGGGCGCCGAGGCCCTCGAACTGCTCCGCTTCGAGCGCGCCCTGCACGACCGCCTGCGCAACCCGGATCCCGCCGAGGCCGCCCGGTCGATGGAACGGCTCCTGGCGGCGGCCCGTCTCCGGGAAGCCCGCCTGGGGCGCCGCCGCGCCGCCCGCAGGCGCACGATCATCCGCGCCGCCGCGGCGGCCACGATATTGATCGGCGCGGCATCGGCCGCATGGATCGCCCTGCGCGGCCGCCCGCAACCGGCCCTCGCCGCCGTCGAGGCCGCCGACGGGGCCTCCATCCTGCGCCCCGACGGCTCGACCCGCCCGGCGACGCCCGGCACGACGATCGGCACGGGAGACAGGATAACCACAGCCCCGGACGGATCCGCAAAGATCGTCTGGTCGGACCGGACCGCGCGCCTTGAACTGGGAGGCGCCAGCGAGCTGATCTTCCAGGTCCCTTCACCCGGTAAACGCGCGCTCCTCCAATCAGGCTCGCTCGCGGCGGCTGTCGATCCCCAACCGGCGGGGCTCCCCGCCGTCTTCGCCACCCCACACGCGGAGGCGGTCGTCCTGGGCACGCGACTGGCGCTTGAGGCGGGGCGCGAACGAACGAGGCTCGAGGTGATCGAAGGCCGCGTCCGTCTGGAGCGGAAGGCCGACGGGGCCGCCGTGACCGTCACGGCGGGCTGCTACTCCATCGCCGATCTTTACCCGTCTGGTCCGATGGCCGTCTTCTCCGCGGCCTGGCCGCCGCAGCAGCCGGCGGCCGACCCGAGGAGGCCGGCCGCGGAGGCGATACGCCTGGAGGCGCTCAGGCCCAACAACGACACGCTGGGCCGGCCGCTGCCGCTGGCCTCCCGCTGGGGCATAGAGATGTACAACGGGAAGGGATACGAGCGCCCGGCGCCGTTTCTCCTGGAATGGCAGGTGAAGCAGATAGAATCGGGGCGCCACATCCTCCCGTTCATCGACGTGCATCCCCACACTTTCGACGCCCTCTCGGGCGACAAGGCGGCCGTCGAGGCGTGCGGTCGGCTGAAACTGCCGCTATCGCTCCTGGCGCCCCAGTGGGAGAAGTATCTCAGCGAACTGCCGGCATATCTCAACCTGCCGCCGGAGGAAAACCCGAACGTCGTCGGGCCGGACGGAAGGATAGAGCGGCGCGTCTCCCCGATGGGGCCGGTGAAGTGGTGGACGGACGTGGGGAAGAAATTCACATCGGAAACCCCGGAGCGCCCCGGCAGGATCCGCGCCCTGCAGAAGTGGTATCCCGATCCCCCGCTGGTGGCGTGGATCTCCAACAACGAGCACGGGAAGCTCGGGTGGAACGAGGCTGAGAAGGACCGTCGGTATCTCTCACGTCACGGGGCCGGCCGTCCCGCCGAGTTCCGCAAGAAGACGTTCGGCGGGGCATGGCTCGAAAGGTACCGAGCGCTCCAGGAGGGGATGCGCCAGGGGCTGGAGAGCGCGGCCTGGAGGGAGAGATCGATCTTCGTGGGCTACGACGCCTTCCTTGGCTACGACACGTTCCGCTGGGGCGGCTGGACCGACTACTGCTTCCACGAGGCCGGCAAATCGGCCGAATCGCCGCTGTGGCCATTTCCCCAGATGTGGACAGGCGCATCTCCCTCCTACTACGCCCACGACTGGAACGGCAGCACCGACAAGACGCTCTGGAGCCCACAGGTGGGATGCATGAGCTGGCCGTTCATGGTCGAGGAGGCGATCGGGATCAATCCGAATTTCTGGTGGGAGATCTCCACATGGGACGGCTCGGTCAAGAAGCGGGAATTTTACGCAAAAGGCGAGGGCCGGCCCTACACCCCCGAACGATACCAGGGTTACATACAGTTCGGGATGTGGCTCCTGCGCCCCCGCGTCGTCCGTGAATTCCAGTTCTACGAGACGTCGACGGAGCTGATCAGAACCCATTTCCTCAAGATCTGCGACGCGGTGGACAGGGTGCACGCCCACCCCGTCCTGAGGAGGTTCTGGAGGAAGGGGGAGCTCGTGCCTCACCAGTCACAAAAACACCCCTGGCAGGCCAACGTGCCGCCCGCTTGGCGCGACAAGCACCGCTGGTTCCTGCTGGACGCCTCGGCAAACCCGCCGTACCCGTGGACCGACCTCGGGACCCACATCCCGGTCTTCGCCATCGCATTGTCGCTGGGCATGGGCGCCGACCGGGAATGGCTCCTCTACGCCCATTCTCCGGTCAAGGCCTGCAAGGACGTTGAGGTCACCCTGCCCGGCTTCGGCAGGCTCCGCATCGACACCGCGCCGGAGGGCGTCTTCTACCACGTCCGGCAGGGGAAGGCGCCGGTCCCCCTTCGTTTCGACTGAAATCAGGGCGGGTAGTGGCACGCCCTCCATCGACGCCTTATACTGTGCGTGATGGCCGACACGCGGCTCGTAATCAGGGCCACGGGCGTCGTCCAGGGCGTGGGATTCAGGCCGTTCGTCCACGCCCTGGCCGCCAGGCACGGGCTCAGGGGATTCGTCCTCAACGACACCTCCGGCGTCTCCATCGAGGCCGAGGGCCCGCCGGAGGCGTTGGAATCGTTCCTCCGCGGTTTGCGGTCCGACCTGCCGCCGGCGGCCAGGCTGTTCTCGCTGGAAGTCACCCGGCGCGAGCCGGCCGGCTACGAGGGTTTCCGCATCCGCGAGAGCCTCAGCGAGGCCGCCAGAGATCTCCCCGTTTCTCCCGACCTGGCCGCCTGCGGCGCATGCATCCGCGAGGTATTCGACCCCGCCGACCGCCGCCACCGATACCCCTTCACCAACTGCACCAACTGCGGCCCGAGGTTCACCATCATCCGCGACGTGCCGTACGACCGGCCGCGCACCACCATGGCCGCCTTCGAGATGTGCCCCCGCTGCCGCGCCGAGTACGACGATCCGTCCGACCGCCGCTTCCACGCACAGCCTAACGCCTGCCCCGCATGCGGCCCGCGCCTGGCACTGCTGGATTTCTCGGGCGCCCCATGCGGGCCGGACGACCCCCTGCGGCGGGCCGCGGCCATGCTCCGCGAAGGCCTGATCGTGGCGATCAAGGGGCTGGGGGGCTACCACCTGGCGTGCGACGCCGCAAACGAGGAGGTGGTCGCGCGCCTGCGGGAGCGGAAGCGCCGCCGCGGTGAGCCCTTCGCGCTGATGGTCCGCGACCTGGAGGCGGCCCGCAAGCTGGCGCTCGTGGATGACGCCGAGTCGGCGCTTCTACTGGACCCGGCCCGCCCGATAGTACTTTTGAGACGCAGGGAGGGCGCCCGGGTCGCCTCCGAAGTGGCCCCGCGGCAGAACTACCTGGGGATAATGCTCCCTTACACCCCGCTGCACCACCTCCTTCTTGGCGAATGCGGACTTGATCTGGTGATGACCAGCGGAAACGTCCACGACGAGCCGATCGCATACAAGGACGATGAGGCCCTCTCGAGGCTGCGCGGGATGGCAGACGCTTTCCTCGTCCACGACCGGGAAATCCACGTCAGATGCGACGACTCGGTGATGAGGATATTCCGCGGCCGGGAGATGCCGATCCGGCGTTCGCGCGGGTACGCGCCGCTGCCCGTCCGGCTCCGCCGCGAGTTCGCCCGCCCCGTCCTGGCGGTGGGCGCGCTCCTGAAGAACACCTTTTGCCTGGCCAAGAACAATTACGCGTACCTGAGCCAGCACATCGGCGATCTCGAGAACGTCCCGACCATGGAGTCGTTCGAGCAGGGGATAGAGCACTTCCGCCGATTCTTCGACATCCGGCCGGAGTCCGCGGCGCACGACATGCACCCGGACTATCTCTCCACCCGCTACGCGCTCTCCCTGCCGGGCTTGGAGAAGATCGGGGTCCAGCACCACCACGCCCACGTGGCCGCCTGCATGGCCGACAACGATATCGAGGAACCCGTCATAGGCGCGGCGCTCGACGGCGCCGGCTACGGCGCCGACGGCCGCGTCTGGGGGGGAGAATTCCTAGTCGTGGGGCCGGACGGCATGTACGAGCGGGCGGCGCACCTGAAGTACCGCCCCATGCCCGGCGGCGACGCGGCCGTCAGAGAGCCCTGGCGCATGGCCCTCTCGCACTTGCTGTGCGCCTTCGGCGGGGACATCCCCAGCCTCCCGTTCCTCCGTGAGGTGGATCCCCGCAAGCTCGAACTGACGAAGGAAATGGTCCGCAAGGGGATCAACTCGCCGGAAACCTCCAGCATGGGCAGGCTCTTCGACGCCGTGGCGGCCATGGCGGGCATCAGGACCAGCGTCGCGTACGAGGCGCAGGCGGCGATGGAGCTGGAAATGGCGGCCGACGAGTCCGTGAAGGGATCCTATCCATTCGAGATCGCCGGCGGCGAGATCGACACCGACGGCATCATCCGCGGCGCTGCCGGGGATCTCGCCCGGGGCGCCGCCGTGCCGGAGGTCGCCGGGAAGTTCCACAACTCCGCCGCCGCGCTCGTGGCGGCCGCCTGCGAGGCGGTCCGCCGCCGACGAGGGCTCAATAAGGTTGTACTTACCGGGGGCGTTTTCCAAAATATGCTCCTCCTGGGAAAGGCATCTGAGGCGCTCTCGACCGCCGGCTTCGAGGTCTTCACCCACCGGAGGGTACCGCCGAACGACGGCGGCATCTCGCTGGGCCAGGCGGTCGTGGCGAACTGGAGACTGCTATGTGCCTCGCCGTCCCGATGAAGATAGTGGAGATCGCGGGCAACCGGGCGGTCGTCGACATGGGCGGCGCCCGGGCGACGGTGGGCCTCGACCTCCTGGAAGGCGCGGCGGTGGGAGACTACGTCATCGTCCACGCCGGCTTCGCCATAGAGAAGCTCAATCCCGACGAGGCCCGGAAGACCTTGGAGCTCCTGGCGGATCTGGAGGAGGGCTCCGGCGGGCGGTGATGAGATTCGTCGACGAATTCAGGGATCCGCGGCTGGCGCGGGCGGCCAGGGACGCCCTGCTGCGGGAGGCCGAGGGCCTGCCGCCGGCGGCGTTCATGGAGGTGTGCGGCACCCACACGATGAGCGCCTTCCGCCACGGCATCCGCGGCATGCTGCCGGACAACGTGCGGCTCATCTCTGGCCCCGGATGCCCGGTCTGCGTGACCCCAAACGCCTACATCGACCGCGCCGCCGCGTACGCCGGGCTCAAGGGGGTCGCCGTGGCGACCTTCGGCGACATGGTGCGCGTGCCGGGATCGCGCACGAGCCTCGAGAAGGAACGCTCGCGAGGGGCCGACGTGAGGGTCGTCTATTCCCCCGCCGACGCCCTGGAGTTCGCGCGGCGCGAGCCGGAAAGACGGATCGTCTTCCTGGGCGTGGGCTTCGAGACCACGGCGCCCCTGGTGGCGGCCTCCATACTCGAGGCGCGCAGGGAGGGGCTGAGTAACTTTCTCGTCCTGGCGGGCCACAAGCTGGTCCCGCCGGCGCTGGAGGCCATCCTCGGGGTGAGCGGACTGCGCCTGAACGGCTTCCTCTGCCCAGGCCACGTCTCCAGCATAATCGGCGCGGAGGCCTACGAGCCCGTCGCGCGCCGCCACCGGATGCCCTGCGTGGTGGCGGGCTTCGAGCCGCTGGACATGATCCAGGGCATCACGCTCCTGCTCAGGCAGGTGAGGGCGGGGACGGCCGAGGTCCGCAACCAGTACTCCCGCGTCGTCACCCACCGGGGCAACCGCAAGGCGCGCGGGGTGATGGATGCCGTCTTCGAGCCGGTCGACACCTCCTGGCGGGGCCTCGGCGCCATCCCGCGCAGCGGGCTCCGCATCCGGGACGAGTTCAGGGACTTCGATTGCGAGGCCGCTTTGCCACTCGACGGCACGGAAGAGCCCGTCGAAAACGCGGCGTGCCGCTGCGGAGAGGTCCTCCAGGGGCTCCTGGAACCGCCGGAGTGCCCGCTGTTCGGGAAGTCCTGCGCGCCGGAGAACCCGGTGGGACCATGCATGGTCTCCAGCGAAGGAACCTGCGCCGCCTACTACAAGTACGGCAGGGACCGCTTCAGAGATGAGTGAACGCTCGATACTGCTGGCCCACGGGGGCGGCGGGAGGCTCGCCCGTGATCTCGTCCGGGAGACATTCCTATCCCGCTTCCGCCACGAGGCGCTGGCGCGGCTGGCCGACTCGGCGGTGCTGGAGATGCCGGGCGGGCGCATCGCGTTCACCACCGACTCGTACGTGGTGAAACCCCTCTTCTTCCCCGGCGGGGACATCGGCAGGCTGGCGGTGTGCGGCACGGTCAACGACTTGGCGGCGGTGGGCGCCGAACCCCGATACGTTTCCTGCGGGTTCATAATCGAGGAGGGATTCGACATCTCCTCCCTCGAGCGCATAGCCTCCTCGATGCAGGCGGCCGCGGCGGAGGCGGGCGTCGCGGTCGTCACCGGCGACACCAAGGTGGTCGAGCGTGGCGGGGCGGACGGCATCTTCATCAACACCGCCGGGATAGGCATGGTACTGCCCGGTCTCGATCTTTCCCCGGAGAAAATCCGCGTCGGCGACAGGATCATCCTGAGCGGGGGCATCGGGGAGCACGGGCTGGCCGTAATGATCCAGAGGGAGGGCCTCAAGTTCGACTCCGACTTGCGCAGCGACTGCGCGCCCCTGAACCGGCTGGCGGCGGACGTGCTGGCCGCCTCTGATCGCGTCCGCTTCATGAGAGATCCAACCCGCGGCGGGCTGGCGGCCGTCTTGAACGAGGCGGCCGAAGGCCGCCCGTGGGGATTTCTCATAGAGGAGGAGGCGATCCCGGTTTGCGATGCGGTGCGGGGCCTGTCGGAAACCCTCGGGCTCGACCCGCTCCAGATCGCCAACGAGGGGAAGATGGCGATCGTGACGGCGCCGGAGGACGCCGACAAGGTCTTGGCCGCAGTGAGGGCCAACCCGCTGGGGGCGGGCGGCCGGATCATAGGGGAGGTCGTTCCGAAGCCCGCGGGCCGCGTCGTGGTTCGCTCGGCGGTCGGGGGCCTGAGGATCGCGGACATGCCGGCGGGGGAGCCGCTCCCGCGCATCTGCTGAGGGAGGCGGGGCAGACAACATGCCCGAGGAGAAGAAGGCGGCCATGAAGGATTTCGCGGCGGCGGCGGCCGCCGCGGCGGCGCTCACCGCCTGCCTGGGAATAATGTCGCTCCTCAAAGGGTGGTACCTATGGGCGGCGGTCGGCCTTTCGGCCGCGGCATTCGTTCTTCTGGGTTACCGCACCCTCACATCGCTCCCCTTCGCGGCGCTGCTGCTGGCGCTCCTCTTGAGCGCCACCGCCCTGGGGACCTTCGTCCCGCGGGAAACCTCCCTGAGGATATTCCACTCCACCGCGTACCGCGGCCTTCTGGCGTCGCTGGCCGCCTGCATGGTGCTGGTCGTGGTTCGCCGCCGCGCCTGGAGGATCTCCGAATGGGGTATCCTCCTGGCGCACTCGGGTGTCGCCGTGGTGCTGGCGGGAGGACTCATCGGGAACCTGTGGGGCGTCAAGGGATTCATCGCCATTCACGAGGGCCGGACGGTCCGGTCCATGGAGTTGCGCGTCGACGCGGGAGGCGGCCGCGGCGGGGAGGCGGACCTGGGCTTCGAGCTGAGGCTGGACAAGTTCGAGATCGAGCGCCGCCCGCCCGATTACCGGCTCTACGCATACCGGCAGGAGGAAGACCGCCTCAAGGCCGTCTCCTCCACGGGGCTGAAGGACGCCGGGAAGTGGATCCGGGCGGGGGGAGGAGATGTCCACTACCGGCTGCTGGAGGCCTATCCCGACTTCGAGCTGAGGGCCGAGCTCAACGAGAAACCGGAGGGCACGGGACCTCCGGCGCTCCGCCTCCGCTCCGCCGGGCCCGACGGCGGGACCGCGACCGAGACGCTGCTGGCCGGCGTCGCGGGCCGGGACGAGATGCGCGTGGACGAAGGCCGCACGGCCATCCGGTTCGTCGCGGACGATGTATCGGCCGCTCCCCGCTGGCCGGACCGATCCCCGGAGGCCCACTTGATCGTCTTCAGGAAGGACGAGGGGGCCGCGGCGGAGGAGATGCGCGTGAAGCCCGGCGAGAGACACGTCGCTGGGGGCGGGGCGGTCGAGATCACCGTCCTGGAGCACTACGCCGACTTCGTGTACGACACCAGGGAACGGCGCGCCTTCAGCCGCTCCGACCAGCCCCGCAACCCGGCCCTGCGGGTGTCCCTGCGCGAGGCCGGGACCGGCCGGACCGAGGAACGGTGGCTGTTCGCCAATGATCCTGATTTCGACCTGCGGCACGGCCGGCGGACGGGCGCCGGCGAGCTGCGTTATATCTACCTGCCGGCGAGGGAACCCGCCGAGCGCGAGATCGTGGCCGTCGGCAAGTCGCGCGAGATAGTCGAATATTTCCGGGGCACCCGAAGGGGCCGGGCGGCGCTGGTCGAGGGGGCCGAGGTCGCCCCGGCGAGCCGCGTGTTCGTCGAACGGCTGCTCGCGGCGGCCGAGGAGGTTCTCCGCCCGGCCACCCGGTCGAGCCAATGGGCACGCCCGGTCGCGCGGATCGAGGCGCGCGAGGGGGATCAGTTGCGGGAGGCATTCATCGCCGCCGACGAGCCGGTCCGCCTCGGTTCAACGGGTTACGTGCTCGTCTTCAAGAAGAAGGCCGACGACGTGAAGGCCTACCGGAGCAGCGTCTCGATCCTGGAGGGCGGCAGGGCGGTCCGGCGCGGGACCATATCGGTCAACAACCCGCTCGCCCACCGAGGATTTCTCTTCTACCAGTCGGACCACCGGCCGGAAGATCCCACCTATTCCGGGATACTGGTGGTGAAGGACCCGGGGCTTGGGATCGCCTACGCGGGGTTCGCGATGGTTTGTCTGGGGGCGATCCTGTGCTTCTACGTGAGGCCGCGCCCAAGGGGGGCGCGGGCATGAGTGGAGGGTTGGTCTTCGGGGACCGCCCGCTGGTCTTGGCGCTGCTGGCGGTCTCCTGCTTGGCGTTCCTCGGAGGCCTTCCGCGGGCGATCTCCGCCCGGAAGGGTTTCTCGGTCCTGTCGCTCGGGTTGCTCGCGGGGGCGTTGGCGGCCAACACGGCGGTCTTGGTGATCGCATGGGTTGAGGCCGGCCGGGCCCCATTCAAGACCCTGTACGAGACGATGCTGCTCTATCCATGGTGCGTGTGGATCGTCACGCTGGTCATCCTACGGCTCCACCGCCTGTGGATACTGGTCCCGTTCTCCGCCGCCGTGAACGTCGCGGGACTGGCCTATGCCGCCGCCAGGCCGGACATCGAGACGGCGAACCTCCCGCCGGCCCTCCAGAGCGTCTGGTTCATCCCCCACGTGGTCACTTACTTCGTGGCATACGCGGCGCTCTTCGCCTCGTTCGCGCTGGCGGTGCTGGCGCTCTTCCGCCCCGCATGGCGCTCGGAGCGGAGCGGCCTGGGTTTCGAGGATCACGCCCACGGCGCGGCCGTGTTCGGGATGGTCGCGCTGACGTTCGGGCTGGTGATGGGAGCCGTCTGGGGCAAGGAGGCGTGGGGAGACTACTGGTCGTGGGATCCCAAGGAGAACATGGCGCTGGTGAGCTGGCTGGCTTACCTGGTCTACCTGCACCTGCGGCTCGTCCGAGGCTGGCGCGGCCGCCCTGCGATGGCGGTCCTGGCCCTCTCGTTCGCGGCGGTGGTCTTCACGTACCTGGGGATGAGCCTGCTGCCCTCGGCCGGCGGCAGCCTCCACGTCTATCAGTAGGCCGGGCCCCAGCGGCCGATCAGCCTCCGCGCGCGATCCAGGAAGGCCGGCAGCGCCTCCTCGACCGCCGGCGACAGGCCCGCGCCGATATCCAGCGGCCGCTCGACCTCCATGGCCAGCACCGTCAGGTCGCGCGGGAACGGTATCCCCAGTCGCTCCGCCAGGGCCATCACGGCCGGCAGCCCCGCGTAATGGGGCGAGGGCAGATCGCCGCCCGAGAAGTCCTCGCGCGAGAGCTCCAAGACCGTCCCCGCCGGGCGGCGGCCCGTCACGATCGCGTCCATGAGGAGCGCCCGGGGGCGTCCCTCCAGCCGATCCAGAAGATCCAGGCCGCCGGAGGAGATCTCCTCCAGATCCACGCCGGCGGGGAGTTCATCCCTCAGCCGGCGCGCCGCCACCAGCCCGACCGCGTCGTCTCCCAAAAGGTCGTTGCCGATGGCCAGGACCAGTGGGCGGCTCAACGGCGGATCTCCCTTATCACCTTTCCCGTGGCGGCGTCGCGGATGGACACCACCATGGGCGCCTGTCCCGGCAGGGCGTGGGTGCCGCAGCCGTGGCAGGGGTCGTAAGCGCGGAAGGCCATCTCGATCATGTTGAGCAGCCCATCGCGGATCTCGCCCTTGTGGATAAGGCCCTTGGCGGCCTTGTCCACGCTCATGGCGATGCGCGCGGAGTTGTTCTGCGTGGCCACGATCAGGTTCGCCTTCCTTATGAGCCCCTTCTCGTCGGTCTCGTAGTGGTGGAGGAGCGTGCCGCGGGGCGCCTCGACGACGCCGATCCCCACGGAGGGCGTCGCCGTGGGTATGGTCCTCAGATCCTTGGAGGTGATCTCCGGATCGTTGATCAGTTCGTTGACTCGTTCCGCCGCCTGCACGAGCTCGACCACGCGGGCCCAGTGGGTGGCCAGCGTGTGGTGGACGGGCTTGCCGCCGAGAGTGGAGTAGAATTCCTCGTAGGCCTTCTGGGCCTGGGGGGTGGCCATCCCGTCGGAGGCGTTCAGGCGCGCCAGCGGAGCGACCGCGTAGACGCCGCTTTCGGGGCCGTCGACGAATCCCTTCCAGCCCACGGGTTTGAGGAAGCAGAACTTGATGTAGCTCCAGGGCTCCACGTGCTCGGCCACGTAGTCGAGGTACTTCTGGGCCGGGAACTTGGCGTATTCCTTGCCGTCGGGGGTCACCACGCGGAGCTGGCCGTCGTAGAAGTCGACCTTGTTTTTGGCGTCCACCAGCCCCATGTAGTAGGTGCGGTGGGTATAGGCGTCTGAGGTGATGAGCCTCACGTAGTCCTTGTTCTTGAGCACGACGTCCCTGAGGACCTGAAGTGTGAAGAGAGCGAACTCGACGCCGTCCTTGGCCAGCTCCTTGAATTTCGGCAACTCCGCGGGATCCATCCCCTTGGCGACGCCGCCGGGGAGTCCCAGGACGGGATGGATGACCTTCCCTCCCAGGTAGGTGATGAGCTCCCGCAGGCGGCGGCGCATGGAGATGACCCTCTTGCCGACGTCTACGCCGACCTTCTGGATGACGCCGAGTACGTTGCGGAGCCCCGGCGGTGCCTCCGGTCCCACCACGAAGTCCGGCCCCCCCAGTATGTAGAAGTGGAGCGCGTGGTCCTCGAACATGAAGGCGTTGTATACCAGCTCCCTGATCTTCTTGGCCGCCGGGGGGGGATCGACCTTGTAAAGATCGTCGAGGGTCTTGGCACCGGCCATGTGATGCGCCGTGGGGCACACCCCGCATATGCGGCTGGTGATCTGCGGCATGTCCTCGGCGGGGCGGCCTACGCTGAAGACCTCGAATCCCCGCAGCTCCGGGACCTGGAAATAGGCTCGCTCCACCTCGCCCCTCTCGTCCAGGAATATCTCTATCTTGCCGTGGCCCTCAAGCCGTGTGATTGGGTCGATTGTCACGCGCCTGTTCATGGCACCCTCCCATTGTTCAGCATGCGTGTTTTTCAAGGATCGTGTCGACGCTTATGAATTCCTTCCCTATGCCCAGGCGCTTAGGCTCGATGCCCAGCGCCAGGCCCATGAGCTGCGTGAAATAAAGGACCGGTATCTCGAACTTCGTCCCGAATTCCTTGTTGATGTGATCCTGGTAGCACTCGAGATTCACCTGGCAGAGCGGGCAGGCCGTCGCCACCACGTCCGTCTTCTGGGCCGACACGTTGGCCAGCAGCTGGTGGACCATGGTGAGGGCGGCCTTCCGGTGGGTGACTATCAGCGATCCCCCGCAGCAGCGGAGCCTCCAGAGGAAGTCCACGGGATCAGCCCCGAGGGCAGACACCAGGTCCTCGAAATAGCGGGGCCGCTCCACGTCCTCCCGCTCCTTCCGCGGCCGCACGATTTGGCAGCCGTAGTAGGCCGCCACGCGGAGGCCCTTGAGGGGTTTCTTGACCGCCTTCCTGATCTTGTCCAGTCCCACGTCCTTGACGAAGACCTCCAGCAGGTGCCTGACGCGCGATGTGCCCCGGAAGCGGAGATCGTCCTCCTTGAGCGCGTCGTTTATGTGTTCCGCCAGGTCCGCGTCCCTCCTGAGGTGTTCCCGGGTGGAGTACATGTTCTTGAAGCAGCCGCTGCAGGGCGCCACGACGTCGAGCTTGACCTTCTCGGCCATGGCGAGGTTGCGGGCGCAGAGGGCGTAGGCGAGCAGCTCGTCCACGTGGAAGTAGGCCGTGGCGCCGCAGCAGTTCCAGTCCTCCAGCTCCTCCAGCACCACGCCGAGGGCGCGGGCGGTCTCCACCGAGGACTTGTGGTAGCCGAGGGCCATCTTCTCGAGAGAGCAACCGGGGAAATAGGCGTATTTTTTCATGACAATCCTTCGATCGGCACGATGCGGCCGAGCACCCGCCGGAGCTTTCTGATCCTCTTGATCCTGCTCGGCAACATGGGCAGCCGCCCCTTCAGGAAGAGCTTCATGCCGGTCTTCGCCTCTTTCATGAGGCCCTTGAAGCCCAGCTTGAAGATGTAGGCCCACGCCAGGCCGGGTTCGAAAGACCTGCCGTACTTGAGGATCAGCTGCACGAACCGCTGGGAGAACGCCGGCCCTATGAGCTCCTTCGGCACCATCCCCTTCCACAGCGCGTACCGTTTCAGCGCGTACATCAGGTCCGTGATGCGTATCCCCTGGGGGCAGCGCACGGTGCACTGGTAGCACGAGGCGCAGTACCAGAACGTGTTGCTCGAAAGCACCTTCTTCCGCAGTCCCGCGCGGACCATGTCGATGATCTGGCGCGGCGAGTGGTCCATGAAGGGCGCGGCCGGGCAGGTGCCCGAGCACGTCCCGCACTGGACGCATCTGTCGATGGGACTCCCCTCCATGGCGTACAGCAGGTTGCCGATCTCCCGGCTGAACGACATCCTCGATGCCATGCTGCACCTTCTACTTGCCGGACTTTTTCTGACGGCGTTCCTCGGCCGCCTTGAGGAGCGCCTCCACCTTTTCCAGGAGAAGCCTGGGCTCGACCGGCTTCTCGACGAGCTCATCCACGTTGACGAAGTGGGGGTGGAGCGGCTGGCCGGGGAAGAGGAAGGCGATCTGCTCGCGGATCCCGGTGATGATAAGGACCGGCATGTCCCTCAGCTTGGGATCGTTCCTGAGCTTGCGGGCCACCATCACGCCCTCGGCTCCCCGCCCCATCATGATGTCCAGCAGCAGGAGGTCGTACCCTCCGGTCTTCAGCGCCTGGAGGCCGTCCTTGGGGTTGTACGCCGCGTCCACCTGATACCCGGCCGCCGCCAGAATCTCCTTGATGCCATCGACGTAATCGGGATCGTCGTCGATGACAAGCAATTTCCTCTTCTGGCCCATCTCCAACCTCCTTAAGTGTCCCACGCGATCATTCTTCAGCGCCCCCGCCCGCGGCCCCGTCCGCCAGGGCCGGCAGGGAGACGCAAAAAGTGCTACCCTTGCCGAGTTGACTCTCCACTGATATGCGCCCCTTGTGAGCCTCGACGATACGCCGCGACAGCGCCAAACCGAAGCCGTGGCCCGCCTCCCCTGCGGTACCCTCCCTCCCCCGGCCGAACGTGTCGAAGACCATCTGAATGTCCTCCGGGGACATGCCGACTCCGTGGTCGATCACCGCGACCTCCACGAGGTCGTCCCGCCTCCCTGCCCGGACGAGGACCTTCTCCTGGGGGCGCGAATACTTCACCGCGTTGTCGATCAGGTTGACGAACGCCTCCACCAGGGTCGCCTCGTTGCCCATCACGAGGTTCACGCCCTCGCCCACCACGACGGTCACCTCGACTCCCTTGCGCACCGCATGCGGCTGGACGCCCTCGACCGCCTTGGAGATGATCTGCGAGACGGGGAGCGGCTTGAAATCCTCTTTGATCGCTCCGATGTCGCAGGACATCACCCTCAACCACGTGTGGATGATCTTCATCAGATCGTCCAGGCGGGACTGCATCCGCTTGAGCCGGGCCATCTCCTTCTCCGGCAGCGTGCCCGCCAGGCCCCCGGCCATGGCGTAGAGGGACTGCTGGAGCGCGCCGAGCGGCGACTTCAGTTCGTGCGAGACGATGGCCGCGAAATTCTCCCGCAGCAATTCCTTCTCCCGCCGCAGGGCCGCCGTCTCCAGTACCAGCCTCCTCCTTTCGACCGCCCGCCGCGCGATGAGGCGCAGCTCCTCGGGGGTGAAGGGCTTCGGCAGGAAATCGTAGGCCCCCCGCTTCATGGATTCCACCGCCGAGGCCACCGTGGAGTAGCCGGTGATCACCACGATGACCGCCGAGGGGTCTGCCGCGCGGGCCTCGTCGATGAATTCCAATCCCGACATCCCCGGCATCTTGAGATCGACGAAGATGATGTCCGGGCGGAGTTCCCCCATCAGCTTCAGGCCCTGCCGGCCGTCGGACGCCGTGGTGACTTCGTATTCCTCCTTGGCGAGTATCCGCGAACAGGAATCGAGTACCACATCCTCGTCGTCGACAACCAGCGCCTTCACCTTGCCGTCGGTCATCTACGCAACCTCCCCGCAAGCCACGGGGAGCCTGACGGTGAAAGTCGATCCCTTGCCGACCTCGCTCTCCACCGAGATGGAGCCCAGGTGCTCCTTCACGATGCCGTAGCAAATGGAGAGGCCCAGCCCAGTCCCGTGCCCCACCTCCTTGGTGGTGAAGAAGGGGTCGAATATCTTATCCAGGTGTTCCGGCTTGATGCCGTGGCCCGTGTCTGAAACGGCCGTCTCCACGAATTTACCCGACGAATCCAGTCGCGCCGAGATGGCGAGCCGTCCGGTGCCGTCCATGGCCTCGGCGGCGTTTATGATCAGATTCATGAAGACCTGCTGTATCGTCGAATGGTCCACCATGACCGGCGGCATTGAGGGAGCTATCTCGAGCGCAATCTGTATGTTGTGAAACAGCGGCTGCCGCTCGACCAGCGACACGCACTCCTTGAGTATCACGGCGATGTCCTCGGGCTTCTTCTGGGTGGACTTCTGTCTGGAGAAATCCAGAAGCCCCCTGATGATCGCCGAGCAGCGATCCGCCTGCTTCACGATCCGCCGCAGGAGATCCCCCTGGGACGCCCTGCTGGAGGAATCCTCCAGGAGCAGGTGGGCGTAAGTCACGACCCCCTGGAGCGGATTGTTGAGCTCGTGCGCGACGCCGGCGGCCAGCTGCCCTATGAAGGCCAGCCGCTCGGACTCCATTATCTTCCTCTTGGCGTACTCCTTCAGCTGCTCGTCGCGCCTCTTGAGCGCCGAGGCCATGTTGTTGAATGTCTCCGCCAGCTTGCTGAGCTCGTCCCGGGTCTTCACCTCCACCTTGGCGTCCAGGTCGCCTGAGGCGACGGCACGGGACGCCTCCATCAGCCTCCAGATGGGCACGGAGATCGTCCGAGACAGCAGGTAGGAAAGCCCCAAGGCCAAAACGCCTCCTCCCCCGGTGACGCAGACGAACGTCCAGATCGTGTTCATCTTCGCGTCGGTGAACTTGCGCTCCAGGACCCCGACGTAGAGTATGCCCACTATCCGGCCGACTATGTCCCTGATGGGCTCGTAGGCCGTTATGTACCAGTCGTTGACGACGAAGGCCCGGTCGATCCATGGAAGCCCTTCCTTCACGACGCGGTTGTATACGTCCTCGGCGATACGCGTCCCCACGGCGCGCGAGCCGTCATGGTTGCGGACGTTCGTGGATATCCTAAGGTCGTCGAGGAATATAGTGGCGGTCCCGATGTCGCGCCCGTTGTATTTCATCCCCTGGAAAACCGTCTCCTTGATCTTGTCGACTATCTCGAAGTTCCGGCTGAGGAGCACGCCGCCGCAAATGGCCCCCAGGAGGTTACCCTGCAGATCCAATACTGGGGCGGCCGCCTCCAGCATCATGCCGGAGGTCTCCTCGGTCTCCGGCCTGGGACGCGTCTTGGGAACGTCTATGAACTTGAAATACGCCTTCCCCGCCAGGGCGGCGGAATGCCGGCGGAGTTCCTCGGCGGGCACGACGGACGTCGCCGCCACCGACTCGCACCGCTGGAGCGCCGCCCGGAGGACCTCGCTCGACGCCTGCGCCTCGTCCGACCGCGCCTCGCCCCCGGCCCTCAGCAGCACCTTCGCGGCCCGATCAGTGACGTAAAGCACGTCGAGCCCCTCGCGTTCCTTGAGCCGCGCCAGCTGGCCCGCCGCCTCCGAGACGTCGCCACGGTATACCTTTTCCAGCAGGAGAAACCTGTCCGCCGCGAACCGGACCACGTCGTGAACCTTCCTCAGTCTCTCCAGGTATATCTCGCGCGCCGCGTTGAGGTCGTTCCTCACCCTCGACTGCGCCTCGGCCACCACGAGGATGTCTATCAGTCGGATCCCGACCACGCTGAAGATCAGGCTGGTCATCACGATGATCAGCAGGAAGCTCAAGAACAGCTTTGTGGCGATCCTGGTCATCGCAACCGCCGGGTCATCTCGCCTTCCGCCGCATCATGGACCGGGGCATGCCGTACCTGTAGAAGGTCCCAACGGGATCCGGGATCCCCGCCAGCACCCTGTCGATCTCGGCCTCCTCCTTGGACCCCACGTTGGCCGCCAGGGAGGAGAGCATCTTGGCCCCCTGGTCCTTCACTCGCGAGGTGGGGCCGAAACAGCCGCTGCACGGCATGTTGCCTCGGATGCATAGAGCGTCGCAACCCCCGCGGGTCGCCGGCCCCATGCACACGAATCCCTGTGCCAGCAGGCACTTCTCTGGATCGACGGCCGCCTGGTGGGGCCGCTTGAACTCCGCAAAGGACAGATCCGCGGGCTTCGAGTCCTTCCGCGGGCACTGATCGCAAAGCGCGACGTCCGGCGCCAGCACCGCCCCCTTCGGGGGAACCTTGCCCGAAAGGAGCACAAGCACCGCCTCCTTGAGGAGCTTCGGAGTGGGAGGACAGCCCGGTATGTACGCGTCCACCTCGACGACCTGGTCGAGCGACCTCACCCCCTCGCGGAGGACCGGGAGCGTCAACAGCCGGCCGCCGTCCCTGCACTCGGCCTGCGGCCGCGCCTTCGACTCGTTGACGTCCGTGGGCGCCTCCTCGTAGACGTACTTGAGGATGCGCTCGCGGTCGAACTGGTTGGCCAAGCCGGGGATGCCGCCCAGGTGGGCGCAGGCCCCGTAGGCGATCATGAGTTTGCTCTTCCGCCTCAGGAGGTGCGCCATCTCCTCCTGCTCCGAGGTCCGGATCGCGCCGTTGAGGAGGGTCGCCAGGATCGACCCGTCGGGCATCGCCTCGACGTCCTTCCGCTTGAAATCGAGCGCCACCGGCCAGAAAACGATGTCCACGGCGTCGGCCACCATCAGGATGTCCTCGGCGAGATCCACGACCGACTCCTCGCAGCCCCCGCACGAGGCGCACCAGTAGAAGGCGATCTTGGGCTTCTCAGGCATGGCTCTTCACCTCCTCGGATCCCACCTCGCGGTCCCAGGCCTTCAGGCGCTCGGGGATCCGCAGGGGGCCCAGGGCCTTGACCTCTTCCACCATCTCGTTGACCACGGCGCGCACCTTGTCCCCCTCCGAGGCCGATATCCACTCCAGCCGCACGCGCCCCTCCTCGATCCCTAGGTCGGCCAGCATGCGCTTGAGAAGCCGGAACCGCCGGAGCATCTTGTAGTTGCCTTCCACGTAGTGGCAGTCCCCGGGATGGCACCCGCCGATGAGGACGCCGTCGGCGCCGCTCGCCAGCGCCTCCAGGACGAACTGGGGATCGATCCGCCCCGAGCACATGACCCGGATGACGCGGACGTTGGGGGCGTACTTCAGGCGCGAGACGCCGGCCAAGTCGGCGGCCGTGTAGGTGCACCAGTTGCAGAAAAAGGCGGCGATCTGAGGCTGCCATTCCCCGGGCGCCGCCGCCGCGGGAGATCCTTGGGGGTTCATCGTCCGCTCTCCTTATTGTGGCGCCAATATGCCTTCGATCTCGCTGAATATCTCGTCGTCCTCGAAGAGGTTCTGCCGGATGGAGCCGGAGGGGCACGAGGCCACGCACGTGCCGCATCCCTTGCAGACCGCCTCGTTGATCTTGGCCTTCTTCTTCTCCTCGTCGAACGTGATCGCCGTGTACGGGCACAGCGGGATGCACGACTTGCAGCCGGAGCAGGCCTCCTCCACCACGAACGCGGTGTTGGGCTCGATCTCCACGTGGCCGGCGTCTATGAGCTTGAGGGCCTCCGCCGCGGCAGCGCCCGCCTGCGCCACGGTATCCGGTATGTCCTTGGGACCCTGGCAGCAGCCGGCCAGGAAGATGCCGTCGGTGAAGGTGTTCACCGGCGCCAGCTTGGGATGGCGCTCCAGGAAGAATCCCTCGGAGGAGCATGAGATGTTGAACATGCGGCGGACGTCCTCGGCATCCGGCTGCCCCTCCAGCCCCACCGAGAGGATCACCATGTCCACGGGGGTCTTCAGCACCCTGCCTATCAGGGTGTCCTCCCCCTGCACGATGAGCCTCCCCTTGTCGGCGGGATCGGGATAGACGTCCGCGATCTTGCCGCGAATGAAGTGCACGCCCTCGGAGGCCACCCGATTGTAGAACTCCTCGAACGACTTCCCCGGCGTCCTCATGTCTATGTAGAAGTTGTACACCTCCGCCCCCGTGTGCTCCTTGACCAGGTGCGCCAACTTGAGGGAGTACATGCAGCAGACCCGCGAACACCAGCGGTTGGTGTTCTCGTCGCGCGAGCCCACGCAGTGGACGATCGCCACCGTCTTGGGCGTCCTGCCGTCCCGGAGGACCACCTCCCCCCCGGTGGGACCGGCGGCGTTGATCAGCCGCTCAACCTCGAGGGAGGTGTAGACGTTCGGATAGGTGCCGTAACCGTAGTAGGGTATCCGCTTCGCGTCGAAGATCCTGAAACCCGTCGCCAGCACCACCGCCCCTACCTCGATCTCCTTGATCTGCTCCTTCTGGGAGAAATCGATCGCATTGCGGTCCCCGCACGCCTCCACGCAGCTCTTCTTGCACTTCCCGGTCTTGAGCTGTATGCACGTCTCGGGATCTATCAGGCAGACCAGAGGGGTCGCCTGCGGGAACGGCAGGTATATTGGCTTGCGCTTGCCGATCCCCTCGTTGAACTCGTCGGGGAACTTGGGCTCCTTGAAGACGCAGGCCGCCACGCAGTCCTGGCAGCCGATGCAGAGCTCCTCCTTGATGTACCGCGGCTTCCGCCTGACGGTGACCTTGTAGTTCCCCACGTAGCCGTCGACCTTGACCACCTCCGAGTAGGTCCACATCGTGATGTTCGGGTGCGACCTCACCGCGGACATCTTCGGCGTCAGGATGCACGCCGCGCAGTCCAGGGTCGGGAAGGTCTTGTCGAACTTGGCCATGTGGCCGCCGATGGTGGGCTCGCGCTCCACCAGATAGACCTTCTTCCCCGCGTCGGCGAGGGTGAGGGCGGCGTGGATCCCGGCGATGCCGCCGCCCACCACGAGGACCTCCGGCCGGATGGCGACCTTCTTCTGCTCCAGCTGCCGGTGGTGGTAGACGCGCAGGATCGCCGCCCTGACGAGGCGCTTGGCCTTTTCGGTGGCGGCGTTGCGGTCCTCGTGCACCCATGAGGCGTGCTCCCTGATGTTGACCATCTGGAAGCAGAAGGGATTCATCCCCGCCTTCTCCGAGGCCCGCCGGAAGGTGGGCTCGTGCAAAAGCGGCGAGCAGGACGCCACCACCACCCGGTTCAGGCGCTGCTCGCGGATGTCCTGCTGGATCAGCTCCTGCCCGGGCGTGGAACACATGTACTTGTAGTCGCGCGACACCACCACGTGCGGCAGCGTCGAGGCGTACCTGGCCACCTCCGCCACGTCTATCGTCGCGGCGATGTTGTGGCCGCAGTGGCAGACGTAGAAACCGATGCGGACCGCTCCGTCGCTCTTCTCCACGGCTTTAGCCCCCCAAGGATTCCGCCAGGAGTTCAGTCACGTCCCGTACGACCATCTTCTTGTCGCACCCCAGGATCTTCAGCGAGTCCTCGAACCGCGGGACCTCGTAGGGACAGGAAACCGCCAGGACGTCAGCCCCCGTCTCCACGGCCTCCTTTACCCGCCGGTCCGAGAGCCGCTCCATCTCCTTCGTCTTGTAGTATGTATCCAGCCACATGCCCCCGCCGCCGCCCCCGCAGCAGATCGAGTTGACGCGGTTGTGCGTCATCTCCACGAGCTTCACGCCGGGGATGGCCTCCAGCAGCCTCCGGGGCTCGTCGTACACGCCGTTGTGCCGCCCCAGGCAGCAGGGGTCGTGGTATGTCACCTTGCGCTCCAGCCTCTTCGCAAGGAGCGGCCTCAGCGCGTCGATGCGCCCCGCCAGGAAAGTCGAGATGTGCTCGACCGGCTGCTCCAGCCCCGCCGCCGCGTACCGGTGCCGCAGCGCGTCGAAGGCATGCGGGTCGGTCGTGACGATCCGCCTGAACGAATACCTCCGGAACGCGGCCATGTTGCCTTCCATAAGGAGTTCTGAGAGCCCAGGCTCCCAGGCGCGCCGGCCGCACTCGCCGGCGCACTTCTCCTCGTGGCCGAGGATCCCGAAATCGACCTTGAGCGCGTTCAGCAGGCGGGCGGTGGCACGGCAGGCGTCCTGCCCCCGGGGATAGTAGGAGGTGTAGCACTCCACGAACCACAGGACCTCCACGGGACCCTTTTGCTCGGGCAGCACGCGGACGGGCACGCCGGCGGTCTTGGCCCAGGCGGAGCGCTTCCGCGGCGACTCGCCCATGGGGTTCCCGTAGCGCTGCATGTTCTCCAGGCTCTTCTGGAGCTCCGCCGGCAGCTCCGCCGAGCGCGAGAGGACCTGCTCCTTGACCAGGGGAAGCAGCACGTCCGTCAGCGATATGTCCCTGGGGCACTTGGCCTCGCAGGCGAAACAGGATACGCACTTGAGGAGGCTGTCGGACTTGAAGACCTCCTCCAGCAGCCCCTCCTCCAGCATCCTGACGATCTTGCGGGGCGGGTAGTCCATGTACTCTCCGTGCGGGCAGGTCCCCGCGCAGGTCCCGCACTGGATGCACGACAGCAACCTCCTGCCCTCCGGCGTCTGCCGGAGCGTCTCCAGCGACAGCTGGCCGGCGGGCGTGAGCTCACTTTGAGCGACGCTCATTTCGCCTCCTCCTTCGAATCCCCGTCCATCGCCTCCCAGACCAGTTCGGCCACGTCCTTGACGGTGATCTTCCCTTCCAGGCCGGTGGTCTTCACCGCGTCCCGGAACATGGCGATGTCCTTGGGACAGGCCACCACGAACTTGTTGATCCCGAGACTGGCCGCTTCCCTGATCCGGTTCTCCGCGGGGCGCTCCTTGATGCCGGGGGCGTCCTCCAACCAGATCCGCCCGCCGCCGGCCCCGCAGCAGTGGCTGCGGACCCGGCTGCGCGGCATCTCCCTGAGCCGCACACCGGCCGCCTCCAGCACGCGGCGGGGCGGATCAAAAACCCCGTTGTGCCGCCCCAAATAACACGGATCGTGATACGTGGCCTCGACATCCAGGCGCTTCTTGAACCGGATCCCGCCCTCACGTATCAGCCTGTCCAGCAGCTCCGTGTGGTGAACAACTTCCTTCCCCGACAGGGGGTACTCGTTCTTCAGCGCGTTGTACGAGTGCGGATCCGTGGTCACCACCCGCTTGAAATCTACCTTTTCCAGGAACTTCATGTTGTGGTCCCGCAGCACCTCGAAAAGCCCCTCCTCCCCCACACGGCGGGCGTCGTTCCCCGTATTCCGCTCTCCCTCGTATAGGAGCCCGAAATCGAGGCCGGCCTGCCGGAATATCCGGGCGGTCATCCGCGTGATATCCTGCACGCGCGGGTCGTAAGATGCGTAATCCCCGACGAACCACAAGAAGTCCACCGGCTCCTTCCGGGCGTCCTTCACCTTGAAAGGCAGGCCCTGCACCCACTTGGCCCGCGCCCGCTCGGACTGGCCAAACGAGTTCCCGTATCTCCCCAGCTTCATCAAGGCATCCTGGGCGCCCGCCTCCACCTCGCCCTTGCCCACAAGGTGCCGCCGCAGGTCCACTATCATCCGGGGCTGGTCTATGAAGACCGGACAGACCGCCTCGCAGGCCAGGCATGCGGCGCACGACCACAGCTCGCCGCCAGATACGACGGCGCCGTGCAGAGACACGGGCTCTGCCGGCGGGCGGCGCCGGTGGCCGGCCAGCTTCATCACCAGATCCCGCGGCGAGAGGGGCAGCCCGGCGGCCCGCGCCGGGCAGACCTCATGGCACCGGCCGCACCAGGCGCATCCGTCCAGCTGGAGGAGCTGCCTGCGGGTGAAATCGACCGCCTTCTCCACCCCGGCGGGATCCGCCACCACCAGGGCCCCCGGCGGCGTCAGCTTCCTCATCACCACGCTCAAGGCGGAGGAAACCATGTGAAACGCCTTGGACCACGGCAGCAGCGCGATCAACACGAACGATAGGAGCGCGTGTAAACACCAGAAGACGACGTGCAGCGACCTCAACGTCCCCTCGGATGCGGAACTGAACATCCCGGAGATGGCGTACCCCACGGGAGACCACGCCGACCAAGGGGGCCTCTGCACGGCCAGCCGGAGCCCCTCGATGAGATAGCCGGTCAGGGCGATGGCCGCCAGCATGGCCAGGAGATAAAAGGAATCGACCGCGAAAGTGGGGACCGGGGCGCCGCTCAGGCGCAGCGGGCGCCGAACATACCGCCGCCAAGACGCCGCCGCCAGCCCGATGAGCAGCGCGACCCCGAACAGATCCAGAACCAGCTCGAATCCCAGATAGAAGCCCCCCTTGAGGAACTGGAATCCCATCAACAGGCGCGTCACGTCCCAGTCCACCGTGGCGACGGCGGTCCCCAGGAGGAGCGCCGCCATGCCGCCGAACATGGCCCAGTGGATCGCCAGCGCGGAGGTGTCGTCCGAGAGCCGCCACTGCAGCAATCCGTAACGCAGAAGGGCCTTTATCCTATCCCGGACGGCCGGCGCAAACGACTCGGGCTTCCCCTTCCGCCAGCTCTTCACGCGGAGGAATACCCCCCAGGCAAAGACCACCAGCGCGATACCGCCCCCCACGTACTGGAGGATCTCCGCCCAGCGGGGTATGTTCCAGAACGTCAGGCGTACCGGTTCCATCCAGGCTCCGCGAAACTCACTTCGCCCCCTTCCGTTTCTCCACCGCCTCCTTCAGCAGGGGCACGACCTCCAGGAGATCCGCCGCCGCACCGTAGTGGGCCACATCGAAGATCGGCGCCTTCGGGTCGGTGTTTATGGCGACTATGCAGGCGGAGCCCTTCATGCCCTCCTGGTGCTCGGGCGCGCCGCTGATCCCGAGGGCCAGGTAGAGCTTGGGCTTGACCGTCATCCCGGACTTTCCAACCTGCCGCGTCATCGGCAGCCATCCCTGATCCACCACCGGACGCGATGCGCAAACCACGCCCCCCAATGCGCCGGCCAACTCCTCGGCCAACTCGATGTTGTCCTGGGTCTGGATCCCACGCCCCACCGCCACGAGTATGTCCTGCCTGGTGATGTCCACATCCCCGGCGGCGGGCTCGATGTACCGCTTGAAGGCAACCCGCGACGCGCCCGCGGGGACGGGGACCTTCTCCACTGGAGGCGATCCCGCCCGCTTCCCCTCTTCGGCCGGGAACGAACCGGGATAGAGCACCACCACGCCGCGGTTGTCCGGGACCCTGACGTCCGCAAGGATCTTCCCGCCGAAAAGCTGGCTCGTGTAAACGACCGAGCCTCCATCGAATCTGACCCCCTTGCAGAAGTTCACGCACGGCAGCTTGGCCCGAAGAGCCAGACGACCTCCGATCCCGCAGGCGAAGTTGGTGCCCCCCAGCAGCACCATCGTGGCCTGTTTCTTTTCCACGAGATCGGCCAGCAGAACAGCGATCCTCTCGGGATCTGGCACGTCCAGGGCGGGATCCTCCGCAACAAGTATCCCGTCGGCGGCGCCCAGACTGGACCCCTCCCCGCCAATGGGCGCGCCGGCCGCAACCGCCCACACGGGCACCTTCAGCGCCTCGGCGATCCTCCTGCCCGCCCCGAGGGCCTCGAAAGCGACGTCGGAAATCCGCCCCCTGACGCGCTCGATGAATACAAAAATGCCTCCAGCCACGGTCTCCTCCCTAAATCAGCCGCCGATCCGCCAGCACAGCGACGATCTTCCCGGCAATCTCTTCCGGGGACCCCTCGATCATCTCCGCCCGCCCCGCCGCCTCCGGCTTGTACATGCGCTCCAAGACGGGGGCGGGGAATTCGCCGCCGGCCCCGGCGGAAACCGCCTCGATCTTGCCGCTCTTCATGGTCGCGCGGATCTTGGCCACCGGCACATAACGCGGGGGCTTCTCGGCGGCCTGGATTCCCAACACGGCCGGGAGGCCCACCTCGAACTCCCCCCGCAGGCCGCCGGCGAACTCCTTGACCACCGCGGCGGAATTTTTCGCGGGATCCAGCGTCACGGCGCTCACCACACCGACGTAGGGTACCCCCAGGAGCTCAGCCAGGCATGGCCCCAGTTCCCCCTCCAGATCGTCGATCGCCTGCGAACCCACCAGAATCAACGCATCCGGCCCCGGCAGCCTCCGGTCGGGCGCCAGGACCGCCGAGAGGGCCGCCGCCGCGGCCGGGCCGCGCAACCCGGCGAAATCCCCGGTAACCTTGACCGCCCGGTCGGCCCCCTTGGCCAAGGCGGTGAAGAGGACTTCGTCCACGTCCGGCGCCTCGAGGGCCGCCACCCGTACGGAACCGCCGTGGCGTTCCTTCAATATGAGGGCCTGCTCAAGAGCGTGGTTGTCCGTCTCGCTCAGGATCATCCGGAGGACCCCCGCATCAAGGGACTTCCCGTCCTCGGCGATCTCCAGCTCCTCCACTACGTCCGGCACCATCTTCAGGATGACCTGTACGTTCATCTCGAACCTCCTCGGTCACGCGCGGACGATCCTGCGCCCCGGTCCAACCGGGACTGCTTTCCCGCGGACTTCCCGCCCGCCCATACCCTCAGCAGTCCCTGCAGCTTGCCGCCCAGCTTCATGAGCCTGATGAGCCCCTCCCGCGATACCCCCCGCAGCCAGGCGTACCAGGATTCCATCAGCTCGCAGAACTCGAGCATCTCCTGGAGCCGCTTCCGCACATCGGGATCGGCGCCCCCGGGACGGTTGGCCTCTTCAATGCTGGCCCGCAAGACGGCGACGGCGGGATCTATCTCCCGCCGCTTGCGTTCGTCGAGGATGCGCAGGAACAGCTCCCAGACGTCCTTCTCCGCCTCATAGTGGTCCCTCCGGTCGCCCAGCACGTGCACGACGCGGATGAGGCCCCACGTCAGCAGCTCCCGCAGGCTGCCGCTTATGTTGGAACGGCTCACCGAAAGCAGCGACGCGATGTCCTCGGCGTTAATAGGCGCCGGCGAGATGTACAGCAGGGCGTGCACCTTCGCCACGGTGCGGTTAATCCCCCACCTGGTGCCTATTTCGCTCCAGTGGAGGATGAAATTCCTCTGAGGCTTGGTCAGCGGAGCGACCATTTTTTCAGATTTCTGTATATTCAGTATGTATTACAAAGAGATGAACGTGTCAAGAATTTGCGGACGACCCGAAGACCCGCACGGACGCGGCCTTGAACGACACCGCCGCGTGATCGCCCGGGTGCAGCCGCAGATCCCGCAGCGATTCCGGCGAGATCCAGGCGGATATCGCGACCCCCATGTCGACGACCACGCGGACATGGTCCCCGCACAACCGGGCGGAGACGACGCGGCCGGAGAACTGGTTGCGGGCGCTCGAATCAACCGGCTCCCTCGAGAGGACCACAGTTCTGGCGTCTATCGCTATGTGCACCGCGCCGGTCAGATCCGTCAAAACGTATACCTCCAACCCTTCGGCGACACGGACCAGCTTTGTGCCGTCCCGAACCACGATCTCGCCGGAATAGACGTTGTCCGGCGGGGCGTCCACGAGGCGCCCCCCGTGAAGCGCAACCACCCTCGCCCCCAGCCGGTAGGCCTGATCGACGTCGTGCGCCGTCGCCACGACCGTGATCCCCCACCTCCCGGAAAGCTCCCCCAGCAACCCCTCGATGATACGGCCGTTGGAGACGTCAACGTTAGCCATGGGCTCGTCCAGGAGAATCGCCTCCGGCCGCACGGCCAGGGCTCGAGCCATGGCAAGCCGCTTCCCCTCGCCCCCGGAAAGGGTGCGCGCCCGGCGGCCCTCGAAGCCCTCCAGCCCCACGAGGGAAAGAGCCTCCGAGGCCGCCGCCTCCGCCTCGCGGCGGGACCTGCCGCGGCGGAGCGGACCGTACGCGGCGTTCCCCAGCACCGTGGTGTCGAACAGATAGGGATCCTGCGCCACGAGCGTCACCTTGCGGACGGCCGCCGCCGAAGGCCCCGGCCCCGGCCAGACGCGGCCACCGTCGAAGATGACCTCGCCCCCCGAGGGCGGCTCAAGCAGGCTCAGAACCCCCAGCATCAAGGTCTTCCCGGCACCGTTGGGCCCCACGAGGAAATGTATCTTCCCGCGCTCGAGCTCAAGCTCGGGCACCTCCAGCGCGGCCGTCCCGCCGAAGCGCCGTACCACGCCTCGAAGGCGGTAGAGGGGCTCTTTTGTCATGTCCGTGCGCCCATCCGCCGGCGGGGGATCGCCTGCACCGCGCAGCTGACGCCAAGGGCAGCCGCCAACAGAATGATCCCCAGCGCCACCCCCAGGGAAAATTCCCCCCTGCCGGTCTCCAGAGCTATCGCCGTCGTCAGCGTCCGCGTGTAACCGCGAATGTTGCCCCCCAGCATCAGCGAAACACCGACCTCGGCGAAGACACGCCCGAACCCCGCCAGCACCGCCGCCGCAAGGCCCCACCTTACCTCTGCCATCATCGTGAGCCGCGCGCGGAAGGCGGAGGCCCCGAGCGTGCGGGCCGTGGGAACTATCCGCCTGTCCGCCCCCTCTACGACACCCAGCGCCATCGCCGCGATGATGGGCGCGGCCAGGAACGCCTGGCCGATCACCATCGCCGTCTGCGTGTATAGGAGATCGAGCGTCCCAAGCGGTCCCCCGCGCGCCAGCAGCGAATAGAGCAGAAGCCCTACGACGACGGTGGGCATCGCCATCAGCGCGTTGAGGATCCCCGCCGCCGCGCGCTTCCCGCGGAACTCCGCGACCCCCAACCACGTCCCCAGCGGCACGCCGATCAGAGAGGCGCACGCGGTCGAGATAAGGCAGACCTTCACGGAAACCCAGGCGGAAGAATAAACCTCTTCGTCAAGGCGGATTATCATCCTGACGGCCTCGATGAACCCCTCCTGCAGATATTCCATTTGAAGTCCCCGAATCAGCCGCCGCCGCCGTCCACCGCCGGCACGAAGATGATCCGCCCGCCCTTCCTGTACTCCCTTATGAGCCCCTGACCCTCCGGCGATACCAACCATCCCGCCAGCATCGTCGCCTCCGCGTAACGCGTTCGGGGATGCCTGGCCGGATTCACCACGATCACCGAGTAAGGGTTGGAAAGCCGCGCATCTCCCGCGCAGAGGATCTCCAACCGGACCTTGCCGAGCATCGCGTTGAACGTGCCCCGGTCGGTCAAACAGTATGCCCCCTTCTCAGCCGCCATCAACAGAACCGCCCCCATACCCTGACCCGCCTCCAGGTACCGGTCCCCGCATGGCATGACCCCTGCGGCCCGCCAGAGGAATTTCTCCTTCCTGTGGGTGCCCGAGTCGTCCCCGCGCGAGACGAACGGCGCCCCCGACGCCGCCACCCTCCCGAGCGCCTCTGCGGCGTTCGCCAGCCCCCGGATGCCCGCCGGATCGGCGGCGGGACCCGCCACGACGAAATCGTTGCGCATCACCTCCCGGCGGCCGACGCCGTATCCCCCGGCGACGAACCGCTCCTCAGACTCCGGGTCGTGGACCAGGACCGCGTCCACGTCCCCGTTCTCGGCGAGCCTCAGCGCCATGCCGGTCCCCACGGCGACGGCGCGAACCTCGACGCCGCGGCGCTCACGGAAGCGCGGCAGGAGCGCGTCGAGCAGCCCCGAGTTCTCCACGCTGGTGGTGGTGGCCAGCCGGATCTCCGCCGGCGCCCTCGGCCCGCACGCGCCGGCCGCGCAAAGCGCCACGGCCACCGCGATCCCGGCCACGGCAGGCCTCTCCGCGCTCACACCGTCATCCTGCCTGGATGCGTGTAGGCGGTAAGCCTGTCCTCGCGCACGAACCCGCACAAGGTGATCCCGCGCCGCCCGGCCAGGTCCAGGGCCAGCGACGACGGCGCCGACACCCCGGCCATGATCTCCAACCCCGCCCGCGCGGCCTTCGCCACCAGCTCGTAGCTGAGACGGCCGGATACAACGGCCCCCCCGCCCGGCAGGCCCCCCGCCAAGAGCATCTTCCCTATCGCCTTGTCCAAGGCGTTGTGCCGACCGATGTCCTCGGCGAAGGCCGCGGGCTCGCCTCCGGCCGAAAAAAGGAGCGCCGCGTGCGCCCCGCCCGTGCGCGCGAAAAGATCCTGCCTCCGCCGCATCTCCGCCGCCAGCTCGAGCAGCCTGCGTGCCGAAACGCGCATCAAACGGCCCACCTGTGGGCCCGCCAGGGCGTCCTCGATGTGCCTCCCGCACGCCCCGCAGGAACTCGAAACGATCAGGGAACGCCTTTGCGCGACCCCCGACGAGCCGGTCACCTCGAGCCTCACGCGCGACGTCCACGGCCCCGTCCGCTCGAACGTCGCGCGCCGCACGTCCTCAGGGCGGGCGATCAGGCCTTCGGAGAAGGCGAATCCCACCGCCAGGGCTTCCGGGCAATCCGGGGTGCAGAGGATGACGTACTCCCCGGCGCCGGCGACGTCGACGGTGAGGGCCTCCTCGAGGATCACCTCGTCCTCCGCGCCGGCGGCGGCGGGGCGCCCGTCCTCAAGTCTCCATCGCCGCGAGGGCACGACCCGCGCGCCCCGTCCGGATTCGCTCATCGGCACGGCCTCAATGGGCATCCACTCCGTGAACCATCAGCAACAGGTGCTCCAGCGTCCGCAGGATTTCCCCCATGTACTCCTCCACGGCGCGGACGTTGCCGGGCAACGCGTAGACAAGCATCCGCCCGGAGATCCCCGCCACGCTGCGGCTGAGAAGCGCGAGGGGATTGTAGGCCCCGAACTTGGCCCTTATCGCTTCCGTGATCCCCGGGATCGTCTTGTCGCACGCCGCCGAGACGACATCCGGCGCAACGTCGCGGGGGCCGACGCCCGTACCGCCCAGCGTGAAGAACACGTCCGTGCCCCCCTCGCGCGCGCCCTCGATCGCCCGGCGCAGCGAGTCCGCGTCGTCGGACAGCAGATCGGACGACAGATCGACGTGCCACCGCCGCGTCTTGAAGAATTCTTCCAGCAGCCCCCGCGCGCGCGGGCCGCTGCGGTCCGCGTACTCTCCGCGCGAGGCACGGTCGCTCAAGGTGATTACGCGGATCTTCAGGATGCGCGGCAGGTATTCGCCCGTGTCGCCGGCGCGGACGGCGCCGGGCTCGACGACGCGGCAGAATATCCCCTCCTTGGGCATCACGCACCTCCCCGCCTCCCGGAATATCGCGCACTCACCTCCGTGGCATGCCTTCCCTATCTGGGCGACTTCCAGGAGCGCCCCGCCCACTCGGAACCGGTCCAGCGGCGCCGCGCCGTCGAGGTCGACCCCTCGCGTCGTTATGTTCTCGGCGAACTCGCCGGGGGCTATCGATCTGGCCATCCCCGCCGCGAAACGAGAGATGTTCTCGACCCCCAGCAGGCTCACCTGGCGGCCGCCGGGCCCGGCGTGGGCGTCGCCGACGACGCCTTGGGGCCCTATTTCGACGGCGGGCACCGGGCGCTTGGAGGTGCCCTTGGCGGCGGAGACGTTGACTGAAACCACCTCAAACGAGCGGGACATGGGACTTCTCCTTGAAAAGCAGGCGGATTTTCCCGATGCGCATGCGGCGGTCCACCGCCTTGCACATGTCGTAGACCGCCAGGAGCGCCGCGCTGACCGCCGCAAGGGCCTCCATCTCGACGCCGGTGCGGCCCACGGTCCTGACCTCCGCCTCGGCGGCCACGCCCCGGGGCGTCTGGGTCAGGTCCACCCTCACGTGGTCGAGCGGGATCGGGTGGCAAAGCGGGATCAGCTCCGAGGCGCGCTTGGCCGCCTGGATACCAGCGATCCGGGCCACGCAAAGCACGTCGCCCTTCTTCATGCGGTTGCGCGCCACGAGCCGGCGCGCCTCACGGGAGAGAGTTATCTCGCCGGCCGCGCGAGCGATCCGCAGCGTCGCCGGTTTCCCTCCCACGTCCACCATCCGCGCCCGCCCCGCCCCATCCACGTGACTCAACCTCATCCCCACCCCCGCGATGAATCAAAGCGTTTGATTCATAATCACCACCCCCCCGAGATAAATCAAAGCGTTTGATTTATCTCATCCACCGATTACATGCATCTTCTCCGACGGCGAGAGGCTCCCCTTCTCGGGCTTGGCCTGCACCGCGCGCTCCAAGGCCTCCCCTGCGCCGAGTTCCCGAACTCCAAAGGCCAGGTCTGAAAACAGGCACGGCTTCACCATGCCGCGGCTGGTCAGACGCAGCCGGTCGCAGCGCGGGCAGTCTCCCCCCGAACCGCCTTCCACCCGGTGGAACGTCCCCGCGCGGAGGTTCATGCGAGGGATGAACCGCACCTCAAGCCCCCGCTGACGCGCGTAGCGTGCCACCCCTTGGGCGTCCGCCTCCCGTGAGTCCGACTCCACGACGCAGTTCAACTTGACCGGCCGGAGCCCTGCGCCGACCGCCGCGTCGATCCCCCGGAAAACCCGTCCCAGGTCCCCGCCTCCGGTGATCTCCCCGAACCGCACAGGATCCACGGAATCGAGGCTGACATTGACCCGCCGGAGACCCGCCCGCGCCAAGGCCAAAGCATGCTCCGCCAACAGCGTGCCGTTGGTAGTCATGGCAAGATCGTGAACGCCCCTCACGGCCGAAAGCATCGCCACCAGGTCGACTATCCCTCTCCGGACAAGCGGCTCGCCGCCGGTCAGCCGTATCCTGTCGATGCCCAATCCCACCGCCACGCGCACCACCTCCGCGATCTCCTCGAACGAGAGTATCTCCCTGTAAGGCAACCAGCGCACGCCTCCCGGCGGAATGCAGTAACTGCACCTGAGGTTGCAGCGGTCCGTGACGGAAACGCGAAGGCACCGTATGGTACGGCCGAAACGATCTTTCATGGGATCCTTAGGAATTCGACCAAGTCGCCCGAGGCCGCTTCCAGAACTCCCACGGGCACGGCGAAGAAACCATCGGCGTCGCGAAGCGCCAACAGGTGCGCCGATCCGTGGCACATCACCTCCTCGACCCGACCCTCCCGCGACAGACGGGCTGGTACATATTCAAGCCGATCCCCCTTGCGCCGCTTGAACGGCCGGCCGAGGGGCAAAAGGAACGCGCGGAGGAACGGTTCGGCCCCCGCCAACCGCGCCGCCGCCCGCAACACATACAGATGGAAGGTTAGAAAAACCGACACAGGATTGCCCGGAAGGCAGAAAAAAAACCTGCCTCCTCCCGAGGCGAACGTCATGGGCCGTCCCGGCTTGCAGGACACGCGCGTGAAATGCGTCCGCAGCCCGAGCCGGTCCAGCACCCCCGGGACATAATCGAACTCCCCCTCCGATACCCCGCCGGAAAGGACGACGACATCAGCCGCCGAGGTCGCCTCGCGGGCGGCGCGCTCCAGCACCGCGGGATTGTCAGGAACCCGCGATATCCGTGTCACCTCCATCCCCCAGCGGGCCACGAGCGCCGCCAGCATCGGCCCGTTCGAATCCATTATCTTCCCGGGGCCCAGACGGGCGGGATCGCCCACGAGCTCATCGCCGGTGGACAAGATCGCCACGCGCGGCCGGCGGACCACCTCCACCTTGATGATGCCGCAGGAAACAAGGTTTGCGGCATCCACTTCCCTCAGCCGCCGGCCGGCCCGATAGATGACGTCGCCCCTGCGCACGTCCTCGCCCCGCGGGCACACGTTGGATGGCCCGCGCCGCAGGATGCGCACAAAATCGCCCTCACGCCGGGTTTCTTCCTGCATGACGACTTCGGCCGTGCCGGCCGGTACGGGGGCACCGGTCATGACCCTTACGGCCTCCCCAGGCGCCAGCGCCGGGAAAGGAGACTGACCCGCCGCCACGGTCCCTACGACACGGAATACATCGGTCCTGTCCCCGGCGGGTATCGCGTACCCGTCCATCGCCGACTTGTCGAAAGGGGGCAGATCGACATCAGACACAACGTCGCGGGCCAGCACGCGACCCGCGGATTCCGCCGACGGAACGATCTCGGAAGGCAGGCGCGCGTCCCCGAAGGCCGCGTCCAAGAGGCTGAAGGCCTTCTCGACGGGAACCAGATCAGCGGTCATGACCTGACCATTCCCCGAATGTATCCGGCGAACCGGCGGTTCGCGTAATCCTCGACATCCAGGCTCAGGCGCCCGAATATCTCCGCCAAGAGGCGGCCGTCCCGTGTGAGTGTCGCCCCCCCGCCCCCTCTGCCGCCGGGCCGCGCGCGGACCAGGGGACGACCGAGCCGCCACGCCGCGGTCTTAAGGAGCCCCCATGCGTGGCGGTAGCTCAGTCCACATGCCTTGGCCGCCTCCCTCAGCGACCCCAGGCGTTCGATGCCCCCGAGCATCCTGGCGATGCCCGAGCCGAAAACACGCCCCCGGCGCGAAACCAGCCACACCTTGCTTCGGACCTGCAGGGCCGGGATCTTCAAAAACGACACCTGATCTTTCAGCAGGGACAACACCGCCCCGCACAGCTTCGGCTCCCCCAGGCAACGTCGCAGGACACTCATCCAAGTCCGCGGCGACTGTCCGGGACCTACCTTGATATGCGCCCGCTCACGCAAGATTCGAACGTCCGACCTGGCATCCAGCCGCCCGGTCGGGCCATCGAGGAAAATTATCAGATCCCCGCGCCCCTGCCGCGCCCACGCGTTGGACTCGACCACGACATGATCCCGCTCCCTGGACTGCGCGGCGACGAACCTCCGCAGATCCGCCGCGGAGCCGAAGAAGGGTTCGGGCCCTCCCGGCCTGCGGCGGCCATGCCCCATCTTGGCGTAAGCCGCCCGCGGCAGGACTCCGCAAAGGGCCCGCGCCAAGTGGGATTTGCCGGCCCCCTTTCCTGCCCCACATACCACCCAGACCAGGGCCATCAGAAGCACCCGAGTTCGCACTTGCGGATCTTGATATCCAAGAGATCAAGAAGCGCCCCTGCCTGCCGCGCGGGTATCCCCAGCCTGGCGGCCACCAGCCTCGCCGCCGGGCAGGCGATCCATCCGCCCACGTGCAACTTCCGCGGGGTGCACGCCCGCCGCCCCTTCGTCTCAACAACACTCACGGTGCATGGTCCGCCCCGGACCACATCTATGCCCAACCTCCGCCCCCGGACGAATTCCGAAACCCGCCCGACCAGCCCCTGCGGCACACCAAGCGTAACCCCCATTATTTCCCCTCCCTTGATTATGAATCAAAGCGTTTGATTTATAATCAGCTTGATGATGAATCAAAGCGTTTGATTTATAATCAGGGCCAGTCGGACGGCACGTTTACGTTGAGAAAGGGCGTCCCGTCGGCGAAGTCCACGGGCTCCGCTCCCAAATCCCTCCAGAGACGTCCCACAGCCAGTTCTCCACGGTCCAAGGCCGCCCTCACCGGCGGCAGCATATCGACATGTACAACTGAACATAACGGATGCCAAGAAAAATCCGCCGTGCGGGCCGCCACAATACCGGCCCGGCGGGCAACGAACGCGTCACGCAACGCCGCCACCTCGCGCGCCGAGAAACCAGGCATGTCACAAGGCAGGAAGGACACGCCGTCGCACGAACCCGCCAGATGCGCCAATGCCGCCTCGATACCCCCAAGCGGCCCGCAACCGGGCCGCAGGTCACGGACAACGGTGACCCCCAGACCAAGGTAATGACCCGGCTCGTTCGTCACCACCACCCGCGGGGAGAGCCCCGCCGCGGAAGCGACGCCGAGCAGATGTTCCGCAAACGTCCTCCCGTCGGGTCTCCTCAACAAGCCCTTCGGGCGGCCGCCGTACCTCTCCGCGCGCCCTCCCGCCAGGAGGGCGAACGCAACCCGCATGCCCTCCCCGGTCATGACAGCGCCCCCTCCTAAGGGATATTCCTGCGCCACCCCTACCGCTCCGCAATAATGTGCAGGCAGAGCGTCCCGACGTCCTCCACCAGCGGCACGACGATCTCCCCTTCGGGCAACATCCGCTCGTCCACCACCTTGAGATAGCCCCCGCACCGCCCACAGCCCTCCACGCCCTGCGGATCGTCGGCGCCCACGGTGATCCGCGCCAGAGAATTCCCGTCGCCGCAGAATGGGCACTCCACGCGAGCCGACTCCCACTCCCCGCCGCCCAGCGAACAGAACGGGATGCGACGCCCCTCCTCCCGCCTGAGCTTCGCCAACCCCGGATGGGATCCGCAGGAAGGGCACCTCCCCGGCAACCTCGCCCCCGCCCCCTTACGCAGGCGGCGGACGGCCGCCGTCACGAAAGGCGCCGCCATCACCCGGCCGAAGAATAGAACCGCCTCGCCTGGGACGCCCACCACCGCCGCCAGCGAATCCACGCGCTCGGAATCGGGCCCGAAGGCGGCGGCCCGCGCGATCTCTCCTAAAAGACCCCGATCACCTTCCGCCGCCGCCAACCGCGCCGATTCCTCCCCACCGCGGCCGCCACCGGCCTCCAGGATCTCCCCCAGCATCCGCTTCAGAATCGCGACGTCGAAACGGACGCCACCCGGATCGATCGACCCGACTTCCCCTCCGCCGGCGGCCTCGATCACCTCCAGCGCAGCGGCCTGGCTCCTCAGGAGCACCATCCGGAAGCGGACGTAGTCCTCCGGCACATGCCGCAACCCGACGAGCGCCTCAAGGCGCCTGACAACCTCCCCAGCCGACAGCGTCATGGCCGCAGCAACCCCTTCACGGTGGACAAGACCCGCTCGTAGGCGGGCTCCGGCGTCTGCTCCCTCACGACGTGCACCAACCTGACCACGCCGCCGCGGTCGACGACCAGCACCGCCCGCGCCAGAAGCAGGCTCTCCTTGATCAGGAGCCCATAGGCCTTCCCAAAGGCCCGCTCGCGGTAAAACGCTTCACCGCAAAGGGCAGGTCCACCGAAACCGTCAGTATCACCACTTCCGGACCCAGCGCCTACACCTCCTGGTTGAAGCGGCGCGTCTGGACATCGCACACCGGCGTGTCGAGAGATGTGACGCCGTTGATCACCACCACCTTGCCGAGAAACTCCGAAAGCCGCCGCTCCCTCAGCTCCGTGTCCACGGCTGCGAACTCGGGCGCCCGCGAACCCTCCTTGATCTCCAGCCCTATCAGCGTCAGCGGGATCCCCTCCTGCTCGATCGCGCCGGGCCGCTCGACCGGCATGGAACCGGATACCGAGCCGGCATCGCGACCCACCCCCAACGCCAGAACGATGACGATACCGCAACGAATGATCACGAAAACACATCCAAGACGCAACGATTATAGAAATGACGCGACGGGGAACTCCATCTTCATAAAACGGAAAACCCTGCGCCGACACCGCCGCGGGAGGGAGGGGGATGGACTGGGAGGATCTCATCCATCCCCTCACCCTCCTCCGCTGCCGCTATTGAGTAAATGCAATCTCCCGGCTCAAAGGCCCAGAAACTGTACTGGGCGAAGAAACTCACCCAGTTGTCGTCCCCTTAGTAGTCGCCGCCGCGCCACTTGGTGATCCAGTGCAGGTAGTCGAGCCCGAAGGAGACGCCGCCACTCACGTTGAACCGGTTGGCGACGTAACAGACGCGTTTGTCCTCGGCACCCGCCTTCCCGGTCAAAGCCGGGGTGCCGGTAAGGTCGCTGTTGACCGGGTCGTCCCGAGAAGTCCCCACGCAGAGCTTGTACCAGTCCAGGGGCTTGAACAGAATCTCCGCCCAGTAGCCGCAGGACTCCACCTCGCCAGCTTCACCGTCACTCCCTATCTGGACACCCGCCTGGAGGATGCCGCCCCGGAGGTCGTTGACGTTCTTCCCCTGCCACACCTCCCCGCAAATCTCGAGGAAGTCCAACAGCGGCAGCGTCACGTCCACGCCGAACCGGCTGTTACGGGCGTGCATGGTGAGGTCTTCCGAGTTCTCTTCCTCCCGGATCGCGGCCGGCGCGTCATCATCCTCGGCCTTGATGGTGTTGATCAGCCGCGTGTTGTTGGGATGCGAATCGTTGTAATGGACGTCCAGGCAGACGAATCCGTAGAACTTGACCTTCCAATCGCCGAGGCCGAACTCCAGCCCCTGGGAGGTGGCCGGCTTGGGGGCCTCCGCCGTCTGGGCCGGCGCGGCCTGCACCGGCGCCGACGCCTGCGCGGCGGCCGCCGACGCCGCCACCAAGAGCAACACTCCTACCGCCAACGGCCAGATCTTTCGCATCTTACCTACCCTCTCCAAAATAATTTCCTGATCCAAACCATCCCGGAAATCGCCGGGCTGATCATCCCATCATCAATGGCTGCCCCCGGCCCCGGTAACGGCGCCGGCGGGCTCCTCGTGCCTCGAGAACACCGGGAAGAGCTTCACCGCCACCGAGAAGAAGAATACCATCGACGCGATCATCGAGAGCGTCACGAGGAACTCCAGGGTGCTGGGGAAATACGTCTCCTCGCCCGAGAGGGTCATCCCCAGCAGCGCCACGTTGACGCGATTGAAGACGACGCCGTAACCATCGCGAATTCCACGTCGACGGCGCTCGGGAAGAAGTTGACCGGCAGCGACGGCGTCCACCAGAGCGGATCGAGCTTGTCGGGCATCAGGAGGAAGATCCGAGCCTGGCGACGACTAGTGCATGGTGGGAAAGACCACGCCGGCGGTGACGAGCAGCAGGGGCACTCCGGGTTTCTCCCTGGCCATCTTTGGAGCGGCGGCGGCCAGCGCCCCGAAGGCCACCGGCGCCACGATCGCCCAGGCCAGCGAATGCGACATGAGTCCCGCGAAAAGCGCAATGACCGCCGCGGGGAAGACCGGCATGACCTTCTCCCACAAGGTCTTCATGCGGTCCCATCCGAGCCCCTCGAAGTCCAGGGGGCGAACTCAAGGGCAAGGAAGGTGAGGTAGAGCATCACGCACCAGGTGACCTCGAACATGACCGACTGCCGCGGCCAGTAGATGATCGGGTGCCATATGTGCAAGGGATCGCGATGTCCTGGAGAATGGCCGCGCCCACGAAGGCGTATCCCAGGAGTCCGGTAAGGACGGGGGGGCGTACGAGTCCGTGGTATTTCTCCCCGCCGAAGGGGTAGACGAGCGCCGTATAGGCCCTGCATCCGATGCACCTTGTCAGATCAACCAGGCAGGCATTGCTCATGCTGTCGCTCCCTTCCGGCTACAGGGCGGCTTGGGGGAACTTCCCGCTGTCGAGTTTGCTGACGTCCGCCGGGGAGGTCTTGGTATCCGGGATCATCGTATTGGGATCGCCTATGTCCGGCGTCAACAGGTTCGCGCTGCCGCCGCCGGATCCGTTTTCCCGCATCTTCCAGCCGAAGCACCAGGGGAGTTCCACGTGGTGGATGGCCCGCCCCATCACTTTGAGGGGTTTCAGGCGCGCGGCGGGCAGCGCGATCGCCGTTATCGCCCCGCGCTTGCTACAGACGCGCACCTGGTCGCCGGGGCGGACGCCCTTCTGGCGGGCGAGTTCCAGGCTCATCTCCACGAACATCTGCGGCTGCATCTCCAGGAGCCATGGGGCGTGACGGGTCATGACGCCCGTACGCCGGTGTTCGGCGACGCGGCACGTTGTGCAAACGCCGGGGAACTCCTTGCTGCCGCACTCCAAGCACTTGTCGGCGGGCCCCTTCCACAGTCTCACGACCGGGTTGGGCATCTGGCCTAGGAACCGCAGTAGATCCAGCACCCGCAGGAAGTGGTGCCGTCCGCCTGGTAATTGGCGAAACCGGGCACCAGCTGTCCCTTCTTGTAGACGGTTTCGCCCATCTTGACGTCATCGAGGAGGTAGCAGTTTATCTCCTTCGCCACGGCGTGCGGATCGAACTCTGGAGGAGGCGCACGGGAGGACGAAGACATCCGTCTTGACGTCCCCGGAACGAATCGTCTGCGGGGGCCCCTGCGTGTTGTAGACCTCCAGCGTCGGCGGAGAGGCGTAGAGGATCGTCCCCGCCGTGGCCGAGTGTCATATCCGCGCTTGGTGTTCTATGGCCACCAGGCCCAAGCTGCGGAGGAATTTCTGGTATGGCCAGCACTCCTCGTTGTCCATCGCCGCGCCTCCCACCGACGCGATGGCGGTGGTCCGGTTGACGGTCTCTCCCCTGGCGTTTTTCTCGATGAACGAGGCGTCCCGCGTGGCCTTGATCCGCCTGGCGATCTCCCTGGCAGCCCACCCCCAGTCCTTTTCCACGAAGTCGGCAGTCCCGGGAGCGCGGTTGAGGACCTTGCGGAGGCGCTTTTCGTTGTTGGCCATCTGGTAGAGCGAGGACACTTTCGGGCACAGCGACCCCTGGTTGATCGGATGGTCCGGATCCCATTACACGTGGACCACCGCGCGCCGGCCGGCGCGCTCCTCCTCTACCAGGACAGCCGCAGCAGCTTCTCCAGTTTCCCCCCCAAGCGTGTCAGGCGGCGCAGGGCATCGGGGGAGAGGCGGCGGATCCGAACGTACCAGGCGTCCATCAGCTCGCAGAACTGGAGCATCTCTCGGAGCCTCGCGGTCGCCTGGGCGTCGCCGCCGTCCTTCTCCGCCTCCCTGATGCAGTCCCTGAGGATCTCAACGGCGGGATCGATCTCGCGCCGCTTCCTCTCGTCGAGGACCCTCAACCCCAGCTCCCAGGCGTTCTTCACCGCCACGAATACGTCCCGGCGCTCACCCAGCCCGTGGACGACCTCCACGAGCCCCCACCTGCGAAGCTCCTGCATGCTGGTTGAGACGTTCGACCGGCTTACCGAGAGCGCCTCGGCGATCTCCTCGGCCGTGTAGGGTTTGGAGGAGACGAAAAGCAGCGCGTGCACCCGCCCGACGGTGCGGTTGATCCCCCACCGCGTGCCGATCTCCCCCCATCTCTCTATAAACTTTTTCTGCGCCGCCGTCAGATGCACCATGAAACCGCCCAGAGATTCAATCCGCGTTTAACTTCCGGAATTAATCATATGACAGACATCATGTCAATGCGCAGCAATTTCTGTCTTGTAAGAGGTGAAACAGCATAGCCTTACCATGAGGAGGGGCGGCCCAACTTGCCGCGGGAGACACGATGACCGGGGGCCGACAGCGTCATTCGCTGATCCTGTGGGTCGTGACGTTCCACTCCGTCGCCTGCGGCGCCTGCCTGACAGTCCTTCCCGCGCCGGCCATGCAGGCATTCGGGTTCCAGGACTGACAGGAACGGTTCTTCCGCACGCAGGGAGGGTGTTCCAACTGGGGGTGAACCTTGCATGCGCCCTGGCGGCCTGGAATCCGGAACGCTTCCCCGTGACAGGGGCCTCGGGCCTGGTCGGGCGCCACTTCATCGAGGAAGCGCTGGAAGGCCATTTCATCTACGCCCTGGCGCGCCGCTCATCCGAGCAGTCGGACATCCCGCCCCACCCGAGAATCAGCTGGACACAGGCCGATTCGCCAGCTCGCTGATGGAACTCGCGAATACTGGGGGGGCGGGGCGGATCGGCCGTCCCTACATCCAGTGCGCGACCTATCGCGGATGATCCCGACGATCCTGCGCCGCAGCGACGAACTGCCCCGCCTGGACGTCTACGCGGCAAGTCCCCCCGAATGCACATCGCACCGTGAGCTCTTCGAGATCGCCACGCGCTGCTACTACGGGCGATCGGCGCATCCCATCCTGATGCCCAGGCTCCTTGCCGGCGCGGGGATACGCGGGCGGGCGCTTCTGGGGCGCGTCGTCGGCAGGATGCCCTTCGAGAGGCCTTGGATGGCAAAATACATTGACCGGTGCCTCGACGTCGACCCGTCCCATACCCGGCGGGTCCTCGGATTGGAGCCGACGCCCCGCTCGTCGGAACTTCTATTCAACTTCCTGGCGGCCGCCGTGCGCAGCGGGGACCGGGCGACGATGCCGAACCTCGTGCGCGAGCTGGCCCGGATCCGCCTCGAGGAAGGATTCGACTGCCGCGAGGTATCCGGAGCGCTGACCGCCCTGCGCGACGCGGCCGCCGCCGCTCCTCCGGCGGCCCGCCTCGAGCCGCTGGAGCGGATCGTCGGCCAGATGGAGGCCTTCTACAGGCCCGCCGCGGCGGAGGAGGGCCCCGCGCCTAAATCCCCTCCAGGCGGCGCCGGATGAAGTCGGCCCGGGCGGCGTCGCGCTCGTCGGGCTCCAGGATCCGCCCCTCCATCTTCTGCAGGTGCGACGGCTGGATGTAGAGGAAGAGCTCGTTGACCGTCTTCATGGAGACGCCCGTTATGAGCCTGAGGTTTATGCCCAGGCGGAGCGCCGACAGCAGCTCTATGGCCTCCTCCGAGCTCATGTGGCGCGCGTTCCTGAGTATCCCCCACGCGCGCCAGACGCGGTCCTCCACGCGGCGCATCTCGTCCTTGAGCAGCTTCTGCCGCCAGTCGCGCTCGAACTTGACTATCTCCGGCAGCACCCGCTTCATCTCCGCGATGATGTCGCGCTCGGCCTTTCCCAGCGTCACCTGGTTGGAGATCTGATAGAACTCGCCCACCGGCGAGCTGCCCTCTCCGTAGAGCCCACGCACCGTGAAGTTCAGCCGCTGGAGCGACTGGAGCACCTTGTCCACCTGCTTGACGAGGACGACCGCCGGCAGGTGCATCATGACCGATATCCTCAGCCCCGTCCCGACGTTGGTCGGGCAGGCCGTCAGGTAGCCGAAGCGCGGGCTGAACGCGTAGCGGAGGGACGCCTCCAGGGCCGTGTCCAGCCGGTCCACGGACTCGTAGGCATCCTCGAGCTGGAATCCCGTGCGCAGCGCCTGCAGCCGGAGGTGGTCCTCCTCGTTGACCATCACGGCCAGGGACTCGTCCGACCTCACCGCCACGCCCCGGTCCCCCTCGGCCCGGGCGTGCTCGCGGCTTATTAGGTGCCGTTCCACGAGCAGGTCGCGGTCGAGCTGAGGCATCCCCTCAAGTGGCCAGTAGGTGAGCTTCTCCGGGAGCCCTGCGTCCTCCAGGCGCGGCCGGACGTAACTCTCGATCTCGGAGCGGACCTTGGGCGTGGCCACCGTCAGGAAGGGGAACCGGTGCAGGTTTCTGGCCAGCCGCACACGGCTGGAGATGACGACGTCGCCCTCGGGCCCCGTCCCCTTGAGCCACTCCCCGGCCTGCCCCAGGAGATCCTCTACCTTCATTTCTTGTTCAGGTCGGTCTCCAGGGTCTTGATGCGGTCGCGGATCTCCGCGGCCTTCTCGAAGTTCTCGCTGCGGACCATCGACTCCAGGTCGCGCTTCAGGCGGATCAGCTCGTTCTCCTTGCGCACCTGGTCATCCGCCGTCCGCGGGGTCTTGCCCACGTGGGTCGTGGATCCGTGGATTTTCTCGAGCAGCCGCATCAGCTCCCCGCGGAAGATATCGTAGTCGTGGGGGCAGCCGAGGCGGGCCTTCGTCTTGAACTCCGAGTAGGTGATCCCGCACTCGGGACACCTGACCTGGTTGGCCTTGGGCGCCTTCTCCTCGCGCGGCGCCCCCACCAGCTCCCCGATGGTGAAGTTGAACTTGAAGCCCACCCCGGACTGGCGCGCGCACTCCTCGCAGATGTGGGCCTCCCGCTTGACGCCGTTCTCGATGGCCGTCAAGTGGTAGGTCGCGTGGTTCTTGTGACACCTTTCGCAGTTCATGGCTTCCTATATTCTAACGCCTGGACCCCCGTATTTCATCGGGATTCAGGATCTCAGGAGCCGTCAACTATCCGCTTCTCCCAGCGGTGAAGCTCCGCCACGCTCCCCAGTGTGGCCTTCCGCCGGATCTCCTCCCTCAACCGGTTCTCGTGCTCAAGCACGTCCATCGCCCTGTTGGCCACCTCCACCGCCCGGCCCTTGGGGATCCTCACCACCCCCGAGTCGTCCCCCACGATCCAGTCGCCGGGAGAGACGGCCACCCCGCCCACCTTGACCGTCACGCCGATCTCCCCGAACCCCTTCGGCTCACCCGCCGTGGGGGTGATCAGCCGGGCGAAGGCGGGGAACCCCAACGAACGGATGGTGTCTACGTCCCTTATCGCCCCGTCGATGACGACCCCGGCGACCTTCCTCTGGATGCAGGACTCGCAGGCCAGCTCCCCCCAGACCGCCGGGCCCTGGCCGCCGGCGTCTATTACGATCACGTCGCCCGGCCGGGCCGCGTCTATGGCCTCCACCGGCTTGGCCCAGTCCCCGGGGTAGGTCCGAACCGTGACGGCGGGTCCCGCGAGCTTCCGCCCCTGCGTCACCGGCACGATCCCGGCCAGCTCCCCCGAGCGGTGCATGGCGTCGGAGACGTTGGGGGTGGAAACCCTTTGCAGGATCCCGCGGATCTCCTCCTCCGCGGTGCCGCGCTTGTAGAGGGACGTCTCCACGGCCACGCCCTCGCGCATGGCCCTGAGTATCGCGCGGGTGGCGGCCTCCGCGTCGGGGCTCTTGGTGATGGCGCCCCCGACGATCACTATGTCGGCGCCGGACTTGACCACCTCGGCGGCCGTCTCGCTGTTGATGCCGCCGGCCGCCGCGATGGGCATCCTGACGTGCGGCCGGAGCCTCCTCAAGTCCGCCGTCACACGCCCCCCGCGCATCTGGTCGTCGATCGGCAGGTGCAGGCACACGTGGTGTACGCCCCATTCCTCCAGCTTCCTGCACAAATCCACCGCCTCCTGCGCGCGCAGCGCCAGGAGATCCACGCAGACGTCGATCCCGTAGTTCCTGCCCGCCTCGACGCACTCCAGGATCGTCGCGTCGCTGCCGGTGACGCAGACGGTGGCGCAGTTGGCGCCGGCCTTGGAGGCGGCCTCGAACTCGGCGCGCCCGGCGTCCAGCGTCTTGAGATCGGCGATGAGGTAGGCCTTCGGGAACTCCTTCCGCAACGCGCGGATCGAATCGAGGCCCTCGCTCTTGATCAACGGGGTGCCGGCCTCGATCCAGTGGGCACCGCCGCGGACCGCCTCCCGCGCGGCATTGAGCGCGCGGGAGAGCTCCACGAAGTCCAGCGCCACCTGAAGGATCGGTTCCACGAGGGGCACATATTAACAATCCGCCCCGGCGGCGGCAAGACGGCGCACAACCCGGGGGGAGGGGAAATTTCGGCCGCCGCTCCCACGGCCGGAGTGTAATATTTAATGTGGAACACACGCATCCGGGAGGGAAACCACCCATGAACGAGCGCCGCGAATCCACCCGCCGTGAGTTCGTCGGGGCCGCCGCGCTGGGGATGGCCGCCACGGCCCTGCCGCGGCCGGCCACGGCGCGGCCGCTAGGGGCCAACGAGCGGCTCAACGTGGCGGTCATCGGATGCGGGCTGAGGGCGCAGGCGCACTTCAAGGCGCTGGAGAACCGCATCAAGAGGCTGGACGACGTGCGCCTGATCGCCGTCTGCGACCTGTACGAGAAGCGGCTGGCCGCGGCGGTCAAGAGGACCGGGGCCAAGGGGTACCGGGACTACCAGGAGGTGCTGGCTCTCAAGGACCTGCAGGCGGTCTTTGCGCCGGTGCCCTGGCACTGGCACGCCAAGATGTGCATAGACGCCTGCGAGGCTGGGAAGGACATCTACATCGAGACGCCGATCGCCAACTCGATAGAGGGGGCGCGGGCGGTGTACGAGACGGTCAAGCGGACGGGGCGCGTGCTGGAGGTGGGCAACCAGCCGCTGACGGACGACAAGTACCGGAAGGCGCGCCAGGTGGTCAAGTCCGGGGTGCTCGGGAAGGTGGTGATCACCACCACCAGCTACGCGCGCAACTCGAAGGAAGGGCAGTGGAACAGCTATCCGATCGACAAGGGGGCCGGGCCGGAGGAGGTGCAGTGGTCCACCTGGCAGGGTCTCAAATGGGGGCTGGCGCCGGAGCGGCCGTTCGAGAGCGACCGGTACTTTCGGTGGAGGAAGTACCGTGACTACGGGGGCGGGGCGGCTTCGGACCTTTTGTGTCACGGGATGGGATGCTTGTTCGTCGCGATGGGATTCGAGTTCGCGTGCATGGCCACCTCCGCTGGGGGGCAGTTCGTGGAGATGGACCGTGACGTATTCGACACGTACCTGTCGCTGGTGGAGTTTCCCAGCGGATACGTCTGCATGATGGACGGGACGATGGTGAACGAGCAGGGGGGAGGGGAGGTGATCCGGGGCCACGAGGCGACGTGCTTCATCGAGGACGAGGGGGTGGTGGTGGTGCCGGAGCCGCCGTTCGAGATCGACTTTCCGGAGAAGTGCGAGGCGGCGGGGCTGAAGGGGGAGTGGGTCCAGTACACGACGCGGAAGCGCGGGATGGAGTTCCAGACGAAGTCGCTGAGGATTCCGAAGCAGAAGAGCGAGCTGCCGGCCACCGACATGCTCCACGACGACTTCCTGCGGTGCGTGCGGACGAGGGGGAAGCCGCTGGAGGGGGCCTGGGAGGGGTACACCATCACCGTGGCGGTGGAGCTGGGGGTGCAGTCCTATTTCCAGAACCGCTCGATGTACTTCGATCCCGACAGGCAGGAGGTGCTCCAGACGCCTCCGCCCCGCAGGAACCAGAAAAAGTTTTGAAGGAGGAAACCATGGATCCCGGATTGAATCGGCGTGGGTTCATCGCGGCGGCATCGGCGGCGGGGGCCTCGTTCTGCGTCCGTACCGGGTCGGCCTCGGAGGACAAGCCGGCGTTGCTGGGCGGGCAACCGATCCGGCGAGAACCGTTCCCTTCATGGCCTGTGGTAGGTGGCGGCGCGGAGAAGGCGCTCCTTGACGTCCTGCACAGCGGCAAGTGGTACCGCGGCGACGGGAAGAGGGTGATGGAGTTCGAGGCGGCGTTCGCCGAGATGATAGGGGTCCGCTACTGCGTGGCCGTGGCCAACGGCACGAGCGCCCTCCACACCTCGCTGGCGGCGCTCGGCGTTGGACCGGGGGACGAGGTGATCGTGCCGCCCTACACGTTCATCGCGACCGTCAACGCGGTCCTCCTTCAGTATGCCCTTCCGATCTTCGTGGACACCGACCCGGACACCTTCCAGATAGACGCCCGGAAAGTCGAGGCGGCCATGACCGAACGGACCGCCGCGATAATCCCGGTGCACATCGGCGGTGCGCCGGCCGACCTGGACACGATCCTGGCGGCGGCCGGAAAGCGCAACGTCCCGGTCATCGAGGACGCCTGCCAGGCGCACCTGGCGGAGTGGCGGAACCGGAGGGTGGGAAGCTGGGGAGCCACCGGCTGCTTCAGCTTCCAGGTCAGCAAGCACATCAACTCGGGCGAGGGCGGCGCCGTCACCACCAACGACGCCGACCTGGCCGCCAGGTGCCGCGGGTTCCACAACCACTTCCGGGGATTGTCCGAGATCGGGGAGATCGCCAAGCTGAGCGGCCGCAGCTGCAACCTGAGGATGACCGAATTCCAGGGGGCGTTGCTCAAGGCCCAGATGGCCAAGGCCGAGGAGCAGGCCTCCATCCGGGAGCAGAACGCCCGGTACCTCACGGGCCTCCTCAAGGAGATGCCGGGCATACGCCCCATGGCGATGCACGAGGGAGTCACGCGGAGCGCCTACCATTTCTTCATGTTCCGTTACCAGAAGGAGGCGTTCGAGGGGCTCTCCCGGCCCAGGTTCATCCAGGCGCTCTCGGCCGAGGGGATTCCCGCATTCGGCGGATACGGCGGGCCGCTCAACAAGCAGCCGTTCCTGCGCGCCGCGCTGGCATCCCGGGCGTTCCGCAAGATATTCCCCAAGGAGGTTCTCGACGGCTGGGAGGAGCGGAACCAGTGCCCCGTCAACGACCGGCTGTGCGACGAGGCGGTGTGGCTCATGCAGCGGCTGCTCCTGGGGACGCGCCGCGACATGGACCAGATCGCCGAGGCGATCCGCAAGATCCGCACTCACGCGGCGGCGCTCGCCAAGGCGTGAGCGGGTAAGGGCTTCCGGCCGGCGCACGGCCGTCACTCCGCAGGGGCCGGCAGCCGGCCCGAGGACCGCGTCAGATCCCCGAGGCGGCCGAGGACGTCGGGCGTCAGGAGCCCCGGCTTCAGGCGCCATTCCCAGTTGCCCGTGGGCGTCCCGGGTCGATTCATGCGCGCTTCGGAGCCGAGCCCCAATATATCCTGCGCGGTCACTATCGCCGTGTCCGCCTTTGAGTTCCACACCGCCTGTGTAAGCGTCCAGTGTATCTCGCGGCCGTCGGTGTTGAGGTAGCGCAGGACCCATTCCCTGGTCCCCGGGTGCTCTATGGCGTCGAACCAGCCGCGGGCAGTGTCGTTGTCGTGGGTGGCCGTGGCGGCGAGGCAGCGCCGCGGGTAGTTGTGAGGCAGGTGGTACTGCTCGGGATCCCAGCCGAAGCCGAACTGAATTACGCGGATGCCCGGCAGGTCGAACCGGTCGCGCAGCGCCAGCGCCTCGGGTGTGACCGTCCCGAGATCCTCGGCCACGAACTCGAGCGCCTGTCGTTCCCTCGAGAGGCGTTCGAGGATGTCGCCGCCGACGCCCGGGATCCACTTCCCCCGCTTGGCGTTGCGGTGGCCCGCCGGCACGGCCCAGGCGCGGTGGAATCCCAGGAAGTGGTCGATGCGGACGGCCTCGAAGCGGTCGAGCGCCGCCCGGAGCCTTCCCTGCCACCAGCTGAACCCGTCGCGGCGCATGGCCTCCCAGTCGTAGAGGGGAAATCCCCAGAGCTGGCCATCCTTCGAGAAGTCGTCGGGCGGCGTGCCCACGACCCTCCGGGGCCTGCCGGAGGGCCCGATCTCGAACTGGTCCTGCCGCGACCACGTGTCCGCGCTGTCGAGCGGCACGTAGAAGGGCACGTCGCCCAGCAGCCCGACCCCGAGCCCGCGGCAGCGCCGCCGCAGCGCGTTCCACTGCCGGTCGAATTCGTATTGGAGGAAGACGTGCCATGCCGCGGCTTCGGAGAGGCGGCGCCTGGCTTCGGCCAAGGCGGCGGTCCTTCTCCGCCTGACCCCTTCCTCCCACCGCGTCCACGGCCGGCCGCGATGGGCGTCCTTGAGCGCCCGGTAGAGGGCGTAATCGGGCAGCCAGGGATCGGAACGCCTGAGGAACTCCTCGTAATCGTCCGGCGCGGGCCGACTCCTGAACGCCTCGAACGCCCGGCGCAGGTGGCGCTCCTTGTACTCGATCACCTTCTCGAACGGGACGCGTTCGGGAGGCCACGAGGCCGGATCGATCTCCTTGAGCAGGCCGTCGCGGACCAGCGCCTCGAGGCTTATCAGGAGCGTGTTGCCGGCGAATGACGAGAAGGTGCTGTACGGCGAATTCCCGTAGCCGGTGGGACCCAGAGGGAGCATCTGCCACCAGGATTGTCCCGCCGCGGCAAGGGCCTCGGCGAAGCGGTGGGCCTCATCCCCCAGGTCTCCCGTGCCGGCCGGCCCGGGCAGCGACGTCGGGTGCAGGAGCACCCCCGCGGCGCGGCGGCGCAGCGTCGGTATCGGGCGCATGGCCGCGAGGATATATCAGATTGCCGCCCCGGCTGCGAGGGAAAAAACCCGTTCCGAATGGCCGCTCGGCCGCCGCACGTCGCGGTCACCGCGGGGCCTTTCCACGGGACGCGGCGCGAAGGCGCGCCTTGGCGGACAACTTGGCCAGGAACCTCTGCCGGACCGCCCGGTCGGCCAGTCGACTCTCATCCTCCACGGCGGCGTCGGGGAACCGTTCCAGCGCGGCGGCGGCGAATATGCCCCGTCCACGCCTGACGACCTTGCCTCCCGGTGCCGACAGTATCTTTGAATCCCGGAGGCCGCATGTGGGGGACCGGCCCTTGAATATGAATCCGTCCACAGCCCCCAGCGACCTCAAGAACCTTTCCGCGAAGGCGCGCATCTTCCCGGTGAGGCGGCGTCCCGTGGAGGGTTGCAGGAGCCGCGCGCCGCCGCGGCCGTCGTCAACGAGGCATATCGGATCTCTTGGGACACCCAGTCCGATGGCCATCTCGGGACAGACCGTCTTGAAGGTGACGCGGCGGGCCATCGCCGTCACGAAACGCGCCCTTATCGGCCGCCCGTCGTAGCGGCAGCGGCGGCCGGCGAGGCAGCGGCTCAGGACGACGACCGGCCGTATCATGGCGTGCGTGCGGTTCATCTGTCGGCGGCGGGTTCGACGCGGAGGGTCACGAGGATCCTGGCCGGCAGCTCGAGGCGGATCGACGTCCTCTGCCCGGCGACCGCCACCGGCTGCGTGGATATCTTCCTGCCCGACGCCTTTTCGGCGAGGGTCGCCGAATACCGGCCGGGCCTCAGGAGGTACAGCTCGGCCCCCATCGCGCGCGGTCTGTCCCCGAAGTGAAAGAGATCCGCCGCGAACCGATCGCGGGCCGATTCCGTCACCAGCGCGGCGAGGTCCCTCGGCTCCGTCATCCAGCGGACCGCGTTGAGGGGGAAGACCAGAGGGTTCCCCGGGTCGCCGGTTGCGCTCGAGTAGAGGATTTCCGGGGATGGAGAGGGCGGCGCAGCCTGAGGGAGGCTGCTCAGGTAGTGGGATGCGAATGCCATCACCCGGTCCGTCCAGCGCATCTCGCCGGTGAAGCCCTCGCGGTTGTATCTGAACGCCTCCGCGTTCCGCCGCAGCGAGGCCTCGAGCGCCCGGACGTCTCGGTGGAGTCTGTACCGGACGTAACCCGATGCGTCGGCGCCCAGCAGCTCGTCGTGCCGCCGGTCGCCGGTGAGGAACCGGTACTTCGCCAGCGTGTCGGCCAGTAAGCCGCGCATCTGGAAGGAACACCACGCATCCGATCCCGGTTCGTCCTTGGAACCGCCCTTGTGCTTGAGCCGGAATTCGGCCATCAAGAGGATCGGCCTGAGGAATTCCTCTCGTCCCGTCATGTGCCACGCCAGCAGCAGCGTGGAGGTCATCAGGCGGGTCGCCCCCGGCCAGTTGTACAGCGCGTCGTTGTGGTTGAGGGGGAACGGCTCCCACCACGGCCTCTCCTCCGCCGCGACGGTGCCCTCCGGCCACCGGATGGCCGAGGGCATGACGCCCGCCGGCTTTCCGTTCTCGGCCCTGGCGGCGGCGTCCACCCAGACCTTGAGCCACTCGCAGACGAACTCCGCCGTGCCGGCGTCCCCGGTGCGCTGCCAGTGGAGCAGCGCGGGCTGGATGATCGACGGGTGGTAGACCGTGTCGAAGGCCCGCCGCCTGCTTTCATCCACCTTGTCGACGCTGAAATATATGGACTTGAACTGGAGGAATCCGCGGCGGTTGCGCCCGGTCCACCTCTCCCTGGAAAGCTCCACCAGCCGGCGCGCGCGCCGCTGCCAGAGGGGATCGTCGGGCTTCAGGTGCATCATGGGGAGGATGGTGTCGGTGGTGTCCTCGTTCGAATGTTCCACGTCCGTCATGCGCGAGGTGAATCCGTCCTTGAGGTGTGGCTTCCGGAAGATCCCGATCGAAAGGCGTTCCTGCGCGGCGTTCGCCTTCGGGTCGTCGAAGCCGATCAGCAGGGGGGTCCACCAGCGCCACATCTCGACGTCGTCGCCCCAACCCCCGCCGAACTGTCCGTCCTCCAGCTGGCGTTCGTCGATCCACCAGTGGATTATCTCCGCGAGCTTCTCGAGGCCTTCCCGCTGCAGGTTGGCCCACTCGGGTGCCCCGGGCGCAGGCTCGGATTTCGACGGCCACGGGATGGGGTCTCCGAGGTACATGCCGAGTACTCGGTTCTCGGGGAATGCCTTTCGGGCCTCCTCCAGGAGCCGCCGCGCCTCGCCGAAGTACGCGTCGCGGTCCTCCTTCACGCGCCGCAGCGGGCCGCTTTGGATGACGATCCAGATGAGCATCCTCCCCCTGTAGAGACACCAGATCGGCCTGAGCGGGGAGCCTTCCGCCGGGGGCGGCGGGTGGACCTGCCCGCGCGACTTGGGCCTGACCTTGCCGGTGATGAACCGGCAGAGGTATCCGTTCTCGGCGGCGCGTGAGTCGTCCTCCACGGGTCGATCCTTGCCGTTTGCCCATGCGTCCACCACGGGCATGATCTTGGCCAAGTCCGCGCGCAGATCAGGGGTGAGGTCGCCGCGTCCTTCCAGCGACTTCAGGAGGCGGTATCTCTCCTTCTCGTCGGCGGCGTTTCCGGCGCGTCTTATGATGTCGGCGATCCCGTCGGGGGCGGGCAAGGAGAGGATCAGCGCGGCCAACGGTCCGGCGATGATTGGAAGCGCCATCGGATTTCGTAATAATGTACGGCGGCGGCGGGGGGATCGAGGGCGTCCTTTCGACGGGGGGATGCATGTCTTCGTCGCGCAGGGAATTCATGCTGGGGGCGGCCTCCATGGCCGCGGCTTCGGCGGCGCGGCGGGGGCGCTGGCGGATGCGGCTTTCCACCTCCACCATCATGTTCAAGTCGCTGGTCGTGGAGGAGGCCTGCCGCAGGATCGCGGGGCTCGGATTCGAGGCGGTGGACATCTGGTCGCCCCACGAGAAGTGTCCGCACCTCGACGACGTGCTCAACCGCCTCGGGGGGGAGAAGCTCAAGGAGTTTCTCGACGGGATCGGCCTCAGGCTCTTTTCGTTCAGCGTCTACGCCGGGGGGTACAGGAAGTACGCGGAGTTGCTGGGCCGCGCCGGGGGCGGCGTGGCGGTCCGCGGCAGCGCGGGGGCCTGCAAACCGGAGGAACTGACCGTCAGGATGAAGGCGTTCCTTGAAGGCCTGAAGCCGGATGCCGAGCTCCTCGAGAAGCACAATTCGAAGCTGGCGATAGAGAACCACGGGAACGCGCTCTTGGACTCGGTGGATTCGATCAGGGCGTTCGTCGATCTCAATGCCAACCCCCGGATCGGGATCGCGCTGGCGCCGTACCACATACAGGGGCGCAGGGAATCGGTGGAGGAGGCGATCCTCTCGGCGGGGAAGCAGCTTTTCTTCTTCTACGCCTGGCAGAGGGGTGGCGGGCTCGCCCAGCTGCCCGGGCATGGCCCGACCGATTTCACGCCGTGGATAGCGGCGCTGGCGAAGGTCGGCTATGCGGGCTATGTGAACCCCTTCATGCACGGGGAGCCGGGGCCCGACGCGATGGCCGCCGCCGTGGCCAAGGCGCGGGACTATCTCAAGGATTGCTATGCCAAGGCGGTGCCGGGTTAGGATGGCCGGGCGCCGCCGGGGTTGTCCCGAAACTCGTTAGATTTGGGAAGGGACCTCCGATCACCCTACCCGACCTCCTTGGCCGTGTCCACCGGATT
>FWPU01001187.1_pt1 | contig 80237 bp, 74 predicted proteins | sample 2228361 | NCBI WGS metagenome assembly FWPU01 (sample SAMEA103939777, study PRJEB20133) | metagenome | reverse complement strand
GGAGCCGAGGGCCCTCGCGAATCCGCTCCACCCGCCGAGCTCGGTCGTAGCGCGGATCAGGCCGGTCGCGACGACGATGGCCACGCACCCCCCGGCGAGGGTCGAGAACCGACGAACCTCGGCCTCGAGGAGGTCCGGGCCGGGACGGCGGAGCGCGAGGGCCAGGAGGGTGAGCCCAGCCACCCAGATCCCGACGGCCACGAGGTGCAGCCACTGGAGGACGACCTGGGCCCAGGCGAGCTCGCTCGCCGCGGCGGCGTGGCCCCCGGCGGCGCGGACGAGCCCCATCCCCGCGGCCGCGAGCCCCGCGAGCACGAGCGGCGCCCGCCCCGGGGTTATCGCCGCCACCCAGGCGAGGACGGCGACGGCGACCCCAGACCCGAGCAGCCGAGCGAAGGAGCCCCCGGTCCGGGAGCCGAGCAGGTCGGCGACCCCGACCCCGATCACCCGCGCCTGGGCCAGCGTGAGCACGAGGGCGCCGAGGAGCGCGGCGAGCCCCGCCGCGAACAGGAGCGGCCGACGCGCGGGGACCCTGCCGCCGAGGGCGCCGATCCCCACGACGGGGGCGGCGAGGAGCACGGCGAGCCCCGCGTACAGCAGGAGCCGGGCGAGCACCGACAGCGGCGTCGGCCCCGAGGTCGAGGCAGACGCGCTCGCGGGAGCCGGGGCCGTCGGCTCGACGCCGACGCCGAACGCGAAGGCTCCCGCGGACGCGTGCCCGTCCTCCTCGGAGACCACCCGCCACGAGACGGTGTAGACGCCGTCGGGGAGCTCGCCGGGCACCTCGACCACGAGCGTCCGGGGATCTTCCGGCGCCGGGCGTGGCGGCCCCGTCTCGACCCGACCACCGCCCCGGTCCAGCACCGTGACGACGGACAGCCCGGGATCGGGGGTCTCGCTGAAGGAGAGCCGGATCTCCCGCGGCGGCTCGGCGAGCCGGGCGCCGTCCGCGGGGCTCGAGCGCTCGAGGTGCGCGTGGGCGAGGGCCGCCCCCGGCGCCGAGGCGACCAACCCCGTCGCGACCAGCGCGGCCCACCGCAGCGGGCGGCGCACCCTTGCCCGCGTGCCGCTCACCCCTTCCTGCGTACGAGCGCCAGGGCGGCGAGGATCACCCCGAGCGCCCCGACCGCGAGCCCCGCGACGGCAAGCCCCCGGGCGCCCGAGACGGCGTCCCTCGCCTCTCGCGCCGCCGCGAGCGCCGCGTCCGTCGCCTCGCGCGCGCGAGCGGCCTCCCGGTCGATCCGCTCGGCGAGCTCCATCGTCGAGGGCATCGCCTCCATCGGAGGGAACATCGCCTCGGTCGGCTCCTGCACCTCGTCGAAGGTCCTCGGGCCCGAGGTGACGGAGAGGTCGATCTCCGTGTCCTCGACCCGGCCGGCGAGGGTGAACGTGTAGGGCCCCGGCTGGGACGGGATGAAGGGGGCCTGGTACTGGCCCGGCTCCTCGAGCGGCTGGAACGTCATCGGGTCCGAGGTGACGTTCCCGTACGTGACCGTGACCGTGAGGTCCCGGCCCAGGTCCGTGACCGGGTGTCCGTCGTGGGAGACCTCGATGAAGACCGCGTTCGGGGCGCCGACGTACGCGGGCTCGTCCCGGAACCCGATCTCGAGGTCCACGGGCCCGCTCGACTCCTCGGTGTGAGCGGAGGCGGGAGCGGCCAGGCCGAGCAGCAAGGCGGCCACCGCCACCGCGAGCACGCTCCGCAACATCGGATCACTCCTTCCTCGCTCGGTCCGATCCCCGCGCGCCGCGGGGCGCGGGCTCAGCGTGCGAGCGAGGGCGGCGCCCGAGCCTCGATCCGAGCGATGCCGACCTGTCCGAGGCGGGATCCCGCCTCCCGAGCGAGCGGTAGAACCGGGGGACGGTCCGGCACCCAAGGGGCGCCGGCGGCCACCGCGAGGTCCACCGCGGAGAGCAGCCCCCGCATCACGAGCGCGAGGAGGAGGCCGACGACGACCTGGCTCGCGACCCCGAACGCGAGGACGCCCTCGTGGAGGACCTCCGCGAGCGGGACGCCCTCGACCAGCCGCTCCGCGACCTCCATCACGACGAAGGCGGCGACCTGGAACGCGACCGTCGAGGCGGTGATGCGTCCGAGCCGCGGGGTGGACCCGGGTGATGTGAGCCGGCCGAGGAACACCCACGCGAGCGCGACCAGCGCGACGGAGATCCCCACGTGGTTCGCGACCCGCAGGTACGCGTGCCCGGTGCGGTCGAGCAGCTCCTCGGCCCCGTGGGGTGCGGCGAGCCGGTACGCGAGCTCGTGGGCGAGGAGCACGCCCCCGACCGCTACTCCGTACGCAGCTCGCCGGGCCCCCACCATGCGCGGCATGATACCGGGGGGCTCGCGACCGACGAGCGAGCGCCTAGACTTCGCCCGTGGGCGAGCGCCGACCGCCGCTGCGAGGAGCCCTGGCGGCGCTCTGCCTGTGGTGCGCGGCCCTGCTCGCGCTGGGTGCGCCGGCCTTCGCGGCGCCGCCCCGGCAGGTGGTGCTCGTCCTCGTGCCCGAGCTCTCCTACGGCAGGGCCCTCGCCGACCCCGCGCTCGTGCGGCTCGCCCGGGCGGGCGGGCTCGGCCTCCTCACCACCGCGGGCGGCGCCGACGTCCCGGCCAAGACGGCCCTCGGGATCGCGGCGGGGCGCCCGGTCCGGGACGCGCCCTCGGGCGAGGCCCGCCTCGGCATCACCGGAGCCGGGATCCAGGTGGACCTCGCCCCCTTCGCCGACCGCGTGGGCCCTGAGGACCTCGGGCTCCTCGGGACCACCCTGGCAGGAGCGGGGCTCCGGGTGGGCTACGCGGACCCCGGCTCCGGCCAGGGCGACGCGACCGCGGCGATCGCCGCGATGGACGGCGACGGGCGGGTCCCGCTCGCGTGGTTCGGGCGGGGAGCTGCCCCCGGCCCGGAGGCCGAGGCGCTGGACGCAGACCTCGTCGTCGGGCCCTCGGTCGAGGTGGCTCGCCTCGTGCTCGAGCGCACCGATGCCGACGACGTGCTCGTGATCGTGGCGGGGGCCGGCGCGTCGCCCGCGATGCGCGAGCGCGGGGACACGGTGGACGCGATCGTCCTGGCTCGCGGCGCGCCCGAGGAGCTGCTGGACCCCGAGGGAGGCATGGCCGGCCTGACCTCGGAGACGACGCGCCGCGGAGGTGTCGTCGCCGAGGCCGACGTCGCGCCCACCGTCCTCGGGTTCCTCGGCGTGCAGGCCCCGCCCCGCATGCTCGGATCGCCGATCCGGGTCGAGGGCGAGCCGCCGACCGAGCTGCACCGGCGCTTCCTCGACCTCCAGGAGGTCGTCGGTCCGGTGGGCCTCGCCGGGGTGGCCTTCGGTCTCGCGGTCCTCGCCGTGGGCCTCGCCCTCCTCTCCACCCGCCGCGGCTCCCGGCGCGCCCGGCCGGTGGCCGCGGCCATGGTGGTCGCCTGCTCGCTGCTCGTCGCGATGCTCCCGGGGAGCTGGCTCCCCTCGTTCCGACCCGTCTCCGTGGGCGCCGGGCTCGTCGGGATCACCGCCGTCCTCGCGGGGCTCGCGCTCGCCCGGGGGGGCGGCGACCCGCGACGGGCGCTCGCGACCGTCGGGGCCCTCGGCCTCGCCCTCGTGGGCCTCGACGCGCTCCTCGGCTGGCGGAGCGAGCTCACGCCGCTGCTCGGGGGCGGGGTGCTCGACGGAGAGCGCTTCTCCGGGCTCGGCAACGCCTACGCCGGCATCGTGGTATCCGGGGCGCTCCTCGCGGCCGCCCGGCTCCGCCCGCGGCGGGGCCTCGCCCTCCTCGTGGTCGCGGCGGCCCTCGCTGGGCTCCCGACGGTCGGGGCGGACGCCGGGGGGTGCCTGACGCTCGCGGCGGCGGCCGCCCTGTGGGTCGGGCTGCCCCGGTGGCGCCTCGGCCCCCGGACGTGGGCCCTCGTCGTCGCCGCGCTCGCGGCGGGCGCGCTGTGGGTGGCGATCGCCGGTCGCCTCCTCGCGGACGGCCCGACCCACCTCTCGCGCCTCGGCGGGGGCGAGGCCGTGCTCGTCGCCTTCGTCGCTCGTCTGCTCGCCAACGTGCGCGCCACCTCGGAGACCCCGGCGGCCTGGCTCATGGTGCTCGGCCTCGGCCTGTGGCTCGCGCTCGCGCTGCGCCCCCCCGCCGCGCTCCGCCCGGCTCTCGAGGCCGACCCCCGATGGCGGGACGCGGTGACCGCCCTCGCGTTCTGCGGCCTCCTCGGGTGGATCCTGAACGACACGTACGGGCTGGCGGGGAGCGCGTTCACGTTCACGAGCGCTGCGATCCTCGCCCCGGCCCTGGCGCGGAGCTACCCGACGAGCTCGGCGCGGTAGCCGAACCGCAGATCGTCGTCGCGGGGGAACGCGGCGCAGGAGTAGCGCCACTCCGGGTGGAGCCAGCAGCGGCTCCGACGGATGCTCGCGTTCGTCATCACCAGGACCACCCGCGAGACGGCGCCGCGGCCGAACGGCACGATCGTCCCGGCGTCGCCCCGACGATCGATCGCGAGCGGCCCGAGCCGGATCCGCCCGCTCCGTCGGATGACCACGACCGAGGCCTCGGTGCCCGTCCGGCGCGGCGGCCCGTCGAGCGAGATGGCGAGACGAGCGGTACCGGACACGCCCCGGCCGGGCACGAAGGCGACGGAGGCGTTCGTGAGGTGGTCGAGGCGCTCGGCGCCCGCCGCCACGGGGTCACGCGGCCCCAGACGGATCCGCGCCGCCTCCGGTGGGGTCGGGTAGGCGGCGCCCTCCTCGTAGAAGACCCCCGGAACCACGTTCAGCATCCCGAAGTCGGCGAACATCCACCGCAGCCGCCGGTCGTAGGAGGCGAGGGCGCCCGCGTAGGCCTCGAGGCTGTACGCGTCCCGGCCCTTCGGGCTCGCGTCCGCGCGCTTCCAGGCTCGACGGACGACGCCGGGCTCGAGCGCCTCCGAGAGGAACCGGGGCCAGATCCAGGCGCCGTAGACCGCGAAACCCCGGTTCAGGTCCAGCGGGACCCACGGGCGACCGAGGGGCCCGGCCGGGAGGTACTGCAGGTTGTCGTCGATCGCGTCGTAGACCTCGTCCTCCATCCAGCTCGCCGTGGACTCCATGAACCAGGGGTCCTCGGCCGCGTCGTAGGCGAACTGCACGGCGTGGAAGAACTCGTGCGCCATCGTGACCTGCAACCCCGCGAGACCGGTCGAGGGCGGCGGGAACTCCGCGTAGTCGTCGTCCACGACGCAGTACGCGGAGAAGTCGTAGTACCGGTAGCCGCTGCCCGCCTCCGCGTTGGGATCGTCGGTCGTGCAGTAGCCGTACAGCCCATCGTCGCCGAGGTTCACCAGGTACACGTCCAGGCGTCCGTCCCCGCCGTTGTTCACCGAGGTGAGATCCGACCTCGGGGCGCGGTACCCGAGCTCGGTCACCTCCTTGGCCCAGACCTCCTCGAGCACCGCCGATGCCGCATCCACGTAGTCGGGGATCCCGTTGGCCGGGTCGGTGTCGGTGAGGTCGGGCGCGTCCGCCGTGCTCGCGACGTAGTGGACGCAGCCGTTCGTCGAGCACACCGGCGTCTCCTCGGGCGCGGCGTACCCGTTCTCCCCCGGGTCCGCCGCGCCGTCGGTTGGTCGGGCGAGGATCGAACTGGCCTCGGCGCGCTCCGCCGGGGTGAGGTCCGAAAGACGCAGCACGAGGTCTCGCAGCACGAGCGTGGCGCCGCGCGGGTCCGGCCGGGCGACCTCACCGTAGCGGGCCCGCAGCCTCGCGAGGTCGAAGAGCGAGCGGGCCCGCTCGAGCGCGTAGGTGGCCTCGTCGATCCGGCCTCGCGCCAGGGCCCGGGTGAGGGCGTCCTCGGGTGCGTCGACGAGGGCGGGCGGGGGCTTGCGCGGCCCCGGGGCCCACCGGGCCGCGACCGGGGCGCGCCCCTCCGCGCCGAGCACCGAGGGGGTGCCCATGGCGAGCGTCGCGAGCGCCAAGAGCCAGACGAGGGACCGGGGGAACGCGCGAGGACCCACACTACCGTATCGACCCCCGCGGGGGTCCGCCTTGAGACGCTCGCGGGACGACCCGACGACGATGGAGCGCCGCATCGCCGCATTCTACCCCACCCCGGCTCCGCGGCCGGGAGCCGCGAGCCTCGTTACGATCGGGTCGCTTTGCAGGCGAGGGACGCGGGCTCTGGACGGCGCAGGCGAGCGGGGGGCTCGAGGCGCCTGCTCGCGGCCAGCCTCGCCGTCGCGACCGCGGCGTGCTCGGTCGCCGGGAGGAGCGAGCGCGCCGCCGTGGGGAACCCGGGACCTCCCTCCCCCGGCGCCATGGCACCCCGGAGCTCGATCACGGCCGCGCGGGCGGTCACGGCGATCCGGGTGGCCGCGGCCGGGGACATCGCCTGCCCCTCATCCCCCGGCACGGGCTCCCGCTGCCGGTACGACGCAACCTCGGACCTCGTCGTGGGCCGCGGGTTCGACGCGATCCTGCTCCTCGGCGACAACCAGTACGACCGCGGGGCGCTCCGCGACTACCGGACGTACTTCGATCCGACCTGGGGACGGGCCGTCCGGCGCCTCCGACCCTCCCCCGGCAACCACGAGTACGCGCAGGACCCGACCTCGCGGCCGCGGGGGTACTTCCGTTACTTCGGAGCGAAGGCCAAGGGCCCGGACGGGCTCGGCTACTACAGCTTCGACCTCGGGGCCTGCCCCGACGCGCCCTGCTGGCACGTGATCTCCCTATCCTCGATGCTGTGCTTCGCGCCGGGGGGCTGCGATGCGCCGGAGGACCCGAGCCACCCGCGGCCGGGGGAGCGGATGTACGCCTGGCTCGTCTCGGACCTCCGGGCGCATCCGAACGACCGATACCGGTGCACCCTCGCCTTCTTCCACCACCCCCGCTTCTCCTTCTCCACCGGCAGCGGCGCCACGAGCGCCGTGGCTCCGCTGTGGCGGGCCCTGTACCGCGCGCGGGTGGATGTGGTCCTGAACGCCCACTCGCACAACTACCAACGCTGGCGGCCCATGGATCCGACCGGACGGCTCGACCGCGAACGGGGGGTCCGACAGTTCGTCGTCGGCACCGGCGGCGTGAGCCACTACGCGCTCCCCGACGGGCCCTGGCCGCGGAACCTCGCCGCCGCCCAGGACGACGCCTTCGGGGTCCTCGTCCTCGGGCTGCGCGCGCGGGGCTTCACCTGGCGCTTCGTCCCGGCGGAGGGGGAGCCCCGCTTCCACGACGCGAAGCGCACCCCCACGGCCTGCGTCTGATCCGGCGACCCGACCCGGGCCCGCCCGACTACACTCGATCCCGATGCGCTCCCTGGGGAACTTCCCTGACCCGTTCCTCGCCGAGATCGCCGCGCAGCCGGAGGCGATCCGTCGCGCGGCCGGCGCCCTCGAGGAGCAGCGCGAGGCGCTGGAGCGCGTGCGCGAGGCGGGGCGCGCCGCGCGGACCCTCGTCTTCACGGGGATGGGCAGCTCCTACGACGCCTGCTACCCGGCGGTGAACGACCTCGCCGGACGCGGCGTCCCCTCGCTCCTCGTGGACACCGCCGAGCTCCTCCACTTCCGGCGCCCGATCCTCGACGCCCAGACGCTCCTCGTGGTCGTGAGCCAGTCCGGCGAGAGCGCGGAGATCGTGAAGCTCGCGACCGAGCTCTCCGAGCAGCGGGTCCGCCCCGTCGTGATCTCGGTCACGAACGGGCTCGACAACGACCTGGCGCGACGCGCGGACATCCGGCTCGACACCCGGGCCGGCGTGGAGACCGGCCCCTCGACGAAGACCTTCGCCGCGGCGATGACGACCCTCGCGGGTCTCGCCCGGCTCCTCGCCGGCGACGGCGTGGGCACCGCGATCGACCACACGCGCACGGCCGCCGAGGGCGCGGCGCTCGCCGCCGAGCGCCTCCTCGACGACCCCGAGGTGGAGGCCGAGCGGCTCGCCGGGATCCTCGGCGGGCGCGGGATCATGGTCGTCCTCGGCCGGGGCCCGGCGCGGGCCGCGGCGGAGATGGGCGCCCTCATCCTGAAGGAGTGCGGCGTCATGGCGGAGTCCCTGGAGTCGGCGATGTTCCGCCACGGGCCCCTGGAGCTCGCCGGCCCCGACATGTCGGCCATCGTGCTCGCCACCGAGCCCGAGACCCGCCGGCTGGACCTCTCCCTCGCCGCGGAGCTCGTGGACGCCGGCGCCGCCGTCCTCGTGACCACCCCGGACGGGGAGGCCCCCAAGGGCGCCCACCCGATCGCCACGGGGTACCTCGACCGCGCGCTCATGTCGGCCGTGGCGATCCTGCCGATCCAGCTCCTCGCCTGGCGCCTGGCCGTCCTCGCCGGCCGGACGCCGGGCGCGTACACGCGCGCGTCCAAGGTGACCACCCGTGAGTGAGCGAGGGCCGAGGATCGCCCCCAGCGTCGACCCGCGCACCGGGCCCGTGAGGAGGGCTCGGACGCAGCGGAACCTCACACGCGAACGACCGGCCGCGTGGAGCAGGGCCTGAGGCTACCCGGCGCCGCGGACGTCGGCGAGGGGGTCGCCGCCCTCGAGCGGGACCCAGCACTCCACCGTCGTCCCCCGACCGGGCTCGCCCTCGATCCGGCAACGCCCTCCGACGAGCTCGGCCCGCTCGATCATCGCGGTCACCCCGAGGTGCCCTGGCTCGGGATCGGAGAGGTCGAGGGGGTCCAGGCCGCGCCCGTCGTCCTCCACGCGGAGGCGGACCCCGCCGTCGGCGCTCTCGACGCTGACGCGGACCCGCGAGGCCTCGGCGTGCTTGCGCACGTTCGTGATGGCCTCCTGGGCGATCCGGAAGAGCGTGGTCCCGAGCTCCGGGGGCGGCTCGGCCTCGAGCCGGTCCTCGAGCTCGAAGGCGAGCGGCGGCCCGCCCCAGGGGTGCTCCAGGTACTCGCGGAGGGCTGCCATGAGGCCGTGGCGGTCCAGGGCCGGAGGGCGCAGCTCGAACAGGAGGTGCCGGAGCCGGTCCACGGACTCACGGAGGGTCTCGTGGAGCGCCTCTGCATCGGCCCGCAGCGCCGGGTCCTCGATCCGCTGGGCGAGGGCTTGGGCCAGCACGTCCGCCGCGGAGATCACCTGGATCGTGTCGTCGTGGATGTCGGCGGCGATCCGCCGGCGCTCCTCCTCCTGCGCCTCCTCGAGCCGCAGGGCGAGCGCGCGTCGCTCCTCCATCGTGCGGCGGAGGATCTCCAGGCTGCGCCGGAGCCGCTCCTCCGTCCGCTTGCGGTCGGTGATGTCGAGCATCACCCCGCGCCAGTACGCGGGGCGACCGGCGGCGTCCCGGACCAGCACCGCCTCGTCCCGGAACCACACCTCCCGGCCGTCGGCCGCGATGAGCCGGTACTCGGCGCGGAAGGGCTCGCCGGTCTCGTTCGAGCGCCGGTGGAGGGCGAGGACCCGCTCCCGGTCGTCCTCGTGCATGCGGGCGAGCCAGAGGTTCGGCTCCTCGCGCCACTGCTCCACGCTGAAGCCGAGGATCTCCTCGACCTGGGGGCTCGTGTAGATGTTGGAGGAGACCTCGTCCACGGCGTCCACGTAGAGGATCGCCGGGATGCCCTCGACGAGGCGGCGGTAGGTCTCCTGGGCCTCCCGCAGCCCCAGCACGAACTCCGCCGGCACCTCGGTCATCGGTCGCTCACAGCTTGTAGCCGAACCGCCGCAGGAGGGCCTTGCGCTCGGCCACATCCTCCTCGGTCTCCACGCCGAGCGGGGAGGAGCCGTCCACCACGCCGAGGATCGCCCGGCCCTGCTCCGTCTCGGCCACGATCACCTCGAGCGGGTTCGCCGTCGCGCAGAAGATCCGGCACACCTCCGGCACCCCCTTCACCGCGTTCAGCACGTTGATCGGGAAGCCCTCGCGGAGGGCGATCACGAAGCTGTGCCCGGCGCCGATCGCCCGGGCGTTGCGGACCGCGACGTCGATCAGCTCCTCGTCGTTCCCGCTCCAGCGCACGAGGCACGGCCCGCTCGCCTCGCAGAAGGCGATGCCGAACCGCAGCCCGGGGACGGACCCCACGAGCGCCTCGTGGAGGTCCTCGACGGTCTTGATGAAGTGGGACTGGCCGAGGATGACGTTCAGGTCCTCGGGCTTGTCGAAGCGGACGCTCGTGATCTCCATGCCCCCTGCCTCCGAGCTCCTCACAGGGTCCCGAGCCTGGAGACTAGCCCGGCGAACAGCGCGATGCGAGGAACCACGCTCGCGAGGTCGATCCACTCGCGCGGCCCGTGATCGTCGCCGCCCACGGGCCCGAGCCCATCCAGCGTGGGGACGCCGGCCGCGGCGGTCGTGTTCGCGTCCGAGGCGCCCCCCGTCGCCGCGTCCCGGAGCTCGAAGCCGAGGTCGGCGGCGACCTCGGCCGCGAGGGCCACGAGGCGCGCGGTCCCCTCCTTCTTCTCCATCGGCCGGTGCCAGGAGCCCGCCCGGGTCGTCGCGGTGACGTCGGGGACCGTGTGGGTGGCGGCGATCCGCTCGACCTCCGCCTCGACCGCCCGCAGCGTCTCCTCCTGCGGCGAGCGCACGTCCACCTCGAGCACGCAGCGCTCGGGGACCACGTTCGTGCGGGTGCCCCCACGGATCACGCCCACGTTCACCGTGACCCCCGGCCACCGGCCGTTCAGGGCCTGGAGCGCGATCGTCTTGTGCGCGGCCTCCAGGATCGCGCTGCGCCCCCGCTCCGGCTCCACGCCGGCGTGGGCCGCGCGCCCCACGATCTCGATCCGGAAGTCGGTCACCCCCTTGCGGGCGGAGACCACGGCGCCGTTCTCCCGGGCGCTCTCAAGCACGAGCGCGACGTCCGCCTCCTTGGCGAGCTCCGCGATCGTGGCCCGCGAGAAGGGCGAGCCGATCTCCTCGTCGGGGTTGTTCACGTACGTGATGCGCTCGAACCCCTCGAAGCCCGCCTCCTGGAGGACCTCGATCGCGACGAACCCGAGGAGCAGCCCGCCCTTCATGTCCGAGACGCCGGGGCCCGTGGCGCGCGAGCCGTCCACCCGGAAGGGGCGCTCGGCGGCCGTGCCGGGGTCGAACACGGTGTCCGTGTGGCCGATCATGAGCACGCGCGGCCCCCCGGCCCCCTCGAGACGGCCGACGAGGAGGTCGCCGAGCTGGGGCTCGCCCTCGGCGGGGCGGTGGGGGATCCGCTCCACCGTCCACCCGTGGGAGCGGAACCGGGCCTCGCACAGATCCACGACCCGGTTCACGCCCTGGGGCGTGTAGGAGCCGGAGTCGATGTTCACGAGCTCCTCGAGGGCCTCCACGTAGTCGTCGTACCGCCGGGCCGCGAGCTCCCGCAGCACCTCCGCGCGCGCCTGTCCACCGTCCATCGCATCTGCTCCTCGCATCCGATCGTGCGCGCCATCGTATCGGCGCCCGGGGGCCGCCCGCGGGCTAGCATCGCGGGGTGCGGGACGAACGCGGTCCGCTCTGGCGGCTCTCCTCGCGCCTGGTCTGGTGGGGGTTCCGCCTCGCGTTCCGGGTCCGCGTGGCGGGGGCGTCGTTCGTCCCGGCCGAGGGGCCCGCCGTCCTCGCGGCGAATCACGTGAGCGCCCTCGACGGGGTGGCGCTCGCGGCGGCCGTGAGCGAGCGGCGGCGACGGGTCGTGCGCTTCCTCGTCGCCGCCGAGTTCTTCGAGCGCTGGAGCGTGGGCTGGGCGCTCCGCCGGTTCCGTCAGATCCCGGTCCGACGCGGGGCGCGCGACGCCGGCGCGCTGGAGGAGGCGATCTCGACCGTCCGCCGCGGGGCCCTCGCGGGCATCTTCCCGGAGGGGACCGTGAACCCCGGGCGCGAGCTCCTGCCGGGGCGGCCCGGCGTAGCCCGCATCGCGCTCGCCGCCGGCGCGCCCGTGATCCCCGTGGGGATCTGGGGCACCCAGCTCCGGTGGCCCCGCCCGGGGCTGCACCTGCGCCGCCCCTGGCGTCCGCCCCTGGCCCTCGTCTTCGGGCCGCCCATCCCGCCCGAGGGCGACCCGACGCGGGAGGGCGACGTGGCCGCCCTCGTGGACCGGGTCATGGAGGGCGTCGCGCGCCAGGTGGCGGCGGCCCGGGTCCTCGCCGAGGCCCGTTGACCGAGCCGCTCAGGCGGCCGACGGCTGCGTGATCCGGGCCCGCACGAGCGCCGCCTCCAGATCCCGCACGTCGAGCCCGGCGCGCGTGGCGAGGAGCCGCAGCGTGGCGACGTCGCGGACGGGGAGGCCGAACGCGAGGGCCGCCTGGGCCGCCCGCTCGTCCAGGGGCGGGTCGGCCGCCGGCCAGACCCCTCGGAGCTCGCGGAGGAACAGTCGCACCGTCGTCGGCCCCCACCCCGGGAGCGCGTCGAGGGCCTCCTCGAGGGCCCGGGCGTCCCGCTCGGCCCGGAGCGTCGAGATGCGGCCGTGGCGCTCCGCCACCACCTGCGCTAGGCGGAGCAGCCGGGACGCCGTGCGCTCGTCGTACCGGACGTAGCCGCCCGCGTCGAGGAGCTCCACGAGCTCGCCCCAGGAGCGCCGGCCGGCGTCCTCGATCGTCTCGACCCCGGCCCGGCTGAGCGTGGCGTAGGTCCGCTCCACGATCGGCCAGGAGATCCGCGTCCCGAACAGGCTCGCCGCGAGGAACCACCGATCCACCTCGCGGTCCGAGCGATCCACGTCGATCCCCATCTGCACGGAGAAGCGCCCGCCCAGGCGCTCCACGAGCTCGCGCGCGGCCAGCGCCGCCGATGAGGTCATCGGTCTCACCCCTTCACCACGCCGATCGGCCGCAGCCGCGCGACGATCCGCGTGAGACCGACGCCCTCGCACACGCGCACGATCTCGTCCACGTCCTTGTAGGCGTAGGGGGCCTCCTCCGAGAGCAGCCCCCAGTGCGCGGGCGCGAGCGCGATCCCCTGCTCCTCCAGGGAGCGCGCGAGCTGCGGCCCGCTCATCACCTTCTTCGCCTTCGTCCGCGACATCTGCCGGCCCGCCCCGTGGCAGGTCGAAGAGAAGGCCCGCTCCGCCGAGCTCTCCATCCCGACGAGCACGTAGGAGGCCGTCCCCATGCTGCCCGGGATCAGGACCGGCTGCCCGATCCGTCGGTAGCGCTCCGGGAGCTCCGGGTGGCCCGGCCCGAAGGCTCGCGTCGCGCCCTTGCGGTGCACGCACAGCCGCATGCGCCGCCCGTCCACGACGTAGGTCTCGATCTTCGCCAGGTTGTGCGAGACGTCGTAGACGAGATCCAGCCCGAGGTCCTCGGCGGAGCGCCGGAAGACCCGCTCGAAGGCTTCGCGCGCCGCGTGCGCGAGCACGTGCCGGTTCGCCCGGGCGAAGTTCGCCGCCGCGTACATCGCCCCCAGGTACCGCTTAGCGGCCTCGTGGGCGAGGGGCGCGCACGCGAGCTGTCGGTCCGGGACCGAGATCCCGAGCTGGCCCATGAGCCGGTCCATCACCTTCACGTGGTCGGTGCACACCTGGTGCCCGAGCCCCCGGGAGCCCGAGTGGAGCATCACGCACACCCGACCCTCGGCCAGACCGAGGACCTCGGCCGCGGCGGGGTCGAACACGCGGTCCACCACCTGGACCTCGAGGAAGTGGTTGCCCGCCCCCAGGGAGCCGAGCTGGGAGCGGCCGCGGTCGATCGCGTGGTCGGAGACCTCCTCGGGCAGCGCGTCCTCGAGGACCCCGCCGTCCTCGCAGAAGGTGGCGTCGCGCTCCGTACCGATCCCCCGCTCCAGCGGGAACCGGACCCCCTCGCGCAGCACCCGGAGGCACTCCGAGCGCGAGAGCGGGAGCCGGCCCTTCGTCCCCACGCCCCGAGGCACGAGCGCGCCGAGGGCCGCGACGAGCTCGGGCAGGACCGGGCGCACGTCCCGCTCGAGGTCCAGGCGGGAGCGCAGCAGGCGGACGCCGCAGGCGATGTCGAACCCCACCCCGCCCGGGGAGACCACCCCCTCCCCGTCCGCGTCGGTGGCGGCCACGCCGCCGATGGGGAACCCGTAGCCCCAGTGGATGTCGGGCATCGCGTAGGAGGCCCGGACGATGCCGGGCAGCGTCGCCACGTTCGCCACCTGGAGGACCGCCCGGTCGTCGATGGCCTTGCGGATGAGCTCCTCGGAGGCGAACACGATGCCGGGGACCCGCATCCCGGCCACGGTGCCGATCGGCACCTCCCAGACGAACGGCTCGAGCTTCCTCGGCTCCATGGTCGACCCTCCGTCACACGTCCACGTACACGCGGACCTCGACCGCGCCGTCGGGTCGCCGCTCCACCGCGACCTGATGGTACGTCGCCGCCTTCACCGCCACGCCCGCGCCCGGCTCGCGCAGGGGCGCGACCTCGACCTCCGCCTCCAGGGCCCGCTCGGAGGCCTCGCGGACCTGGATACGGACGAAGCCCGCGAGCTCCGTCTCGTGGAGGTACACGAGCTCGTTCAGGAACCCCACGAGCAGCTCCGCCGGGTCCTCGCCCTCGAGCCGGATCCGGCGGACCTCGCCCGGCCCCGCCAGGCGAACCCCCATGAGCTCGACCAGCCCCCGGGCCGCCTCGCCGAACGCCTCGGCGAGGTCCGCGCCCCAGGCGCGGATCCCCACGTCCGCGGTGTGCTCGAGGAGCTCGAAGCCGCCGGGCACGGCGACCTCAGCCGCCGAGCGACGCGAGGCTCGCCCGCCGGCCACCCCCGGCCTCCGCCAGGTGTCGCGTGAACCACTCGGCGGCGAGGTCCGCCACGCGTTCGAGCGCCCCCGGCTCCTCGAACAGGTGGGAGGCGCCGGGGATCACCTCGAGCCTGCGCTCGCAGCGCATCCGCCGCTCGGCCTCCCGGTTGAGGGCGAGCACCTCGACGTCGTCCCCGCCCACGATGAGGAGGGTCGGCGCCGTGACCCTCGGGAGCGCCTCCGCCGCGAGGTCCGGACGGCCTCCCCGGGAGACCACGGCCGCGACCTCCGCCCGGAGCCGGGCCGCCGCCACGAGCGCCGCGGCGGCCCCGGTGCTCGCCCCGAAGAACCCGACGGGCACCGTCCCCACCTGGGGCCAGCGCCGCAGCCACCGGTACGCGCCCTCGAGCCGCTCGGCGAGGAGGGCGATGTCGAAGACCTTGGCCCGATCCTCCGCCTCCCCCGGCGTGAGCAGGTCGAACAGGAGCGTGCCGAGGCCCGAGGCGTGCAGGCGCTCTGCGACCTGCCGGTTCCGTGGCGAGGCGCGGCTGCTCCCGCTCCCGTGGGCGAAGATCACCATCCCGATCGCGCCGCTCGGCACGACGAGGTCCCCCGGCAGGCGGACCGGGTCCACGTTCACGAGGACCGTCCGCCGCACGGTCCCGGGCGGATCGTCGATCACCACGGGAGGGGCTTCGGCGCGCTCCCGCGAGCGTCTCCGGAAGATCGGCATGGCTCCCTCACCTCCGTCACGGGGAACCCCCTCCATGGTGACGCCTGTCCCGGCACGCCGCAACCGCCAGACGCGCTGGAGGCCGGTCCCGGGACCGGCCTCCGTGTCCTCCGACCCGTCGTTACAGCGACGCGACGGCGGTGATCAGGTTGGACTCGCGCAGCTTGCGCAGCGCCTCGCGCTCGATGAGCCGCACGCGCTCGCCCGAGAGGCCCAGGACCTTCCCCGTCTCCCGCAGCGAGAGCGGCTGCCCGTTCTCCAAGCCGTAGCGGAGGGCGATCACGTGCCGCTCCCGCTCGTCGAGGACCTTGTTCACGGCCTCGCCGATCTCCTCACGGAGCAGCGCGTCCTCGACCTCGTTGAAGGCCGACTCCGAGTCCACCTCCTCGATGAGGTCGCCGAGCTCCGTGTCCTCGCCCACCGGGGACTGCAGGGACAGGGGCTCGCGCCGACCCATCTCCGTGAGGTCGTCGATCTCCTCGACGGTCGTGTCGAGGGCCTTCGCGAGCTCCTCGCGGGTCGGCTCCCGACCCATGGACTGCGCGAACTGGAACCGGGTGCGGTTCAGCTTGCGCAGGCGGTCGTGGATGTGGACGGGCAGGCGGATCGAGCGCGAGCGGTCGGCGATGGCGCGGGTGATCCCCTGCCGGATCCACCACGTGGCGTAGGTGGAGAACTTGAAGCCCCGGCGCCAGTCGAACAGCTCGACGGCGCGCATGAGGCCGATGTTGCCCTCCTGGATGAGGTCGAGCAGGGGCAGGCCCTGCCCCTGGTACTTCCGGGCCACGGATACGACCAGGCGCAGGTTGGCCATGATGAACCGCTGCCTGGCCTCCTCCGCCCTGCGCACCTCCTGGCGGGCCCTTGCGATGGACTTCTCCGAGCGCAGACGGCCGGAGCGCAGGCGCTCCTCGGCCTCCTTGCCGCGCTCGATGGCCATGGCGAGCTCCACCTCCTCCTCCTTGGTGAGGAGGGGCTCGCGCGCCGCCGCCTCGAGGTACAGCCTCAGGTCGTCGGCGTCATCGGTTCCGAGCGGTCGTGCGGGCTCTGGCATCCTATCCCTTCTCTCCATCCCCGGCGGCCCGGGGCGCGCACAGCCACCCAGGGCTCTCCCGGGATCCTTCGGATCGTTCCCTCAAGATCGTCGGCGGCCTTCGGGCGCACGCGAACCGGCCCCCCACGGGCCAAGACTGCATGCTACCCGCCGACGACTGTCCTTGTAAAGGCTCCCATATGGAGAACCTGCAACGGTCGCTCCTATTCCCGCCCATTCCTTCGCCGCGGCTCCCGACCGGGTTCGACCCGGCTCGGTCGAGGGTAGGCTTGGCGACGTGGGCCGCATCGAGCTCCCCGAAGGCAGGGTCGCCGACCTCGGCGGGCCCATCCACTACGTCGAGTGGCCGGGCCCCGCCGAACGCACGTTCGTGCTCGTGCACGGCCTCGGCGGCTCCCACCTGAACTGGATCCTCGTCGGTCCGGATCTCGCGGACCATGGCCGGGTCCTGGCCCTGGACCTCCCCGGCTTCGGGCGGAGCCCCCTGGCTGGGCGCAGCGGGAGGCTCACGGCCCTGCGCGCCGTCCTCTCGCGCTTCATCGAGGAGGTGGGCGGGGGGCCGGTCGTGCTGGCGGGCAACTCCATGGGCGGCGCGCTCGCGATGATGCAGGCCGCGGTGGAGCCCTCCTCGGTTCGGGGCCTCGTGCTCACCTGCTCCGTCTTCCCCTGGGCCCGGGGCGGGTTCCCCTCCCCGGTCGTGATCGGGGGGTTCGCCGCCTACCGGATCCGTCGGGTCGGGGAGTGGGTCGTGCGGCAACGCTTCGAGCGCCTCGACGCGGAGCGGATGGTCCGCCTCAGCCTGCGGCTGGCCACCGCCGACCTCCGCCGGATCCCCGAGGAGGTCATCCGGGCCCACGTGGACCTGCTCCTCGAGCGGCAGGGGGACCCGGAGGTCGTCCAGGCCTTCATCGAGGCCGCCCGCTCGTTGATGTCCCTCGGTCGGGCCCCGGACCGGGCCCGGGCGATCATGGATCGCATCGCCTGCCCCGTGCTGGCGATCCACGGGCGCCGCGACCGTCTCGTGCCGGCCGCCTTCGCCTGGGCCGCCACGGCCTCCCACCCGGACTGGTGGATCCGCGTGCTCCCCGACGTGGGCCACGTGCCCCAGCTCGAGGCCCCCGACCGATGGCTCGCGAACGTGCGGGAGTGGCTCGCGGCCGAGGTGGACGCCGCTCCCCCCGCCTAGACGCCGGCCGTCTTCGCGAGCTCGTCGACCGCCTCCCGCAGGGCTCCGGCGAGGACCTCGACGTCGGGCACCGCGTCGCGATCCGCCGTGATGCCGAACCCCATCGCGCCACCGAGGGATGTGCAGGCGATGGACACCGCCGCGTTGCGACCGAGGGGCATCGCCGGGTACGAGGCGAGGAGCCGCGCGCCGGCGAGGTACATCGGCTGGGGCGGGCCGGGGACGTTCGACACGACGAGGTTGAACCAGGGGCCGGAGGCGGCGACGCGGGCCGCGACCGCGAGGAACCCCGCCGGCGCGTAGGCGCCGAGGGAGATGATCGCGTCGGCCGAGTGAGCCATCATCGAGGACTTCAGGCGCTCCGTTCCCCGGCGGACCTCGGCCAGGCGTCGCTTCGCCCCCATCGGACCCACCGGGATGTCCACGAGCGCCGGCGCTACCCGGTTGCCGATCGACCGGTCCCCGGGGGCACGCACGGACACCGGCACGAGGGCCCGCAGGACCCGCCCCCGCGTCGGCTCGCGACGCGACCGCAGGAACCGATGCAGCGCGCCCCCGACCGCGGCGAGGACCACGTCGTTCACCGTCCCCCCCAGCGCGCCCTTGATGGCTCGGAGGCGCTCGAGCGGGGCCTCGGCCATGGCGAACCGGCGGTTCGGGCCGATCTCCACGTCGAGGGGGCTCGCCGGGCGCGGCCCCATGCCGAGGCCGGCGCGCACCCCGGCGAGCACCGAGCCGACCGACAGGGCCGCCACCGCGGGCTGCCGTCGCAGCCGCTCCAGGCCCTCGACGAGGGTCCGCGCGGGATGCACCGCCAGCTCGCGCAGGGCATCGGCGAGCAGCTCGGCGGCGGTGGGCTCGGGTCCCGGCTGCCAGGCGGGCGGCGGCGGTGGGGGCGGCGGGGTCGGCTCCAGGTCCCACAGGACCCCGGCGAGCTGCACGCCCGCGATCCCGTCGATCATCGCGTGGTGGACCTTGAGCAGGGTGGCCACCTCCCCGCCCTCAAGCCCCTCGATGAACCAGAGCTCCCAGAGCGGGCGGGTGCGGTCGAGCGGGGTGGACAGGACCCGGCCCACGAGGTCCGCGAGCTCGCGCCGGCCCCCCGGGGCCGGGAGGGCCACCCGCCGCAGGTGGAGGTCGAGATCGAAGCGGGGATCGTCCACCCACACCGGCAGCGCGAGGTTGCCCGGGACCATGCGGACCTTCTGCCGGAGCCGCGGGGCGAGGTGGAGCCGCGAGGCGAGCTGGGCCACCACGTCCTCGAAGGGGAGCCGCCCGTCCGGACGGGTCGAGAGGTCGAAGACCGACAGGGCCGCGACGTGCATGTGCATCGGCGGCCGCTCCAGGTAGAGGAAGGAGGCGTCGAGCGGCGTGAGGCGTTCGGCCATCGCCTCCACGGTACCGCCGGAGCGGGCGGGGGGCGCTACGGGATCTGCTGCTCCGTGACGGTCGCCGCCCTCGCCAGGCTCGCGGCCACCGCCCCGGCCAGGATGAGGGCGCCCCCCGCCGCGACGCCGGGCGAGATCGTCTCGCCGAGGAAGGCCGCGCCGAGGCACGCGGCGGCCAGGGGCTCGGTGGCCGCGACGATCGCGGTCCGCACCGCGCCGATGCGCTGCAGCCCCGAGAGGAGCGCGACGAAGGCCGCGGCGCTCGCCGTGCCCATCCCGAGGAGCGGCCACCACCCGCCCACGGCGCTCGGCAGGCCGAGGCGCCCCGTGACGGCGGCGAAGGCGAACAGCCCGATCGAGGCGCCGGCGCTCACCCACATCGCGCTCGTCATCGGGTTGGTCCGTCGCAGCACGACGTCCGCACCCAGGAGGTACCCGGTGTAGGTCAGGGCCGCCCCCAGCGCGAAGGCCGCCCCCACGCCGTCGATGGCGAGCCCCGCACCGGTGGCGACGACGAGGACGGTCCCGCCGACGGCGAGGACGAGAGCGACCGTCGTGAGCCGAGCCGGGGCCCCACCCCCGAGGGCCCACGTCGCGAGCGTGACGAAGACGGGGTAGGTGAAGAACAGGAGCGTGACCGCCGCCGCCGTGCCGTGCTCGGCGGCGGCGAAGAACAGCCCCGACTCCACCGCGTACCCGGCCAGGGCGAGCACCGCGAGCCCGCCGCGCTCCCCGCGCGCCGCGACGAGGGGGCGCCCCGTCGCCGCGGCCACGCCGGCGAGCAGCGCCGCCGCCACGGCGAACCGGATCGCGAGGAGGGAGGGGACGGACAGGCCCTCGCGGAGCGCGAGCTTGCCGAAGAGGACGACGGCGCCGAACAGGGCCGCGGCGAGGCCCACGAGGAGCCCGCCGAGGAGGTCGCGACCCCCCTCGCTCGCTCCCACACGGGCTCGGCTCGGCGCGGATCCCACGTCAGAGGAGCTCGATCCGCATCCGCTTGAAGCCCCGCCCCTTGCTCTCGGTCTTCGTGACCCGCACGCGTCCAACCTCCCCCGTGGAGCGGACGTGCGTGCCGCCGTCCGCCTGCCGGTCCAGGCCCTCGATCTCGATCACCCGGATCGGGTCCACGTGCTCGGGGACGAGGTTCACCTTCGTGCGGATGAGCTCGGGGTCGGCGAGGGCCTCCGCCCGGGGCAGGAAGCGCACCCGCACCGGGCGATCCGCCGCGAGCTCGGCGTTCACCCGGGCCTCGACCGCCCGCCCGAGATCTCGGTCGATCCCCTCGAGCTCGAAGTCCATCCTCGCGACGCCCGGCTCCATGTTCCCCCCGGTGACCTTGGCCCCGTGCTCGCGGTAGACGATCGCCGAGAGCACGTGGAGCGCGGTGTGCGTCCGCATGAGCAGGTACCGGCGGTCCCAGTCGAGCTCGGCGACGAGGGGCGTCCTGACGGGCGGCGGTTCCCCCGCCACGACGTGGAGCACCTGGCCGCCGCGGGCGATCGTGTCCGCGACGCGCACGAGCCCGTCGGCCCACCGCAGCGCGCCAGTGTCGCCCGGTTGGCCGCCCCCGCGCGGATGGAACACGGTCCGGTCCAGGACCACGCCCTCCGGCGAGATCGCGACCGTCACGGCCTCGCACGCGGGCAGGTACGCGTCCGTGGCGCAGAGCAGCTCGGTCATGACCCCGAGAGCCTATCGCCGAGCAGGAACCGGCCCACCCGATCCACGAGCTCCGGCAGGGCGGCGAAGAGCGCCTCCTGGCTCGGGTACACGAGGAGCTCGCTCGCGGGCATGAGCTCGTGGAGGATCTCGCCGAGCTCCACGGGGTGGATCTCATCGCCCTCGATGCACACGATGAGGACGGGCCGCACGACGCGCCGGAGCGCCTCGCGGTCCTCCACGGGCCGGTCCCGGATCACCTCTCGGATCGCGCGGGCGAGGCCCTCCGGGTGCTCGTGGTCCCACAGCATCCGGTCGAGCTCGAGCTTCCATGGGGTCCGGACGTACTCGGCGACGCGCTCGGGGCGGGACAGCACGGCCTCGAGCGCCTCCTCGGACGTCTTGCCCTCGAGCTCGGCCGCCATGGCCTCGTAGCGCGCGACGAAGGGGAAGGGGAGGTCGAGGGCGGCGGGCAGCAGCCACACGGTCCGCTCGAACCGGTCGGGGTCCCGCGCGAGCAGGCTGGCGATCGCGCCCGCGCCGAGGGAGGTGCCGACGGCCCGGGTCGCGCCGTACGCGCGGGCCACCGCGTCCAGGTCCCTGGCGAAGTCGGCGAACCGGTAGCCGCGCTCGGGGGCGCTCGATCGCCCGTGCCCGCGGAAGTCGAAGCGGACCTTCGTGCCGGGCACGTAGGGCGTGAGGGCCGCGAGCTCGTTCCGGTTGTTCGTGAGGCCGTGGGCGACGACCGTGACCGGCTCGCCCTCGCCGTCCACCTCCACGTAGAGCTCGGCGTCCTCCGTGGTGACCGTGGGCATCGCCGATGCGCCCGCTCAGGACGGCGAGGACCCGATCTCCTCGGGGATGTCGTCCTGCGGCGCGAAGTGCTCGCGGATCTTCGAGGCCCACCAGGCGACGAGCCCGGTGAGCGCGAGGAACACGAGCCCCGAGGCGAGGAGCACCGCCCGTACGCGGGCCGCGTCGTTCTCCGTCCACACGAAGGCGAGGATCAGGGCCGGGACGATGAACCCAAGGTTGTAGGCGATGTCGAACAGGGCGAAGGCCCGGCCGCGGAAGTCGTCGGGCATGGCCTGCTGCATGATCGTGTCCGCCGAGATCTTCGCCACGAAGAACGCGAAGAACCCCGTGAACAGCAGGGCGGCGAAGCCGGGGAGGGCCACCCACCACCCGAACCCCACGGTCCCGGCCCCGAGGAGCGCCATGGACCCGAGGAGCAGGCGGATCGGCGGCACGGTGTCCTTCCAGCGCTGCGCGAGGATCATCCCGAGGGCCCCGCCGAGGAAGCCGAGGCCGCCCACGAGGCCGAGCGCGAGCGTGTCCGTGTCGCCCCCCTCGACGAGGTTCTTCGCGTACAGGGCGAAGACGAACAGGCTGAACCCCCAGAACTGGTACCGGATCATCTGGAACGACGCGAGGCCCAGGGCCCCCGCGGGGCGCGAGGCCACCTCCCGGAGGCCGGCCACGATGTCCCGGACGATCCGCCGGAGCTCCTGCCCGAGGGTCGCGTCGTGGGGCGTCGCCTCCATGCGTCGGATGCGGGGGGTGAGGGCGGCCGCGACCACGAGCACCCCGGCGCCGGCAACGACCACGAGCCACGAGGGCAGCGCCGCGCCGAGCCCGAACGCGAGGCCCGCCCCGACGACCTGGAAGAGCGCACCCCCGGCCTGCGAGAGTCCGTTGCCCTGCAACAGGTCCCGGCCCTGGAGGACGTCGGGCATGGCCGCCGACCGCACCGCCAGCACCACCCGCACGCACGCCTGCATCACGAGCATCCCCGCGATGAGGGCGGCGGTGATCCCCACCTTCCCCTCCGACGTGCCGCCCCCCAGGGGGAGGAGCGCGCCGAGCGCCACGGCGGCGACGACCGCCGCGGTGATCGCGTTCGCGACGGCGAGGACGCGGCGCCGCTCGAACCGGTCGATGACCACGCCGATGAAGGGGCTGAGGAACGTGTACGGCACGTAGAGGGCGAGCACCACCCGCAGGAGGTAGTCGGCGCTCGGGACCGTCGTGACGTCGAACCCCCGCTCGCCCCCGAAGGCGATGGACTTCGCGATCGAGCCCCGCACCAGGCCGTCCGCGGTCATCGCGAGGAACTGGACGCTCATGAGCGTCGCGAAGTCGGGCTGGTGGAACAGGGAGAACATCCGGTCGAAGAAGCCGCCGACCCGGGCGAGCGTGGCGTGGATCGGCCGCCGCCCGAGCGCGAGACCCCCTCCGAGGGCGACGGCGAGGCCGACGGTCGCCCAGCCGTGGGCCACCCCGAAGGGCGAGCGGGTCACGGCCACCACGATCACCCCGGCGAGCACCGTGAGCGTGATCGAGATCGGCGGCACGAGGGCGATCCGCTCCCAGGTCCCCTCGATCCGGAGGAACCGGGCGGCGAGCAGGCCGGGCACGACGAGCAGCAGCGCGATGACGAGCACGACGCGGAGCGTGTGCCCCAGGTTCTCGAGGGAGCCCGGGTGCTCGGCGTAGAAGCGCGCCACCTCCCGCTCGGCCGCCCGCGCGGCCGCCACCGCCTCCTCGCTCGGCGTGGCGAGACCGGGTCCGGTCACGACCGCCACGTCGGGGCCGAGGGGCAGGAGGTCCTCCCGTCCGGCGTCGAGCAGCTCCTCGTTCGCCGTCCCCTCGTTGAACTGCCGCACGAGGAAGACCACGGGCGGGGCCGGGTGCTCGGCCCGCAGGGCCTCCACCTCGCGGAAGAAGCCGCGGGCCATCTTGTTGTAGGTCTCGTCCGTCCGCTGGGTGGCCCGGCCCGCGAGGAAGTCGTCCACGGATCCGAAGTAGGACATCGAGCGCGCCACGGCGTCCCCCGGCAGGCCGGTGCGGGCCACGTTCGTGAACGTCTTCGACCACCCGTAGGCCTGGTAGACATCGGCGTAGTCGAGGATGAAGATCACGGGCGCGCCGGGCTCGCGCTCCACCACCTCGCGGACCGCGGCGAGGGCCGTCCGGGTCGGCTGGTCGATCCACTGGCTGTCGGGGTTGGCCCAGTTCGAGGCGTGGCGCCCCTTGACCCAGACGAACCCGAGGGACCCCACGATCGCGACGACGCCGACCCAGGCCGCCGCCCGCATCACGCCCTGCCGCGCGAGCAGCCACCGCACCGCCACCCAGGTCCCGACCCCGAGGAGCGCCATGAGCGCCGTGGTGGCGTTCATGAACCGGTAGTAGGGGTACGCGGCCCCGAGGAGGAAGCCGAGCATCCCGACGAGGGGGAGCAACCACATCGCGGAGAGCGTGACCGCCGTGTCGGCTGGCTCCCGGTCCCGCCGCGCGCGGTGGACCGCCCAGGCGATGGCGAGCAGGATGAGCGGCACCGTGATCTGCGGCTCGATCGAGCCGACCCAGCTCCCGAGGCGCTTCATGAACGCCTCCTTCGGGTACGGCGGGGGTAGCGCGGCGTCGGCGAGCGACCCCGGGACCCCCCACGGCCCGAGGAGCCACGTGGCGAGCCCGAGGATCATCCCGGAACCGATCGAGAGCAGGCTCGGTCCGTGGCGCTCGAGGGCGCGGCCGATGCGGAAGCGGCTCGTGAGCACGTTCAGGCAGAAGGCGGCGACGAGGGACATCCCGAACACGACGCAGGTCGTCGGGTGGACGTAGGCGGCCACCATCCCGAACAGGAACATCGCCACCCTGGCGCCCCAGGACGTGCGCCCGGGGACGTAGAAGCCGAGGATCGCGGAGAGCACGAACAGGACCGTGAGGTTGTCCAGGTACCCCACGTACGGGGTGGTCATGAACAGGGCCGCCGTCGCGAGCATGGTGAGGAGGAACAGCAGCGGGTCCCGCCGCTCCCGCGTCACGAACACGCCGAGGGCGAGCCCGGCGAGGATCGGCACCGCGACCATCATGAGGGTGCTGAACGTGTACAGGTCCACGCCCGCGACCCGCACGAGGATCGCGCCGTACAGCGGCACGGCGACCCGGTACCCCCCGCCGAACATGTGGAACGGGCCCCAGTCCCCCGCGATCAGGCCGGGGTCGTCGTGCATGAGGACGTTCGCGCGCCACGTGTACCAGGCGGGGTCGCGCGTGGCCGCGCTGAGGGAGGGGTCGCGGAGGAACGTCCAGCCGAAGGCGAGGAGGAGCCCGAGGATCGCGACGACGAGCACGAGTGGGTGCCCGAGACCTCGCTCCCCCGCCTCGGGCAGCCGCACCGTACGCTCCGTCCGCTCCCGGGTCAGCGCCACCTGCTCCCCCTCACCCCTCACCGTCCGCCCCCGCGAGGCACGGGAGCTCGCCCAGGATAGACGACGGCAGGGCCGCCGCGAACACGCGCTCGCCGGCCGAGGCCGCGTCCGGAGGGGTCGAGCCCTTGTAGGTGTCCGCCCGGGTGAGGCCCGGCAGCCACGTCGCCACGTCCAGGAGCGTGAACCCGTTCGCCGCGAGCTCCGAGCGGTCCAGCCAGATCTCGGTGGGCCGGACCTTCTGCAGGAGCGGGACGTCGTCCTCGTCGTCGAAGGTCGCCCGCAGGCCCGCCTCGAGCTTGCGGATGTCGATAGGGAAGGCGCCGGAGACCTCGGGGTCCCGCTGGGTCCCGTGGTCCGCCGTCACGGCCATGACCCATCGCCCACGGCCGATGCGCTCGTCGAGGAAGGCCACGAAGCGCCGCAGGGTCTCGTCCTGGATCCGGAGGGCGTCGGACATCTCCAGGCCGTCGGCGCTGAACAGGTGCCCGATCGTGTCGATCGCCTTGTAGTTCACGAACAGGAGGTCGGGGACGTCGTCGGCGCCGAAGCCCTCCCGCTCGATCACGGCCTCCACGAGGGCCTGCTGGAACGGCGTCCGCGCCGGGGTGTCGAAGCCGCCCTTCAGGCGCGCGATGTCGTTGTCCCGCCACCGTCCGTCCAGGGCCCCATCGGCCCGGTCGAGGTCCTCCACGTACCGCGAGAGCGGCGGGAGGTCGTTCGCGTAGGAGGGGAGCCGGTAGAAGGGGGCCATCGCGCTCGTCAGGTTCCAGCGGACGTCCTCCTCCCCCGCCGTCCTTCCGAACTCCTTCTCCCGGGTGATGGCGATGTCGCGGTCGCCGCCGCCCCACAGCGCGCCGTGGCTCATCATCATCACGTGGGCCGCCAGGGTCGCGATCGCCCCGACCTTCGGCCGGTTGCCCATCGCGCGGTCGTACAGGTCCGCCAGGGTGGCGTCGAGTAGGAAGGCGGGGCCGTTCGCGTTCGGCTTCTGGAGCCTGCCGTTCAGCCGGATGTACTCGTCCACGAACCCGTTGCTGCGGGGGAACGTGCCGGTGCCGATGATCGAGTGACCGACCGGCGTGTTCGACGGCGAGGCCCCGACGGTCGCGTTCGTGAACCAGGCGCCCCGTTCGGCGAGCGAGCGCAGGTACGGCCAGTCCGAGGGCCAGCGCTCGAGCACGTCGGTCCCCGCCGAGTCCCACACGAGCACGACGACGAGCCGGGGCAGCCCCCGCTCGGCCTCGGGCAGCAGGGCCTGGGCCTGGGGGTCGCCGTCGCGCGTGTCGAAGGGGAACCTCAGCACCGCGCCGAGGGTGGGGGCGAGGTCCGCGAGCGTGACCGGCCGCTCGTAGACCCCCGGCCGCACGAACCCCGGGCCGTAGAGCAGGAGCGGCACGTCCTGGGTCATGTCGAAGGGCGTGGCGTGGGTGAGCCCGCCGCTCACGAAGTTCGGCTCCCGGGGGATGAGCTGGATCTCTCCGCTCCGATCCAGGCGCACCCCCCGCCAGGTTCGCAGCAGGACCTCGCGGGGGACGGTCCGGCACACGGAGGCCGCGAGCGCGCTCGCCGCCGCCGGGGAGGGGGTCTCGGCCGAGGCCCGCGCGCCGAGCGCCCCCGTGAGGAGGACGAGCCCGAGCGCGAGGACGCCCGCGCGCCTCACGGCCTGGCCTCCGGGAGGCACGGGAGGCGCGGGAGCAGCTCCGTGGGGATCACCGCGGCGAAGAACGGCTCGTCCCGCTCCCCCTCCGGCAGCGACGAGGGGCCCTCCGCGGCGCCCTGCCCCTTCGTGTATGCGAGGAGCCAGCGCGCGATCTCCCCCACCGTGTAGCCGCTCGCGCGCACGGCTCGCTCGTCGAGGTAGATCTGGCTCGTCCGGACCGCGGCGAAGACCGAGCGGCCCGTCGCCGAGGGGAAGGCCGCCTCCAGGTCCGCCTGGAGCTCCCTCGGGGTGACCTGGAACGCGCCCGAGACCTCCGGGTCGAACTGGGCGCCGTGGTCCGCGGTGAGGACGAGCACGTAGCGTCCCCGACCGACCTGGCGATCCAGGAAGCGCACGAACCGACCGAGCGCCGCGTCCTGCCAGCGCAGCGTGTCCCGCATCTCGGGGCTGTTCACGCTCCAGATGTGGCTCACGTGGTCGATCGCCTTGAAGTTCACGAACAGCAGGTCGGGGACCTCGTCGGCGCCGAAGCCCTCGCGCGCGATCACCTCCTCGACCATCCGCTCCTGGTAGGGGATCCGGGCGGGGGTCGCCCACCCGCCCTCGAACTGCTCGATGGAGTTCTCGCGCCACCGCCCGTCCAGCGCCCCGTCCGCCCGGTCCACCTCCTCGAGGTACGACGACAGGGACGGGAGGTCGTTCACGTAGGCCGGGAACCGGAAGAAGGGGCGGTTCTTGCCCTGGAGGTTCCAGATCGTCCCCTCGGCGCCCTCGTTGTCCGCCCGCGCGGGCACGCGGAGCACCGCGATGTCGCGATCGCCCCCGCCCCAGGCGGCGCCGTGGCTCGTCATGTTGAGGTGCCAGGTCACGGTCGACAGGTTCCCCACGAGCGGGCGGTTGCCCATCGCCCGATCGTAGAGGTCCGCGAGGGTGGGGCGCAGCAGGAGGGTCGGCCCGAGGGCCCCGGCGCGAACGAGCTCGTCGCCGACGAAGAACTCCGCGTCGGTCTGCCCGGTGTGCATCGGGTACAGCCCGGTGCCGATCGTGGCGTGGATCGCCGGGGTGATGGACGGCGAGGAGCCCACCTCCGCCTTCGTGTACCAGACCCCCTCCGGGATCAGGGCGCGGAGCTCCGGCCAAGCGTCGGGGAACGCCTCGAGGACGTTCATCCCGCCGGCGTCCCACACGAGCGTCACGATGAGCCGTGGGGGCGCCGGCGGCGCGGGGATCTCGGGCAAGGGGCGGCCGTCCACGGGCGGGAGGTCGAAGCCGAGCAGCTTCGCCTGGGTCGGCGCGATGTCCGCGACGGACGCGCCGCGCTCCACGGCGCCGCGGGCCGGCACGATCCCCGGCCCGTACCAGAAGAGGGGCACGCGCTGGAGGTAGTCCCACGGCCCTGAGTGGGGGAAGTTCGTGCCGAGGAAGTTCGGCTCACGGGGCACGAGGAGGACCTGGCCGGAGCGCCCCGGGAAGGTCCCCCGCCAGATGCGGACGAGGTACCGGTGGGGCAGCTCGCAGGCCGCCTCCACGACCCGCCCGGCCGGGGGGAGGTCGGAGATCGCCGAAGGCCCCTCGGCGCTCGGTCGCGGCGAGCGGCCGGCGGCCGTCCCCGGGGCGGCGGTGCAGGCCGCGAGCACGACGAGGGCGAGGGCCAGGGCGGGCGCGGGGGCGAGGGGGCGCCGCGCCCGGACGGGACTCACGCGCGGGCCTCCGGCAGGCACGGGAGCTCCGACAGGAGCCTGGAGGGGAAGGCCGCCTGGAAGATGGGGTCGTCCGCCTCCCCGGGAGGGAGCCCGCTCGCGACGTCCCCCTTCGTGAGCCCCATGACCCAGCGGGCGACGTCCTCGAGCGTGCCGCCGCTCTGCCGCAGCTCCGTCTCGTCGATGAAGATCTGGGTCGGCTGCACGAGCTGGACGATCCGGCGGTCGTCGCCGTCGCGGTCGAAGGCGGCGTTGATCCCGGAGGCGAGCGCGATCGAGGGGATCGCGATCGCGCCCGTGACCTTCGGGTCGGGGATCGCCCCGTGATCGGCGGTGAGGACGAGCACCCACTCCCCCCGGCCGACCTGCCGGTCGAGGAAGGCCACGAGACGACGGAGCGCCGCGTCCTCGGCCCGGACCGCGTCCTGCATCTCGGGGCTGTCCATGGTCCAGACGTGGCTGATGTAGTCGATCATCTTGTGGTTCACGAACAGCAGGTCCGGGACCTCGTCGGCGCCGAAGCCCTCGCGCTCCACGATGGACTCGAGGACGCGCTCCTGGTAGGGGATCCGGGCCGGCGTCTCGAACCCCTGGAGCAGCTGGTCGATGTCGTTGTCCCTCCAGCGCCCGTCGATCCGGCCGTCGGCGGCGTCCACGGCCCGGACGTCCTCCTCGAACCCCGGGACGTCGTTCACGTAGCGGGGGAACCGGTAGAAGTGCTGGAGGCGGGGCGGGAGGTTCCACTCGAACCCCTCGGCGCCGAGGGTCTCCGCGCCGATCTTCTGGCGGACCACGGCGAGATCGCGCTCGCCCCCGCCCCAGGCCGCGCCGTGCCCCATCATCCCGAGGTGGATCGCCACGGTCCCCAGCATCCCGACCAGGGGTCGGTTGCCCATGGCCCGGTCGTAGAGGTCGGCGAGGGTGGGCTCGATGAGGTAGACGGGCCCCGCCTCCCAGGGCGTCCCGATGCGCCCCCCGATCCGCAGCTGATGGCCGGTGAGCCCGTGGTTGCGGGGGAAGGCGCCGGTCCCGATCGTGGCGTGGGTCTGGGCGGTGCTCGTCGGGGTCGTGCCGAGGGTGGCGTTCGTGTACCAGACCCCCCGGGGGATGAGGGAGCGCAGGAACGGCCAATCCTCGGGCCACCGCTCGAGCACGTTCATCCCGGCCGCGTCCCACACGAAGGTGACGACGAGCTTCGGGGGATCGGGGTTCCCCGCGATCGCCTCCCGCATCGGGGCGCCGTCGGGGGCGCGGAAGGGGAACCCGAGCAGCTCGGCCTGGGTGGGCGCGACATCGGCGAGCGTGACCGGCCGGTCCACCTCCCCGACCGCCGGCACGTGGCCCGGGCCGTACCAGAGCATGGGGATGCGCTGCACGTAGTCCCAGGGCCCGACGTGGGGCAGCCCGGAGCCGACGAAGTTCGGCTCGATGGGGACGATCTGTAGCTCCGGGCTCCGGTCCGAGCGGTACCCGTGCCAGGTCCGCACCAGCCACTCGTGGGGGAGCGAGCAGGCGGTCTGGACGAGGTCGCGATCCCGGACCGATCCGGGGGCGGGCGACTGCGCCTCGGCGCCGACGGCGCCGCCCACGAGCAGGGCGAGGGCGAGGACGGCGAGCAGGCGGAACCTCGTGGACGTTCCCATGGGGTGGGCCCCACGATACCAGCGGCGCCTCCGTCGGCCGGGCGTTCGGGGCCCGCGCGCGGTAGCGTGGCGGGCGCCGTGTCCGGCCGACGCCTGCTCGTCCTCCTCCTCGCGGCGACGATCCTCGCGGTGCCCGCGGCCGCGCTCCGGGCCCTCTGCGTGGGCAGGTCCTGCCCCGCGAGGCCGGCGCCCGCGCGGGTGCCCTTCTGCGGGCTGCCGGAGGCGCTGCGGACGGCGATCGCCCACGGGTTCCGCGACGGCCGCTCCCCGGACGTCCTCACGGTGGCGGCCGGGACGCCACCCTCCACGGCGGTCGGCGACCTCGCGGTCCCCTGGCCGACGACGGCCGGCGGGGGGCCGGACCTCCGCGTCCCCCTCGCGATCGCGGGGCCCGGGGTCCGCCCGGGGACCCGGCTCGCGCCGGGGGTCACCCTCGATCGCGTGGCCCCGACCCTCGCCGCCCTCCTGGGCTTCGATCGGCCGTTCCCGCAGGTCCGCTCGGGCACGCCGCTCGAGCTCCCCCCGGCCCCGGCCGATGGGTCCCCGCGCCTGGTGCTCCTCGTCGCCTGGAAGGGGGTCGGCGCGGCCGACCTCCGGGCCAGGCCACGGGCGTGGCCGTTCCTCGCCTCCCTGATCCGCGAGGGGGCGGGGACGCCCGTGGCCGAGACGGGCTCGCTGCCCCTGGACCCGACCGCCGTCCTCACGACGATCGGGACCGGCGGCCTCCCCTTCCAGCACGGCATGGCGGGCTCCCTCGTGCGGGACGACGCCGGGGACGTGGTCGAGGCCTTCGGCCCGCGCAGCCCCGTCCACGTCATCGCCACCCTGGCCGACGACCTCGAGCACGCCGAGCGCCGCACCCTCGTCGGGTTGGTGGGGACGGCGCCGGGCGACCGGGGGCTCGTCGGCGGGGGCTGGTACCCGGACGAGGACCCCGTGGACGCGATCCTCGGGGACCCCGCGACCGCGCCCCTCGCGGTCCGCGCCCTCCTCGACGCCGGCTACGGACGCGACCGGGTCCCCGACGTGCTCGGCGTGGCCCTCCAGGGCGACCTCGAGGACCTGGACCGGTGGACCCGGCGGATCGTGACCGAGGCCCGGGCCGCGACGGGCGGGGAGGTCCTCGTCGCCGTGGCCGGCACGGGCTCGGCGACGGCGGGCGAGCCCCCGCAGCGCCCCTCCGCCCTCGTCCGCGCGGTGGAGGCCGCGACCCCGGGCGCCGAGCCGGTCGTCGCCGCGGAGGTCCCGGGCGGGCTCTTCCTGGACGAGCGGGCCCTCACCGAGCTCGGTATCACCGGCCAGGCCATCGCCCAGGCCCTCCTCGACCTGCGGACGCCGCGAGGTGAGAGGATGTTCGCCGACGCCTTCCAGGGGTTCGCCGTGACCTTCTCCCGGTACTGCTGATGCGCACGGAGATCCCGGTCCCGAGCATCTCGAGGCCGCGCGGAGCGGCGCCCGCGACGGGCCGGACGGCCCTCGCCGTCCTCGGCTCGCTCGCCGCCCTCGCCCTGGTCGTCCGCCTCCTGCAGCCCCAGCGCCTGGCCTTCGCGCAGGCGGCCTTCATCATCTTCGGCTCCATCCTGGTCCAGGCCCTGCCCTTCGTGGTCATCGGGGCCACGGCCTCAGCCGTCATCGAGGTCCTCGTGCCCGTCGGTGCGCTCGAGCGCGCCCTCACCGGCCTGCCGCGACCGCTGCGGCTGCCCGCCGCCGCCCTTTCCGGGGTGGCCATGCCGATCTGCGAGTGCGGGTCGGTGCCCGTGGCCCGACGCCTCGTGGCCAAGGGCCTCTCGCCGTCCGCGGCCATCGCGTTCATGCTCGCCGCGCCGGTCGTGAACCCGGTGGTCACGGCCTCGACCTTCGTCGCCTTCCGCGGCCGAGAGGCGCTCTGGACCGTGGTCGGGGGGCGCCTCGCGCTCGGCGTCCTCGTAGCGATGGCGGTGGGTTGGGCGGCCGGCGCCGTGCCCGCCGGCGAGATCCTGCGGCCCAGCCCGATCGGGGGGCACGAGGTCCTCGAGCTCGGCCGCCCCGAGCCGCGCTGGCGCCGGTTCTTCCTCCACCTCGGCGGTGACTTCCTGTTCATGGGGCGGTACCTCGTGCTCGGGGCCGCCCTCGCCGCGCTCGTCCAGACGTTCCTGCCCGCCTCCTGGCTCTCGCGGGTCGCCCAGACCCCGGTCCTCGGCATCGCGGCGATGATGGTGCTCGCCGCGCTCCTTTCCCTGTGCTCCGAGTCCGACGCGTTCGTCGCGGCGGCCTTCGCGCCGTTCGGCCCCGCCGCGCAGCTCGCGTTCCTCGTCTTCGGACCGATGGTGGACCTGAAGCTCGCGGCCCTGTACGCGGGGACGTTCCGGCGCGACCTCGCCCGGACGATCGTCGTCGCCGCCTTCGCCGTCACCCTCGTCGCCGCGATGTGGCTCCAGCTGGTGGTCGGATGAGCGAGGCGGCCGCTTCCCTCGCGCGGCCCGTGGAACGCCGGCCGAGCCCGGCCCGGCTCGCCGGCGCGGGGGTCCTCGGCGCCTGGGCCGGGCTGTTCTGGTGGCTCCTGCTCTCCGGCCGCGAGGCCCTGTACCTCTCCGAGCGGACGAGCTGGGTGGTGCCGGTCGGGGCGGTCCTCCTCACGCTCGGCACCCTCGGCCGTCTCGCGACCGCCTGGACCCCGCGCCCCGAGCCGATCGGGCGGCGCGAGGCCTGGATCATGGGCGCGGTGGTCGCCCCGGTGGTGCTCCTCGTGAGCCTCCCGCCGGCCACCCTCGGGCAGTTCTCCGCCGGCACGCGCTCGAGCGTCGCCGCCGCCCTCCCCGGGGCGGGCGACGTCGGCTCCGGGGAGCTCACCCTCGTGGACGTCGCCGCCGCCCAGACCACGCCCGAGGGGGAGCGCGCCCTCGCGGCCCGGGCCGGGGAGACGGTGGATCTCGTCGGCTTCGTCGTCCGCTACGACGACACGCCCGCGGACGAGCTGCTCCTCACCCGCTACGTGGTCACCTGCTGCGTCGCGGACGCGACGATCGCCCAGGTCCGCGTGGTGAACGTGACCCCCGGCCGGTTCCAGCCCAACGACTGGGTCCGGGTGGTCGGCACGATCTACCCGATCGGCCGCGAGGTCATCGTGGACGCCGCCTCGGTCGAGCCCGTCGAGCGCCCCGAGCGCCCCTACCTCACGCCCTGAGCCCGGCCTCGTCGCACGCCCGGCAGGTGCCCACGAGGTCGAGACGGTGGCCGAGCCCCCGGAACCCGGCCCGACGCGCCGCGGCCCGGAGCACCCGCTCGACCTGCCGCTCCAGACCCTCGGGCACCGTCACGTCCTCAACGGCGCCGCACGCGCGGCACACCAGGTGGTGATGGTGGGACGTGAGGTCCTCGGCGAGCTCGAACCGCGCCACCCCGCCCTCGGTGATCACCCGGCGCACGGCGCCGATCCGCTCCAGCACGGCCAGGTTCCGGTAGGTCGAGCTCTGGGGCAGGCGGGCCTCCGCGGCGAGCTCGGCGACCTCCGCGGGGCGCCGCGCCCGGCGGAGCGCCTCGACCAGGGCCCGCCGCTTCGCCGTGTACCGCTGGCCCGCCGCGCGCAGGCGCCCCTCCACCGCCGGGTGGATCTCCGAGGCGCTCACAGCGACCCCCCCGGCGCGAGGCGCGCCGTCCGGCCGCGGCGGGCGAGCGCGGTGACCGCGAAGCACGCCGCGGCGACGAGCACGATCGTCCCCCCGGGCGCGATCCCGAGGACGCGCGAGAGCGCGAGCCCCACGACCGAGGAGCCGACGCCGATGGCGACGCCCCAGCGCATCGTGCCTCCGAAGGAGCGGGCGAGGAGCTGGCCGCTCGCCACCGGGAGCACCATCATCGCCGCCACGAGCAGGACGCCCACCACGCGCATCGCGGCGACGACGGCGACGGCGACGAGCACCGCGAGCACCCCGTTCAGCGCCCCCACGGGCAGCCCGGCGACGCCGGCCCACTCCTCGTCGGTGACCACGGCGAAGAGCGCTCGCCGCAGGACCAGCATGACGGCGACGATGCCGGCCCCCAGGACCCCGATCAGCGCGAGCTCCTGGTCCGTGACGGTGAGGGGCTGCCCGAACAGGAAGACGAGGGCGCTCGAGCCGAGCCCCCCGCCGAGCCCGACGAGCACCACCCCGGCCGCGAGCCCCGCGTAGAAGAACAGGGCGAGGGCGAGGTCCCCCGAGGCCGCGCGCCGCGCGCGGAGCCACTCGATCCCGAGGGCCCCCGCCGCCGCGAACGCGAGCGCCCCCCAGATCGGCCAGACGCCGGCGACGAGCCCCGCACCGACCCCGGCGAAGGCGAGGTGCCCGATCCCGTCCCCGATGAGGGACATCCGCTTCTGGACCACGAAGGTCCCGATGAGCGGGGCGAAGACGCCGACGATCACGGCCGCGAGGAGCGCCCGCTGCATGAACGCGAGCTCGAAGGGGTACGGCAGCGGCCACGGCATCAGCGCAGCCCCTCCAGCCAGAACGGCAGGTCCTCCGGGTGCATCCCGAGGCTCACGCCGGTGGCCGCGAGCTCGGACGGCGGCCCATCGAAGAGCACCCGGCGCTTCAGCACGACGACCCGGTCGAGGTCCGGCGCCACCGCCGAGAGCTCGTGCGAGACGAGCAGGACGCCCGCGCCGTGGTCCTTCACCGCGTGCACGAGGGAGTCCCGGAACCGCCGCTGGGACTCGGCGTCCACGCCGGCGATCGGCTCGTCGAGCAGGAGCAGGTCGGGCTCCGTGGCGAAGGCCCGGGCGATGAAGGCTCGCTGCCGCTGCCCGCCCGAGAGCTCGCCGAGGGGCGCCCGCGCGAGATCGTCGAGGCCGACGGACTCGAGGGCGTGCCGCACGAACGCCAGATCCTCCCGGCTGGGCCGGCGCCACCACCCCGAGCGCGGCAGCCGTCCCGTGAGCACGATCTCCTCCACCGTGGCCGGGACCTCCGAATCCAGGCTGGGGCGCTGCGGCACGTACCCGATGCGCGCGCGATCGGCCCGCTCCGGCGGCCCGCCGAGGAGCCGGACGCTGCCGCGCGAGGGGCGCAGCAGGCCGAGGAGCACCTTCAGGAGCGTGGACTTGCCAGAGCCGTTCGGGCCGACGAGGGCGACGAACTCGCCGGGACGGAGCGCCAGGCTCACCTCCTCCAGGACCGGTGGCCCGCCGTAGGAGAAGGACACGCCCTCGGCGAGGAGCAGCGGGCGGTCGGCGTCGGTCGGCTCAGGCGCAGCCAAGGGCCTCCTCCAGCCTCGCCAGGTTCCGCATCATGATGGAACGGTACCCCGCGCCCGTCCGGATCTCCTCGGGGGTGCGACCCTCCAGGGGGCTCAGCACCGCCGTGCGCACGCCCGCCTCCCGGGCGAGCGTCTCGGCCACCGCCGGGGAGACGAGCTCCTCGGTGAAGATCGTCGTGACGCCCTCGGCCTGGACGAGGTCGCGGAGCTCCGCCAGGCGCGCCGGGCTCGGCTCGGCCTCGGGGGAGAGCCCCGCGATGGCCACCTGCTCGAGCCCGTACCGATCGGCCAGGTAGCCGAAGGCCGCGTGGCTCACCACGAGGAGCCGGCTGCGGCAAGAGGCGAGCCCCCGCCGGTACGCGGCGTCGAGCCGCTCGAGCTCGGCCCGGAACGCCGCGGCGTTCGCCCGGTACGCCTCCGCGTGGCCGGGGTCGAGCTCCGCGAGGGCCGCGGCCACGGCGTCCGCGATCCGGGCGAGCCGGATGGGGTCGAGCCACACGTGCGGGTCCACCTCGCCCCCCGAGGAGAGGGGGCGGACCACGGACAGCGCCTCCAGCGTCCGGCCCTGGGCCTGCCCGAGGGCGTCCTCCACCGCCGGCTGGAAGCCCCCGCCGACGGCGAGCACGAGGTCGGCCTCGACGAGGGCCGCGAGGTCGTCCGGCGCGAGCTCGAGGTCGTGGGGCTCGACCCCCGGCGGGGTGAGGTCGCGCACCCGGACGAGGTCGCCCCCCACCCGCTCGGCCACGACCGCGAGGGGGTACACGGCGGCCACGACGTCGAGACGCTCGCCGGCCCCGCCCTCGTTCGACCGACAGCCAGGCAGGGCCGCCACGCCGAGGGCGAGGGCAACGAGGATGAGAATCATTCTCATCTTCACGGCGCGAGTCTACCCGCGACCCCCCACGCTCGTCGACCCGATGCGCCACGCCGACCGGATGCGCCGCCCGTCCCGCCATCGCCCGGGGCCGGCTCAGCCGCGCCGCAGCGCGCGCTCCACGGCCCGGAGCGCCTCGGTCGGCGAGGCGCCGAGCTGGCGGGCCCGCGCGGCGTACGTGCCCGCCGCCCGCTCGAGCTCGGCGGTCCGGCGGTCCGGGGGCAACCTCAGCCGCTCCGCCACGAAGGTGCCCCGGCGACCGTGGGCGACGAGGAGCCCCGCCCGCTCCAGCTCCCGGTAGGCCTTGGCCACCGTGTTCGGCGCGATCCCGAGGGTCGCCGCCAGGCCCCGCACGGGCGGCAGCCGCTCCCCCGGGCGGAGGGAACCGGAGACGATCCGGCGGGCGAGCAGCTCGCGGAGCTGCTCCGCCGGTCCCACGCGGGAGGCTGGGTCGAGCTCGATCCGCACGGCGCCATCATCCTCCACGCTTGAGACCCACGCCACCCTCCGGATAGCGTGTGCCCCGATGGGCGTGCGCGTCGGACTCGGCCTGTTCACCGGGCAGATCCCCGCCTGGTCCCCGCGGAGCTTCTCGCAGGAGTACCGGGAGACCCTCGAGCTCATCCGGCTCGCCGAGGCGCTGGGGTTCGACTCGGCGTGGGTGAGCGAGCACCACGGCGCCTCCGACGGCTACCTGCCCTCGCTCCTGCCCATGCTCGCGGCGGCGGCGGCGGTCACGGAGCGCATCGCCCTCGGGACCGGCGTGATCCTCGCCCCCCTCCACGACCCGCTCCGCCTGGCGGAGGACGCGGCCGTCGTGGACCAGCTCTCGGGCGGCCGGCTCATCCTCGGCCTGGGGGCCGGCTGGCGGGAGGAGGAGTTCCGCGCCTTCGGCGTGCCCCGCGCCGAGCGGGTGGTGCGCACCGTCGAGACCGTCGAGATCCTGCGCCGCGCCTTCGACGGACGCCGCTTCTCCTTCCAGGGACGCGCGTTCCGGTACGACCGGGTCCGGATCTCGCCGCCCCCGGCGCGGCCCGGCGGCCCCCCGATCCTCCTCGGCGGCTACGCGGAGGCCGCGGTGCGCCGCGCGGGCCGTCTCGCCGACGGGTACATCACCGACGACGCCGAGCTCGAGCAGGCGCGTCGGTACGCCCGCCTCGTCGAGCAGGGCGCGCGGGAGGCGGGCCGCGACCCCGGGGGGCTGCAGCTCGTCCTGCTCCGCAACGCCTTCGTGGCCGCCGAGGGCGACCCCTGGCCTCGCATCCGCGAGGCGGTGCGGCACCAGATCGGCGCGTACGCGGCCTGGGAGGCGGGCCACGACACCCCCGAGCACGACTCGCTCGAGCCCGTCGCCGATGAGGAGGAGCTCCGCCGATGGACCGTCGCGGGGACCCCCGACGAGGTCCTCGCGGCGCTCCGGCCCCTCGTCGAGGCCTTCGGGGGTCGCCGGGACCTGCACCTCGTGGTCCGTCTGCACTACCCCGGCATGGACCTGGAGACGGCGGCCGCCGCCGTGGAGCTGTTCGCCCGCTCCGTGCTGCCCGAGCTGCGCGGGGACACCGCCGGTCGTTGAACCCTCGGACAACGTCAAGCCTCGCCCGGAAGCGTCCGATGCATGGGTCGGGCCTCGTTGAGGCAGGAGCCTCACGTCGGGAGGACGAGGTGAGCACGGACGGACCGAACACGACCGCGGAGCCCGAGCGGGGCGTCGACTACCGGACGCTCGTCGAGCAGATCCCCGCCATCACCTACACGGAGATCCACGACCGATCGAACCCCACGGGGCAGCGCACGACGTACGTCTCGCCCCAGGTCACCCGGATCCTCGGCTACGCGCCCTCGGAGTTCATCGCCGACCCGCAGCTGTGGCGCAAGATCCGCCACCCCGCCGATCGCGCCAGGGTTCTCGCCGCCGAGCGGACCTCCGAGGTGACGCGCCAGCCCTTCCACGCCGAGTACCGGATGATCGCGAGGGACGGCCGGACCCTCTGGTTCCGCGACGACGCCGTGATCCTCGAGCACGGCTCGGGCGGCACGTTCTGGCAGGGCGTGATGTTCGACATCACCGCCGAGAAGCTCGCCGAGGAGCAGGCCCAGGCCGCCGAGCGGCGCTACCGGAGCCTCATCGAGACGCTCCCCGCGGTCGTCTACATCGACCACCTCGACGAGCGCGCCTCGAACGTCTACACGAGCCCCTACTCCGAGCGCCTCCTCGGCTACTCGTCGCAGGACTGGAACACCGACCCGGATCTCTGGGTCAAGATCCTCCACCCGGAGGACCGGGACCGCGCGGTGCGCGCGCAGATCCGGCACGCGGAGACCGGCGAGCTCTACGACCAGACGTACCGCCTCATCGCGCGGGACGGCCGGGTCGTGTGGGTCCGCGACATGGCCGTCGTCGTCCACGACGAGGACGGCACCCCCCTGTACTCCCAGGGGTTCCTCCTCGACATCACCGCCCAGAAGGAGGCCGAGGCCGCCCTGCAGGAGGCGCTCGAGCGCGAGCGCGGGCGGGCCATGGACCGCCCCGCCTGAGGACCCGGACACGCTTGAGCGGGCCCCGGGTCCGTGCGAGGATGCCGGCCACCGATGAGCCGAGCCGGCGCGTCCCCCCGTCCCACCCGCCGCGTCCTCGTCGTGCTCTCGGCCCTCGGCCTCCTCGTCTCCGGGATCGCCCCCGCCTCGGGCGCGGAGGACGGGATCGAGGCGACGGCCTCCGCAGGCGTCGTGGACCAGGGCGCGCCGGTGACGATCTCGGGGACGCTCGCCACCGACGCGGCCTGCGCCGCCGAGCGTCCCGTGGAGCTCCGCTTCACGCGCCCCGACGGGCCGCAGGCCGTCGTCGAGACCGGCCAGAGCCGGGCCGACGGGACCTTCTCCTTCGAGCACGCCGAGCCCGTGAGCGGCGCGTACCGGGTCGTCGCCCCCGAGAGCGGGGCCTGCCCCGAGCTCGTCTCGGGCGAGCTCGTCGTGCGCGTGCGAGCTGGGGTGGAGGCCGCCCTCGTCGGCGGGTCCCTCATCGCCGGGGGCTGCGCCCGGCTCGCCGTCGTCGTCGAGCCGCCGAAGCCCGGGGACACCGTCCAGGTCCAGCGACGGGAGGGCGGCCGCTGGCGGACGATCCAGGAGCTCGTCCTCGGGGAGGACTCCTCCGTCGGGGCGCGACCGTGCTTCACCTGGCAGGACGTGGGCATCGTCCGCCTGCGCGCGCGCTGGCCCGCACAGGACCCCCTGAACGCGGCCGCCGCGAGCGCCGCCCTCGCCCTCGGCATCGAGCCGGCGGCGTGGATGGAGCGGATCGAGGGGCTCGTCGGGGACCGCGAGGTCTCTCTCGCCGTCGGCGAGGACGGGACGCTCCTGTTCGCCCTGGACCCCGACGCGCCGCGGACGCCCGCCTCCAACGAGAAGCTCCTGCTCGCCATGGCCCTCCTGGACCGGTTCGGACCGCGATGGCGGATCCGCACCCTCGCGGCGACCGACGGGGAGCCGGCCCCGGTGCTCCACGGCGACCTGTGGATCCTCGGTCGGGGTGACCCGGAGATGGACCGAGGCGCCATGCGCGCCCTCGCTCACCGGATCCTCGAGGCGGGGATCCGGCGGGTGGACGGACGGGTGCTGGGGGCGACGAGCTACTTCCGTCGGGACTGGGACGCGGTGGGATGGAACGCGTACGCCAGGTCCTACGTGGCCCGCCCGACCGCCCTCACGTTCGAGGGGAACGTGGACCGGGACGGCCGGAACGTGCCCGACCCGGAGGCCCGGGCCGCGGCCGCCCTCGTGCGCGCCCTCGAGCGGCTCGGCGTGCCGGTGCGGGGGCGGCCCGGCAGCGGCGATCCCCCCGCCGGCCTGCGGGTCGTCGCCTCCATCGCCGGCCGGCCCCTCCGCTCGGTCCTCGCGCGCATGCTACGGCCCTCGGACAACTTCATCGCCGAGGTCCTCGGCAAGCGCCTGGGCGCGGCCGCCGCGAGGGTCCCGGGGACGATCGCGAAGGGCGCCGCGGCGATCTCGGCGTGGGCCCGGAGCCACGGCGTCGAGATCGTGGCCTACGACGCGTCGGGCCTGTCCTACGCGAACCGCGTGACCGCCAGCGGGATCCTCAGGCTGCTCTGGGCGGCGGAGGCGGCGTCGTGGGGCGGCGCCCTGTTCCGCGCCCTCCCCTCGGGCGGGCAGGGAACGCTGCGCGAGCGCCTCGCGACGGTCCGGGTGCGCGCGAAGACGGGCACGCTGAGCGGCATCTCCGCGCTCTCCGGCTGGGTCTTCCTCGAGCGCCTGGGGACCTGGGGCGGCTTCTCGATCCTGTCCCGGGGGATGTCGAAGGCCACCGCCTCCGAGCTCGAGGACCGCATCGTCCGGATCCTCCAGAACCATGCCCGCTGACCCAGGGCCGAAGGTCGGAGCCCGATGGGCCGACGGGCCGTAAAGCGCGTCCCCCCAACGTCCGATGCCTGAAGCGATGGAGCCCCTGGAGACCTCGGTCCCCGCTCGCGGAGGACTCCTGGACCGCGTGTTCCGCGCGAGCGTCCTCGGCACGGCCGTCTGCCGCCTGGAGGACGGCACGATCCTCGAGGCGAACGAGGCCTTCTGCTACCTCCTCGGGCGGGGCCGGGAGGAGGTCCTCGGCGCCTCCGTGCTCGACCTCGGGCTCCTGCGATCCCTCGGGGACCGGCGGGCGCTGCAGCAGCTCCAGGCCCGGGGCGTCCTCGAGGGCTTCGACGCCACCTTCACCGCCCCGGGCGGCGAGCGGCGCGTCGTCCGGCTGTGGGCCGAGGCGATCGTGGACGCCGAGCCCCTCGCGGTCCTGCGCGCCTCCGACGTGGACGGGCGCACCACGGCCCGCCATCGCTACCAGGAGCTCCGCGAGACGGAGGTGCGCTTCCGGGCCCTCGTGGAGAGCATCCCGGCCATCACCTACACCCAGGTGGAGGACGAGACGAGCCCCACGGGCTTCCGGGACGTCTACATCAGCCCTCAGACCGAGCGGATCCTCGGCTACAGCCCCGAGGAGTGGCTGCGCGACCCGACGCTGTGGATCCGGGCCACCCACCCGGACGACCGGGACCGGGTGGTGCACGAGGACCAGGACGCCGCCGCCTCCGGCACGCGCTTCCGGAGCGAGTACCGGATGATCGCGAAGGACGGTCGGGTCGTCTGGTTCCACGACGAGGCCGTCCTCGTCGAGGACCCGGTGAGCGGGGTGGCCTTCTGGCAGGGCGTGATGTTCGACATCACCGAGCAGAAGCGCCTCGCCGAGACCATGGCCGAGAGCGAGGCGAAGTACCGCAACCTCGTCGAGCAGCTGCCTGCCATCGTGTACCTCGGGGAGTACGGGGAGGATGGGGACTGGCTCTACATCTCACCCCGGATCGAGCAGGTCCTCGGGTACACGCCGGAGGAGTGGCTCTCGCACCCGGCCCCCATGGGGACCTTCACCCACCCCGATGACCTCCCGGCGGCCAGGGCCGCGGAGGAGGAGTCCTTCCGGACCGGGAAGCCCTACCGCGCGGAGTACCGGATGCGCGCGAAGGACGGGCGGTGGGTCTGGATCCTGGACGAGGCCACGGTGGTCCGCGACGAGGAGGGCAACCCCCTCTTCCTCCAGGGCCTGATGTACGACATCACCGAGCGCAAGGCCGCGGAGGAGCGGCTCCTCGCGCTCGACCGGCTGAAGAACACCCTGCTCCACACCTTGTCCCACGACCTCAAGGAGCCGCTCACGGCGATCCTCGGGGCGGCGAGCACGCTCGAGCGCTTGGATCGGGAGCTCCCGGAGGAGGAGCGCCGGCACCTGCTCCGGATTCTCGCCGAGCGCACCCGGGGGATGAACACGCTCCTCACGGACCTCCTCGACCTGGACCGGCTCGACCGGGGGATCGTCGAGCCCCGCCGCTTCCCCGTGGACCTCGCGCAGCTCGCCCGGGACCTCGTGGAGCGGACCACGGTCCTCGGCGGCCGCTCGGTCGAGCTCGACCTCGAGCGCTGCCTCCTCGACGTGGACGCGCCGAAGGTGGAGCGGCTCCTCGAGAACCTGCTGTCGAACGCGGCGCGGCACACGCCCGAGGGGGCCCGGATCTGGCTGCGCGTCCACCCGGCCGACGGAGGCGCCCTCCTCGTCGTGGAGGACGAGGGCCCGGGTGTCCCCCACGACCTGAAGGGATCCATCTTCGAGCCCTTCCGGCGCGGCCCCGAGGCGACGGGCCCCGGCAGCGGGATCGGCCTGTCGCTCGTCGCGCGCTTCGCCGAGCTCCACGGGGGTCGGGCCTGGGTCGAGGACCGTCCGGGGGGCGGGGCGTCCTTCCGCGTCTTCCTCCCCCGCTCGGAGCTCGCGACCGGGGCGGGGACCGGCTAGAGGCTGGCCAGGGCGGCCTCGACCTCCGCCGCCGCCCGCAGCACCGCCGGCGCGTACCGGCGACCGCCGCCCCGTCCCATCCGGGCGGCCGGCCCCGAGACGGAGACCACCGCGACGAGCCCCCCGTCGGGCCCCCGCACGGGGGCGCTCACCGAGCCGACGCCCGCCTGGCGCTCCCCCACGCTCGCCGCCCACCCCCGGGTGCGCACGAGCTCCACCTCGCGGGCGAAGCGCTCGGGGTCCCGGGCGCGTCGGAGGAAGCGCCGCGGGTCGGGGTCGAAGGCCAAGAACACCTTGGCCGCCGACCCGGCCGACAGCGGCAGCTCGGCCCCGATCGGCACGATGGTCCGCAGCTCCTGGTCGGATTCCACCGCCGCCACGCAGACCCGCACCGAGCCCGAGCGCACGTACAGCTGCGCGCTCTCCCCGGTGGCCGCCGCGAGCCGCTCGAGCGCCGGCTGCGCCAGCTCCCGCAGGGGCGCCTCGCGACGCGCGGTCGCGGCCATGCGCAGCAGCCGCGGGCCGAGGCGGTACCCGAACCGCCCCTCGAGGGTGACGTAGCCGTGGACGGCGAGGGCCCGCAGGAGCCGGTGCGCCGTCGAGCGCGGCAGGCCCGTCGCGGCGACCACCTCGGCCAGGCCCCGCGCCCCGCCCTCGACCGCCTCCAGGACCGCGATCGCGCGGTCGAGCGTGCCCACCCCGCTCTCGACCGTCGGCATGTCCATATCATGGCACGTTGTCCCACGATATGGAACCACGCTGGACAGATGGCCCGCGACGTGCCAGCATCGGCGCCGTGGGTGGACGGACGCTTGCCGAGAAGGTCTGGGAGCGCCACGTGGTCCGGCGGGCCGAGGGCGAGCCCGACCTCCTGTACGTGGACCTGCACCTCGTGCATGAGGTCACGAGCCCGCAGGCCTTCGACGGCCTGCGCCTGGCCGGGCGGCGTGTGCGGCGACCGGACCTCACGCTCGCCACGATGGACCACAACGTCCCCACGGCCCCGGGGCCGGTCGAGCCGATCTCCGCGCGACAGATGGAGGCCCTGCGCCGCAACTGCGAGGAGTTCGGCATCCGGCTGTTCCCCACCGGCCACATCGGGCAGGGCATCGTCCACGTGATCGGCCCCCAGATGGGGCTCACGCAACCGGGCATGGTCATCGTCTGCGGGGACTCCCACACCTCCACCCACGGGGCCTTCGGGGCCCTGGCCTTCGGGATCGGCACCTCGGAGGTGGAGCACGTGCTCGCGACGCAGACCCTGCCCCAGTCCCGGCCGGGCACGATGGCGATCACCGTCGAGGGAGAGCTCCCGGTGGGGGTCTCGGCCAAGGACGTGATCCTCGGCATCATCCACCGGATCGGCACGAACGGCGGGGTCGGCCACATCCTCGAGTACCGAGGCTCAGCGATCCGCTCGCTCTCGATGGAGGGGCGCATGACGGTGTGCAACATGTCCATCGAGGCGGGCGCCCGCGCGGGGATGATCGCCCCGGACGACGTGACCTTCGCGTACCTGGAGGGGCGACCCCACGCCCCGAAGGGGGCCGCGTGGGAGCGCGCCCTCGAGGACTGGCGCTTCCTCGTCACCGACGAGGACGCGGTCTTCGATCGGGAGGTGCGGATCGACGCCGCCGAGCTCCGCCCCTACGTCACCTGGGGCACGACCCCGGCGCAATCGGTCACGATCGACGACGTGGTGCCGGAGCCGGCCGACGAGGCGGCCGAGCGGGCCCTCGCCTACATGGGCCTCGAGCCGGGGACCCCGATCCGGGAGATCCGCCCGGACACCGTGTTCATCGGCTCCTGCACGAACTCCCGCATCGGCGACCTCCGGGAGGCGGCGGCCGTGGTCCGGGGGCGCCGGGTGAGCCCCGGCGTGCGAGCCCTGGTCGTGCCCGGCTCGATGCTCGTGAAGCGCCAGGCCGAGGAGGAGGGCCTGGACCGGATCTTCATCGAGGCGGGCTTCGAGTGGCGCGACGCCGGGTGCTCGATGTGCCTCGGCATGAACCCGGACCGCCTCGCGCCGGGCGAGCGGAGCGCCTCGACCTCGAACCGGAACTTCGAGGGGCGTCAGGGCAAGGGCGGCCGCACGCACCTCGTCTCCCCGGCCGTCGCCGCGGCCACCGCGATCGCCGGACACTTCTGCACCCCGGAGGACCTCTGATGCGCCCGTTCCGCGTGCACACCGGTCGCGCGGTCGTGCTCGACCGGGCCGACGTGGACACGGACCAGATCGTGCCCGCCGAGTACCTGAAGCGGATCGAGCGGACCGGCTACGGGCCGTTCCTGTTCGCCGAGTGGCGCAAGGACCCGGACTTCGTCCTCAACCGCCCCGAGGCGCAGGGCGCGACGATCCTCCTCGCGGGACCGAACTTCGGCTGCGGCTCGAGCCGCGAGCACGCGGTGTGGGCCCTCGAGGACCACGGCTTCCGCGCGATCGTGGCGCCGAGCTTCGCCGACATCTTCCGCACGAACTGCACGAAGGTCGGCCTGCTGCCCGTGGCCCTGCCCGGCGAGACGGTCCGGGCCCTCATGGACGCGGTACGGGCCGATCCCTCGCTCGAGCTCACGGTGGACCTGGAGGCTCGCGAGGTGCGCGGCGCGGGGATCCGGGCCCCCTTCGAGATCGACGACTTCACCCGGTGGCGGCTGCTCGAGGGGCTGGACGACATCGGGCTCACGCTCCGGCACGAGGAGGCCATCGGGGCGTACGAGGCGGCCCGCCCGGACTGGCTGCCCACGACCACCTAACCGTCCCCCGGGGGAGCCCCGATCGGCGGAGCGCGTCGCCCTCCGTGGGGACTCAAGTCCACCCTCGATCGCGCCGATGGCATGGGCATGTCGACGCCCGACCCCGTCGACGGGGCCGCTGCGCCCCGTCGACCGACGACCGAACGACCGCGCCGTCGCGAGACCGACCTCGTCGCGCCGCCGCCCCTGCTCGGCAAGCCCCTGCGCCGGGAGACGGACGGGTGGCTGGAGCGCTGGATGGCCACGGTGGCCGACCTCGCGCGCCTGAAGGCGACCCACCCGATGCTCGACGCCGTGATCGACGAGCAGATCGGACGGCGGATCCGGATCGGCGACCACTGGCTCGCCGACTTCGCCTCCTGCAACTACCTCGGCTTCGACCTCGACCGCGAGATCATCGAGGCGGTCCCCGCCTACCTCGAGCGCTGGGGCACCCACCCCAGCTGGTCGCGGATGCTCGGCAGCCCGGTGCTCTACGAGCAGATCGAGGAACAGCTCGCCGCCCTCCTCGGATGCGAGGACACGCTCCTGTTGCCGACGATCACGCACATCCACATGTCCGTGATCCCCGTCCTCGCCGGCAGCGGGGTCGTCTTCCTGGATGGGCGGGCCCACAAGACCATCTACGACGGGGCCATGATCGCGCGCGGCCACGGCGCCACCGTCCAGCGGTTCCGCCACAACGACCATGAGCACCTCGAGGAGCTCTTGCGCGCCTGCCGGATCGCCCCCCGGCTCATCGCGATCGACGGCGTGAACTCCATGACCGGCAACGCCCCGGACGTGCGGGAGTTCGCCCGGCTCGCGCGCGAGTACGACGCCCTCCTATACATCGACGACGCCCACGGCTTCGGCGTGATCGGCGAGCGGGCCCCCGACGAGCTCTGCGACTGGGGCAAGCGCGGCAACAGCGTGGTCCGTCACCAGGGCGAGACCTACGAGAACATCGTCCTCGTCGCCGGGTTCTCGAAGTCCTACTCCTCGCTGCTGTCGTTCCTCGCGCTGCCGACGAAGCTGAAGGACGTGCTGAAGGTCGCGGCGCCGCCGTACCTGTACTCGGGGCCGTCCCCGGTCGCCTCCCTCGCGACCGCCCTCGTCGGTCTCGAGGTGAACGACAAGCGGGGCGACCTGTACCGGTACGAGGCCTACCGCAAGACCCGCCGCGTGCTCGAGCGCCTCCACGAGCTCGACATCTACACGCCGAACAGCTCGGGCTACCCCCTCATCGAGATCCCCCTCGCCAACCACGAGGACATCGACCCGGTAGGGCGGTACCTGTTCGACCGCGGGATCTACGTCACGATGGCCGCCTACCCGCTCGTCCCCAAGGACGAGGTGGGGTTCCGGATCCAGATCACCGCCGCCAACACCGACGACGAGATCGAGCTCCTCTGCGAGGTCCTCGGCGAGATCAACGAGCGGTTCGAGCTGCAGCACGAGCGCCATCGGCAGCTCCTCGCGGAGGCGCGCCGGGCCCGGTGACCCCGGGCGGACCACCCCGGATGCGCTACGACGCATCCCCCGACCGACCCACGCCCCGCCCCTAAGGTCGCCCGCCGGCCCGTCCGATACGGAAGCCATGAAGCGACGCGCGTGGCTCCTCTACCTGGCCGTCGCGTACGGCCTGCTCGCCGGCTTCGCCCTCGTGCCGGGCATGCGCCAGGGTTGGGTCTTCAACCTCATCGCCGGCTCGTCCCCGGTCGCGATCCTCCTCGCCGTGCGGATGTGGCGCCCGGAGACGCGGACCCCCTGGTACCTGTTCGCCCTGGGGCAGGCCCTCTTCGTCGCGGGCGACGTGGTCACCTACAACTACTCGACGTGGTTCGACGGCGCCGAGCTGCCGTTCCCCTCCGTCGGCGACGTCCTGTACCTGTCCGTGTACCCCCCGCTCGTAGCGGGGATCCTGCTCATCATCCGGCGGCGCAGTCCCGGGCGGGACCGGGAGAGCCTCATCGACTCCCTCATCGTGGCGATCGGGGTGGGGGTCATCTCGTGGGTCTTCCTCATGGGTCCCACGGCTCACGACGCCTCCTCCACCCTCCTCCAGAAGCTCGTGGGGACGGCCTACCCGTTCATGGACCTGATCCTCCTCGCCGCCCTGGTCCGGCTGGTGATGGGCGGCGGGAGGACCGGCCTGTCCTCGTACCTGCTCCCCGTGGCCGCCCTCACCCTCCTCGTGACGGACTTCGTCTACGGCTACATCTCCGTCCAGGGCACGGTGTACGAGCCGACCTCCTTCGCCTACCTCGAGGCGGGCTGGGGCAGCTTCTACCTCCTGTGGGGGGCCGCGGCCCTGCACCCCTCGATGCGGCGGCTCACCGAGCCCGTTCCCGGGCACGAGGTGCGGATCACGCGCGGACGCCTGCTCGTGATCGGCGCCGCGGCGCTCATCCCGCAGGCCATCCGGGCGATCCAGCTGCTCCGGGGCGTCCAGACGGACCTGTGGGTGATCACGATCTCCACGACCGCGCTGTTCGCACTCGTCGTCATCCGCATGGCCGGGCTCGTCCACAAGCTCGAGCTCTCCTTCGGCCGCGAGCGGGCCCTGCGGCGGGCCGGCGCCTCGCTCGTGACCGCCACGAGCCGGGAGGGCATCTACGAGGCGACCATGGAGGCCGTCGAGGCGCTCGCGGCGGACGCCCACGCGCGGCTGCTCGTGAGGGTGGAGGGCGAGGACCCGGACCGCTACCTGGTCGCGGCGGCCACGAGGGGGGCCGAGGTCCTCCTCGGCGCCCACGTGCACCTGCCCCTGCCGGAACACGTCCGCCGGGCGTCGCTGGAGCACCGCGCGATCGGCGAGATCGACCCCGAGCTCCTCCGGACCGCCCTGGACCTCCCCCTCGGGGTCACCCACGCGGTGACCGTGCCCCTGTTCCTCAAGGGGGAGCTGACCGGCCTGCTCGTCGTGGCCTCTGCGACGAAGCTCGCGGCCACCACCCGCTACGGCCTGGACGCGCTGTGCTCCCAGGTCGCGCTGGCCCTGGAGAGCGCGGCCCTCACCGAGGACCTCCTCCGCCGGCAGAGCGAGGCGCGGTTCTCCTCCCTCGTGCAGAACTCCTCGGACGTCGTGATGGTGGTGGACGCGGACTCCACGATCCGCTGGATCAGCCCCTCGGTCGAGCGCGTGCTCGGCTTCCACCCAGACGAGCTGGACGGCGGGAAGCTGCTCGGGTTGGTCCACCCCGAGGACAAGGCTGGCGTCCTGCAGTTCCTCACCGACGGGGCCCGCCAGGACACCCCGGGGATCGCCGAGTTCCGGATCCGCCACCGCGAGGGCTTCTGGCTCCACGTGGAGACCCTGCGGACGAACCTGTTGCACGATCCGAACGTCCGGGGGATCGTTCTCAACACCCGCGACGTCTCCGAGCGCAAGGCCTTCGAGGAGCAGCTCGCCCACCAGGCCTTCCACGACCCGGTCACCGGTCTCGCGAACCGGGCCCTGTTCCGCGACCGCGTCGACCACGCCCTGGATCGCCAGCTCCGGGACGGCCAGCCCATCTCCGTGCTGTTCCTGGACCTGGACGACTTCAAGACCGTCAACGACTCCCTCGGCCACGCGGCGGGCGACCGGATGCTCGCGGAGGTCGGCGAGCGGCTCCGGAACTGCCTGCGCGCCGCGGACACCGCCGCCCGCCTCGGCGGGGACGAGTTCGCCGTCCTGCTGGAGGACGGCGGGGATGCGACCGGCGCGGCCGACGTCGCCGCGCGGATCCTCGAGGCTCTCGACGCCCCCTTCCACCTGGAGGGCAAGGAGGTCACCTGTCGCGCGAGCATCGGCATCGCCACGGCCGAGATCTCCCCCGAGCGCGGCCGGATGGGCGCCGAGGAGCTGCTCCGCAACGCCGACGTCGCCATGTACATGGCCAAGGAGGCGGGCAAGAACCGCTACCAGATCTTCGAGCCCGCCATGCACGACGTCGCGCTGCGACGCCTCGAGCTCAAGGCCGACCTCCAGCGCGCCCTCGACACCGGCGAGTTCGTGCTCCACTACCAGCCGGTGATCGAGCTCGCGACGGGCGAGATCAGTGGGTTCGAGGCCCTCCTGCGCTGGAACCATCCGGAGCGGGGGCTCGTCCCGCCGCTCGAGTTCATCCCCCTCGCGGAGGAGACCGGGCTCATCGTGCCCATCGGGACCTGGGTCCTGCGCGAGGCCACCCTCTGGGGCAAGGCGCTCCAGGAGCGCTACCCTCGGCAGCCGCCGCTGCGCGTCGCCGTGAACCTGTCGGCCCGGCAGCTGCAGCGACCCGAGATCGTGCAGGACGTCGCCGAGGCCCTCATGCGCTCGGGCCTCTCGCCCGAGAGCCTCGTCCTGGAGATCACCGAGAGCGTCATGATGCGGGACGTCGAGCTGTCCCTCCAGCGCCTGCGGGAGCTCAAGGCCCTCGGGGTGCAGCTCGCGGTGGACGACTTCGGGACCGGCTACTCCTCGCTCAACTACATCCAGCAGTTCCCCGTGGACATCCTGAAGGTGGACAAGTCCTTCATCGACGCCTTCGACCTGGACGAGCGCAAGTCGGCCCTCACCGCGACGATCATCAAGCTCGCCGAGGACCTCGACCTGCGGCCCGTGGCGGAGGGCATCGAGCGCGCGGACCAGCTCGAGCACCTCCTGCGGCTGCGCTGCGACCTCGGCCAGGGGTACTACTTCGCCCGACCCCTCCCGCCCGAGGGCGTGGACGAGCTGATCGAGGCCCGACGCGCCCTGGCGGGTCGGGACGCCGAGCTCTCCGGCTGATCGGCTCCCCGAGGCATCGGACCTTCGGCGGTAGCCAGAACCCGCCCCTCCGTGGCAGGATGCGCAGCGCGGGGCGCGGGCCCCGCTGTTCGGGAGGGGCGCCTTCGGGAGGGGCGGATGACCGAGGGGAACCGGATCAGGGTTCTCCTGGCAGGGAACGTCTACGCGAAACGGACGCTCGTGCGCCGGATCCTCGAGGACGCCGGGTACGAGGTCGTGGGTGACGTGACCGACCCCGGCCCGGTACTGGAGGTCGCGCGGGCCACCAGGCCCGACGTCGTGATCCTGGACGAGGACCTGGTGCCGCAAGGGGTCCGGCTCGAGGACGTCCGGGCGACCGTCCCCGACGTCCGCGTCGTCGTCTCGACCTCCGTGGTGCCGGGGCGCGGCGCACCTCCCCCGGGCGCGGACGGGTACCTGGACAAGGGGATGGGCCTGTCCGCCCTCACGGCGCTCCTCGGCCGGCTGTTCGCCGCGCCGATCCCGGTGACCGTGGGGACCGTCGCGGGCACGACGGAGGGTTCGATCGAGGAAGGTTCGATGCAGGACACGCAGCCGATCACGCCGCCCGGGGGCGGCCGGAGCCGCGCCGGGACGTACCGCACGGCGGCCATCGTCGCCGGCCTCCTGCTCATCGTGTGGGGGGTCGTGACCGCGGTCACGTCGGAGCGCGCCCCGCGCGGGGGGACCGTGGCGGAGCCGGGACGGGAGGCCGAGGGCGGCGGGATCGTCCAGGAGCCGCCCACGGTGACCGCCCTCGACCGCGCCGAGGACGCCCTCGACGCGATGGTCGCCGCCCTGGAGGACGGGAACTACATCCTCGCGGCGGTGGAGGCCCAGAACCTCATGCGGTACCGGGAGCAGGCGATCGCCGAGGGGTTCTCGGTGCGCGCCTTCGACGCCGCCGTGACCGCGCGCCTCGAGATCCTCGTGCCGGACCTGCCCCAGCGCGTCGCCTCCCGGCTCTCGGAGATCCTGGGGGGCCTCTTCCCCGTCCTCGAGGCGCCCATCTCGGGCGGAGGCTCGACCCTCGTCCTCGGGAGCACCGTCACGAACGGGACCTCGGGGGGCACCTCCGAGGGCGGGGCCGGCGGGGGGACCTCTGGCGGCTCCGGCGGCGGCACCTCGGGGGGCTCCGGCGGCACCGGGGGTGACTCCGGCGGCGGGAGCACGCTTCCGCCGCAGCCCGGGGACGGCAAGGTCTGGGGCCAGTGGCACAAGGAGCACAAGGGCGAGGGCGGCCCTCCGCCCTGGGCCAAGGCCTGGGGCCACAAGCGCTGAGCGTCAGAGCTCGATCCGGTACCGCACCGTGGGCCGGAGCTCGCAGTCGACGCGCTCGTGCGTGGTGAGCCCGTCGGCTCGCCAGCCCTCGCGCTCGTAGAACCGTCGGGCGCGCCCGTTCGTCGCGAGGACCCACAGGGTAGCCACGCGGAACCCACGCTCGCGCAGGTCCGCGAGGGCGTGGTCGCAGAGCCGCTTGCCGATCCCCCGCCCGAAGCGGTTGGGATCGAGGTACACGGCGTACAGCTCGCCGGTGCGATGGTCGGCGTCGGCGTCCTGGCTCGGGCCGGTCACCGCGAAGCCCACGACCTCGCCGTCCTCCTCGGCGACCCAGCTCCGCCGCTCGCCGGGGTCCTCGAGCATCCGGCGGTGCAGCTCCAGTCGGTCCTCGACCGAGAGCGAGTCCAGGTACCCGTCCGAGAGCTGGCCCCGGTAGGCCGCCTGCCACGAGCGGACGTGGATCCGGGCGATGGCCTCCGCGTCGGAGGGCTCGGCCTCCCGGATCCGGACCCTCATCCCTCGGCCCGCTCCTCCTCCGCCTCCCGCGGGTGCAGCAGCCCGTACAGGTACCCGTCCACGAGGGCCTCCCACGAGGCCTCGATGATGTTCTCCGAGACCCCGACCGTCGTCCACTCCCGCTGGCCGTTCGAGGTGTCGATGAGCACCCGCACGACCGCGCCGGTGCCGTGGGTCTCGTCGAGGACGCGGACGCGGAAGTCCTCGAGCGTGAGGTGCTCGAGCTCCGGGTAGTCGTTCGCCAGGGCCTTGCGGAGCGCGTTGTCGAGGGCGCTCACCGGCCCGTGCCCCTCGGCGCTCTCGATGTGGCGGGTGCCCTTCGTGACGACCTTCACCGTGGCCTCGGCGAGCGGCGGCTCGCCGTCGCCCACGCGCTCCTCCACGTGGACGCGGTAGCTCTCGATCTCGAAGAACGGCTGGGTCCAGCCGTCGACCCGGCGCATGAGCAGCTCCAGGGAGGCGTCGGCCACCTCGAACGTGTACCCGCGCGCCTCCCGCTCCTTGATCTCCTGGACGAGGCGGGGGATCGCCTCCTCCCGCAGCTCGATGCCGAACTCCGCGGCCTTCATCCGCAGCGTCGAGGCGCCGCCGAGGTCGGAGGCGGCCACGCCGCGCCGGTTCCCCACCAGGTGGGGCGGGACGTGCTCGTAGGCCTCGGTGAACCGGGACACGCCGCTCGTGTGCAGGCCCGCCTTGTGGGTGAAGGCGTACCGACCCGCGTACGGCTGGTGGGAGTCCGGCGGGAGGTTCGCCACCTCGGCCACGTAGTGGGCGACCTCCGTGAGGCGCTCGAGCGCGCCCTCCGGGAGGCACTCGATCCCCATCTTCAGCGTGAGGTTCGCGGCGATGGGGATGAGGTCGGCGTTGCCGGTGCGCTCGCCGTAGCCGTTGATCGTGCCCTGGACCTGGTACACACCGTGCTCCACGGCGACGAGGGAGTTGGCCACGGCGCAGCCCGTGTCGTTGTGCACGTGGACGCCGAGCGGCACCGAGACCCTCGGGCGCACCTCGTCCACGATCGCCGCCACGTCGCGCGGGAGCATCCCGCCGTTCGTATCGCACAGGACGAGACGCTCCGCGCCGGCCTCCTCGGCAGCCTCCAGCGTGGCGAGCGCGAAGGCCGGGTCGGTCCGGTAGCCGTCGAAGAAGTGCTCGGCGTCGAAGAAGACCCGCCGGCCCTCCCGGCGCAGGAACGCGATGGAGTCGCGGATCATCGCGAGCCCCCCGGCGAGGTCGGTGCGGAGGGCCTGGGTGACGTGGAGGTCCCAGGACTTGCCGACGAGGCACACGACCTCCGTGCCCGCGTCCAGGAGCTCGCGCAGGACCTGGCTCTCCTCGGCCCGCTCCCCCACCCGCCGGGTCATGCCGAACGCGGTGAGCGTGGCGTTGCGCAGCGTCTCCTTCGTGGCCAGGCGGAAGAACTCGGAGTCCCGCGGGTTGGCCCCCGGCCAGCCGCCCTCGACGTACGGCACGCCGAGCTGGTCGAGCTTGTGGAGGATGCGCAGGCGGTCCTCGATCGTGTAGGAGATGCCCGCCCGCTGGGCGCCGTCCCGCAGCGTGGTGTCGTAGAGCTCGACGCGGCGCACCTCGCTCATGCCGTCGCCGCCTCCACGACGAGGTCGCCCACCTCGGCGGTGGAGTAGCCCATCTCGCCCGCTCGCATCGAGTGCATCTTGGAGCAGGCGAAGCGGATCCCCGCGTCCACGCGCGTCGCCGCACCCTCCTCCCCGAGGGAGCGCAGCAGCATCTGCAGCGCCCCGATGGCGGCGAGCGGGTTGATCGTGCCCTTGCCGACGTGGTCCGGGGCGGTCCCGCCGATCGGCTCGAACATCGAGACGCCCTCGGGGTTGATGTTGGCGCCGGCCGCGATCCCCATGCCGCCCTGGATGACGGCGCCGAGGTCCGTGATGATGTCCCCGAACATGTTGTCCGTGACGATCACGTCGAAGCGGCTGGGCTGCTCGAGGAAGTAGATGCACGCCGCGTCCACGTGCACGTAGTCGGTCTCGACCTCGGGGTAGGAGGGCGCGAGCTCGTCCACGACCCGCTGGTACAGGTCGCCCGCGTACGTGAGGACGTTCGTCTTGTGGACGAGCGTGAGCTTGCGTCGGCGACCACGGCTGCGGGCGAGTTCGAAGGCGTAGCGCACGATCCGCTCCACCCCGTGCCGGGTGTTGATGGACTCCTGCACCGCGACCTCGTACGGCGTCCCCCGCCGGTGGAACCCGCCCGCCCCCGTGTACAGACCCTCGGAGTTCTCGCGGACCACGACGAAGTCCACGTCGCCCTCCCCGTGGCTCGGGACGAGGGTGCGCACGCCCGGGTAGCGGATCACCGGTCGGAGGTTCACGTACTGGTCGAGCTCGAAGCGGATGCGCAGGAGGAGCTCGCGCTCGAGGATCCCCGGCTTCACCTGGGGATGCCCGACGGCGCCGAGGTAGATCGCGTCCACCCGGCGCAGCCGCTCGAGCTCCTCGTCGGGGAGGACCTCGCCGGTGCGCAGGTACCGCTCGCCGCCGAGGTCGAAGGTCTCGAGCTCGACCTCGAAGCCCTCGAGCGCGCGGACCGCCTCGAGGACCTTCAGGCCCTCGCGGATGACCTCCGGCCCCGTGCCGTCGCCGGGGATGACGGCGATCCGATGGGCCCGTACCCCGGCGCTCATGGCGTCACCCCCTCGCGGTGGCCGGCCCGGACCTGGAGCGCGCGGTTGATCGCCGCCAGGTAGGCGCGGGCGCTCGCCTCGACCACGTCGGTAGCGACCCCGCGGCCCGTCACCCGCCGCCCGTCCACATCGAGCTGGACGACGACATCCCCGAGGGCGTCGGAGCCCCCCGTGACGCTCGAGACGTTGAAGGTCACGAGGCGCGCCTGGATCCCGGTGGCGCGCTGGATCGCCCCCATCGCGGCGTCGATGAGCCCGTCGCCCATCGCCGACTCCTGGATCACCTCCTCGCCCCGCCGCAGGTGCACGGTCGCCCGCGGCTCGAGGTGCGTCCCCCCGCCGACGACGATGGACTCCAGCACGAAGGTCTCCTCGGCGCCCGTGCCGAGCTCCTCGCCGACGATCGCCTCGAGGTCCTGCTCGGTGAGCTGGATCTTGCGGTCCGCGAGCTCCTTGAAGCGAGCGAAGGCCCGGTTCAGGCGCTCGCCCTCGAGGGTGATCCCGAGCTTCTGGAGGGCGTCGGCGAAGGCGTGCCGTCCGGAGTGCTTGCCGAGCACGATCCGGTTGCCCTCCAGGCCGATCTCGAGGGGGTCCATGATCTCGTAGGTGGCGCGGTTGCTGAGCACGCCGTGCTGATGGATCCCGCTCTCGTGGGCGAAGGCGCTCGAGCCCACGACGGCCTTGTTCGGCTGCACCGTGTACCCCGTGAGGCTCGAGACCAGGCGCGAGGTGCGCATGATCTCGCGGGTGTTCAGGTTGTGGCGAACGCCGAGGGCCTGCCCGCGGGTGCGGACGATCATGGCGATCTCCTCGAGCGAGCAGTTCCCCGCACGCTCCCCGATCCCGTTCACGGCCACCTCGACCTGCCGGGCGCCGTTCACGATGCCCGCGAGGGAGTTGGCGACGGCCAGCCCGAGGTCGTTGTGGCAGTGCGTGGAGATCACGATGTGGTCCGGGAGCGCCTCCCGGACGCGCCGGATGAGCTCGCCGAACTCGTGGGGCATCGCGTAGCCGACGGTGTCGGGCACGTTGATCGTCGTGGCCCCGGCGTCCACGGCGACCTTGAAGCACTCCAGGAGGAACTCGAGCTCGGTCCTCGTCGCGTCCTGCGCGCTGAACTCCACGTCGTCGGTGAAGCTCACCGCGAGCTTCACGCCCTCCCGGATCGCGTCGAGCACCTGGCCGTGGCTCATCCGGAGCATGTCCGTCATGTGGATGTCGCTCGTGGAGATGAACGTGTGGATGCGCCAGCGCTCGGCGCCGCGGAGGGCCTCCGCCGCGCGCTCGATGTCACCGGGCGTGACCCGCGCGAGGGCCGCGATCACCGGACCGCGAACGCTCGAGGCGATCTCGCGGACGGCCTCGAACTCGCCCTCGCTGGAGATGGGGAAGCCCGCCTCCAGGATGTCCACGTTCAAGCGGGCGAGCTGCTCGGCGATCTCGACCTTCTCGGAGCGCGTGAGCGCGATCCCGGGGGCCTGCTCCCCGTCGCGCAGCGTGGTGTCGAAGATCCGTACGACGTCCTCACTCATCGGGTACCACCTTCTCCTCCGACCTCAGCCACGGCATCATCCGGCGCAGCTCCCGACCGACCCGCTCGATCTGCGCCGCGCGCGCCTCGCGGCGCAGCGCGAGGAAGTGGGGGAAGCCGGCCTCGGCCTCCCCGATCCACTCCTTCGCGAACGCGCCGCTGCGGATCTCCTCGAGGATCGTCCGCATCCGCTCCCGCACCCCGGCGTCGATGACCCGGGGGCCGCTGCGGTAGTCGCCCCACTCGGCCGTGTCCGAGACCGAGTACCGCATCCAGGACAGCCCGCCCTCGTAGATCAGGTCCACGATGAGCTTGAGCTCGTGGAGGCACTCGAAGTAGGCGATCTCGGGCTGGTACCCCGCCTCCACGAGGGTCTCGAACCCCGCCTCGATGAGGGACGAGATCCCGCCGCAGAGCACCGTCTGCTCGCCGAACAGGTCGGTCTCCGTCTCCTCCTGGAACGTGGTCCGGATGATCCCCGCCCGGGCGGCGCCGATCCCGGCCCCGTAGGCGAGGGCCCGGTCCAGGGCCTTGCCCGTGGCGTCCTGCTGGACGGCCACGAGGGCGGGCGTCCCGATCCCCTCCTGGTAGGTGCGGCGCACCAGGTGCCCCGGCCCCTTCGGGGCGATCATCGTGACGTCCACGTCCCCGGGCGGCACCACGGTCCCGTAGTGGATCGAGAACCCGTGGGCGAACATCAGCATGTCCCCGGCCTTCAGGTGGGGCGCGATGTCCTGCGCGTACACCTTCGCGTGGGCGGTGTCGGGCAGGAGCACCATCACGACGTCGGACTCGGCCACCGCCTCGGCGGTCGGCAGGACCCGCAGGCCCGCCTCCTCCGCCCGGGCCCAGGACGCGGAGCCCTCCCGGAGCCCCACGCGCACGTCGAACCCGGAGTCGCGCAGGTTGAGCGCGTGCGCGTGCCCCTGGCTCCCGAACCCGAGCACCGCGATCCGCTGCCCCTCCAGGGCGGAGCGGTCGGTGTCGGCCTCGCGGTAGATCGTCGCCATCCTCATCCCCTCCGTGCTCGTCGGTCGGCCTCACCCGTCGTCGCCGTCGCGCCCGCCGACCGCCTTCAGCCGGCGCCCCCGGTCGCGGATCCCCACGTCGCCGCGGGCGAGCGCGATCCGCCCGGTCCGCGCGAGCTCCACGATCCCGAAGTCCCGCAGGAGCGCGAGGAGCGCCTCCAGCTTGTCGGGCGAGCCGGTCGCCTCGATCGTCAGCGTCCGGTGCGTGACGTCGAGGACGCGCACCCGGAACACGTCGCAGATCTCGAGCACCCGGGCCCGGGTCTCGCCCTCGGCGCGGACCTTCACCAGCATGAGCTCGCGCTCCACCGCCTCGCCCGGATCGAGCTCGACGATCTTGATGACGTTGATGAGCTTGTTCAGCTGCTTGACGACCTGCTCGAGGGGCTTGCGGTCCACCTGCACGACGATGGTCATGCGGGACAGACCGGGCTCCGCCGTCGGGCCGACCGCGAGCGAGTCGATGTTGAACCCCCGCGCCGCGAACAGGCCCGCCACGCGCGTGAGCACGCCGGGCTTGTCCTCGACGAGGACCGAGATCGTGTGCAGCCGTCTCCCGTTCCCGTTCGTGCTCATGCGACCGGCGCCTCCGAGGGATCCTTCGTGGGCTTGACCTGCTCGGGCCCGAGGATGATGTCGTCGTTGCTCGCCCCCGCCGGAACCATGGGGAAGACCATCTCCCGCGGGTCGCAGCGGAAGTCGATGACCACGCTCCGGTCGGTCACCGCCAGGGCCTTCTCGATCACGGCGTCCACGTCCTCGGGACTCTCGGCGCGCAAGCCGACGCAGCCGTAGGCCTCGGCGAGCTTCGCGTAGTCGGGCACCTCGTGGGACAGGTACACCTGCGAGTACCGCTCGTCGTAGAAGAGCTCCTGCCACTGCCGCACCATGCCGAGGTGGGCGTTGTTGATGATCGCCGTGATGAACGGGATCCGCTCCGTGGTCGAGGTGGCGAGCTCCTGGGCGGTCATCTGGAAGCATCCGTCGCCGTCGATGGCGATGACGCGCCGATCGGGGCGGCCGATCGCCGCGCCGAGGGCCGCCGGGACCGCGAACCCCATCGTCCCGAGCCCCCCGGAGTTGATCCACGTCCGGGGCTCCGAGAAGCGCCAGAACTGGCTCGCCCACATCTGGTGCTGCCCGACGCCGGAGACGACGATCGCGTCCTTGGCGTGCTCGTACAGACGCTCGATCGCGAACTGCGGCTTGATCGGCCCGTCCGAGGGCTGCTCGTACCGCAGGGGGTGCTCCCGCCTCCACCGCTCGAGCGTCGCGAGCCACTCGGACCGGTCGGGCGGCCCGCCGATCTCCTCCTGCCGCCGCTTCAGCTCGGCGTGGAGCTTGGCGATGACGTCCTTCGCGTCCCCCACGATCGGCACATCGGCCGCCCGGTTCTTGCCGATCTCGGCCGGGTCGATGTCCACGTGGATGACCTTGGCGTGGGGCGCGAACGTCGCGAGCTGCCCGGTGACCCGGTCGTCGAAGCGAGCCCCGAGGGCCACGAGCAGGTCGGCCTTCTGCATCGCCGTCACCGCCGTGTAGCAGCCGTGCATCCCGGGCATCCCGAGGGCGAGCTCGTGGTCGTCCGGGAAGGCCCCCCGCGCCATGAGGGTGGTCACGACGGGGAGCCGACCGTCCACGGCCAGGCGGTAGAGCTCCTTCGAGGCGTCGGCCTTGATGACGCCGCCGCCGACGTACAGCACCGGCCGCTCGGAGGCGAGGATGAGCTTCACAGCCTCCCGCACCTGCTTCAGGTTCCCCTTCGTCGTCGGCTTGTAGCCCGGCAGGTCCACCTCCTCCGGCCACCGCCAGGTGATCTCCTGGAGCTGGACGTCCTTGGGGATGTCCACGAGGACCGGTCCCGGGCGACCCGTCCGGGCGATGTGGAAGGCCGCCCGGATGGTCTCGACGAGCTCGTTCGCGTCCTTCACGAGGAAGTTGTGCTTCGTGATCGGCATCGTGATGCCGGTGATGTCCGCCTCCTGGAAGGCGTCGTTGCCGACCACCGGCGTGGGGACCTGGCCGGTGATGGCCACGATCGGGACCGAGTCCATCTTCGCATCCGCGAGGGCGGTCACGAGGTTGCACCCCCCGGGCCCCGAGGTGGCCATGGCCACCCCCACCTTGCCCGTCGCCCACGCGTAGCCCTCGGCCGCGTGCCCCGCCCCCTGCTCGTGGCGGCAGAGCACGTGCCGGATCTTCGAGTCGATGAGCGGGTCGTAGGCGGGCAGGATCGCCCCGCCGGGGATCCCGAACACGACCTCCACGCCCTCGCGCTCGAGGGCCATGAACAACGCCTGCGCACCGGTCACCCTCACCGAGCGCCCACCTCCTCCGGCCGGGCCTCGACGGGCCCGGTCTCCACGCGTCGAACCGTGCACCCGAGCTTGTGCGCCAGGTTCCGGACCTGGCGCTCGAACTCCCAGGCCGTCCAGTCCCGCCGCCGGGTGGCGAGGCCGCCCTCGGCGAGGCCGCCCCCGAAGTCGAGCCCGGCGTCCAGGTAGACGACCTCCTCCCCGAAGAACCGGTCGAACTGCGAGCGGTCGGCCTCGTCGGCGACCTCGACGCTCACCTGCGCCGGGCCCTCCCACAACACGCTCGCGACGAGGCGTCCCTCTCGCTCGAACTCGTATCGCATGCTCGCTCCTTCCCCGCGGGCCGTGCACCCCGCTCCGGCGGGGTGCAAAAAGCCCCTCGGCGACCGAGGGGCATCTGGCGCGTCCCGGGCCGGGTCGGCCCAGGCCGCGCCTACACGATGAGTACGAGGGTCGGCTCGATCCCGCGCTCCACCATGGTGTCCCCCAGTGTAGAGGCCGCGACCTGCGTGTCAACCCGTCGATCGGCGAATCGGTCAGACTCGCACCGTTCCAGTCACCCGCCGCCGGTTCTATCGGTCACGGTCGGTCGCACCCGCTCTCTAGGTCTCCGCGACCAGGACCTCCGCCCGTGCGAGGGCCCGCCGAACCGGCTCCGGGGGCTCGGCGTCGGTGACGAGCACGTCCACCCGCTCGAGGGGGCAGATGGCGAAGTCCGCCACGACCCCGAGCTTGGAACGATCGGCCACGATCACGACCGGTCCCCTGGTGTGCTCGATCATCCTCGTGGCGATCTCCGCCTCGGCGGCGACGGGGGTCGTGACCCCGGCCCCGGGAGCCAGTCCCCCCACCCCCAGGATGGCCCGGGCCGCGAAGGTCCGGCGCAGCAGCTCGGTGGCGAACGGCCCCACGACGGTGCGTCCGGCGGGGTCGGTCCGCACGTGCCCCCCGAGCAGGACGATCTCCACGTCCCGCAGCGGCTCCAGGGCCGCGAGCACGTTGTTCGTGACGACCGTGGCCGGCACGGCGAGGTGCCGGAGCACCTCCAGGGTGGTGGACCCCCCGTTGAGGAAGACCGTCTCCCCCGCCCGCACGAGGGCGGCCGCCGCCCGACCGATGGCCCGCTTGGCCGCCTGCCGCTCCGGGGGCGCGACCACCGGCTCCCCACCGCCGGAGCGCACCGCTCCGCCGTGGGAGCGCTCGATCGCCCCCGAGGCGGCGAGGGCCGCGAGGTCCCGGCGGATCGTCACCTCAGAGGCCCCCAGCTCGGCCGCGAGGGCCGCGACGCGCACCGCCCCGCGCTCGCGGACCAGCTCGAGGATGCGCCGGCGACGCTCGGCCGGGAGCGGACCCTCCACGCCCCGACGGTACCGCAGGGGCGGGCCTACCGCCGGATGGGGAGCCGCTCCCGGACGCGGCCGAGCCGGTGGTCCCGCAGGATCACCTTCGCCGCGTTCCGGGCGCACACGCCCATCACGCCACCGCCGGGATGGGTGCCCGCCCCGCACAGGTAGTACCCGGCCACGGGCGTCCGGTAGTCCCCGTACCCCGGCACCGGTCGCAGGCTGAACATCTGGTCCGGGGTGAGCTCGCCCTGCATGATGTTGCCCCCGAGCAGGCCGAAGCGCTCCTCGAGATCGCGGGGGGTGAGCACCTCGACCCGCTCGATCGCGCCGAGGAGGTTCGGCGCGAACTCGCCGAGCGCCCCGAGCGCCCGACGTGCGTACTCCTCGCGGCCGCCATCGTCCCACGAGCCCTCCCGGAGCTCGTACGGCCCGTACTGGCTGAAGCCGAGCATGAGGTGCTTGCCCTCAGGGGCGAGCCCCTCGGGCTCGTGGGCGGTCGGGAACACCACCTCCAGGTAGGGCCGCTCGGACATCCGCCCGTACTTGGCGTCGTCCCAGGCCCGCTCGAGGTACTCGATGGAGGGCGAGACCGCGACGAGCCCCCGGTACACGTCCCCGTCCTGGTCCCAGCTGGGGAAGGTCGGGAGCTCCCCGAGGGCCACGTTCAGCTTCACCGAGCCCGAGCGCGTGCGGAAGCGCTTGATGTCCCGCACGACCTGCTCCGGCAGCCGCTCCTCGCCCACCAGGTCGAGGTAGGACGTGATGGGGTGGGCGCTCGAGACCACGCGCCGCGCCCGCAGGAGCGTCCCGTCGGCGAGCTCGACCCCGACGGCTCGGCCCGAGCTGTTGATCGCCACCCGGTGGACCTCCACGCCCGTGCGGATCTCGGCGCCAGCGGCCATGGCCGAGCGCGCGATGGCCATCGAGACGCCGCCCATGCCGCCCTTCACCCATCCCCAGGCCCCGGCGTGCCCGTCGATCTCGCCGATCCAGTGGTGCATGAGCACGTAGGCCGAGCCCGGCGTCATCGGCCCGCACCACGCCCCGATGATCGCCTGGGTGGCGAGCGCGCCCTTGACCCGCTCGTCCTCGAACCACTCGTCGAGGAAGTCGGCGGCGCTCATCGTGAACAGCCGGACGAGCTCGGCGACGTCCCGACCGGTCCAGGACCGGACCTTCCCCGCCGTCCGCACCCACCCGGGGAGGTCGGCCAGGCGCAGGTTCGGCGGCACGACGAACAGGAGGTCCTTGAGGAGCCGCGCGACGTGGTCGAAGTACCGGTCGAACTCCACGTACGCGTCGGCGTCTCGCTTGGAGAGCTTCGCGATGTTCTCCGCGTCCTTCCTGGTGTCGCCCCACAGCGTGAGCGAGGTCCCGTCGGGGAAGGGGACGAAGTAGTCCGGCGAGATGATGGAGACCTCGTACCCGAAGCGCTTCAGCTCGAGCTCGGCGACGACCTCCGGCGGCATGAGCGAGACGACGTAGGCCGCGCTCGAGATCCGATATCCGGGCCAGGTCTCCTCGGTCGCGGACGCGCCGCCGAGCACCTCGCGCCGCTCGAGCACGAGCACGTCGAGCCCGGCCTTGGCCAGGTACGCGGCGCACGCGAGCCCGTTGTGCCCACCACCGACGACGACGACGTCCCGCTCGATGTTCATCGCACACGGCCTCCTTCCGGCTCGAGCCGCGGGCATCCGAGGAGCCCCGCGGCCGGATGATATCCGCCCCTCGGATCAGCCCGGGGCCCGGAGCGGCAGCCCCACGAGCCCCACGTCGGCCTCCACCAGGCTCCAACCGCCGAGGCTCGAGACCGCGAGGCGATCGAGCCCGACGCCGACGAAGGCCACGTTCGCCGGCTGGTTCAGCACGATGCCGTCGGGATCCTCGGCGAGGACCTCGGGACCGCCGCCGGGCGGCACGATCCAGATGCGGTCCGGGCGGTAGCAGGAGACGAGCATGGTCCCGTCCGCGGCGAGCGCGATCCCGTCCGGCTGCGAGCCGGGCAGCTCGACGACCGTGGAGGGCTCCCCCGCCCCGCCGCCCGGGAGGATCGGCACCCGCGCCACGCGCCGCCCCCGGGACTCGACCACGAGGAGCGCGTCGCCCTCGGCGGTGAGGCAGCACCCGTTCGGGAACGCGGTGAGATCCCGGCACCACAGCTCGGTGCGACCGTCGGGCCAGACGCGGTAGATCGCGCCGTCGTCCCGACCCCACTCGCCGGAGTCCGTCACGTACAGGGCCCCGGCGTCGTCGAACGCGCAGAAGTTGGGGACCGCCATCGGCCGCTCCTCGGTCCCGCGGGAGACCGTCTCCACGACCCCCGTTGGGCGGACCCGAACGACCTCGGCCCGTCCGAAGTCGCACCCGATCACGTTGCCCCCGCCGTCGAGGGCGATCCCGTAGAGGAACCCCCCGGTCGAGGCGACCTCGCGCACCGTCCCGTCGGGGCCCACCGCGTAGACCTGGCCCGCCTCGCCCCCCGCGTAGACGCGACCGTCGTGGGGGCCCCAGGCGATCCCCTCCGGGTGGTCGAGCCCCTCCGCGATCGTCCGGAAGCGCTCGAGCGGGATCGCGCCGCTCACGCGGCCTCCCCGAGCGCCTCGGCCTCGACCCCCGTCGCCTCACCGCGCGCGGCGCCCGGGCGACGGAGGGTGCGGCGCAGCAGGACCTGGGCCACGAACAGGAACGTGAGCGTCACCCCGAGCATCACCGAGGCGATCGCGTTGATCTTCGGCGTCACGCCGCGTCGGATCGAGGAGAACACGTACAGCGGCAGCGTGTTGTCCGGGCCCGCCACGAACAGCGCGATGATGAAGTCGTCGAAGCTGAACGTGAAGGCGAGCAGGAAGCCCGCGAGGATCGCCGGGAACAGCTGCGGGAAGGTCACCTGCCGGAAGGTCCCCCAGGGGGTGGCGCCGAGATCCCCGCTCGCCTCGATCAGCGTGCGATCCATGCCGGCGGCGCGAGCGCGGACCAGGACGGTGACGATGGCCATCGTGAACAGCGTGTGGGCGGCGACGACCGTCGGCTTGCCGAGGGAGAGCGCGGGCGGCGCGCTCCCCGCCGGCCACAGGTAGGCGATCCAGCCGTTCAGCCAGTCGAAGGCGAGCACGAGGAAGACGAGCGTCGCGATGCCGATCACGATGCCCGGGACCATGATCGCGGCGTAGACGAGGGCGTCGAGCGCGCTCCGCAGGGGCCCCCGCATCCGCTGCAGCCCGAGGGCGGCCATCGTCCCGAACGTGGTGGCGAGGATCGCGGTCGTCGTGGCGATCTCGAGCGAGTTCCGCAGCGCCTCGGTGACGAACGGGTCGGTCCAGGCCTCCGAGTACCAGCGCAGGGAGAACCCCCGCAGGTCGGTGGCGTGCATCCCGGCGTTGAAGGACAGGACCACGACGGTCAGGATCGGGACGTAGAGGAACAGGTACACGAGGCCCGCGTACCCGGCGAGCGCCCGATCCGCCCGCGTCCGCTCCTGCCGCGCCCCGGCCACGTCCGTCCTCCTCAGATCAGCGAAACCCCGCCGCGGCCGGTCCCGCGCATCCACCGCGCGGTCACCCGCATGTAGACCCCGATCGTGACGAGCATCCCGACGATCATCGTCACCGCGACCGCCGAGCCGAGCGGCCAGTCGCGGGCCTGGATGAACAGGTCCACGAGGGCGTTGCCGAGCAGGAACACCTTGTTGCCCCCGAGCATCGCCGGGATCACGTACTCCCCCGAGAGCAGGATGAACACGAGGAGCGCGCCCGTGATGATGCCGGGCGCGGCGAGCGGCACCGTGACCTGCCACAAGGTCCGCCACGGCGGCGCCCCGAGGTCCCGGGAGGCCTCGAGCAGCCGCGGATCGAGCCGCTCCAGGCTCACGTAGATCGGGAAGACGGTGAGGGGCAGGTAGTTGTAGACGATCCCTAGCATCACCGCGAACGGCGTGTTCAGCAGCACGAGGTCGCTCACGAGCCCGACCTTCCGCGCCAGGGCCGGGATCCCGTTGGACCCGAGGATCACGAGCCACGCGTAGGTGCGGATCAGGAAGCTCGTCCAGAACGGCACGATGACGAGGACGAGCAGCAGCGTCTTCCACCGGGCCGCCCGCGTCGCGAGGAAGTAGGCGAGGGGGAACGCCACCACCACGCACAGCACGGTGCTCGCGACCGCGATGACCGCCGTGTTCCGGAACGCGACCGCCCGGGTCGGGAGCTTCGCGTACTGCTGGAGCGTGAGGGCGGGCTCGTACCCGCCCGCCGGGGCCCGGAGCCCGAAGCTGTAGACGACGAGGATCACGAGGGGCGCCACGAGCAGGAGCAGGAACCACACCGAGCCGGGCAGCAGGAGGAGGGCGGTCAGCAGCCGACCGCCCTCCCCTCCGCCGCGGCGCCCGCGACGCCGGAGGACCCGAGCCGTCTCGGTCGCCGTCAGGCCGCCTTCACCCGCGCCCACAGCTCCGAACGGTCCGGGTTCGTGAGCACCTCGGCCGCCCCGAACTCGAGCGGCTCGAGCAGCTCCTGCGCCGGGTAGAGGATCGGGTTGTTCCGGATCTCCTCCGGGACGAGCGCCGTCGCGCGCCGGTCCACCTGCGGGTACCCGTGGAACTCCGTCTCCTTGGCCGCGACCTTCGGGTCGATCATGAAGTTCAGGAACGCGTAGGCCGCGTCCTTGCGGGTGGACTCCGCGACGATCGCCCAGTTGTCCTCCCAGATCTCGCCCCCCTCGCGTCCGAGGACGTACTGGATGAGCGGCTCGTCGCGGTTCATCTGCGCCGCGTCGCCCGTCCAGGCCATGGCGGCCCAGGCGTCCTTGGCCCGCATCGGCGGCTGGTAGTCGCTCGTGATCCCGAACAGGTGCGGCTTCGCCGCGATGAGCAGCTCCTCGGCCTTGGCGAGCTCGTCGGGGTCGATGGAGTTGAACGAGTACCCGTAGTACTTCAGGGCGTTCCCGATCGTGGTGAGCATGTAGTCGTGGATCGTGACCTTGCCCGACCACGGCCCCATCGTGGAGTCCCAGAACTCCTTCCAGGTCGTGGGGTTCGTGTCGATCACGTCGGTCCAGATGCAGTACCCGGTGGTGCCCCAGTTCTTCGGGATCGCGTACGTCGTGTCGTCGCCGGGCACCTTCGAGGCCTCCAGGAACCGCTCCTCGTACTGGGACGGGTCGTAGTTGGGGATCCTGGAGAGGTCGAGGGGCTCGATGAGCCCGAGCTCGACGTAGGTGGGGATCGTGTAGTTCGTCGGCACGAACACGTCCCAGCCGGTGCTGCCGACCTGGAGCTTGGCGAGCATCTCCTCGTTCGAGCCGAAGACCTTCACGTCCACCTTCACCCCGGTGGCCTCCTCGAAGGCCTTGAAGTTGTCGGGGTTGTGGTAGTTCGGCCAGGTCACCAGGACCAGCCGGTCCCCGAGGTCCCCGCCGCCGGTGGTGCCGCCCGGGGTCTCCTCCCGCTCGCGCTCCGGCGCGCACGCCGCCACGAGTCCCGCGCCGGCCGTGGCGCCGAGCGTGACCCCGGCCATCTGCAGGAACCGTCGGCGGGTCAGCTGCCCGTGGGCCTGCAGCTCGCCCGCTCCGGTGCCCGCCAGGGGGTTCTCGCGTCTGGCCAACTCATCCCTCCTTTCCCGATCGCCGCCTCACGCCTCCAGCGCGAGCGCGTCCTCCTCGGCCCAGCCGACCTGGACCTCCGCACCCGGCGCGAACATCGCCTCGGGCGACCCGGGGCGGTGGTTCAGCCGGACGACCACGTGACCGAGGGCGGGCGTGTCCACCCCGAGCTCGACCTGGTCCCCGAGGAAGGTCCGCTCCCGGACCAGGCCGAGGGCCGACGCCCACCCGGCCGGCGGCTCCGCCCCGGGGGCCTCGAGGCGGACCCGCTCCGGTCGCAGCGCGATCACCGCGCGCTCCCCCCGCGCGAGGGCCCGCCCGCCGCGCGGCAGCGGCGCCCGCAGCGCCACCCCGCGGTCGGTGCGGACGACGACGGGGGGGCCGGGGTCCTCGACCACGCCCTCGAAGAAGTTGGACTGCCCGATGAAGTCCGCCACGAACCGGTCCACCGGCTGGTCGTACAGCTCGGCGGGCGGGCCCTCCTGGAGGATGCGGCCGGCCCGCATGACGGCGATCCGGTCGCTCATGGACAGGGCCTCCTCCTGGTCGTGCGTGACGTAGATGAAGGTGATCCCCACCTCGCGCTGGAGCTGCTTGAGCTCGAGCTGCATCTCCTTGCGGAGCTTGAGGTCGAGCGCGCCGAGGGGCTCGTCGAGCAGGAGCACCCGGGGCCGCATCACGAGGGCCCGGGCCAGGGCGACCCGCTGCTGCTGACCCCCGGAGAGCTCCCAGATCCGCCGGGAGCCGAAGCCCGCGAGGCGCACGAGCTCCAGGGCCTCGCCCACCCGGCGCTCGATCTCGGCCTTCGGGAGCTTCGGCCGGATCTGCCGCAGGCCGTAGCCGACGTTGCCCGCCACGTCCATATGGGGGAACAGCGCGTAGTGCTGGAAGACGGTGTTCACGTTCCGGCGGTGCGGCGGGGTCCCCGCCACGTTGCGCCCGCCGATCTCGATCGCGCCCTCCGTGGGCTGCTCGAAGCCCGCGATGAGCCGCAGCGAGGTGGTCTTGCCGCAGCCCGAGGGGCCGAGCAGGGAGTAGAAGGAGTTGCTCGGGACCTCGAAGCTCACGTCGTCGACGGCCACGACGCCCTCGAAGCGCTTCGTGACCCGATGGAACCGGACGTCGACGGTTGCGACGGCCAGATCCGTGGCGACCCCCACCGGTGACCCCTTCGTTGCCTCTCCCCTCTGCGCGTCGGGGCGGGCACGAAGGCCACCGTCGTGCGGGCCCCGACGGAAGTGGCCGGGATGGTAGAGGTTCCCAGCCCGGAGCGCAAGGGGGTCTATCGCGCAACCGGCAGGCGCACGGTGAACACCGCGCCACCCTCCGGGCGGTTGGCCGCCCCGACCTCGCCGCCGTGGGCCTCGACGAGCTCGGCCACCACCGCGAGCCCGATGCCGCTGCCCGAGCCCCGCTCCGCCCCCCGGCCCCGGTAGAAGCGCTCGAACACGTGGGGCAGGTCCTCGTCCGCGATCCCCGGACCCGTGTCGGCGACCTGCAGCACCGCCAGGTCCCCCTCGACCCGCGTCCGCACGTCGATACGCCCGCCCGAGGGCGTGTGGCGCAGGGCGTTCGAGAGCAGGTTCATCACGACCTGCTGCAGCCGCTCGGCGTCGCCCTCCACGGGCGCCGGCGCGAGCTCCGTCTCGAGCGCGATCTCCGCGTCGAGCGCCGTCCCCCGCGCGAGGGCCACGGCGGAGGCCGCCACCTCGGCCAGGTCCACCGGCCGCAGGTCGAGCCGGAGCGTGGCGGCGTCGGCCGCGGCCAGGGTCTCGAGGTCGCCGACCAGGCCGGACAGGCGCAGGACCTCCTCGTGGAGGGACCGAAGCGTGTCCTCGTCGGGCTCGAGCACGCCGTCCACCAGGCCCTCGGTGGTCCCCCGCAAGATCGCGAGGGGGGTGCGGAGCTCGTGCGCCACCTCCCGGACGAGCCGCCGGCGCAGCTCCTCCTCCCGCTCGACCGACTCCGCCATCCCATCGAAGGCCCTCGCGAGGACCCCGAGCTCCCCGGGCTGGTCCGCGAGCCGCACGCGGACGCCCCGTCGGCCCGCCCCGAACTCGGCCGCCGCCCCGGCGAGCGCGACGAGCGGCCGGCTCACCCGACGGGCCACGAAGGCCGAGACCCCGATCGCCACGAGGACGGCCACGGCCGCCCCGAGGGTGGCCGTCCGCAGCAGCCCCGAGCGCACCTGCGCCTCGGGCGCGGGCAGGTGGGCCTTGGGGAAGCGCAGGACGAGGCTGCCGACCGTCCGTCCGTCCACCACGACCGGCGCGACCACGGGATCGCCCCTCGGGATGTCCACGAGCTCGACCCCGTGCATCTGCTCCAGCATCCGCGCGGCCTCCTGGGCCGGCGCCGAGACGAGCGCGCCGCTCGCGTCCCGCACCGCGACCGTGGCCTGGCCGCGCGCCGCGACGGCCACCGCGCCGGTCAGGTCGGTCCGCTCCCAGCTCCCGGCGGCCTCGTACGCCTCCGCCGCGGCCGCCGCGGCGGCCGCGGCGTCCGCCCGGTGCACCTCGAGCATCAGCTCGGTGAGCTCCTCCCGCGTGGAGGCCACCGTGAGCGCGGCGTAGACGAGGACGGCCGCGACGGAGCTCGTCACGAAGGCGGCGGTGAGACGCAGGGCGAGCGAGGAGGGGCCGCGCTCAACCATCGGGGGCGAGCCCCAGCCGGTAGCCGACCCCGAGGACCGTCCGGACGATCCGCGGCTCGTGGGGGTCGCGCTCGATCTTGCGGCGCAGGTTCTTCACGTGGCTGTCCACGGTCCGCTCCGAGGCGAACTCGTAGCCCCGCGTCCGGTTGATGAGCTCCGTGCGCGAGTACACGCGCCCGGGCGAGCCGGCCAGGGCGACGAGCAGCCCCCACTCGCTCGGGGTGAGCTCGACCACGCGGCCCCGCACCCGGACCTCGTGCCGGTCCTCGTCGATCTCGAGCTCGCCCCCACCGAAGGAGCGCACGCCCGCGCCCGGCGCGCCGGTCCCGGCCCGCCGCAGGATGGCCCCGACCCGGAGCACCACCTCCTGGGGGCTGAACGGCTTCGTCACGTAGTCGTCGGCGCCGAGCTCGAGCCCGGCGATCCGGTCCTCCTCGGCGGCCCTGGCGGTGAGCACGAGGATCGGGGTCGAGCCCCGCCGCCGGATCTCCCGGGCCACCGTCTCACCCGGCACGTCGGGCAGGCCGAGGTCGAGCACGACGAGGTCGGGCCGCGCCTCGAGGGCGAGGGTGAGGCCCTCGGCGCCGCTCCCGGTCGTGAGCACCGAGTAGCCCGCGCGCTCGAGGTACGCGCGCAGCAGCGAGCGGATCTTCCGCTCGTCCTCGACGATCAGGACCGTTCGCGCCACCCCTCCCTCCGAGCGCCGCTCCCGGGATGGTACGGCGGGCGCGGCCGGGCCGCCCCCCGTCCCCCCGCCGACGCGAACCCACGGCGGCTGCACCGGGCCTCCACGGGACCTCCACACGCCCGTCCGAACATGTGGGCCGTGGAACCAGCAAGGAGGCAACGATGAGCGATCGCAGTGAGGCCGCCCCGCCCGGTCGCCAGCCCCTCGCCCCCATCCTCTCCCTCGGGGTCGCCGCCCTGCTCGTGGTCTCGGGGGGCGCGGTCGGGGTAGGCATGGCCATGGCCGGCGGCGGCCACGGCATGACCTGGGGCGGCTCGCCGGTCGCCTCGTCCCAGCGCGCCGCCCCGCAGCAGGTCCCGGCCGCCCCGGCCCCGGCCACGTTCCAGCTCACGGGGCTCCCGGAGGCCACCGTGGCCCAGTACGCCTTCGCCCGGGACAACGTGGAGACCTACGCGCGGATCCCCTGCTACTGCGGCTGCGCGGACATGCTCGGCCACCGACACCTGGCCGACTGCTTCGTCACCCCCAGCGGGACGTGGGAGTCCCACGCGGCGGGGTGCCAGGTCTGCCTCGCCGAGTCCCGCATGGTCGCGCGGATGATGGCCCGCGGCATGGGCCCCGGGATGATGCGCGACTGGATCGAGGCCGAGTTCGGCGGTCCGCCGATGGGCGGCATGGGCATGAGCTCGTAGGAGGGAGGCAGCGATGGCGCGACCGAGATCCACACGGACCAGATCCGCACGCGGGAACCGAGGGGGCGGGACGGCCCTCGGGGTGATCGTCGCGGTCGCCCTCGTCGCCGTGGCGGCCCTCGCCGTCGTCGTGGCGACGGGCGGCTCCGGCGGACCCGAGCCCGTCGGCGGCGCCGGCCCCGACACGGCCCCGGCCCAGGTGGTGGACCTCGCGCCGACCGGGGAGGTGAACGAGATGGGCTTCCCGGTCGTCGAGGTCCCCGGCTACGCCTCGGGCACGGCGAGCGCGGCGGGGGTCACGGTGCAGGGGGCCCAGTGGTCGCTCGGACAGGTCCCCCTGCGGGTGGCCGTGCGGCCCTTCTGGACCCTCACGAACACGGGCACCGAGCCCGTCCGACTGGGCGAGCCGAAGGTCGAGATCCGGGCCGGCTGCTGCCCGGGCCCCCTCGAGCTCGGCGCGCGGACGCTGGAGCCCGGAGCCTCCACGGTCCTGACGTTCGAGCTCTCCATGCACGAGGGCATGGACGGCTGGCACGACATGGGGGTCTACGTGCCGATCGAGACCGCCTCCGGCGAGCGAGCCTGGCTGGAGCTCGGCGTCACCGGCGACTTCCGCGACTGAGGAGGGCCCGAGGTGAGGACGCCGCGCTGGCTCTCCTTCCGGCCCTGTCCCGGATGCACCTTCGACATCGCCACCGGCGAGGGCTCCCGCGGGTGCAGCTGGGGCGACTGCCCCTACCTGCCGAGTGAGCTCGACGTGTTCTGCCCGCACTGCCGGTTCAACTTCTTCACGATGCGCGGCAACTCGCTCTGTGGCCGGCCCGGGGTGTGCGAGCGGAGCGTGGAGGCGCGCGCGAACGTGCCGAACCTGCGGCGGTGGCTCGAGACCTGGGCCCGGTAGTCGGGGTCGCTCACCCCGCAGCGGGGCGATCCTCGCGGCGGAGCTCGTAGCGGACGCCCCACCACTCTTCGCCGTCGTCCACGGCGCGGAAGCGCTCGACCAGGCGCAGGCCGACCTTCTCCGCCACCCGGTGGGAGGCGAGGTTCTCGGCGTCCGCGTAGGCCCGGACGACCTCGGCCCCGAGGACGTCGAAGGCGAACGCGACGAGGGCCCGCAGGGCCTCCGTCCCGTAGCCGCGCCCCTGGAAGGCCGGGGCGATCGTGTACCCCACCTTCACCACCCCCGGCTCGCCCTCGACCCCGCAGAGCCCCACGTCGCCGACGAGGCGCCCGCTCGCGCGCTCGATGACCGACAGCTGCACCCAGCCGGGGTCCCCCGGCTCCCGCGCCGCCATCTCCTCGATCTCGGCGTGGACGCTCGCGACGTCGGTGCGCCGCCAGCCCTGGTAGCGATGGACCTCCGGGTCGCTGCGGTAGGCGGAGATGGTCTCGGCGTCCTCCGGGACCGAGCGGCGCAGCAGCAACCGTTCGGTGACGAGCGGCTCGAAGGCGGTGCGCATGCCGCGTAGGGTAGCGGCGCCGCGGCGGGGGTGGCTCAGTACGTGCTCATCGCGGCGACCACGACGTCCGTCCGCGTGTCGTCGCCCTGCGAGGTCATCTCGGTCCGGCAGCGGTACGACTTGCCCTCCACCGGGCCGGTGATGATGTTGAGGGTGAAGATCACCCGCTCGCCGGGGTCCAGGGTGAAGGTGAGCGTCCCCCGGATGTACCGACGCTTCAGGTCCTTCGCGCTCGGGTCCTGGCGCTTGTGCCGCCCGAGCAGCACCCGGTTGACCTCGAAGACCCTCGTCCCCGAACACCCCTGGATCTGGATGGTGTCCCGCTCGGTCCCGTCGTTCTGGACGGCGATCCAGAAGCGGACCCCCTCGCCGTCGTTGATGTCCACCTTCACGGTCTGGCGCCGGCCGGTGGTGTTGTAGACGTCCTTCCCCCTCCAGGGGTGCGGCGGCGGGTCGATGACGCACCCGAGGCTGAGACCGCAGAGCTTGATCCACCCGTCCGGCCGGTACGGGCGGGAGGCCGCCCCCGCCGCCGGGCCGAGGGGCGCGAGGAGCGAGACCGCGAGCAGGGCGCCGACGAGCGCTCCGATCCGTCGCCGCCCCGGGGTCACCCGCGCATCCATCACCTCCATCCTCGGCGGCGGGTCGGCGGGTCTTGAGCGGAATCAGGTCTCACAGCCGATCCCGTCGTGGTCGCCGTCGAAGTTGTGCGGGTCGGGCGAGCGCACCGTGAAGCGCCGGTACGGGATGTCCGCGCAGTCCAGGTCCGGCGGGGGCGGCGGGATGCAGACCCCCGAGTAGGACGGGTCGCACGAGCCCCCGCCGTCCTGCTCCACGCAGCGGCCCCACACGCCCCGGTCGTGGGACCTCGCCTCGCGCTCGGCGCGGAGGAACCGCTCCACGTAGCGCACGTTCGGCGGGTAGGTCGTGACGAACGCGTAGCCCTCGCGCACGAGGGTCTCGTTGAAGAGCTCCTCCCCCACCCAGACGTACGCGAGGGTCCGTCCGTAGCGGTCGATCCGCTCCACGTCGAACTCGAGCCGGACCCGCTCGCCCTCGAGCCGACGCTCCGTGTACCGGGAGGCGGCGAGCGCGTAGCACTGGACCGGCTGCCCGGGCGCGACGGACTCGGGCGTGTCGATGCCGATCAGGCGGACCGTGAGCGGGCGGCCGCGGAAGCGCACCTCGACCGTGTCGCCGTCCACGACGCGGATCACGATCGCGTTCGCGCGGTCCCGTTCGTCGGCCCGGCCCTCGGGGGAGGCGGGCGAGAACGGCGGGCTCGGCGGGTCGCTCGTCGGCGGCGGGCCCTCGTTCGTGGGGGGCGCGGACGGGACGGACGGCGGACCGGCCGGCGGCGCGACGGGCGGCGAGCTCTGCGCGCCCGCCCCCGGTCCCGGCGCGCACCCCGCCGCGAGGAGCAGGGCCGCCGCCAGAGCGAGGCCCCGAGGCGCGCACCGACGCGCGGGCGGACCGACGGGTTCCCCTCGCGCCCTCATCCCGGACCGACCCTACCGCCCGAGGACGCTCCGGGACGCCTGCTAGCGTGGCCGGCATGGAGCCCATCGGGACCGAGGTCCTCGGGGTGGACCCGAGCTCCCCGGAGCACGAGCGCATCGAGCGGGCCGCGGAGGTCCTGCGCGCGGGGGGCCTCGTCGCCTTCCCGACCGAGACCGTGTACGGGCTTGGGGCGAACGCGCTCGACGCGGTGGCCGTGCGCGGGATCTTCCGCGCCAAGGGCCGCCCCGCGGAGGACCCGCTCATCGTGCACCTCGCCGGGGCCGCCGAGCTCCCGGAGGTCGCCCGCGGGATCCCAGGGATCGTCCGTCGCCTGGCCACGCGGTTCTGGCCGGGGCCGCTCACCCTCGTCCTGCCCAAGGGCCCCGCGATCCCGCCCGAGGTCACGGCCGGGCTGGGCACGGTCGCGGTCCGCGTGCCCGCCCACCCGGTCGCCCTCGCGCTCATCCGAGCCGCGGGCGTCCCGGTGGCCGCGCCGTCGGCCAACCGGTTCGGGCGCGCCAGCCCGACGTGCGCCCGACACGTGCTCGACGACCTCGAGGGCCGGATCCACCTCGTCCTGGACGCCGGGCCGACGACCGTCGGGGTCGAGTCCACCGTGCTCGACCTCACCGGCCCCCGGCCCACGATCCTCCGGCCGGGCGGGGTCCCGCGCGAGGCGCTCGAGGAGGTGCTCGGCCCGGTCGAGGTCGCCGAACTCACCCACGCCGGGGGCGCCGGGGCCCCCTCGCCCGGGCTCTCCGCGTCCCACTACGGCGTCACCCCCGAGCTCCTCGTCGTCGAGTCCCCGGCCTTCCTCACGCCGGCGGTGGCCGCCCGCATCGGCGAGCTCCTCCGGGCGGAGGCCGGTCGGGGCCGCCGCGTCGGCGCGATCCTCGCGACGGAGGACGGCGTGGAGCTGCCCGACGCCACGGAGGTGCGTCGGGTCGGCTCCGCCGGGGACCTGGAGGCCGTCGCCCGAGGCCTGTTCGCGGCGATGCGCGAGCTCGAAGCGCTCGGCGTCGAGGTCATCGTGGCGCGGACCTTCGGCCGGCACGGACTCGGCCTCGCCGTGCGCGATCGTCTCCGTCGCGCCGCGACCCGCATCCTCGCCCCCTGAGCGCGGACGCGTCCGAGCGGGGCCGCCCACGACCGCCCCTCACGTGCGGCGGCGATGCCCCTGGCCCGTGGAACGCGTCCGGTACGTGAGCCGCTTGCGCAGCAGCGGGTCGTAGGAGCCCTCGGCCATGTGGAGCGCGGTCGCCCGGAGGAACCCGACCTCCTCCTCCAGCTCCCGAGCCCGCTCGGAGCCCGGCGCCGCCGCCTCGATGCACATCGCGGCCTCCTCCAGGGCGAGGCGGGCGCCCTCCAGGTCCCCCGCGTCCGCGAGCGCGCGCGCCCGCTTCCCCGCCTCCGAGGCGGTGAGCAGGACGACCTCCTCGGTGACCCTGGCGTCGGGCACCGCCGCCGCGGCCTCGTCGCTCGAGACCGCGTTGACCGTGACGGGCAGGCGGACCTCGTGATGCGCGATCTCCGCCCCGACCGAGACGTAGCGGAGCACGACCTCGGCGACCCGGTGCGGGCCCAGGACGGCGAGGTCCGGGACGTGGAGCCGGAACACCACCCGGCGACGCTCGTCCCCGTACGCGTCCCCGACCTGGACCTGGACGCCGCCTGGGACCGGGACCACCGGGAGCCCGCCGAGGACGCCCAGCATCTCCACGGCGGCCTCCGGGTGGATCTCCACGCTCACGTTCTGCGCGACGACGCTCACGAGGTCCGAGAACTCCCGGCCGAACACCCCTGGGGCGTCGTCCGGCGTCTCGGCGAAGTGGGCGGTCCCGCCGCCGGCATCGGCCATCGCCGTCATGAGATCCTCGTCGAAGTCCGCGCCGAAGCCGATCGTGGAGGTGGTGATCTGCGCGGTCTCGCGCGTCCACGCCGCGAGCTGGCGGAGCCTGGTGACGTCGGTGATCCCGACGTTCGCGAGGCCGTCCGAGAGCAGGAGCACCCGCCGCAGGGCCTCGGGGTCGGCGCCCGCGAGCGTCTCGGCGCCCTTCAGGTAGCCACCCGAGAGGTTCGTCGAGCCCCCGGGGTGGATCTGGGCGATGGCATCGAGGAGCGCCTCACGCCCGTCCGCGACGCGCAGGAGCGGCGCGAGCAGCCGGACCTCGTCGTCGAAGGCCACGATGGCGAGCTGGTCCGCCGGGGCGAGCCGCTGCACGAGGAACGCCGCGCACGAGAGGGTGACCTCGAGCTTGCGGCCGCTCATCGAGCCGGAGCGGTCGATGACGAGACCGATGGCCAGGGGACGCCGCTCCGCCCGGTCCGGGGGCGGGGGCGCCGAGAGCTCGAGCATGCACCAGACGTCGTGCTCGGACTCCACGGCGAGCAGCTCGTGCTCGATGCGCACGGTGGCCTGCATGAGGGGGCCTCCTTCCCGCGCGAGGGGCCGCGCGATCGGTGGATACAGGTCTCGCTCCAGGATGACCCGACCCACCGACACGAACGCGCGTTCGAGATCCGATGATCGTCCCCGGATCCGGGCAGCGGCTAGGCCGCGAGCGAACCAGGCGAGGAGGTGAGAGGTGGAGCCGTCGCCGCTCCAGTGGGACTTCTTGCAGTACCTGCCCGTCGTCCTCCAGGACGCGACCACCCAGCGGGTGCGATGACCCGTGTGTCACCTCGGCGAGCCGACGTGCTTCTCCCATCGCCTGTTCGAGTGAGGCCCCTGGCAGACGGGTCGGTAGCATCAAGGCGAGGCACGCGAGAGGGAGGTGCACATGGCCACGGGATCGCTGCTCGCGCTGGGGACCAAGGCCCCGGACTTCGCGCTCCCCGACGTCCGAACCGGGGAGACCGTGCGGCTGTCGGACTTCGACGGTAAGCGGGCCCTGCTCGTCCTGTTCATCTGCCGCCACTGCCCGTACGTCAAGCACGTCGAGGGCGGCATCGCGCAGCTCGCGCGGGACTACGCCGATCGCGACCTCGCGATCGTGGCGATCAGCGCGAACGATCCTGAGGCCTACCCCGAGGACGCCCCCGAGAGCCTGGCCGAGCAGGCGCGCCTCGCGGGCTTCACGTTCCCTTACCTCTTCGACGAGACCCAGGAGGTCGCCAAGGCCTGCACCGCGGCCTGCACGCCCGACCCGTTCCTGTTCGACGCCGAGCGTCGCCTCGTGTACCGGGGGCAGCTCGACGGGAGCCGTCCCGGCAACGACGTGCCCGTGACGTGCGAGGACATCCGCGCGGCGATCGACGCGGTCCTCGAGGGCCGCCCCGTGCCCGAGGACCAGCGTCCCGCGGTGGGCTGCAGCATCAAGTGGAAGCCCGGCAACGAGCCCCGCTGAGCGCCACGCGCATCTCGTAGGCGGGATCAAACGCCGTCCGCGAGACGGTCGAGTTCCTCGGGCGGAACGAAGCGGCCGCGCATCCTCCGGATCTCCGCCACCGCGCGCTGAGGCTCGCTCCGCGTGGGCGTGCCGAGGCATCGGTCCACCGCCTCCCGGATGAGGGCACCCACGGAGACCCCCCGGCGGCGCGCCTCGGCCTCGAGGCGCTTCCGCTGCTCCGGCGTCAGCAAGACCTGGAGCGGCCGGCTGAGCATGCATAGTGCATGCATCACGCAGCCGGCGGAAGCGAGTCGGCGAGCCGGTCGAGGAAGGCGGCCTGGGCGGGGTTGATGCGTTCGCGGGCCTCGTCGAGCTCGAACCACTCGACGCGATCCACCTCGGGGAAGGTCTGGATCCGCCCGGACCGCGGCGGCCACTCGAGCTCGAACGTGTTGCTCCTCGCGCTCGCCGGGTCGAGATCGCCCTGAACGGCCCAGGCCCGTACGAGCTTCCCGCCACGCTGACGGACCTCGCCGAGATCGAGCATCGGGCCCTCGGGGAGCTCGTGCCCGGTCTCCTCGGCGAACTCCCTCCGGGCGACGGCGATCGGGTCCTTGCCGGGCTCGACCTCACCCTTCGGCACGCTCCACACCCCGGCGTCCTTGCGCGCGAAGAAGGGGCCGCCGGGGTGGGCGAGGAGCACCTCGAGGCGCCCCTCGCGCCGGCGCCACAGGAGGATCCCGGCGCTCACGCGGGGCGCCGCTCCCCGCCTCCGCCCCTCGGCCACAGCGTCATCATGCCAGGGCCCACGTGGGGAGCTCGGGACCGCACCGGACGTGTCGGTGCTCCTCCCTATGCTCCACCGGTGCCGCGGCGCCGGGCCCGAACGGACGCTCCCACCCCATGGCGGGTCCACTTCTTCCAGCGCCATCGGTCCGACGACCCACGTCGTTCGGTTCCCGCGCTGGAGTTCCTGAACTCCTGCCCAGCGTCCGGGGTGACCTCCTCGCGGTGGTGCAGGCCGTGGCTCAAGCTCCTCCGCCGAGGTTCAGCGGAGGGGGCAAGTGGGAGGCGATCCACGGCACGATGAAGGGGTTCTATGAGATCCGCGTCACGGGCCCAGGTCGGCGGCAATATCGGCTGTTCTGCATGCGCGACCGCTCCGTGCACGACGACCCGGCCATCGTTCTGATCACCGGGATGTCGAAGCCCTCCGGAGCAACGTTCTCCCAGCGCGACTACCAGGCGGTCCGAGATCTCGGCCGCGAGTACACCCGCCGCTCACCCCGCAGCGTGCTGCGGTGAAGCGGCGAGCCGGCGCCGGCGGGATCCCGAGGAACGTCCCGCAGGAGCGAGCTGCACGTCGAGCCCGAGGGCCTGTGCGAGCCCAACGAAGGTCTCCATGGTCGGGTTGGGGCCTTGCGCCGTGAGGAGCCGGCGGACGGCGGCGGGATCCGTCCCGATCCTGCGCGCGAGCTCGGCCTTGGAGAGTCCCAACGCGACCCGGGCGTCGTCCAGCGCCCGGACCAGTCGGTCGACCGCGTCGATCCGAGCCCGCGCAGCCTCGTACGCGGCGCGCACCTGCGGATCGCGCATCTGCTCATCGAAGTACCGGTCGAAGCCCGTCTTCCTCTTGCCCACGTCGCTCGCCTCCGCTCGCCTGCGCCGCCGTCGAGCGAAGCGTAACACATATGTTACGGCCGTCAGGCCCCTGACCGCTCGTCGGCCAGGGCCCTCGCCGAGAAGGCCCGAAGGTTCGCCTCCGGCGCGCCGGGCGGAACCGAGCACCCGGGGGCGAGGAGCAGCCCGGCGCCGCTCGTCTCCTCGATCGCCGCGCGGAGCTCGGCCCGCACCCGAACCGGCCCGCCCGCGAGGAGGGTCCCGGCCTGATCCACACCGCCCATGACGGCGCGGCCCGTGCGCGCTCGCCCGTCCGCGAGCCCCGGGTTCCCGGCCTCGTGGATGGACCAGCTCACGGCCCGTACGGGGAGCGCCGCGGCGAGCTCGAGGCGCTGTCGCGGACCGCACAGGTGCAGCACCGTGAACCACGCCTCGGGCGGGAGCGCCGCGAGCACCCGCCGGTCGTGGGGGAGCACGAGCGCCTCGTACTCCTCGGCGGGGAGCAGGTCCTCCGAGCCGAAGCCCGCGATCGCGTAGAAGATCCCCGCCGCCCCCGCCTCGACGGAGCGCACCGCGAGATCGGCGAGAGCCTCGGCGATGCGCGCGAGCGCGGGCACGACCCGCTCGGGCCGCTCGAGCAGCTCGCGGGCCATGCGCGGTCGGTCCTCGCCGATCAGGTACGCGGCGACCATGAGCGGCGAGAAGACCGTCTGGATCACCGGCACCGAGGGCCCGAGCTCGGTCGCAACGAGCCGGAGCGCCTCGACCTGCTCGGCGAGGGGCGGGACGCCGGCGTCCACCGCCGGCAGCCGCGACCAGTCCTCCGGACCCGCGATCGCCGGCCGGAGGAGCACCGGCCCCCTCGCCGGGTCGCCCGAGGGCCGGTACTCGGACCCGAACGCCTCGGCGAAGCAGCACGCCCTGGGCTGGAGCTTCACGAAGTCCCACCCGTAGGCGCGCTGCCGCGCGAGCGTGACCGCGGCAAGGTCACGCGGCGACCACTCCTCGCGGTAGGTATGACCCCACCACCCGATCGGCGGTCGGTCGGGACGCTCGAGGGCGAGGGCGACGCGGACCCGCTCGGCCGGCTCCATGCCGCGCGAGTCTACGCCGCAGGACCGTGGTGTTGGGTTCCAGCGCGGGACCGCGGCGGCGTGTTCCAGGAACGCCGGGTAGCGCGTGTCATGGCCGGCGGCCTACGATCCGTCCGATGTTCGCCTTCGTGGCCGTGACCGACAACGACTGGTACCGGCAGCTCGCGGCGCTGCCGGAGCTCGACGAGGTCAACTTCTGGCAGCCGAGCGGAGGGCGGCGCTTCCGCGCGCTCACACCGGGCGAGCCGCTCCTGTTCAAGCTCCACGCACCAGAGGCGTTCATCGCGGGTGGAGGGTTCTTCGCCCACTTCACCCAGCTGCCCGTGAGCCTCGCCTGGGAGGCGTTCGGGGAGAAGAACGGAGCGCGCTCACTCGAGGAGATGCGCAGGCGCATCGAGCGCTACCGCCGCGTCCCGCCGGATCCCGCGGAGGACTACGTGATCGGCTGCGTCGTGCTCGAGGAGCCCTTCTTCTTCGAGCGAGCGGACTGGTTCCCACCGCCCGAGGACTTCCACGCCAACGTCCAGGTCGGCAAGCGCTACGACCTCCGCCAGCCGCCGCACGGGACCAAGCTGTGGGAGGATGTCCAGCTCCGGCTGCTCGCGCGGCACCCCGACATCGAGGAGCTCGAGGAGGCCGTGCGGTTCACCGAGCCCCTTCCAGTCCGCCGCCGCCTCGGCCAGGGCAGCTTCCGGATCCTCGTCACCGACACGTACCAGCGGCGCTGCGCGGTCACGCGCGAGCGCGCCCTGCCGGTGCTCGAGGCAGCCCACGTGAAGCCCGTGACGGCGGGCGGCGCGCATCGCATCGAGAACGGCCTGCTCCTACGCTCCGACGTGCATCGCCTCTTCGACCGCGGCTACCTCACCGTCACCCCGGACCACCGGATGCGGGTGAGCCGGCGGCTCCGAGAGGACTTCGACGACGGCGAGTACTACGAGCGCTTCGACGGCGAGGAGATCTGGGTGCCGAAGCGCCCCGAGGACCGACCCGATCCCGAGCTCCTCGAGTGGCACGCCGACGTCGTCTTCAGACGGTGAGGATCGATCGCGCCAGGACGGCCACGTCGGCGCCGCCTGGTTGGCCCCCGCGGCCCACTCGAGGCTCGCGACGTGGGCCGGATCGGCCCAAAGGTCTCGGGTGCGCGCGAGCGACGGGCTAGGGTCCCCGCCTGACCCCGGTCTGGGACCTTCCCAGCAC